>Ga0272445_1000836_pt1 | contig 26348 bp, 22 predicted proteins | sample YNPCB0031_FD_194404 | JGI IMG/M metagenome (GOLD analysis project Ga0272445, IMG submission 194404) | Hot spring sediment microbial communities from Yellowstone National Park, WY, United States - YNP-CB-003-1 | ecosystem: Environmental > Aquatic > Thermal springs > Hot (42-90C) > Sediment... | reverse complement strand
TACTACTAGTAATAGGATTCGCAATAGGATGGCTCATAAAAAGAAAATAAAAATTAATTAAAACAACCCTTACCCAAAACAAAACAACTCTTTATTTTTTAATGTTTCATTTCTATTATTGTTGTTCCTTTTTTAGGTGATTCAATTTCTATTGTAGTTGGGTTGATTAGCTTTATCTCTATGTCTCCTCCAATTTTTCTAATGCTTTTAACTGGGTTTTGTGAATATATTTTTGTTTTCTTTTCATATCCATGGTTTATTATTATAGCTATGTTGCTTTCTTCACCTTTGTATATAGCTATTTCTATTTCAGGGTTTTCACATCTATATGGTCTTTCTATGTTTGTTTCTTTTGCTATGGATTCATATATTTTGTAATAGTTTTTGCTCCAGTCTATGGTTTCTTGTCTAGTTATTATTGTTTCTATTGGTATTAGTGATAGGTATGCTGTACCCATACCTCTTTTAACTTTGAATATGATTGGGTTTCCATTTTTGTCTATAGCTATTGTTTCGGCATCTACAGCTCTAGCTAGGTATGTATATATTGGTTCATGAATCTCTATATCTATTTTAACGCCTTTTCTAAGTTCTCCAAAGTCTTTTATAAACTCTATTGTTGTTAAGCCATGCATCTTATATCCTATAGAGCCTGCTTCAAGAATGTTTTCAACACCAAATAGTTCTGTCCATAGATGTGTTGGTGCTTCGTGTAATGCTCTAAGATTTGCTACACCTCTTATAACTGATGTGTATACAGCTCCACCGTTCTCTACATAGCTAAGAATTTTTCTCCAGGTAGATGACAATGCCACTATTGTAGAGGGCATTATGATAAGCTTTTTGCTCTTTATAGCTCTCTCTACATCTAGTTCGAATATCATAGATGTTTGTATACCAGCTGCAGATGCCAGCATATATGCCCCTATCAATGGTTGTATTAAAAGCTGCGGCCCAGCTATATCTCTATATCTTATAAATTCATAGTCTTTAAATATATAGAAAGGTACAACAATAGATGTATCTGAAAATCTTTTAAACTTTTCATGGAGACCCATCTCCTCAACTTCTCTAAGCTCTTCAGAAAATCTCTTCACTATATATGCAGCTGGTTTTAATGAACCATCCTTTCTAACTATACCAAAAGCAAGTTCTAGAGGTCTCCATTCATATGGAGGATCAGACTCGTGTGGAAAGTCTGAAAAGCACCATATGAATGCACCAGATGCTCCGTGAGCTAATGCAGTATATAGAATCTCGTTTATGAATCTAGCTTGCGAGTCTTCAGAAAATTGATGTGTGCTAAAGCCAAACTCTTCTAAAACTATAGGTATATCGCCATCATTTGAAAACAGCTCTAGTATAGCACTATATGTGTATCCATGCCTTACAACATCGCTGTCATAGAGATATAGATGAGGGCCAACATAATCAACAAAATCTCTAACATTTGGAGTTTCCTGCATATATTCATTTGGTATATCGCCAGATGAAACTACATGGCTAGGATCAACACTTTTAACAGTTTTTGAAAAAGCTCTTAATAATGCAAGGGCTTCATCTCTATTCCCAGCTTTTTTAACAAGGCTAATCTCATTACTTAAAATCCATCCGCCAACACTGTTATATTCCTTAAATCTTTTAACAATAGATTCAATAAATCTACATGTCTTTTCAATACTTGATGGGATATAAAGATCTTCGAATCTTGTCCATGGAATCCTCCAGTTCTTGCCACTCATATGGCCAACTATAAGACTTGCAAACCCAGCAATTCTATTCTCTTCTAAAATTCTAAGAAACCTATCAAGCTTTTCAAAAGAATCTATATATATATTGCCATTTTCATCGGCAAAATCCTCATTTTTAATGAAAAATCTTATAGCCCTAATACCAAGCTTCTTCATAAGCTCAATATCTTCAGCAATATCAGCTTCATTCCAATCTTTCCACATTCTAATATTTGTTTTTCTAGGCCAGTAATTTACACCCAATAGAAATCTAAATCTATTGTCAACTAGTATTATATTCCCTCTTTTCTCTACCTTCAATATCACCACCTAAACAATAAAAACAAAACAAATAAGAAATATAAATGTTTATGACCTTCTCAAATTTAATTTCAGTAAAACTCCTTTCCAACAACTCTAGCAATAACTGTTCTCTAATATTGGAAAAGGATATATCTATACTATTTCCGTTCTATGAAACCTCTTATCCTTATACATATTTCGCACATATCTATTTCAGAGCCATGCATCAGCTTATCCGAGAATTCTTTAATTATATTAGATATATTTGATGATTTCAATATTTTTTCAAGGTTATGAACCTTTCTTTTTTTATGTATTACATAGTTGATTAGAGGCTGTGGTACCTTTGCTAGCTTAGCGGCTTGGAACTGAGATAGGCTATATCTATTCATTAGATCTAGAGCTATAGCTATTCTTATAGCAGTTGCATAGCCTCTTATAAACTGTTCACAAAATGATTTCTTAAACATATTATTTACATCTCTAAATCTTCTACAGTCTTCTCTATATAGATTTCATAAAAGTTATCCCTATTATTATCTCCATCTTTGCTACTCCAAATAGCTCAATTGTTTGTTTCAACATATCTACACATTGCTTAGAAGTTGTTAAAACCACTATCTTCTCATTTCTTCTCACTTTAGACAACTCCCTAACAGTCTTTACCAATGGCCCTGGACACTCTTCACCTCTAAAATCAAGATACATCATTTTTATCTCCATGAACTTATTTTTCTAAGTCTCTCAACAGCATTTGGAACAACATTTAATGTGTATTCAACATCTTCTTTGCTATGATAGTGAGAAAGCTTAAACAATATACTTCCATGCGCCTCTTCGTGTTTTCTGCCAATAGCTAGTAGAACATGGCTTGGCTCTAAAACCCTGCTACTGCATGCACTACCACTTGAAACATATACACCATTTAGGCTAAGCTCAACAGTTAAAGCCTCACCTTCAACATATAAAAAGCTTAGATTAGCGTTATTAGCTACTCTCATCTCATTTAATGGACCATTAACCAGCACATTTGGAACTTTATTGAGAATGCCGTACATCAATCTATCTCTAAGGTTTTTAACATAGTCTACCCTATAGCTAAAATCACTAAACATTATCTCAACAGCCTTCTTAAACCCTGCTATAAGGGGGACATTTTCAACGCCAGGCCAAAGCCTCTCAACGCTTAACTGACCTTTTAACGGTGATTCAAGCTCTATACCCTTTCTAATATATAGAGCACCTATACCTCTAGGGCCATGGATTTTATGGCTACTGATAGTCATCATATCTATACCAAGCTTCTCTACATCTATGGGTATCCATCCATAAGCATCAGCAGCATCTGTATGGAATACAGCTTTAGGGTTTATAGACTTTACAACATCGACAAGCTCTTTAAGTTTCTGTATAGTTCCAATTTCATGGTTAACCATCTGGATGCTTACTAAAATAGTTTCTTTATCTATATAAAACTTTAGAATTTCTGGATCTATAAAACCCTCTTTATCAACAGGAACTAGAACTGTTTTAAAGTCAAGCAAATCAGATGCAAATTGAGCAGGAAAAATAACACTTAAATGCTCTATAGATGATAAAACTACTTTCTTGCCTTTATTCTCCTTGTTTTTAAGCAGATATCCTAGAATAGCAAGGTTGTTGGCTTCTGTACCACTATGTGTGAAAACAATATTTTCAGGCTCGTTTAACCCTATAGTCTTTGCTACAAGCTCTTTTGTTTCATAGACAACCTCCAGAGCTTCCCAGCCAACTCTATGAGTTATAGATGGATGGCCATAGCCTCTCTGGTTAAAATATGGTATCATAGCATCTACGACTTCCTTAGGTACGAAACCACTATTCTCTAAATCAAAATATACCTCTCTATAAGGCTTTCCATGTGTATTTAAAAGCTCTTTTACTTTTTGAGACATCGACATAGTTAGATCCTCTTCTTAGCTATTAGTAGACTAGATCCATCATCGATCTTCCTCAAATCTTCTACAACATATCCATATTTAGATAAAAACAGTTTCATAGCTCCTTCTGGAATATCGTCAGATCTAAACAATATCCTTATCTCATCTACATCTTCAGAAGCAAGTCATGCTAAAGCATGACCCAATTTTATAACTGGATGAGATGTACAGTTTACAGAAACATATCTTAAGTCAATCTCTTTTCTCTTCACCTACCCTCACCAAGAGCTTTTATAGATCTATAGTATCTTTCCATCATCTCTTCTTCTTCAAAAACCTGCTTCTCTTCAATAGTAAAATCTTTAGGAAGCCAAGAAGGACTCTCTTCAATTTTTCTATAGTAAGCTCTTATACCTCTTTTCAAAGCACCAACAGCTAAAATACTACAATGGTATTTTATTGGTGGTAAACCTCCAAGAGCATCTGATATCACTTTCCATGAAATTTTCCATGCATCTTCTAATTTCTTACCAGTTATAATATCTGTTAAAATGCTTGCAGCAGCAATATTTGCTGCACATCCATAGCTCTCAAAAGTTGCTTTCTCTATCAAATCCTCACCATTTATACGAACAATCTTTAAATAAAGCTTTATCATATCTCCACATGCAGGACTACCAGCACTTTCAACAACAGTAGCATCGCTTAGTGATCCAAGATTCTTTGGATTTCTAAAGATTTCAAGCACTTTTGGGCTATATGGCAATGGTATTCTTGTACTCAATTTAAACACCGATAACAATATTATTGTAATGAAATTATAAACTTTACCTAAATGAATATCATTTGCTTGACTAGCTATAGATCTTTGAAACATTTCTAGTGCAGTGTGAGAAAACAGTTAGCAGGGAAAGTTTTAAATACATTAATATAAAAAACCCTATAACGTTAAATTTAAGATGGTGGTGAGATATTATAGCCTTAGAAATGGTTGCATCTATGCTTAGCAATGGTATTAGAGAAAAGTTTTTGAAGCTTATAGAGTGGTATAGATCTGTTGGAGGACCTGTTATAGTTTCTTATTCTGGTGGTGTTGATAGTTCCGTTGTATTAGCTACAGCAGTGCTTGCTCTAAGCTCCAGCAATGTTGTTGCTGTTACTGCAGTTTCCCCTACATACCCTGAAGAGGATTTTTTATGGGCTAAGAAAATAGCTGAGATGTTTAATGTAGAGCATATCTTGATTGAGAGCAGTGAGCTTTGTGATCCAAATTTCATAGCTAATCCTCCAAATAGATGCTACTTCTGTAAAAAAAGCCTTGCAAAAGAGCTTCTTAGAGTTGCAGAAAGATATAGAGCTAAAGCTATAGTAGATGGTACAAACGCCTCTGATATAACTAGCCATAGACCAGGCTATCTAGCATTTAGAGAATCAGGTGTTAGAAGCCCTTTAGCAGAGATAGGCCTTACTAAAGAAGAGGTTAAGGTATTAGCAGAAACCTTAAATCTACCGAATTGGGATAAACCCCCTATGGCATGTCTAGCATCTAGAATTCCATATGGAGAGCCAATAACAGTTGAAAAATTAAATAGAATTTCAAAAGCGGAGAATATTGTGAAGAAGCTAGCAGGAGTAGCTTTGGTTAGGGTTAGAGATCATGGATATATAGCCAGAATAGAAGTGGCTCGCAATGAGAGAAGAAAATTCTTTAGCGAGGATATTATGGATAAGATAGCTGAAGAGCTGCAAAAACTTGGATATAGATATGTGACGCTAGATCTATATGGCTATAGAAGTGGAAGTCTAGATGAGTTATTGCCCAAGAAAATCATACCTAAAGAGATAGACAAAGATAATAGAGATGTGATATGACAACTGATTAGAGATATAAAAACATTGCTGTTTAGCTGATCTCACAATTCTAAAAGCGAAAGCCTTTTGACTATTCATTGAATCCTTAAACTATTTATTTCTACATGTGAACAACTAAGAAGCCCTTGTTCTTATTGGGGGAGAAGAGGGTTAGATATTAAAATATAGCTTTCTCTGCTATGGAAGTGGGAGCTTTATTACTCTTTTTTCCTTACTACTCAGATATATTGCCTCTATTATTTCCTGTGCTTTAATAGCATCATCAACGGTTATAGCAGGCTTTCTATCTGTTTTTATTGCCTCTATTATATCATCTAAAGCATTTCTAATAGATGTTGGTGGGGGATTTGGCTTAATCCATGATTTTCTATCTCGAGAGTAATATATGATTCCTATAGGGGTTCTTAGAGCTGTTCCTTTATTTCCATAGATCTCTAGTGGTGATAGTGGTGGATTTTCCGCCACTTGTGTCCAACCGCTTTCTAACACCGATATCGCTCCTTTTGAAAAGATAACTATTGCTACACCAAAGTCATCTATATCATATGTTTTTGCTAAATTTACAGCAACTCCTTGAATCTCTATAGCTTCATCATCTAATATATATCTTAGCAAATCAGCTGCATGTATCCCTAGATCAAGTAGTCCTCCACCTCCAGCCAACTCTTTTATTCCAAACCATAGACTCCAGTCTTTAAACCATTTATCGATTGCTGCTGAATGTGCTATTCTTACTCTAACTGTATAAATATCGCCAATTTCATTTCCATGTAGAATCTCTTTAAGTTTTATTATATCTGGGTTAAATCTGGAGTTAAATCCCGTTGTAAAAAGAATTCCATGTTTCTCTACAACACTTTTGATTTCTTTAGCCATTTGAAGATTTAATCCAATAGGCTTTTCGCAAAATAAATCTATATTGTTTTCGGCAAGCATTTTAACATATCCTAAATGTTTTGCAGTTTCGCTATCTATGATTACCAAATCCGGTTTCTTTTCAATGAGCTTCTCTAAAGATTCTACAAATTCAAATCTATATCTATTAGCATAGTATAGGCCTCTATCCCTATTTTCATCAAATAGACCAATAACCTCAACATCGTTTCTAGATATAAGAAACTCGGCATGTCCAGGTGCATGAACATGTGCAAAACCAGCGAAACCTATCTTTAGCTTCATATAAGATCTACCTACTCTAATAAAAGTATATTGTTATTTACTATAGATTTAACTTCATCTGGTATATATATCTTAACCTCTTCGCCACCATTATAAGCAGAGCGATAAAGAGCATCTATTATTATCATTTCATAGACGCTTTCTCTCGGATCTATAGGGCTATCTAAACCATTTATAATAGCTTCAACAAACTTCCCTATTTTAACAACCCATACATCCTTCTGAGGTAAAACAACACTAGATGTGGTCATATATCCATGTTCATCTCTATAGATTTCAAGGGGATAAAGCTTTAAACCACCTCTTAATCCAAGAAAGAATGGCCTGCCTAGATCATCGTTATGCATAGCCCATGCAACTTTAAGCCATAGAACAGCATTATTCTTAAATACAATTTTACCAACCGCAAAATCTTCAACAGTAAATTTTTCAACATCCCATGAACCCCAGCTACCAACAACTGATGCAGCTTCTTTATCTCTTCCTAAAGCTGTATATATATATCCGCTAACTTTTACAGCCTCAGGATAGCCAAGTATATACATAGCGTTATCAATAGCATAGCAGCCAAGATCTAGAAGAACACCTCCACCAGATAGCTCTTTATCTATAAATGTTAAACGTGGTGGCACAGCTCTTCTTCTCTCTCTACCTTCTACAGTTTCCCCATAATAGAAACCCTTAAGAAGACCGGATTCGGCAAATTTTTTAGCTGATATGATTTCAGGGGAAAACCTGTTTTGAAAACCAACCATTAAAATCCTTCTATACTGTATAGCTGTGCGGAGCATCTCTAAAGCATCAGAAGCTGTTGCAGCCATAGGTTTCTCAACAAGTACATTAACACCTTTCTTAAGAGCATATATAGTTGGAGCTGCATGGAGTTTATGAGGAGTGCAGATACTTACACCATCGAGTTGAATCTTATCAAACATGTCTACATAGTCTTTAAATACATTCTCCTTTGGAACTCCATATATTTCAGCGAATTCCTTTGCCTTTTCAATATCTATATCAGAAACAGCTTCGAATTCAACAAATGGTATATTTTTATAGTATTTTGCATGTGCTCTAGCTATACCGCCAGCACCAACAAAACCTATTTTGATTTTTTTATTCATAACAAGTCACATGATAAATTAAAATCCGTAAATATAAAAGTATGAATATCAGGTTAGATATATAGCGAACTATTTAAATAGTTTCTGTTTAGCTTTTAAAATCAGCTATTTTCTAAAGCTAAACTTTTTAAGAAGTTTAACACTCTATATCAAGTTTATATCATTGGGATATATAATGATAGGATACATAGCTATAGCTATGGCATCAATTATATGGAGTTTGAATCCAGCACTTATCTCTAGGTTTAAAAAATATGTAAAACCAATAATATTCACAGCAATGAGAGCTGTAATGGCAACAGCATTTCTATTTCCACTAGTTTTTCTAAATAGAATTGAACTGCCATATTCACAGCCTATAGTCATAGTTATTATAGCAATATCTGCTATTTTAGGTCCAGGAATAGGTGATGCCGCATATACAAAAGCTATCCAGATAATTGGCGGGTCTTTAGCTGTTGTAATCAGCTATACATATATGTTTATAGCTCAGATAATTGCAGTGACGTTGTTTAATGAGAAAATAACAATGTTTCTAGTTATTGGAACTGTGATGGCTTTTATAGGGGTGGTTATAGCTACATTAGAAAATTCTAGAGGTAGCTTTAAATGGATTGGAATAGCATATGCTTTAACAACATCTGTTTCATGGGGTTTAGCATCATCAATGCTTAAAATAGCTTTAATTTATTCAGATGTGTTTACATTAACCATAACTAGAATAGCTTTAATAGCCTTGTTCTTTTTTCCAATAGGGCTTATTTTTGAAGGCAAACCTGAAAAGAATTCATTAAAACCACTAATATTTCTAGTAACAATAACTGGGGTTCTTGGATGGGGGGTAGGGATGTATCTATTCATATACTCTATAAACAGTATAGGGGTTTCGGCAACAACACAAGCAACAGCACTAACCCCAGTGCTCTCACAGATTACAACAAAGCTGTTTGCAGGGGAAAAGCCTTCAAAGACAAATATAATTGGTGCTTTGATGATATCTATGGGAATAGCTATTTCAGCTATAGCTATGTAGAGGAAGATTGTTCTCTAGTAGTTTTACCAGGGAAAGTCTTAGAAAGGAAATTTAAAGGTAAATGTATAGATCTATATCTTTAGCATCTCAACATGTTTTTATATGCTAATACTGTTTATTTCATTGGCTATGGGTTTATTGTATTTTGGATTAGGATAGTTATATAAAACTCTATTAAATTTTCTATTTAGATATATTTATTGTGGTGTATCATGTTGTTTAGAAACATGTTTAGATATATAGATTGGTGGAAGATCTATAGAGAGATAGCTGATATGCTTGGCATAGAGTTTAAGCAAGACTATATGGCAACTACTATAGCTTACCACCTTATCTCTAACATAGATCCACCTCTAAATGATTTATCAAATCTTATTTTTAATAGAGATGTTATTGTGTTTGGAGCAGGGCCTAGTCTTGTTAAACATATAGATATAGTTGAAAGGTATATGGCATTAAATAGATTTGTGATTGTAGCAGCTAATGGTGCTACTAAAGCTCTTTTAGAAAGAGGTTTTATTCCCCATATCATTGTATCTGATCTAGATGGTGATCTAAATGCAATACTTTTCTCAGTTTCTAAAGGGTCATATATTGCTGTCCATGTACATGGAGATAATATAGAGGTTTTTATAGACTTTATCCAGAGTATTTTGAGGCTTAGTAGAAGATTTGTTGTAACAACACAGATAGAGGCTATATATCCGCTATTCAACTTTGGCGGATTTACAGATGGTGATAGAGCAGTAATTTTAGCTCTTTCCTTCTATCCACAAACCGTGGTATTAGCTGGTATGGATTTTGGCGATGTTGTTGGAAAATATTCTAAGCCTTGGATGGATAGAAACTCTATAGCCGTTCCTAAAAAGAGAATAAAACTTGATTTTGGACGTAGAATTGTATCCGAGGTTCTATGCAGATCTAATGTAGAGATATACATCTTTCCACCAACAAGCATTGATAAATGTGTGAATGTTTTGTATTCTGTAGATGACATGAAGAAAAGATTCTTATAAAGCATAACACTTAACATCTCTAATCACAGACTTCTTAAACGTATCTATATATTCTTTAAATATTTTAAGCATCTATAGCTATAAGTTTATGTTAAAGGTAGTTAAATTAATGATAATGTTTTTAGGTTTTGCAACTTAGTGTGGCAATATATAAGGTGAACCCTATGTCTATTAAAGTTGCAAGATTTATTACAGGAGTCTATGAAACAAATACTTACATTGTTTATAGCAATGATGTTGGTATCGTTATTGATGTTGGTGAATATGTTGAGGATATTATTGAAGTTATTAATAGACTTGGCATAGAGATAAAAGCTATATTGATTACCCATGGACATGCAGATCACTTTGCAGGTGTTCCTAGACTTAAACAGGTTTTTCCAAATGCTGTAATCTATATGAATTTCAATGATATAGACATTGCTGAATATACAATGCACCAACTTTATCCAGATCTCTATGAATATTTATATAATTCATTTAGAATTGAAAGAGATTTAAAAGAGAATCTCTATAATTTTAATTCAATAAATATAAAAGCCTTCGAAACACCAGGGCATAGCCCAGGCTCTACAGTAATATATATCCCCGATGTAAATATGCTATTTACAGGTGATACAATTTTTATGGGAACTATTGGAAGAACAGATTTAATAGGTGGTTCAGAAAAAGATATGGAGAAAAGCATATGTAAAATCTATAGAGCAATACCAATAAAATCAATTGTTTATCCAGGCCATGGCTTAGAAACAACACTGGAGAAAGAATATACAAATAACATCTATATTGGAAAAATACTAGAAAACTGCTAAGTTCTGATCCTCTCTCAGTCTTAAAGATAAGTTTAGCTCTGACTACTTCCCTGCCCTAAAGGGCAAGGGTTCCTATTAAGGTGGGGAGGTTTGAGGTTATATCTCCCCTCTCTGGGGATTTAGCCTGGGCTGGGTCTCCAGCCGTTACCCTGATTGGGGCTTGGCTATGGATATGCTATCAATCATCGCCAGTGGCTCAAATACTTTAATACCCATCATCAAAAACAATTAAAGCGAAGAACACCTCAAACCCTTCTACACATCCCCACCTTAAAAGGCGAGGCTTTCAGTTGTAAACAGTTGTAGATGCTTGGTATTATGGTGTGGGGGTTTAGATGCTTCAACTCTCTATAGGTTTTTTGTATGATCTGCTCTGTGGTGAACCAGAAACTTAGATGGGTTTCTGTGGCTGGGCTCTACAGATGTCCATGGTATGTGGGTGAAGCAAGTGAACAGTATAGAGATGCAACCCTACAAACCCATTTAAACTGATTACAGCTATACACAAACAATGAAAGCGGGAAATCGCTCTTGGATTACATGAAGTCTTGAGGATTAAAACCTATGGGATCTATTTTATAGCTAGGTCGTTGTTTTCTATGTTAAGTGTTTTGATATTTATGAACTGCTTTAGATTATATATACATCCAGGATCAGATTCTAGTGGATCTTTAAAATAGGCGTATGCCTTTGCTCTGCATCCACCACAGATGTTTTTGTATGGACATATTTTACAGAAACCTTTAAGAAGATTTCTATTTCTTAAATTTGACAAAAAATCACTTTTATTCCATATGTCTCTAAATGGCATATATCTTATATTACCAACATTTATTGGCATAAATACACATGGGGTTACAACACCATCTGGTTGCAGAGCGACATATATTCTTCCAGCTCCACATCCGCCAATGAACTCAGCTATAGCTGTTGTAACAACATCTCCTCTAGCTACAAAATGTGTTGGTGCAACCTCATTACCTCCACTCATCTGCATAACTACTCGACCATATTCTGGTGCTGTTGTATATATCTCTATCTTTCTTCTCTTCATCTCTCTATATATATGTCTCATAAAATGCTCTCTTTCAACTGGGTCAAGATCTATATTAACTACATCTTCTCCTCTACCAACAGGAATAAAGTTAAAGAAGATAACTCTCTTCACACCTATGCTTTCTGCAAGATTTAGAATATCATCAACTTCATTAATATTGTATTTTGTTATTGTCACAGCCATTGCATGGCTAAGACCAACTTTAACAGCGTTTTCTAAAGCTTTTACAGCTTTGATCCAAGAGCCCTCAACACCTCTAAATATATCGTGTCTATTCATATATGCAGAGTCTATAGATACCTCGACATATCTTAGGCCTGCATCAACAGCTTTTTTAAGCTCGTCTAAATCTGCAAATCTCCATCCATTTGTTGCAGTTGCTACATAGATACCTCTTCTAGCGGCAGCTTTAACTATAGCTAGATAGTCAGGGTGGAGAGTTGGTTCACCACCACTTAAAGCAATAGCAGCTATGCCAAGATCATCAAATTCTTCAACAATCCAAAGTTTTTCCTTTAAAGAAAGCTCTGATGGTAGAGGTCTATCAGCTTTTTGATAGCAATGCAAACATCTCAGATTGCACATATTTGTAAAGTTCCATACAACCATAAATGGTGCAAAAAGTTTTTGTGGAGCTGTGACACCATAGAGTGCAATGCTCTTTAACATGCTCTCTAAGCCTCTCCTAATGGCAGGGTCTTTTAATGCATCAACAACATCTTTATCATCACCACCTAGAATCTTAACTCCCAACTTTATAGCAATATTTATTAGATCTATTGAAAATTCTACTCCAATTGGACAATATATTTCTGTACCAGTATATTTTGTCAATGCATGATATATAATGCTATGGCTTTCAAAGTCTTCTGTATAGAGACAGCTGGTTTTCTTAATTGCATGTTTTAAAACTGTTCTCATCAATGGATTACCAAGAAACAGCTTTATAGAAGCTAGAAGTGCTGAAACTCCTCCTCTCATAGAATTTCACTGTCTATTGCTTTATCCACGACACTATGGATTTTATAATTGTAGGTATTATCGATAGTATTCTTCCCTTTCTAACCTCTCTAAATAGGTATTTCAGCCTTAGATAAAACCTTAAATATGCTTCTCTAAGAAGCTTTTCAATTGTTTTGGCATCCATGAGAAAACCCCTCATAACAGCTTTAAGTGTTGTATAATGTTCCCAATTCCAATCAACAATTAAATCATGTTTAACAGCATAATCATATAAAGGTGTTCCTGGATATGGTGTAGCTATAGTGAACTGAGCATATGAAGGATTAAGCTTTATAGCTAAATCTATAGTTTCTCTAACATCTTCTATACTTTCCCATGGGAAACCTATAACAAAACTTGCAACAACATCTATATCATTCTTATAAACCTTGTTTAAAGTCTTTATATGATCAAAGAATTTTCTTATGTGATCCATAGATATATTTTTACCAATTCTATTCAAAGTTTTCTCTGAACCAGATTCGACACCGACAAAAACACCTATACAGCCATTATCAACAAGCATTTTTAGAAAATCGAAATCTTGTAGATGATCAACACGAGCTCCACAAGTAAAATTAATATCGATTGCTCTCTCCTTCAACTCTTTTACTATATCAGAAACATATTTCTTAGACCATGTCAACTCATCGTCTATGAAAACTATATATTTAGCATTATATTTACTAACCAGGTATTCGATCTCATCACAGACATTAGAAGGGCTTCTAAATCTTATTCTTCTTCCCCAAAAATAAGAGGTTGAGCAGAAGGTGCATCCATATGGACAACCACGAGAAGCAATTATATGTGCAACTCTAACATTTTTACCAAATACTGTATATCTGTCCATTGGAAGAAGGTGCCTAGCTGGAAAAGGAATCATATCTAGATTCTCTATAAACCTTCTATTACTAGTCACAACAACTCTACCTTCATTGTCTTTAAATGCTATACCCTCTATACCTCTTAACACATCTTTAGAAAATCCATATCTCTCAATAATCTTTACCAGCTCTAGCAACGTATACTCACCTTCAAATCTAATAACAATATCGAAACCATTAGACAGTGCCTCGCTATACATAAAAGTTGGGTGAGGACCTCCTGCAACAAATACTACATCAGGAAATATCTCCTTTAGCCTCTTACACACCTCATAGCCTTTTAGAGCTGTTGGTGTTAGCAATGAAAACCCTATTATATCAGGCTTAAACTCTTTGATAATTCTAATAAACTCATTATATGTTAATTTAAGAGTTGGAGAATCAATGATTTTTACACTATATCCAGCTTCTTCAAGAACAGCTGCTATATATGCTAAGCCAAGAGGAGGAGCATTGATTCCCCCAACCTTATATATCTCAAGACTATGTATATCTGGTGGGAGAGCAAGCAATACTTTCATAGCCATATCGATAAATATATAATGGTAAACAGCTCTAATATAGAAAGCCTTAAAGTGTATAATAGATTACTTAAATAAAACACTTCATTGAATTAATATAGCATAGTAAAATAAAATATATTTAAATATATCTATATAGATTTAATTAAACTTCTATGGCAGTTCAAAAAAGACTGCTATATATTATCTAGCGCATTAGCTTAGCATTAATTGTAGAGATTAATTATCTGACCTCCTTATGAAAGGCAAGCTTTCAGTTGTAAATGAGTTGCCTCAAATTTGCTTCTAAGCTATTTCCTCTTAATGAAATAGTCTATTAATACACCAATAAACTAGTAAGATCTCAGCTATTGTTATTGTTCGTTGAGTTGTCTAGTACTTGGTGAACTGTTTATTACTTATCTATAGATAGAGGATTTGATTTGATGATTAATCAAGTTAATGTGGTAATCTTTGAGCAAATATATTTTTATACTTTAGCATTACTCTTTTATATCTATGGTGCAGGATTTATGGAATCTGTAAAAAGTGATGAGTATATAGATTTTATATTAACTAGAAGAAGCATTAGGAAATTCAAACCATTAGCTATAGATATGAATCTAGTCAGGAAGATTCTTGATGTTGCTAGATATGCTCCTAGCGCTGGTAATAGACAGCCATGGATATTTATAGTCGTTACAGATAAAGAGGTTAAAGAAAAGCTTGCTAAGATACACAGATGGGCATATCCTTTAGAAAACGCACCTCTAGGAATAGTAGTAGCATGTAATAAAGATATGTCGCCAGAGTCCTACCAAGTTGACTGTACATGTGCTACTATGTATATAATGTTTGCAGCTCATGCCCTTGGACTAGGAACAGTATGGCTACAAACTCTTAGAAATATAGAAGATGTGCAACATATACTGAATCTTCCAAGCAACTATATACCTGTAGCAATGCTTGCTGTGGGTTATCCAGATGAACAACCAGTAGCAAAGGCAAGAAAAGAGCTAAAGGACATAGCATTTCTAAATAGATTTGGTGTAGCATTCCAATAGCGAAACAGCTAGTTAACCGATAATGAAACTCTATAATCTATGACCTAGACATATCAATTTTTACAAAACTTTATCTAATAATATTTTTTCGTAATATTTACCTCCCTGAATGTCCCGTAGATGGCAGATGTAAACCTGAATAGATGTGGGGGGACCTATGAGCCCTCTAAAGGGAATCCTTGTCTTTAAAGGGTGGGGAGGAGGTTGGCTTAAAAGGACAAGGCATTTGTGTGTAAATGTTTTTCTTGTTTAGAGTTCTTGAGTTAGGGACTATCTTTAACTATTATCTTTTAATGTAGAGTGTATTCTTTTTATAAAGATTTATTATCTATTTAAGAATTCTACACTGTAGAAAAGTGATGTGTTGTGCCTATAACTGTTGCTGTTGCTAATTATAAAGGTGGTGTAGGGAAAACTACATTAGCAAGTGTAATGGCTGCTACACTTGCTGAGCGTTTCAAGAAAAAGGTTATAATTATAGATGCTGATCCCCAGTCCAATATATCTGAAGTTTTTATCTCTTCTATAGATTTTGATAAAATTTCTTCCTATGCTAAAAACCAGGGAAAGGTTTTCTCGTTAGAGTGGATTGTAGGTTCAGGTGAGCCTCTTATATACAGCATTACTGAAAACTTGGCTATAGTACCATCGAAGCCTGAATATATAGGATTGGCAAAGTTTATGATTGTGCCTGCAGAGAGGATTCAGGAACTTAAAAAGGAAATGAATGAAAGGTTAAAAGATTTTGACTATATATTTCTTGATCTTCCACCACAGATGTATGGCCTTATAGGACCTCTTATAAAGATAGCAGATGCCCTTATAACACCTGTTACAAGAACAAGCTTTGCACTTACAGCACTATATTATCTGATTAGAGATATCAGGGGCATTCCACCAAATGAGAAACCACCTTTTCTAGGAGCTGTATTAACAAGGTTTAGAAGAAACGAGACTCTAAATATTGAGATATATAGAAGAAGAATTAGAAGAGTTGTTGATGAGGCATATAGATCAATGGCAATGAAATGGGAGCTTGAAGAAAAGATATATTCTCATTCATTTAACAGCATATTCTATGCACATCCAAAACTTGCTGATATTAGAGCACTACCATTTGATGAAAGCGAAAATGTTAGAATGATTAGAGTTATTAGAGGCAAGGTAAGGTATTCAAACCAAATACTATCCTTTGTTGAGCCTTTAACAAAGGAGCTAGAAGATAGAGTCAATACAGCTTTATCATAGATATTTCTAAACCCTAGTCATTCGCATAACCTGGATATTTTAGATATATAAAAAACTTGAATCTAGCTATTTACTTAAATAATAGATAAATGTGGTGTAACTAACAACATAAAAATTTTTAAGTATATTATAGTGGTAGAAGAGCTAGGGGTAAAGATGAGGCTTAGAAGCTCATATTACATGGCTTCAGGTATACCGCTTGGAGGAATTGGATGTGGAACTATTGAGATTAGAGGAGATGGCAGATTCTATGAATGGCACATATTTAACAATGGTCCATGGGCATGGAGAAGAGAGGATAGAGATAAAGAGTATATGGGGCCTACAGATCTATACTTTGTTGCTAGGGTTAGAGATGGTGATAAGGTTGTTGTTAGGTTTCTTCAGGCGTCTAAAGGCTATAGACAGTTTCCAAAGGATGAAAGACCTTGGGCAAGCTATGGTGGAGATCCATATACAATGCCTTGGCTTAGATCTGTAGATGGTATAGAATTCGATGGTGAACCACCATTTGCATTTTTAAGATATTTAGATGAAGATATTCCTGTAGATATAGTGGTAGAGGCTTTTACCCCATTTATACCTGGAGACTCCAAGAACTCCTCCCTACCTATAGCCATATTTATATTTAAAGTGAGAAACAAGCTTTCAAGAGATATAGAGTTGAGTTTGTTAACTGGTGTTAAAAGTCCGTTTAGTGTAATACCAGCTAAAACATTAGTTGAGGCTACAATTTCTAATAGTATTGTTATTGTTACTCAGAAAGGTGTCGATGTCCCTGAAAAACATTCAATGCATAGGGGTGGGCTAAGTCTAGGGCTATTTGGCGAAGATATAGAGATAGGTTTTAGATTAGGCGTGCCTTTCGATGTAGATACATTTAGAAAGCTCTGGGTGGAGTATAGGTCTAGTGGAATATTGAGAGATTCGAAGAATATAGAAGAGTTCAAAGAAGTCATACATAGCTTTATAGTTGGTAAGAAGATTTTAAAAGGTGGTGAAGAGGCTAGAATTGTTGTTTTGCTTTCATGGTATTTCCCCAACTTTTATGATGATATTGGAAACTATCTTGGACATTACTATGAGACTATATTCAATTCATCGAAAGATGTTATAGACTACGTTGTTAAAAACATCAACTATCTCTATACATATACAAGAAAATTCTATGATATACTATACAACACCTCTATTGATAAATGGCTTATCGATTTAATAGCATCTCAGTTAACAACGATGTTGAAGTCAACATTTTATACAAGGGATGGAATATTCGGGGTCTGGGAAGGATATGGCTGTTGCGGACATAATACAACAGATGTAGCATTCTATGGCTCTATAATGATTCTACAGATGTTTCCAGATCTAGAGAAGAAATGGATTGAATATCAGGCTCAATGGCAGTTAAAACCTGATATGTGGCCATATTATGAAGCATTTGCTTTAGCAATACCTGAAAATGCTATAATGTTTAAAGAAATGATAAAGAAAGATCCATCTATAGCAACAGATTTAAAGAAGTTTAAAGAAGCTGTTAGAGAAGTTGTAAAGACTACAGGTAAAAATCCATCTGGAAGAGTTATGCATTTCTTTATAGGATCGTTTAAAAGACCGGATACATATGATAGACCTGATATGAATCCTGAATATATATTGATGGCTATTAGGGATGCTTTATGGCTTGGAGATAAAGAGCTTTTAATAAAGCTATGGAGCAACCTTAAAGAAGCTATAGACGTTATACTTAGGACACATGACCCAACAGGCGATAAGCTTCTCTACCACTATACACCAGCAGGTTATGAGGCAATTCGCCAAAGTATTGCTAAGCATGTAACATTGTTTCCAGCATCATCGATATATAGCCAGATTCTAGCATCTCTTGGTGCTGGGTATACATTCTTTCCAATATCTGTACAGACATTTGATACATGGAGCTTTATCGGCTTTGCATCATTTACAAGTATACTTTGGCTTGCATCGTTAAAAGCTATGTTAGATGTCTCAAGTATTGTTGGAGATACTGCTTATAGAGAATATGTTGCAAGGCTTTATCAAGAAGCTAGAGAAAAAGCATTGAAATATCTATGGAATGGTGAATACCTTGATCTATGGTATGACCCTATAAGTGGTAAAAGAGATAGGGGATGCTCCTCATCTCAAATAGATGGACAAATGTTTATGTCACTTCTACTTGACATGGGATATGTGGTTGACAAGGAGAAGGTTCTAAGCATCTTGAAAGCTATATATAGATACAACTTCAAAGGCGAGGAAGGGCTTATAAATGGATCTTACCCAGGTATGCCTAGACCAGCTTTTGCAGGAGATATGCCATTTCCAAATGATACAGGGCTTATATATGCAATAGGCTCGCAGATAGATACTCCATGGACTGGAATAGAATTTGAGGTGGCTGCCCATATGATTTATGAGGATATGGTTAAAGAGGCTATAGATATACTGAAGTCAATTCATGAGAGGTATGCAAGATATGGAGAGTATTGGAATCATATAGAGTGTGGTGGACACTATTATAGAGCTATGGATTCATGGCTAGTTTTAATGGCTATAGAGAGACTCTTCTACAATGGATTTGAAGCAAAATTGAGATTTATGCCGAAATTAAATAAAGAAATGTTTAGAGGGTTGATCACTGTTACAGGGACATGGGGATTGGTAGAGCAGATTGTAAAAGATAAAGAACATAGGGTTTCTATATTCTTGGAAAAGGGGACAATAGATGTTAAAACCATTGAGGTTGAAGCCTTTGGAGAGAATATAAAGCAACTAGAGATAGTTGTAGATGGTTTAAAGGTTGATGCAAAGCATCAAATAGTTGACAAGATAATAAAAATAGATTTGTGCTCTTTATCAAAAGTGACAAAGAGTATTACGATAAACATTACATACATCTAGCTATGTATTAAGTTAACATATTTTATTGTTTTATATTTTCGCTATATCTATAAAGTTAACACTTTATATCTAATGATGTTATCTATAAAGTTTAAGGTCTTGGAGAATCTTTCTATTAAGCTATATACCTCAGCTTCATATCTTTTTCTAATTTCAGCATCAGTATTGTATAAATCAACCAGTTTTTCTCTCAATATTCTATAGCCTTTATCATCTCTTAATGTTTGAAATATATAGAAGTAGTGTCTAAATATATCAGCTCTAGGACTTCTTCTATATGATGGATCTCTCTCTACAGCTTCTTCATACGATTTTAAAAGCCTTTCTAGTTCAGGTGAATAGATACCACCTTTAGCTTTTATCACATGGTGTATATGCTCAAGTACAGAGTCGTATATCTCATCATAGAGTTTTCTAGCTTTTGTTCCCTGTGGGAATTGGTATAGAAGCTCTAGAAGAAGCTGTATCAAGACTCCAGACATTTTATATTTTATGAAACCATTTGTAGCTTTTCTTATAATATCCCATATGCCTCTACCTTTATCAGAGTATGGATGTGCACCGCTTCCAGAATGTATAGAAATGTGTATACCTAGTGATGAGAGTGTTGTATAGATGTTTTTTACGTGTTCATAGAGTAGATTGGGGTCTCCACTATAATCCTCTCTTTTCTTGAATCCTATATTTGGTGCAAGGAAATCTATATATATGCCTCTACTTTGTAGCTCCATTGAATAGAACAGAACATCTTTTACACTACTTATTATAGGAAATTCATCTAATGCTATCTCTATGCCAAATCCATCTACATTGTGTTTCTTGACAATACCTAATATCCTTTCAGCATATTCTATACTTTTGCTATATTTTAATGCTAGTCTAGCTATATCTATTTTATTGAATTTAATAACAACTTCTCTATCATCTGACACAAAGTTGAATCTTCTTAAGAATCTATTTTCGAGAGATTTTCTATAGCTAGAGTCGAATTCATTTTCATATCTAGATATAATTTCTTCGTTGGGCAACAAATCAACTTTTGTATCTACAAGTTCACATGTATCTATAGTTACAAAATCTACACCTCCGGCTTTAGAAACCTCTCTAAACTCTTCTTCGATGTAATTCAGAGACTCGTTTACTTCAGCATCACTTAGACCCTCTTCTATAGCAACACCTGCAATTCTTTTTAAAGCTCTCTCAACACTACCCATGATAGATACATGATCAGCCTCAATCTCTATAGGTATTGAAAACTCTTTAGAGAGGTTTCTAGCACTATTTATATATTCATTTATCGATGTACCTGTATGTCCAAGATAGAAATGCTTTATATCTAAAGAATCTATATATTTTTTAGGAGCGGTTTCTCTATTAAATGAAAGCATTAGTGTACCAGCTATATTTAAACTCTTAAAACTTTTAAGTATAGCTGGCACAACAATCTCTGGTATTCTAATGCCGAATGCAGGTCTAGGTATCTTACCTAGATACATTGCTTAAACCTCTAACTATGTGGGATACCAGCTAAAAGTTTTTAAATATTTTGAAATGTATATAGATGGGAATATCTATGCTATATGGATACATAGTTAAAAATGGACGTGAAATAGTATCGAGGTTTCCATGGGATATAGGTATCGTTGCCTTTATGATATTTCCAGAGTTAATGAGAATGGATAAGGGGGTTAGCGATAAGCTAAGGCCTTTAATCATAGATCCATTCTTTGATTTAATTGAGATGACCCCTATGGACGATACAGAGTGGAGTAGAGTTGAAGAGCTGAATAAAAACTATAGAAAGAGATTTGCACTTGCTTTACAGCCATATATATTAACTAGAGGAATGAATATAAATGCTATAGATGAGGCTGAGAGAAGCAAAGCCGTTGAATTTATTGTTAATGAGGTTCGAAAAGCTGGTTTAAGAGGAATGAAGGCTGTAGGTCTATGTTCAGGACCTAATGTTGAAGACCCTGAAAAGAGAAAAGTAGCTATAGAGGCTCTTGTTAAAAGCCTTATTGAGATAAGTGCTGAAGCGTCTAAATATGGTATGAAGGTGTTTCTAGAAACCTTTGATGTTGTATGGGATAGAAAGAGAATTGCTGGATATATACATGAAACTGTAAAGATTGTGGAGAAGGTGAGGGAGAGCATCAGAAACATCTATATAATGTGGGATTTAAGTCATGCTCCACTATTAAACGAGGATCCAGATATATTAAAATCATATCCTGAATTTATAGGGCATATACATATAGGATGTGGAAAAAAGGTTGGCGATAAATTGCTAGACACACACCCAGGTTTCTATAGACCTGGAGCAATCAATACAGAAAATGATGTTGCCAAGCTACTTAGAGTACTGCATGACATGGATTATAAAGGTAGTATTAGTTTTGAGATAAGACCTGAGCAAGACCAGGATCCGTTTGAGGTATTAAATGCTGGGAAAGGGGTTTTGCTAAGAGCGTTTCAGCTATATCTAGATTCAATATTGTAGCATAGCATCCCAATTTTATATACAAGTTTTTAAAATTTTTATTTACTATACTTGGGGGAGTGGATTTGGTTAATATAGTTACATATAAAGAAATGAGAGATATTAGACTTATAGAAGATGCTTGTAGAATACATAATAGAGCTTTTCCATATGATAATGTTGAATGTGATATATATAAATCGTTTTTGCTAGATGATGAGAATCTTAATGAAGAATTAATGTTGTTTGCTATCGATGAGAGGGGTGTAGTTAGAGGTTTTTTAGTGGGTGTTGAAATTGTTAAAGAACCTAGCGAGGCAGTTAATAGCTTTAAAGAATATATTTGGGTAAAGGATCTAGCACTTGATAACACTATTTCTTCTGAAAAATGGGGTGACATATCTTCAAAACTTTTACTAAAATTCTATGAAATAGCGAAACAATTTGGAAAAAAGTATGTTATTTTATATGCCTATGCCCCTTACTATTTCATGCCAGGGATAAACATACTTTATGAGAATTACATTGAGATTTTTGAGCAACATGGATTTAAAAAACGAGAGGATACTGTTAGCTATGAAGTAAACCTAGCAGAGTTTTACTATCCAGATAGAGTTAAAAGAATTGAAAATAAACTTGTATCAGAGGGTATAGTATTTAGAACAGGAAGAGAAGAGGAAGCACAATATATAAGTGAATGGGTGGGAAAAACATTTAACAACCCGTTTTGGCGTCTAGAGACACTATATTCGTTTAAAAACAAACCTCCAACAATATGGATAGCAGAGCAAGAGGATGATATAATAGGGTTTGCAGTATATCTACGTATGAAGCGTAGCGAATTTGGTCCTACAGGTGTTGATCCAAATAGAAGAAGACATGGCGTTGGCACAGTACTGCTATTTAAATCGCTATTTGATTTAAAGCAAATGGGATTTAGATATGCTGTTATACAATGGACTTCACATCTATTCTTCTATACACAGATACCAGGGATAGAAAAAATTAAGCATTATCTTATAATGGTTAAACCTATATAATTTACTTCAATATCAACTCTTTTTTAAAACTTTTTCTACTATTTTTATCAATCCTGTAAATGATTCCCTTGTCCCTTCTTCTCTACTTCCAGATGGTGGAACATAGTGTGTTTCTAGAGATAAAACAATATCTCTATTTATAACATCTCTTAGCTGTCCCTCATAATCTATCATGCCTTTGCCAATGGGTTTAAATACAAATTTGCCGTTTTCTACTGAAGCATCTTTTAAATGCATATATATTACATGATCTTTGACTTTGCTATATCCATATGGATATGGAGTTTCTCTTGCGAAAAAGGCATTTCCAGGATCCCATAAAGCTTTTACCCATTTGCTTTTCAGTTTATCTAGAAGCAGATGAAGTTCATTGCCTGTTCCAATGAAGCATGAATATTCGTTTTCAACAATTAGATATATACCCTCTTTTTCAGCTATCTCTATGGCAGGTTGGAATTTATCCACTATTTTATCAATGTATTGCTCCACTGATCCTTGCCACCAGAATGTAAATATCCTTGTGTATCCCAGGTCAAAGAATTTTGTAATCTCTATCGCTCTTTTTAATATAGAGAGATGCTCTCTATAACCTTTGTCGTCATCTATATAGATTTTAAATGTTGGGGAACATATATGTGAGACTCTAAGCCCATAGCTATCTACAATGTTCTTTATATTATGTATCTCATTGTCAGAGAAATCAACTATATATCTATTCCAAAGTGTTCTAAGCTCAACATGGCTAGCCCCAAGCTCTTTGACAACCCTTAGAGCATGTTCAAAGTCCTGTGAAATTTCATCAGATATTATTGATAGGTTTGCCAAAGGATATACACCCTGCATATCTATTTAAAGGCGGGAAACTTATAAAGTATTCTTTAGATATGTTCAACGTGGTATGGCTTATAACTTTAAAACTAGATCTAGGTCTACTCTCTTATTATCTAAAGCATTGTATTATTAAATATTAAAGCTTATATATTTAAGCAGTTGATATGTTAAAGGGATGGTTTATGTCCCGCAGAATTGGTGTGGCAGTAGCTGGTATTGGTGCTATTGGACGTGTTCATATTGAGGCTATTAAGGATCTTGAAAGATCTACAGATTTTGTAAAGCTTGTTGGAATTACCTGTATAAATAGATCTCTTATAGATGAACATGCTTCTAAATATGGTTGTAAAGGCTACTACACATATGATGATGTCGTGAAGGATCCAGAGGTAGATGTAGTAACGATAGCAACTCCCCATTATTTACATGCGTGGCAAGCTATATATGCTATAGAGTTTGGTAAACATGTTATTGTTGAGAAACCTATTGCAACATCGGTAACAGCTGCAAAGGAGATGATTTTAAAGGCTAGGCGTAAAGGAGTTAAGTTAGGTGTTATCTACCAGGGTAGATATGCCGATGGTGTAAAAGAGCTTATGGGCTATATCAATAGTGGTGTTTTAGGTAAGATATTTCTAGTTGCTGGTGAAATGATGTGGTGGAGAGATGAGGCAACGTATTATCTTAAAGACGAACTTGCTAGAAGTTGGAGAGGTATGTGGGGAACAGAAGGTGGTGGAGCATTAATAAACCAAGCAATACATACTATTGATTTAATGCTATTGTTTGGAGGCGAGGTTGATGAAGTTGTTGGATATATAGACAATCTTGCTCATCCTTCTATAAATGTGGAGGATATTGGTATAGGTGTTATGAAGTATAGAGGTGGAGGCTATGGAGTTTTAACAGCAAATCTATTTACAAAGCCTTCTACACATCAATATAGAAGAGTTAGGGTATTTGGTTCAAAAGGCCAGGCAGAGCTATGGGATAATGAGTTGATATTGCTGAAATCTGAAGATGGGGTTTCTATAGAGAGAAAACCTGGGTATTCGGTTGAGACTTTAAAGGTTCCAGGAGGGTTGCATAGAAAGTTATTTGAAGACTTCTTAAAAGCATTGCTTAATGATAGAGATTTTCCAGTGACAGGTGAAGATGGGTTGAAGAGCCTTGAGATAGTTAGAGCTATATATTACTCAAGTACAAGAAAAACATATGTGAAACTGCCATTGCAAGCCGATGGTGTTTTATAGATGAAGATCACATTTACAACTCTTGCATATCCACATCTAAGTCTTGAAGAGGTTCTTGAAAGAGCTAAGAGATTTGGTTTAGATGCTATCGAGCTTAGAGTAGCTGATGATGGTATCCATCTCAAGCCTCAGTATCCTGTTGATAAAAAGTGGCTAAAGGTTATAGAGGAAAGCAATATAAGGATAGCATCTATTGCAAGCTATGCCAGGTTTTCATCAATTGATATAAATGAGAGAAGAAGAAATGAGGATCTGCTTAAAACACTTATCTTGATGGCTGAAGAACTTGGGGCAAAAGCTGTAAGAGTTTATGCAGGAAGATTTCCAGATGATATAGAGAGTTCTATTAATAGAATATCTGAAAGTTTAAATAGATTAGCAGATTTTTCAGATATTCATGGTATTTACATAGCTTTAGAGACTCACGATGAACTAACAAAGCTTGAGATACTTTTAAAGCTATTTAATAAGCTTAGCCCAAATATAAAGATACTCTATGACGTAGCTAATATGATTATGGTTGGAGAAAGACATGAGGAGATATTTCCATATATAGTAGATAAAATAGTTCATGTACATATAAAGGACTTTGTCATGAGAGAAGGTAGAAGGGTTTTTGTAAGACCTGGAAAGGGGGTTGTACCAATCTGTAGAGTTGTAAAGGATCTCAAATCAGCTGGTTTTCAAGGGTATATATCTATTGAATGGGAAAAGATGTGGATTCCAGATTTAGAGGATCCAGATATAGTAATACCTCTCTACATAGAGTTTATAAAGAGATGTATAGAAATATAGTCTAAAGAAACATTTTCATTTAATTTGTAAACATAGATAAGTTTTTAAGGACTCGTTAATAGCTCTTATACTCTATAGTTTAGCCAAAATATAGGTGAAGAATTTATGAGATTATCAAAAGATGTTATATTGGATATTCTAAAGAAGTCGAAGGTAGAAAACCTTTCACTACCAATAGAGCCACGTATAGATCATGCGGATCACATAATTAAAACCGCTTTAATGGGCTGGACAAAACTTGCTGCGGATCATATTATCCATCCAGAGATGTGTAGCTATCTACTT
>Ga0272445_1000835_pt1 | contig 26348 bp, 27 predicted proteins | sample YNPCB0031_FD_194404 | JGI IMG/M metagenome (GOLD analysis project Ga0272445, IMG submission 194404) | Hot spring sediment microbial communities from Yellowstone National Park, WY, United States - YNP-CB-003-1 | ecosystem: Environmental > Aquatic > Thermal springs > Hot (42-90C) > Sediment... | reverse complement strand
CTCTTTTTAGCTTCTAATTTTTGTTTTGAGCTGGAAAAGAGAAAATTCTTTATTGGAAAGAAAATTCATTATTATCAATAAAGAATTATGCCTACTGTTACTGGAACAGATGATATTTTTGGTGAAGTTGCAGAGAAATTTGAGTTTTTGGAAAATTTCGCGAGAGGTTATTTTAAAAGATTTGGATTTGAGGAAGTAAGGACCCCTATTATTGAATATTCTTGGGTTTTTAAAAAAACTCTTGGGGACTCATCTGAAATTGTTATGCATCAGATGTATTCTTTTGAAGATAAAGATGGTAAAGAAGTTGTTTTGCGTCCGGAGGGCACAGCTGCTGCTGTTAGGTTTTATATAGAAAAGATTCAGTCAGTTAAACCAAGAGCCAAGTTTTTTTATATTGGACCTATGTTCAGAAGAGAAAGACCTCAAAAAGGTAGATATAGACAGTTTCATCAGATAGGATGTGAGATGTTCGGATTTGATTCGCCAGAAAGCGATGCCTACATTATTTTTATCTTACATGAATTTTTTAGGAATATAGGTGTTCAAAATAAAATTGAAGTGAATTCAGTTGGTTGTCCCTCATGCCGTCCCAGATATTCTTCTGCTTTGAAAGAATTTTTTGAGGGAAAAACTCTTTGTGAGGATTGCCAGAAAAGGAAAGAAAGAAATCCTCTGAGAATTCTTGATTGCAAGAAAGATATAGAAGTTGTGAAAGGTGCTCCAAATATTTTAGATTTCCTTTGTCAAAGATGTAAGAGTCATTTTGATTTAGTTATAGAAAATCTAAAAAACTTTGGGGTTCAATTTGAAATTAATCCAAAAATAGTTAGAGGACTTGATTACTATACAGGAACTGTTTTTGAAGTTTTCTCTACGAAATTCTCTAATGCAATAGCTGCTGGCGGAAGATATGATTTGCTCGTTGAATTCATGGGGGGACATCCGACTCCGGCGTTAGGTTTTGCCGTAGGTGTTGAGAGAACCATAGATTTATTAGAATTCTCATCAGAGAAAAGTCGTTTAGGACTTTTTATCTGTTATACCTCGGAGGGCAAACAAAAAGCTTTTGAATTTTTTACAAGAGTTGTAAATTCTATGCATTTATTTTCTGCGGGAAAGGTAGTCGTTTCACAACAGTATGTTGGTGAAATTAGAGATCATATAGCAAGAAGGTTTGATGTAAGCGTTGAGGGGACAAAAAGCTTAAAATCACAGGTAAGATATGCTGATTCACAAAATTTTAGGTTCATAGCTATAATCGGAAAAAGCGAGGTTGAGAAAGGAGTAATTACTTTTCGCGACCTTCAAAGTTCATATCAGTTTGAGCTGAAAGAAGATGAACTGCTTTTTTGAATAATTCGTAAATATAAAATGTTCCCGTTATCAGAATTATATCTCCATTTTTTGATATATCAGCACATATGAATGGGGCTTCTTCATAGGGAACGATTTTTACTTTCGGAGCTATTTTTTCTTTCTCTACAAAATCTCTTATTTTTTCTTCTTCTTCCCACCTTTCATCTGGAAATTTTGTAATCAGAAGTTCTTCTATTTTAGGAGATAATACTCTCAAAAATTCTCTCCATTTTTTGTCTTTTCTGAAAGAGACCAAAACCTTAATTTTTCTGTCTTTGATGCTATCGTCAAGAGCTTGATAGATTGCTTTCGCTGAAATTGGGTTATGTCCTCCATCGTATATTATGTTTCCAAAGCTTTCATACCTACCTTTTATATGTTTCAAATCAAAGTCAAATTTTCTTATATCTTTACCAAAAAATCTTTGTAAGATTAAGAACGAGGAAAACGAAGAAAGAACAGCGTTTTCTAAAAAAGGCTTTATACCGAAAAAATTAATATCAATACCTTCTTTGCATTTGGTTTTCTCAAAGGCTGAAAGTTCAATCTTGTACCAAAAATTTTCTTTTTCTTCTTTTTTTATTTCCCATGAAAAATCGTTTATTATTTCTCCCTTTGAAACATCGGATATAGCTTCATATTGAATTTCTCCTTTTTTGTGAATTGTAATCCTTGTTGATTCTGGGGGAACACACAGGGCTTTTTCGTAAGCTATGCTTTTTAAATCATCACCTAAGACATCCTCGTGATCTCTATCTATTCTTGATATTACACCTATTTTTGATTTTGCGCAGGCTACTGCGTCAAGTCTTCCGCCAAGACCTATCTCGCAGGATGCGAAATCTACTTTATTTTCTGCAAAAAATAAAAAAGCTATAACAGTTGAGTGTTCAAAGTATGTAAGCTCTATCTCCTTTTTTCTTTCAGCCTTCCAGACCTCGTTTGAAAAATAGGAGAGCTCCTCATCTGATATTTCCTGTGATTTTCTATCCTTTACAATCTTTATTCTTTCTGAAAACCTTTCAAGATGAGGGGATGTATAAAGTCCTATTTTCCCGATCCGGGAAAGCTCGAATGCTATTTCGGTTGTAACTTGACCTTTGCCTACGGTTCCAGCTATGGTTGCTGATTCAAATTTTTTCTGAGGGTTCCCAAAATATTCCAGTATTTTTTCTACTCTTTCTAATCCTAATGCTATTTTACTTTCTTTCTTTGAAAATAATGGAATGTTGTTGTTTATTTTTTGTGTTTCTAGTTTTTCCATTTATTTCTTTTGTGTTTGTTTTTTTTAGTCTTTCCACGATTCTGCGAGTTTTTCTTTGAGAGTTGCAGGTTTAAAAGGTTTTACTATGTAATTTGTGACACCTTCTTGAATAGCTGCGAGAACTTTTTCTTTTTCGGCTTCTGCTGTTACCATAATTACCGGCGTATCTTTATATGCAGGAATTTTTCTAATCTCTCTTAAAACATCAATACCTTGCATAACTGGCATGTTCCAATCAAGGAATATCAGGTCAAATTTTTCTGCTTTAAGTTTTTCTATTGCTTGCATTCCATTTTCTGCATCTTTTATATTAGAATAACCAAGCTTTGTCAGTATGTCTTTTATTATGTTCCTTATCATTGCGTGGTCATCTACTACAAGTATTTTTATCTCTTTTGGAGGCATTCCCATATTTAATAATAAATTTTATAAAAATCTTTCTGAACTCTGAACAATTCAGAAATTCCTGGTTTATTTATTTTTTCCTTTCACATTTTATATTTTTTCTTTTTTTTCTATTTTGGTTTTGTTTATTTTCATCTTTTATCAATTTTAATAGTATTGTTTGTTATTGCTAATGCGGATAGGCATTTCCTTTTTATGGTTTTTAACCATTACTTTTTGAAACCTTTAATTTTCTATAAGCACTGTTAAAAGAAGTGATAATTTTTTAGGAAAAATGGAAAATTTATAGTAAATTATAATTTTAAGGATGATATTAAAAGCTATTTTTTGAGAAGATTAACTAACTATGGAAGCAAGGGGGAAAAAGGAAATTTTAGGTGTAGAGTTAAAGGAAGAGGGGCATCCTTTTAATCCTTTGTTATATGAGAACGAAGCTGAAAGCAAGATAATAGTTCTTTTAGATAAAATAAGTAAAATGATTAATGCTGAAATATGGAAGAGGATAAAGGGATATAACATAAGTTTAACTCAAGCTCAAATTATAACACATCTTCTCTTTGCTCCTAATGATAAAAAAAATATAAGCTTTATAGCAGATAGCGTTGGTGTATCAAAACCTACAATTTCTCGCGCAGTTGACAATCTTATAGATAAGGGGATAATTGAAAAATCCATAAATCCAGATAATAGGAGATCACATATTTTGAACTTAACACAAAAAGGAATTCAGATAGCTTTGAATATTTTTGAATTTTCGTCTCAAATGAGAGATTCTCTTTTAGATGCAGGTGTTGAAGAAAAAAAGAGTTTTCTAAATTCTCTCTTTTGGTTCATTTCAAAAGTGGTTGAAAGAAAAGTGTTCAGACCAATAGCCTCTTGTATATTCTGTAAGAATATGGTGAAAAGCGAAGAAAATATATGGTGTGAAAAGCTCAATCTTTTCCTTACATTTGAAACTATAAAAATAGACTGTCCTTATTTCCAGAATAAGTTTATTTCAGATAAAGCAAAGTTGAGAAGAAAGGAAAAAAAGTAATTTTTACTGAAATGAACTTCTTTTATTTTTTATTTCTTCTCAGTTTATAAAAGTAGATGTAAGATATTGTTTTGGTAATGATTTTTGCTGATGATACTTCGGAGTGGAAGCTCTTACCTTCTTCATCTGGGCACATCTCTACAAAGTCGGCTCCGCATATCTTACCTCTGAAATTGCTTATTACAAATTTTAAAATATAAGTTGCTTCTCTAAAAGAAAAACCAGGAGGTTCCGGGGTACTTAGGTGAGGTATAGATGATGGATCAACAAAATCATAATCAAAGCTCAAGTAAAGGAGTTCCGATTTTTTACTTAAACTTTCAATCTTTTCTTTTAACCTTTCTATTGAAGGTGTGAAGGGATTTTTATCGAAAAAATCTTCAAAGAAGATGAACTTATCTTCAATTCGTAATTTTTCTATTTCCTCTAATTCTTTTGGAGATATATTTCTTACTCCTATGCATATAAAGTCTTCAAGATGTGGTATAGAGAGGTATAAGGCGCAGGCGTGAGATAATTTATTCCCTTCAAACTCTCTGAACATATCAGCATGAGCGTCAAAAAATATTGCCGAGACTTTTCCATAGAATGAGTTTATACCTTTTAATATCCTATGAGTTATAAAATGTTCCCCACCTATGGTTATTGGTATTTTCCCTTTTGATACAATATATTTTACCTTTTCCTCAAGTTCATCTAAATTATTTACTGCTTCCGTTGTGTGTATACCGCAGTGTGTGAAATTAATTTTTAATTCTGTGTCTATATCTTCTATTTGCCATGAAGCATGAATTATTTTTTCAGGTGCTCTTTCAGCTCCTTTCCTTCCAACAGATGAACCACCTATTTTGGCAGGTATTATTACAAAATCAGATTTATCAAATTCTGACTTTATATCAAGAAAGTTTTCTATCATGGCAGTTTAATTTAAGATTCACTATAATTTGATTTGTCAGTTCAGAGAACGAATACAGCGGCAGAGACTACCGTTACCCATTCGTTGTTCTGTTTGCATTCTGCCTCCGTTGATATATAAGATGTTCTTATTCTATGTCCGTTTAGATTAAGAACTTCCTTTGCTTTAATTATATCCTCATCCACATCATATTCATATCCTAATATTGTAGCTAACATATAAGCTGCTATTCTTTCTGCTCTTTTGCCAGCCTCTTCTTTTGTCATACCAAATGCGTGAAATTCTGAAAGGTATCCGTGTATGTTTTCATCTTCTGGTATAGCCAGACCTACGGATGCTGTTACTATTCTTCCCTTCTCACAAGCCGAGTTTTTTGAAAGTACACAGAATACTATTTGTCCTGCTTTTAGTTCTTTCAGCCCATCTTCAACTGATACTAACTTTGCCCCGGGAGGTATTATTGAGGAGACATTTACGAGATTGAACTGTCCTATTTTTGCATCTCGTAAAGCCAACTCAAAGGAAGCTAATTCTTCTTTGTGATATCCTACTCCTTTTGTTAGGAAGAACTTTCTTGGAACAAAACCTGTTGTTTGTATATTCCACTTCTCCACGGCTTTTTTCCTCCTCTCTTTCCTTTTCAAATTCTTTTTTACTTTTTTCTCCCTATTTTTTATATCTGTTTTTCCTCATCCTTCTCTACTTTTTTCTTGCTCTGGTAGAGAAGGAATGAGTAATTATTAGCAATCTTATTTTATATTTGAAGAATAATATTGTTAATTTTCAATTTTTTACCGATAGGCTGATAAATTTTTCATTTTAAGGAAAAGAAAAGATGGGGTTTTTTCCTCTTTATTTTGTTTTTTGGTAATTGTTTCAAAAATTATATCATTTAACTTTAAATTTGAAAAATTAGATTTACTATGGAGAGAAGGATCTTGGATAGTTCATTTATTATTTTCAGTTTGTTAGTTGGTCTTCTATCTTTTTCTTCTTTTGGTCCTAATCTTTCGTTTGCTCAGCAGCAAAAGCAAAATCTGAAAATAGCCTATGTTGATATATCAAAGATTATTCAAGAAGCGGAAGCTGCTCAGGAAGCAAAAAAGAAGCTACAAGGAGAGTATGAGAGAAAGCAAGCAGAACTAAAAAAGATGCAAGATGAAATTCTGAAAATGCAAGATGATTTTATGAGTAAAGTAAAGTTTATGAGTCAACAGGAAGCAGATAAAAAGAAAGCAGAAATAGAAGCTAAGCAAAACGAGTTTATGCAAAAATTAAGACAAGCTGAACTTGAAATCCAGAGCCTTGACGCTAAACTCACCCAGGGCGTAATAGAAGATATAAGGAAAATAGTAGAAAAGATCGCTCAAAGAGAGGGATACGATATTGTGCTGGAAAAAAATCAAATAATTTATGTTAAAGACGCTGATGATATAACTTTCAGAATAATAGATGAGTACAATAAATCTTGGAGAAAAGAAAAAGAAAAGAGGGAAAAGAAATAAAATTTTGGTAAGTGTAATCACTAAAATTGGTATGAGCAAATAATGGAAAAATCTTTCAGTTTAAAATATATAGCGGATTTCCTATCCGGCGAGCTTATAGGCGATCCCGATGAAAGGGTTTTTTCACCAAAAAATATAGAGGAAGCAAAAGAAGGAGATATTTCCTTTTTGGTAAATCCAAAATATGAAAAATTTCTTGAAAAAACATCTGCAACTTGTCTTGTGGTAGAGAAAGGTTTTTTCCTGAAAAAAAAAGATAAAATAGAATCCGGAAAAATAAAGACAAAGAACTTCATAGAGGTTGAAAATCCTTACATTTCTATGATAAAACTTTTGTCTCTGTGGGAGTACAAATCTTCTTTTCCGGAAGGTGCAGAAAATCTGTCTTTTATTTCTAAAACTGCAAAAATAGGGAGAGATTGCCTTATTTTTCCTTTCTGCTACATAGGTGATGATGTTGAAGTAGGTGAAAACTCTATTTTGTTCCCCGGTGTTTTCGTGGGAGATAAATCTAAAATAGGGAAAGGAGTCGTTGTTTTTCCAAATGCTGTTATATATCCATTTACGGAAATAGGCGATAATTCAATAATTCATGCAGGAGCAGTAATAGGAGCTGATGGGTTTGGATACATTTCTTATTTTGGAGATATACTGAAAATACCACAAGTTGGTAAAGTGAAGATAGGAAGTAGAGTTGAAATTGGAGCTAACTCCTGTGTAGATAGAGCTACTATGGGGCAGACAGAAATAGGAGATGATGTCAAAATAGATAATCTTGTCCAAATAGCTCATAATGTCAAAATAGGAAAGGGGACAAGAATAGCTGCTTTGTGTGGTGTAGCAGGTAGCTCTAAAATAGGAGAATATTGCGTCTTTGGAGGTCAGGTAGGGGTTGTAGATCATGTAAATATAGGAGATTTTTCCATAGTTGCTGCAAGAGCCGCGATTATTTCTGATGTGGAAGGCGGAAAAGTAATAATGGGAGAACCTGCTATGGATAGAGCGAAATTTCTAAAAATTCACGCTTTATATCTTAAACTCCCTGAAATCTATGAGAAAATCAAAAAACTTGAGTCAGAAATTCGAGAGCTGAAAAATAAAGAGAAAAAATAAAGAAAACTACAAAAATAAAAATAAGACACACGAAAAATAAAAAAAGTGGGTAGGTTGGGGCAAGTGTAAAAAGTTAATTTATTATTGTTTTGGTGCTTCTTCTTTCTTTTCTTCTTTTTTGTGTTCTTTTTTCTTATGTTCCTTCTTTGCTTTTTCTTCTTTTTTCTCTTCTTTCTTTGGCTCAGCCTGCTGTTGCTGTTGTGGCTGAGCTGGCTGTTGTCCAGCCTCCTGTGCAAAAACAAGGTTGCTTGATACTCCGATGAAGCTAACTAATGTAATTAAAGAAAGTATTTTCTTTACCATGGCTTTTCACCTCCTTTTTTTTATTTTTTATTTCTGGGTTTATTTTTTATTTCTGGGTTTTTGATGTATAAAAAAAGAAAGAATTTAGTTAGCCCCAACCTACCCATGTATATTAGAAAATATAGTTTAATAAAGAATTTATTTTTGTGTTATTTTTCAATTTTTTTTCTTTTTTATTTTTGTGCGAAATTTTGGAATTGTAGGTTATTTGTGATTGAAAGATTTGAATGAAAAATATTTGTGGAAAATATTGGTTAGTGAGGTAATATTTCGGATAATTTCATAGTTTTGAATCAGATTGTAAAATTTGATAGTATAAAAATAAAAAAGGAGGTTTAAAAATATGGGGAATGGTAGTAATAAAGTAGTATATATAGTTGATGCAGTAAGAACTCCTATGGGGCGTTTTCAGGGGTCGCTTGCTAAATTCAAGGCATCAGAGCTTGGTGCAAAAGTTATTTCTGCTCTTTTAAAGAGAAATAATTTGCGAGGTGAGGAAGTAGAAGAAGTTATTATGGGAAATGTTTTGCAAGCCGGTGTTGGGCAAGGTCCTGCAAGGCAGGCTGCGATATTGGGTGGTGTTTCTCCGTCTGTTCCGGCTGAAACTATAAATAAGGTTTGCGGTTCTGCTCTCAGAGCTGTTATTCACGGTGCCGAGGAGATTTTGCTTTCAAGAGCAAATGTGATTATTGCAGGTGGTATGGAATCTATGTCAAATGCTCCGTTTCTTATTCCAGCTGAGACAAGGAGAGGTTGGAAGTTTGGGAATATTTCAGCTCAAGACCATATGATTTACGATGGTCTGTGGTGTGCTTTTGAAAACAGACATATGGGAGAGCTTGCAGAGTACACAGCTGAAAAAGCGGGGATATCAAGGGAAGAACAAGATAAATTTGCATACGAAAGCCATATGAAGGCTGTAAGGGCATCTATTGAGGGATTTTTCAGGAACGAAATAGTTCCTATTGAGTTAGGAGATGGTCAAATTCTTGACCGCGACGAGACACCAAGACAAGATTCCTCTTTGGAGAAGTTAGCGAAGCTAAAACCTGCATTCAAAAAAGATGGAACCGTAACTGCTGGAAATGCTTCTTCTCTGAATGATGGGGCTTCGGCAGTTTTGCTGATGTCAGATAGGGAGGTTGAGAAAAGAGGTATAAAACCTCTGGCGAAAGTTGTTGACTGGGCAGTTGCTGCTGTTCCTCCAAAAGAAATCTTTTTTGCTCCTATTTTCTCAACTAAAAAGTTGCTTGAAAAGCTCGGTATAAAAATTTCTGATATAGATCTTATAGAAATAAATGAAGCTTTTGCTTCTCAAACTCTTGCAGATGGTAAAGAATTAGGATTTGATTGGTCATGTGTTAATATAAATGGTGGAGCGATAGCTCTTGGTCACCCAATAGGAGCATCTGGAGCGAGGATTCTTACCACCTTGGTTTGGAATATGAAAAGATTGAATGCGAAAAGGGGGCTTGCTACAATATGTATAGGAGGAGGTATGGGAATTTCATTTTTAGTTGAGCTTGCACAATAAAAATTTTCAAAAAAAGTTCTGTGTACTGTGTATATATGCTTAAACTTAAAAAAATCTTGTATATTCTGTAAATGAATTGCTATAATTTATACAAGGTAGAAATTAATTGTATCTGATTTTATCTGGTAGGGAAAGAAAGCAAATATGGCTATTAGGAAAAGGTATATAGGAAGGATAAGGCTTGTTGATACACCTCGGGAGGTTTTTGTAGAATCTGTTGCATTATCTAAATTTGAAAGAAAGCAAGGAAAAAGCATATTAGATGACTTACATGAATTAATTTTCTCTTCACTTCAAGGATTGAAGCTTTCCATTGACGATATAGATGCATTTGTCGTGGCAAATTCTATGGGAGGACTTTTTGGTATTCCTGAATTTATGCGATATGTTGTACCATCCGTTGTCGGGAATCATAGGGCTTTCTTTGAGGTAAATTGTGAGGAAGCGGGCGGTCTTTGTGCTGTTGTAAAGGCGTACGACCTTATAAAATCTGGACTAGCAAATAGGGTTTGTATCTTATCAGCTAATAAGATGAATCTTGAAGATATTGATGAGATTGCAAATATAGTATTTATGGATGTTTTGCAACCTCTACAGGAATTTATAGAGAGACACATTCAGGAAGGAAGATTAAAACAGAAAGATTTACAACAAATCTTCTCCATAGCTTATGAAAAAGCAAAAAAGAATCCATTTGTGAAAGCTGAACTACCAAAGAAGATAGATTATTTAGGGTTTGTTCCAAGGTTTAACGATGGAGCAGGTGTGGTAATCATTTCTTCCGGTGATGTTGCAAAGAGTAAGCTAATAAAGATAGCTTTGGCAGAGGAAAGGACAGAGCTTTTAGAAACTGGTTCTAACGCTGATGAGATAAAAGTTATTTCTTCTCTTGCAAGATCTGTTTGTGAGAAGTTAAAAATTTCTTCATTAGAGGAGTATATATCTATTTTTGAGGTATATGACTTCAATCCGCTTATTGGAGAAGTAGTAGCTGAATCTCTTGGCCTTTCAGGAGGTTACTTGATATATGGAAAATCTAAAAATAAAATTGATTTTAATCCATCAGGGGGTGTTTTCTTTGAGAATTCTCCGCCGGTATCTTCACTTTCAAGGTTTGCTCATTCTTTCTTTTCGCTCAAAGATAGGAAGGACGCAAAAAGAGCTCTGAGCCTTGCTCTATCTTTAAGAACCTTGTCGCATGCCTCACTGGTTATACTTGAAAAATTGAAATGAGTATTGAAAAATTTGTAAAAATTGAAATTAAGTATGGGGATAAGAAAAAAAATGAGACGGGCTTCAAAATCAGTATCGCATAAGGAAAGAAAGATTATAGTTAATTATAAAAAAGACATTACTCAAATTGAAGAGAGATTTTACGATGAACTTAAAAAAGAAAAAATAAAATCTGCAAGATGTAGAAAGTGTAAAAAATTAATTTTTCCACCTCCACAGTACTGTCCTTGGTGTTCCCAAAAAATCTCTATTTCTGATCTTGTAGATGTAGCTAATTCGGGTAAGGTAATTTCTCAAGCCATAGTTCATTACTTACCTTCGGAAGATTTCCCACTCTCTGTCCCGTTTTCTATACTTGCTATTAGAGTGGGAAAATCTGATTCCGTCTTTATACTTCCTACCCAGAGAACAGATATATATTTAGGAGACAGAGTTAGAATTTTTCTTAAAAGGCAGAAGGAAAGGAAAGGAAATATTTTTGATATAGATATTGAAAAGTTATGAATTCTAAAGTACAGGTGAAATAGATTTTTCTTTCATAATCCAGAAGGTGGAAACCAAAAAAATAATAAAAAAAGAACTACGGAAAAAATAAAAGATAAAAATAATAAATCCTATGAAGGTTTCTTTGAATTGGTTGTGTGATTTTGTGGATGTAAGTGATCTGTCTCCTGATTTTATTGCGGAAAAACTAATTATGAGAGGAATAGAAGTTGAATCTTGGTCCAAAGTTGCTAATTTTGCAGAACAATATAAAATAGTTGAAGTTATTGATATAAAACATGTGGAGGGAGTAAGGTTACCTGTGTGTACAATATATGATGGGCAGTCAAAATATCAAGTTGTATCTGGGGCTCCAAACATAAAAAAAGGAAAATTCGTATATGCTCCTCCCGGAAGCAAAGTTATAAAAAATGGTGAGATTATAGAGTTAGGTATAAAAAAAATAAAGAATGTAGAATCTTTTGGAATGCTGTTATCTCCTGCCGAAATAGGATTTCTCGGGGGAGAAGAAGATAGGCTTCTTGAAGTTAATGAGGAAGTGGAGATTGGTGAGAATTTTGGAAAAGTTTTTGGTCTTCCGGATATTGTTTTTGATTTGTCAATAACTCCGCAAAGAGGTGATCTTCTATCTATCTTTGGAGTCGCAGCGGAGCTTTCTGCTATTTTCAAAAGGGAGATGAAAAAATTTTTCCCTGAAGAAGTTTTTTATGATATCCAACAAACTTTCAATTTTTTTGAGAAGGAACTTAAAGGAATTCCAAGAAAAGGTTTTCAGTTAAAAGTTGAGAGTGAAAGATGTCCTTTATATATCGGTATTTTATTTTCAGGTGATCTAAAAAGTAGGATTTCTCCCCCCAAAGTAGTTTCACGCCTTTATCTTTGTGGAGCTCGCCCTCTGAATCCAATAGTAGATGTAACTAACTACATTATGTTCGAATTTGGGCAACCTACTCATGCTTTTGATTTTGATAAGATAAAGGATGGAATTGTAGTAAGGTTAGCAAAAGATGGAGAGAATTTACTATGTCTTGACGGAAAGGGGCGAACTCTTTCGCAAGATGATTTGATTATTGCAGATTTTGAAAAACCAGTGGCGATAGCGGGTGCTGTTGGTGGTGAAAACACAGCAATTGATGATAAAACTCAAAATGTCCTTTTAGAAAGTGCTTTCTTTTTGCCTTCTTCTGTGAGGAGAACTTCAAAACGACACAATATAGAGACAGAATCAGCTTACCGTTTTGCAAGAAGGGTTTCTCCGCATTTTGTTTTGTTAGCTCCTTTGAAAATAAAAGGATTATTTCAAAATTTAGGATTATATCCGCAAGGTTTTGATTTATTTGCAAATCTTGATTATTTTGGGCAGACAAAAATTGAGTTTGATACAGATTTTGTAAATGATTATGCCGGAACAAATTTGAAAGAAGATGAAATTCTTGAAGCTATAAAATCGCTTGGAATAAAAGTAGAAAGAAAGGTGGGAACGAAAATTTTATGTATTCCTCCGCTTTCTCGTGGGGATTTGAAGATAAAAGAAGATATAGTTGAAGAAGTCCTGAGATTTCATGGATATGAAACTATTCCTTCATCTTTTCCATATATTCCTTCGTTTTTTGTTGAAAGTTTTGATGATGTCAAAAAAAGGATTTTGAAGGAAAGAATAAAAGATTTTTTTGTCTCTATTGGTTTTTCGGAGGTGAAAACTTATCCGTTTTCTCATACAGGAGCTTTAAAAATAAAAAATCCAATAGATAAAAATCTACCTTATCTTTCTCCAAATCTCAGGGAGAAAATATTAGAAGTTATACTAAGCAACCTGAAAAAGGGTTGGGAAAATGTTAGGGTTTTTGAAATTGATAAGGTGTTTCCGGAGGAAGAAAAAGAATCTTTGTGTTTCGGAGCAACCGGAAAAGCTTTTCCTGAACTATGGAATTCAGAAAAAAGAAAAATAGATATATTTGACATAAAGGGTATAGTAGAGACTTTATTTCAAGATAGTGTTTCTTTTCTACCGAAAAAATCGGACGATATTCTTTCTTACTCATTCTCAATATTATACAAAGAAAAGGAAGTTGGGATTATAGGAGCGTTTTTGGAGAAAAAATTGGGTTATGAAATTTTTATTTGTGAAATTGATTTTGATGTCCTGAATTATGACAACTTTTTTGATCTGAAAGCAGGTAGTTTTTATTCTGATTTGCCACTACTTCAAAGAGATGTATCTTTTTTTGTGCCGGAGAATATGAGTTGGTCTGATATAAAGCAAGCTTTTTTTGTTGAAAATGTGGTTGATGCTTTTGTTTTTGATGTGTGGCAAGAGGAGAAGAAAAAAAGTTATGCTGTAAGATTTATCATAAGACAGCCTAAACTTCTAAACTCTGATGAGGTAAATATTATAATTGAGAAGATAATTTCTAATTTGAGAAAGCTTGGTATTGAAGTAAGATCTGCAAAATGAAAAGAAGTCTTTCAAATAAAGGCTAACCTTTCAAAAAACACAAAAATTTTTATGAAAGAATAAATTAAATTTTAGAAAAAATGAAACAGAGTATAGCTATAACTGGAATAAGGGAGTTTTTGGGTGCTAATCTTCTTATAAGGTTGCAGAACATACCAGATATAAAGCTTACTTTAATAGAAAGGTTTAAACCAAGTTTTGTAAATGATAATGTTGCTTTTTATAGAATAGATTTGACTGATCCGCGAGCTGATGTCAAAATTTATGAAGCTCTTGAAAGAGAAAATGTAGATACATTTATTCATCTTGCATTTTTTGAAAGTCATGTTCCTTTTAATTATTCGTATGCTCATGAGGTTCAAGTTATAGGAACATGGCATATTCTGAACGCTTGCGCTAAAAAAAAGATAAGAAAGTTTATTTTATCTTCAACAACAGAAGTTTATGGAGCGGATCCGATGAATCCGAATCTCATAAAGGAAGATGCTCCCTTGCGTATAAGGCATGATTACAAATATATCAAAGATAGAGTTGAAGCTGAGGATTTAGTTAAAAAATTTGCGAAGAAAAATCCTAATACAAAAGTTTTCATTCTGAGAAAGTGTCCTACGCTTGGTGATAAAGTAAAAAATTTCATGACATGGTATCTTTCAGGAGCTATTATATGTTCTGTTTTGGGGTTTGATCCTATGATGCAGTTTATACATCAGGAGGATTTGATTGAGTCTCATTTTAAAGTTGCTCTTTTAGACGAAGCACCGGGAGGAATATATAATATAGCTGGGAGGGGAGCTTTACCACTTTCTTACATAACAAGACTTATGGGGAAAATAAATATTCCACTCATTTACTCTTTCGCTTATTTATTGTTTTATATTTTGCGAGCCGGTCGTATTGCTCCTTTTCCTCCTCAGCATATAGATTACATAAGATTTACATTTGTTGCTGATGGAACAAAAGCAAAGGAGAACTTGGGATTTATACCTAAATACTCAACGAAAGAAGTGGTAGAAGAATTCGCAGGATATGTGAAACTCAAAAAAGCAAGAATAAAGCAAGATTAATCGGATTTTTGCTTCAATAGTGATTCTACTTTCTCAAATATTCTTTCAATTTTTTCTTTGTCTATTTTTCTTGAACCAGACAACATGCATCCACAAATTCCCTTTTCTTCGTTTATTTTTTCTGCATTTTTGTTTAGCTTCCTCAAAATTGGGTAGATTACATAAGCAGAATAAGATAATGGACCAAAATTTCTGTTTTTCATGAGTTTGAAAACTGCTTCTTCTCCCCAGAATAATCCGTCATCATCTAAAAGATATAAGGCGAAGGGGAATTTTTCTCCACCAAATATATCTGAAAGTATCTCATAACTTTCTTGTATCGGAAAAGTTATTATACCAAGTTTCCGAAAAAATTCCGCTGCTCTTTTGCAAAAGCTACAGCTTGAATCATATATGATGATTTCTTTTCTACTATTTTTCATCTTTTGTCGCAATAATTACAATTATATAAGTAAGATTAAAGAGAATGGCAGTTATTCAAAAAGAGATAGAGCTTGAGGGAACAAGGGGTAAAAAAAAAAGTAATAGCTTTATTTGATAGTGGTGCAACTTATTCTTGTATAACACCTCAACTGGCACAAGAGTTGGAACCAGTTTTACCTTTGCCGAAGCCTTTGGAGTTTGAAACTGCAAAAAACGGCGAAAAGGTCGTAGCAAGGGGATATGTGAGACTTAACTTTTATATTGAAGGATATAGATTTTCAGATGAGTTTATGGTTATAGAGAATTTATCTGAACCAGTAATTATTGGAGCAGCAACATTACAAAAGTGGAGGATGAAGTTAGATTTTGAAAACGACGCAGTAATTATTGACCCAAGAACGACAAAATTGAGGCTTATATAATTGAAACTCATATAAATCACATAAAGAAGGATTTGAAGCTTTCAAAGATTTTTCTTATACTTAGTGATGTCAAAACAGAAAGTATTGGAACGATTGTCCAGAACAATATTATTGTTATTATGAATTTGTTTTCTATTGCTTTTTTGCCTTTGCGAGCAAACTCTATTCCCATCATACCTGATGTTATGGTTTGATTTACTGAAACTGGTATCCCCAAGATTGATGCAATAATTAAGAATGTTCCTTCAACAAATTGTAAAAACGCCGCTCGTAAAAGTCCAAGATTTGTTACTTTTGTTCCCACAGTTTTTATTATGTTTTTTGAAAATATCAATCCTCCTAATGCCATAAATAATCCAGCAAAAAATAGGCTTTCTTTCATTCCGGCTATTTTGTATGCAGAAACTATTCCGAAAGAGTTTGCTGCGTTGTTTGTTCCTGCGGAAAATGAGAAATATATGCCCATCCCTACTGTGAAAGTTTTTATGGTAAAAACTATTTTGGTGTTCTCTCTTATTTTTGAAAGAAGATCTACGATTTTCAGATAAATCAACTTCTCAAATAGATAAGCTATTACAAAAATAAAAAAAGGTGTTGCTATCCACCATAGTACTATTTGAAGAAATTTTTCTGTATTTAGGGTTTTCTCATATATCCCAATTCCTACAACAGATAGAACTACGATTTCAGTTGTTGATATGGGAATATGAAGGGAGTTTGCCAATATTAAAAATAGAATTGAGTTTATGTAAAAGGTGAAGGCGTTTATTTTTGTGTCAAATGTCCCCTCAGATACTATACCTTTTGATATTGTTTTGAGAACATTTGAACCTAAAATATAAGCTCCTAAAAATATTGCAGCACTACCTAAAATTATAAGGTATTTTCTTCTCATTACTCTTGCGGAATATGATGGACTCATAGCTACTGATATGTTAGATGTACCTATTGATGCCGCAAGAACACAAGCCAAACAGAATATCAATATATTCTCTATACTCAACATCCTTTTATATTCAACATCTTCTTTTATTTTTTGTCTTGTATTTTAAGACAAAGATTATTTTTTTAAAGCAAAAATTGTTCCTTAAAACAAAGTGTTGTTTTAGGTTTCAGCTTGTTATATTTTTCTATTTTCTTCTGAAACTTCCTGAAACTTGGAAAGCAAATAAAAATCAAGATAAAAAACTTTCTTGATTTTATGGATAAAACCCGATTAATAATTTATCTTACGGGTGGTATAGCTACGGGAAAATCTACGGTTGCAAAAATGTTTTCTGAACTTGGAGCTTATGTAATAGATGCAGATAAAATAGTTCACAAGGTTATGATGAAAGGAACACAAGCTTATAACAAAATAGTTGAAATTTTTGGGAAAGATATATTAGATGAAACTGGTGAGATAGACAGAAAAAAATTGGGAAAAATAGTTTTCAAAGATAAAAGCCTTCTTGCAAAGCTTGAAGAAATAACTCATCCTGAAGTTTTATCTTATATGGCTCGGGAGTTAGCTGATTTGAAATCTGATATAGTTGTTATTGAGATACCATTAATATTTGAGAAAAGACTTGATCTGCATCCTACTGTGCTCGTTTATGCTCCGCGCCATATCCAAAAAAAAAGACTGATTGAAAGAGATAATATTTCGGAGGAAGAAGCGGAAATGAGGATTTCTGCTCAAATGGATATAGAAGAGAAAAAGAAACTTGCAGATTATGTCATAGATAACTCAGGTTCAATTGAAGAAACGAAAAGGCAGGTCAAAGAAATCCTTGAAAGAATAATAGTTAGTATGCATCAGCAAAAAGAAAAGTCTGGCTGAGAATTCAAAAAAATTTTTTCGTAATTAAAATAAATTTTATGGAAAATTTTTTATGGGGGAAAGCAGGGAAAGTAAAACGGAAAATTTTGTCTGCCGAAATATTTGTTTTTGGTCTCTATCTTTCTTTTGTTTTTGTTTCGCAGTGTAGAAAAGAGAATTCAAAATCTCAACCTCCAACTCAAGTGGGAGGACTTCCTGTTATATCAGATAAAGATGCTGTAAAAGCTCCAAAGCTTGATGAAGCTATATCAGAGGTTTCTCCTCCACAGAGCATAAGCATTAAGGTTTTGAAAAAGGAAGATATAAAAGAGTTGAATCCAGTGCCACCTGAATATGGGGGAGCTTTTAAAGCGAAAGAAGATGATATTCTGGTGGAAACAGAAAAAATAAGAGCTATAATTCAGAGACCATCAAAAGAAATAAGAGAAATAGGAGTATCTACTTATGCTGGAAATATAATAGATGTTGATATAAAGAGAGAAGATGGTAAGTTTCACGATATTCTTGGTGAGGAAAATTGGTTCTGGTTTTTGGGACATACTATAAAACCTCAAAAAATAGGAGTTCTTGAAGGGAAACAGAATGTTATAGTTGTTCTTGGAGAGCTTGACCTTCTTGATTATATAAACGCTAATGGTTTTGCGGGAACTGTTTTCAGAAGAATAATACCAAATTATGAGCTCCCGTTTAAAGTAGATGAAGTAAAACCTCTCAAAGTTGCAAAATATTTCGTTTTTTCTGACGGACGCCATATCAAAATAATTGATGTTGCATGCAATACTTCTGAGCAGCCAATAAAAAAATTTTTCTTTGCAGATATAATTGATTCGGGAGGTTCAGGTGAGTTCTTTATTCCTTCGTCAGACCTTCAAGGATTTGGATATGTTAGCCCTTTGCCAACAGGTCTTTCTGTATTCAGAGTGTCAAGTTTCGCTTTTGTATCAGAAGAGGTTGATTCATCTTATGGAATATTCCACTTCAAAGACGGTAACTTTACAGATGATAATGTTGTTCTTGTTGTTTCTGGTGTGGCTCTTTTGGGATATGGTATGCTTGAATGGGATCCACTAAACTCTTTACTTCAAGTTGCTGTGGGTACATCTTCAAGATTTATAGAGATAAAGCCATCAGAATGTATTATGAACCAAAAATATTTTGTGGTTGGTAATGGTTCTCCCTCTTCTTTATCTGATGAATTTTTCAGAATAAGGCAGAAAAGAGAAAATTTTGGTTTATATGAGGTTCAAGGGAAAGTCAATGTTGATAATTTACCCTATTTGCCTTCCCGTCCACGTGTTGCTGTGTTCAAAGGGAATGAGCTTATTACAACAGCAATTGCTGACCAGCGCGGAAATTTCAAACTACTTTTACCAGAAGGTGAATATAAATTCATTGCTGAACTCAAAGAATTACCACCATCGCAACCTAAAATTGTAAAGGTACCAGAGCAACTCAAAGTATCATTTGATCTTGGAGGTGTAGCAAAAGTCATTGTTTCTGCTGTTGAAGTTTATGAAAAAGACGGGAATATAGCGGAAAGGAATATACCTGCAAAAGTCTCATTTTTGTGTGTTGGTCCATGCCCAAAAACTATATGCAAAGGTAAAGAGTGCGAGGTGAAATCAACTTCTTTCAGAGACTATGTATATGATCCTTTACCAGAAGGAGTTCAGGAAGTTGTTTTTTTGGCAAAAGGAGAAAGAACGGAAGTAAATTTACCTCCCGGAACATATAAAATCGTTGTTTCTCGTGGAATGGAGTATTCAAGGTATGAAAGGGAGATTTCCTTGAGTCCGGGATCTGAAACCGAAATAAAGGCTATTTTACATAAAGTTGCCGATACTCCGGGGTGGATTTCAGCTGATACTCATGTTCATGCTGTAAACTCACCGGATAGTCCTGTATCTCTTATAGATAGAGTTATAACATTTGCGGCTGAGGGTGTAGATGTTATAATATCAACAGATCATGATTGGCTTACAGATTATGAACCAGCAATTCAGCTTGTTGGAGTTTCTGAATTTTTGGCGTCGCTTGTGGGGCAAGAAATAACAACTTTTTCTTATGGTCATTTTAACGCTTATCCACTCAAAAGAGATGAGACAAAACCATCAGATGGCGCTCTTGACTGGGCTGAAAAATATGATAGATTCCAAAAGTATGGAATTCCGGAGAGTGAAAAAGAAAAATATAGGTTCTTGCGTTCTTTGCACCCAAGAGAAATTTTCAAAAATGCCCATCTTATGAAACCAGATAACCTCAAAAGAAACATAGTTCAAGTCAATCATCCTCGTTCAGGAGGAATGGGATATTTTGATTATGTTCTTGTAGACACTCTCAATTTCACAACCACGCAAGACCCTTGTATGCACAGAATATTCCCACCTCAGGGACAGTGCGGAACATCAAAGGAAATAGGAGGTAAGGATACAGGTCTTTTCATTCCATTTGATGTTCTTGCAGATATGGATAATTTGGAAAGGTTTGATGCGATAGAAGTTTATAACTCTTACTATGAAATTCCTACGGTAATTAACGATTGGTTCACTTTCTTAAATCACGGTATTCTCATAACAGCTGTTGCTTGTTCTGATACGCATCAGAAGGTTCAGGTAATATCTGGTATAGGAAGGACCTTTGCTTGGGTTGGACCTGGGAACGATTTACCTCAGAAGTTCAGAGAGGATATACTTGCAAAATCTACTTTTGTTGATAGCATGGCTGATGGTAAAGTTTTTATAACTAACGGTATAATTCTTGATGAATTTAAAGTTTGTGGATTTCAGGGAGGCGGGGAAGTTTGTGCTGAGATGGGAAGATCAAATGTGAAAAATATAAACTCTGATTTCAAGATAAGGCTCAAGGTAAAAAGTGCAGATTGGGTTGACTTTGATACTTTGAGAATTTTTATAAACACACCAAAGACTGCTGTGAAATCTGGTGAAGCTAAAACAAATTTACCCGAACCATTTTTTGTCTCCGAAATTACACCTTACATATCTGAGAAAAATATAGGTGGTATTTCTTTCAAATGGAGAGAGTTTTCAATTGATTTACCTATAGCTCCACCGACAGATGACTTTTGGGTTGTTGTGATGGTAAGTTGTGAGAAAAAATGTGAGCCAAATCCTATGTTCCCCGTTATAACGGATAAAAATGTAAAACCTATACTTATTACAAATCCGATATATATAGACCAGAATGGTGATGGAAAATTTACTCCTCCGAAACCAACATACGCAGATTCAGGAATTGTTCGTAGAGCACCTGATTTTAAAACAAAAGAAGATATGAAAAAACTTGATAAGAAAAAATTGAAGGAGCTTTTCATTAAAGCACTGGAAACACTGCATATACACTAATTAGAAGGTCAAAAATTCTATCAAATATATAATTGAAACGATAGTTCCATGTTATTGGTTGGTGTTATAACAATAGCTTGTTTTTTTAATCTATGATTTCATTTTTTAATCTATAATTTCATCTAAACTGAAAATTTTTTCAAAGAATATTCCTTGTTCTTTTACTTTTTGTCCTCCGCCTCTATCTATTACTGCTATTACTCCTTGTGTTTCAATATCATTCTCTTTTAGTTTTTCTATTGCGTTCAGCGTTGTTTTTCCTGTTGTTATTACATCTTCTAAAAGTATTACTTTTGGTAATTTTGGACCTTCTATTATTTTTGATGTGCCATAATCTTTTGGATTTTTTCTCACTATTATACCTTGTGATTTGAATCCTCTCTGATGCATTTTCATCACAACTGCTGCAACAAGTGGAACTCCGCCGAGTTCTACTCCAGCAAAGTTGTATAAACCTATCTTTTGAGCTATATCGCATATTATATCAGATGCTATATCAAGAAACTCACCCTCACCGGATACCATTTTTATATCTATGTAGATATTTGATTTTTGACCTGATGAGAGAATGAAATCTCCTTTCAGAACTGCTTTCTCTTTTATTATTTTTTTCAGTCTATCTTTTTTTTGTTCCATATTGTCTTTTTTTTTTACTTCTCTTATTTTATTCTTTTCTTATTTTATTCTTTAAAAAATCCTTCTTTTTTTAATTTTTCAATAAAGAAATCTCTAACTTTCTCTGCGATTTCAATCGCTTCTTTTGCCTCACGGATATCTGGAAGATAAAACTCTTCTGGATACCTTGCATCTATTGCGTATTAAGTCAATTTATCTACATTCATATCAAAAAGTATTTGGAAATCATTATCTAACTCTGCACATTCATTTATCAGTTCTGTAAGGTCATGCGTTTTTCTGAAAGGTTTCCCAAAAAAAGTAAGATATGCTTTTAAGTACTTCTCAACACATTGCTGACAATGGAAACAAATTGCATTTGTAAATGGTTCCGGCGTGTTTAGTTCATCTTTTGCTATTTTTAAATCTCCTTCCGCAAGCAATATCCACTCTTTTACTCTCTGTTCATTCATAGCTTTCTCTTTATACGATATTTTTCCCTTCCCTTGAGGCGTAGTATGCTATATATCCTACATTTTCTTTTTTTTCTTCAAACTCTCTTATTGAGTTGATAATGATGTCGTTGGGTATTTTCAGGAGTGCCATTCTCCGTTTGATTTTGACAATCATTTCCAATTTTGTATTTCTATCCAAATCTTTATCAATTATGACCAGAAAATCCCAGTCGCTATCTTCTTTTGGTGTTCCTTTTGCTCTTGAACCGAAAAGAATTACCTGTACAACTTTTAAACCTCTTTTTTCAATTTCCTCTTTTATTATCTTTACTACCTTTTCAATTTTTTCGTTTCCCATTTTTAAAACACTCTTACTTTCACTCCCTTTTCTAATGTTTCGTTGAGTTTTCTTATCATAGGTATGGCTTCTGTCATTACTTTTTGAAATTCTGGCATCATATTATTGAGGTTATTGAGGAGCTTTTGAGTTTCTGAAAGAACTTGCGGAGTTATCTCAAATATGCGAGAGAAACTATCTTTTTGATTTTGGTTAAGATATGCCAAAGTTTCATTTACACTTTTGACTGTTGTAAGAAGTTCAGGTATAGAGTTGTTTATATTTTGAACCAATTCGGGGGATGTACGCAGCAGTTTTTCTATATTGTTTTTATTGTGAGCAAATAGTTCAAGCATCTCATTTCCAACTACTATTGTTTTTTCCAATCCACTCACGATTTTCCCTGATGCTTCAAGGGTTTTATCAAGTTTTTCTATGAGTTCAGATGTGTTTTGAATTAAAGGATTGATATTTCTTACAAGCTCTGGGGCTATGTTTGCTAGCTCCCTTATGGCTTGGGGATCCAGGCTTTTTATGAAAGGTTCAAGGGACATTATAAGTTCATCTGGTTCAAACAGAATTTTTGTTTTCTCTATTGTAAAGCCATCTGGTGCAAGGGACAAATCTCCTGTTCCTGTTGGGACGAGTTCTACGAATTTTTCTCCGAGTAAGCTTTTCATTCTTATTTGCGCTTCAAAATCTTTCCTCACGGGAATATCTTTTTTTATTTTCATTTCAAGTTTGACTGAGATTTTTTCCTTATCAAGTTCAATTTTCATTTTATCTACATATCCAACTTTTACTCCGCCGAGTCTGACTTCTGCCTTTTCTGCAAGACCTTTGATATTCTCAAATTTTGCGTATATAGTTTTGTGTCCACCTCCCCATACTTTACCTATCTTTGATATAAGGTAAAAGAGTGATAGCAAAGAGATTCCTGTTATTACGAGGAAAAAAACTATGTTCTTTTTCTTTTCTTCCATAGGTAGTTTATAGATATTTTATTTCTTTTTTTATTTTTTTTCTGCAGGTTTGTAAATATATATATAAGGCATTTTTTTGTGCAAAAAATATGCGAGGAAAATCATTTTTTATTTGAGTGCTTTTTGATTGTTTGGTTTGCCTTTTGTATATTTTTTATCCTTTCGTTTCATTTATATATTTTTTTAATTTATTTATATTTTTATTAGATAAAGAACGGGAGGGTGATTATATGCCAATATATGAATATATCTGTGAAAATTGTGGATTTAAAAATTCTTTTTTGGTTTTTTCTTGGGAGAATGAAGTTTTGAAATGTAAAAAATGTGGGGAGCAAAAACTTAAAAGAATAATTTCAAGATTTGCCCGGCTCAAGTCAGAGGAAGAGAGAATGGAAAGCACAGTAGATGAAGCTATGAGATCGGTAGATATAAATAATCCAGAGAGTATAAAAAAATGGATGCAAAAAACTCTGAAAGAGTACTCATCTGAGCTTGATTCAGATGTAGATATAGACGAAGCAGTTGAATCTTTGAGCGAAGAAATAGGGCTATCTGAAAAGAAGGAAGAGGAATCAGGGGAAAGCGACGAAAAATCAGGAGATATTAATGAATGAAGCAAATTATGAATAAAGAAAAAGATAAATCTGTTTTTATTTCCCCTAGTATTCTTGCTGCTGATTTTTCTCGTCTTGGAGATGAGGTCAGTAAAGTTTTAGAGTTGGGAGCAGATATGATCCATTTTGATGTAATGGACGGTGTGTTCGTACCTAATTTATCTCTTGGTATTCCGGTTGTTGAGTCTTTGAGGAAAAGGTTTGAGAATGTTTTTTTTGATGTTCATCTTATGATAGTTGAACCTGAAAGATATGTATTAGATTTTGTAAAGGCTGGCGGAAATCTTATTACTTTTCATATAGAAGCAACAAGACATCCTCACAGAGTTATTGAGATGATAAAAAAGGCAGGGGCAAAAGCAGGAGTAGCTTTGAATCCCGGAACTCCCGTTATTTTTCTAAAAGAAATTTTCGATATTTTAGATGCGGTTCTTGTTATGAGTGTTAATCCGGGATTTTACGGGCAAAGTTTTATACCTTCTTCTATCAAGAAGATTTCTGAACTTGATGTTATTAGGAAAGAAAATGGTTTTGATTTCCTCATAGAGGTTGATGGAGGTCTGAATGAAAAAAATGTTGAAAGAGTAATTTCGGCTGGTGCTAATATTTTAGTTTTTGGCGCATTTCTGTTCAAAGGAGCAACTACCGAGAATTTCAAGTATATTGTTGATAAAATCAGAATATCAAAGTAGAGGATATAAATAAAGTGGAAGAGTAGGGCAAACTTATTTTTTATTTTGCTTTTCTTCTTTTTTTACTTTATTTCTTTTTCATTTCAGCTATTAGTTTTTCTATTTCTATTGCTGGCATGGTTAGGGTTTGAATTGTACCTCGTGAGCCAAGCTCTATTGCCATCTTTACAACGGCTTCGTTTGATGGAGCTTCGACTATATTCACAAAGTCATATGGCCCCATGACTAAAAATTGACTTAATACTTTTACTCCGAATTTTTCTGCTATTTCCTCATTTACTTCCTTTATTCTCTCTGGATTTTCTTTTAGTGTTTCAAGACCTTCCGATGTTATTTTTGATAGTATGACATACTTTGCCATCTTATTTTACCTCCTTTTTCAATTAAAATTTAGTTTGAGAAAATCTTTTGTGTTTTTTGATGTTATTTTTTTCTTGATTGTTTTTTGGTTTTCTTTTGTATAATTTTTTATGATTGACTTTATTTTCTCGGAACAATTTCTTTATTGTGACATTTTTTTACTGCAACATATTCAATAAATTTTTTGAGATTTCTAAAATCGCCTCCGACGATTTTGACTTAGGAAACGCTATAATTGTAGGTTTTTGAATCCTGAATGATTCTCTAACCTTTTCATCCCACCAAATTTGTCCGAGAGGTTCAGGAGATATCCCGAGGTATCTTTCTGCTACTTTCTTTATAGTAAGGAAAGCTATTTCTTTTTCTCTCTGATTTGTTACCATGTTTATGATGATAAATGTTTTTCCTTTAAAACCTTCATTAACTAGTACTTTCAGAAGTGCATATGAATCCGTTATGGATACTGGGTCTGGATTTATAACTATGGCTATTGCGTTGGAAATAAGGGAGAGCTTTATTACATTTTTGCCTATACCGGCTGGGGCATCAAATATAAAAAAGTTTGTATCTATTTGATCTACTATGTTCTTTATTTTTTTTATTTGACTGTCTGTAAGTGTATTTAGTTTAGTTATTCCGCTTGCACCAGGAATGAATAGTAAATTATCATTTATTTTTTGAATTATTTCTTTTAGGGGTGCATTTCCTTCAAGGTAGTGACCTATATGCTTTTTAGGAATTATTCCAAATAGGAGATCCGCGTTAGCTAGTGCAAAATCCGCATCTACAAGGCATACTTTTTTACCAAGATTGCTCAGACCTAATGCCAAATTTACCGCTATCGTAGTTTTTCCAACTCCGCCCTTACCGGAGGCTATTGTTATTACTTTTTTTGATATCTGCCTTAATTTTTCTGCCTGGTCCTCCACAGATCTACATTAATTCTTACTTTATTTTTTCTTTTTTCTTTTTTTCTTAAAAATTTTTGTAAAATGTAAAACTCGTGCTAATGTACGCTGATATAGGGGAAACTTTCCTTTTATATTTAGGGGGAGGCATAAAATTTTAAAATCTGAATGTAGAAAGTGAAGCAAAATTTTTTATGAAGAATCCACAAGAAAATCAGAAAAGTGCGAAAGAAAACAAATACAGAAAAGAGTTAAGAAGATTTGACCCAATTTTGAAAGAGATTTTCTCAAAAGCGGCTGGGAAACTTATCTCAATAGCAACAGGTGAGAAAATCAAAGAAAAACTTGAAGACATTACGACTGAAATAGAGCTTGTTAAATCTCTCCGACCCGATATGTTGTTCAGAGCTGGCGAGAAAATTTTCCACATAGAAATACAAGCGCAACAAGATAAAACTCTACCAAAAAGAATGCTTATATATTCTATCGGGATTGAAGAAAAATTCCAACAAAAACCTATTCAGATAGTTTTGTTTGTAGGCAAAGGAAATCCCCCTCCTTCTACTTTCAGGGATGAATTCACATCGCACAAATTCATAGTTTTAGATATGAAAAAAATAGACCCAGATGAGTTTTTAAAAAGTAAAAAGCCAGAAGAAGTTAT
>Ga0272445_1000833_pt1 | contig 26364 bp, 27 predicted proteins | sample YNPCB0031_FD_194404 | JGI IMG/M metagenome (GOLD analysis project Ga0272445, IMG submission 194404) | Hot spring sediment microbial communities from Yellowstone National Park, WY, United States - YNP-CB-003-1 | ecosystem: Environmental > Aquatic > Thermal springs > Hot (42-90C) > Sediment... | reverse complement strand
AAAACCAAACTTCGTCAAGCCTTTCTGTATGCAAAGAAAGCTAAACGGATCAAGAACTAGGATCCTTTCTGTAAGCATTCGAGAAGTTTGTCTACACTCTTCTTGTACATTGATAGAGCCTCCAGCCAAAGGTTAGTCCAAGGTGGAGGGTATTTTCCACATATTTTAATGACAACTTCTACGAACTTGGGGTCAGTTATATGAATCGGAAACTTCTTTTTCCATAAATCGTTAATACTTTCCCTTTTCTTTACTATCTCTTCGACCGTTCTTAGCTGCGCTTCAGAAATTTTTCTAGATAAAGGAACTAACCGTTCCTTAATGCTCTCTATTTCCGCTTTATCTACAGGTTCACACTTGCCTCCTTTCGGAAATAATAGCAGTGAGATATCTTCGCCTACGCTAGGATCCATCTTTGAAGTTTCAACAATTGTATATACTGCTAAATCCTTTGCTTGTTCAACATCAAGCTCTTTATCATAAAAGTTCCTAAGTATGTATTCTCCATAAGCCCTTCCGCTTCCTTCACATGCGTAATCATAAGCTTCTTCAGAATACCCTTTCTCAAATATTCTTCTTATTCTTTCGGGAGATACTACTATAAAAACGGGTCCAGCCTCCCCTTCTTCTAACTTCTTATAGTTTTCTTCATACCACTTGTAGTTCACGTCTGAAAGATAAGACACTACCTCATCAAATGTAACAACGCGAGAACTACAAAACTCTTTAACCACTCTAAGTACATCATCTATTGCCCCAACTAACCCAGCTGCTACCGTACCTATATTCTCAGTTAAAGGTTCAAGTTTTCTAGCTTGATCTCTCTTAAGAGTGGGACCATACATTACACGACTATCACTAGCCAAAACAACACCATCCTTATACTTTAAAGCAACAATAAGCGTCATCCTCTTCGCCTATTTTAATCTACTGAACAAAAATAAATATCTTATGGATTGCTAGACCAATCCCCCTTAAACTCGAGAAAACTTTTCGCCTTATTACCATCTTTTTAATTTTGAAGTTTGACTTTAAATTCCCCCTTACACTTAATGTATTACAATGTCTCCCATAGAATCTAGCGACTTGAAAAGCTTCCCATCAACTTGCTTAGAGGTTGCTAAACAATTAATAAAGTTGAGCAGCCAAGGTTATGACTGCCTTTTAATACCGTGCAGAGGAGCTTTCCCTGTTTTAGTAGGAGCTATAGAGGCGCTTAAGCTCATCGATGGAGGAAAGGAACTCTTAGCTAGATTCTTCGCCCCATATCCGCATCCAATTCTGAGAGAATACCACAAGAAAAGCGGAGATTTCAAAATACTGATGTTGCCGTTTACAGCTCACGTTACCATTCTTGAAGAGTATAGGCAGAAATATGATTTCAAAGAGCCAATCGATGTTGTTGAATCCAGCATAAGGCTATGGGCAACTAACCTTGCTCTCTCCTTTCTAAAAGAAGTTGATGAAAGAAACGAGGACGATTACTTTAATTTTTACACGAAACTTCTGAATCTAACAGGCCGAAAAGAGCTTGAGAAACTATACAGAAATTTCCCAAAATGCAGCAACCTCATTTACCTCGATACCGTAATCTCCGGCCTAGCTTCGCACACCATTCTGAAGGGATTTAAAGATGCCAATTACAACCCTTACACGATTTTTGTAGTCGACAATTATGGGGCTAAGCTTAAGCCAAAGTATTCTTGGATATTCAGAAGCCTTGAATCAAACGGATTAGCGACAAAAATCTTGGTCTCAAAATTGATAGCCGAGGATACAAACTCAGCTCTATTAGGAGTTAGCGCAACAGTTTATCCAACGATCATTATGGCAAGCTGGAAAAAGATTAGACCGTGTGGAGCTGTAGAATGGCATTCAGTAATGGGAAAACACTTAGAGGTTTTCACCCAATTTCAGACATGCTTGAGAAAAAGCCTAGAAGGTAAAGACTTTACATCTGAAGTTGAGAAATTAAACGAAACCCTAAATTCGATCAAAGATAAAAGAGAGGAAATTCCTCCGCTTAGCTTGATAATAGAGAGAATGGATGAAACAAGAGGTGGTGTTGTAAATATCTACTTAACGTTAAAGGACTCGGAAAATTTCGCTCAAAAACTTTAACGATAATTTTTGTCCAAAAAGCAAAAATAATTTTCTTTCTTGAAAAATCTCTCATAATTTTTCTTTTTCACAAACATTTTTGGCAAGGAGGTGTTCCGAAAACTTAGATTTTAAATAAGTACAAACATAAAACATGGCTACGCTTGATGTTTTTGCAGATAGTTACATTCCAGAGGTAATTATCGACAGGGAAAAAGAGCAAGAAACAATTAAGTATTTTCTTCAAGATGTCCTTAAGGGAGTGAATACGGTTCTCTGCATTTATGGTAAGCCAGGAGTTGGAAAAACTGTTGTAACAAAGCATGTTTTGAATCAGTTTGATGAGCTTGAGAATGCTTGCTCAATTTATCTTTGCGCATCACACTTAACTCCCAATTTAGCATTAAAAGAGATTTACGAAGTTATTTGCGGTGAGGAAAAGAGAAGGTTACCTTCACCTTTAATGGTTAGAGAAATTGGTAGGAAGCTTCTCAAGAAAAGAAATTGCACTATCGCTATAACTCTGGATAACTTCGATAAGATGAATGGGGTTGAAAACTTTCTTTGAAACATAAACAACCTTATGGAGACCTTTCCGAGAATTGGCTTGATTTTAATATCTACAAGCGAAGCTGAAATTAGAGGCCTAGTTGGAAGAAGGCTATTCTCAAGGTTAAGGCCAGAGTACTGCGAGTTCATGCCTTACGATGCTGATAGGCTCTATGAGATAGCTTCAAGCGATTGTATGACAAGTACCTTCCAGGATGGGCTCATGAGCCAGAGATGCTTGTGAGAGCGGAAATAATTCCGGATGATGAAATTTGGCAAGCCCATATGGAAGCAAAAAAGGCGTTGATTAATTATGTTAATGCAATGGCAAATATCGGCATGGACTATGACACGTTAACAATTGGATTTGCACGGAGAGCCACAGAATACAAAAGACATGCTCTGATATTTTCAGACATGGAAAAACTGAAGAAAGTGAACAGCAGAGGCAAAATTCAGCTAATTTTTGCTGGAAAAGCTCATCCTAGAGATGAAACGGGGAAAAAGCTAATTGAACAAATATTCAGCTATAAGGAAAAATTGAAGGACCGCATCAAAATTGCCTATTTAGAAAATTACGATATGAACCTCGCAGCAAAAATGGTTTCAGGAGTCGACGTTTGGTTAAATACACCTTTGCCGCCCATGGAAGCATCTGGCACAAGCGGGATGAAGGCAGCCCACAACGGCGTAATAAACTTCAGCGTCCTAGACGGCTGGTGGATTGAAGGTTGGATGGAAGGTGTTACCGGATGGGCGATAGGCCCAACCCCCGAGGAACACGTGTCAACTGATGAGCGGAAAACCAGAGAACTTGACGACCTTTACGGAAAACTAGAATACGTGATCATTCCATTGTATTACAAACGAAGGGATGAATGGATAAGGATTATGAAAAACTCCATAGAAAAAATCGCTTGCCACTTCAACAGCCACAGAATGATGCATAGATATGTTACAGAGGCATACTTATGACCTGTTAAACTTACGAGTAATAATGGAACATGCTACGGCTTTCAAGCACGTGTCTCAGAATAAAAAAGTGTATGGTTGTCAAGTTACAGCAAAAACCTGTCCGTCGCAAACGGCGAGGGAGTAGAAAAGAAAAAATATTAAGTTGTCTCTGGACCTAGTTGAGGAGATTGAGAAGGCCTGTTCCGAATGCGGCATAAGCCTAGATGAGTTCTTTACCCTAGCGGTTGAAAAGCACATGAAGCATCTAACGGAGCAGCTGGAGAAAGGGAGATAAAAGCCCTTAAAATACCCTTTTCTTTCTCTGTTTTCGACCTAATGCCCCACTTTTCTATATAGTAAGTTCTTTGTAGCTACAAGTGTATATACATTTTCATGAAGCGACATGTTTACGCTATCCGGATTGACCCTGAAGTTTATAAATAGGCTTTAAACATTTCGAGAACATGCGAAAACACCTTGAAGCAGGAAATGGAGCGAATACTAGGTTCAAAGGGCAGAAATGGGGGAAACCTAGGGGCGAGGCCCCCGGAATGGTGCTCCGGCCGGGATTTGAACCCGGGTCTGCGGCTCGAGAGGCCGCCATACTTGACCGGACTATACTACCGGAGCCTCATTTTATATTAGCTGTAACTAAATTATATTTCTTGCTTAATTTTAAGATTTGCGTTTTCTTCACGAAATGCTGAAGCAGAGCCCTAAACTGGCTATAGACAGATTAGATAATTGATAGCTGGCTAAATACTGCATCCTTCTTCATTTACGCAGAGAAACAGGGAGGGGCGTCTTCCCCCCGAATTTGCAGGCTCATTAAGCAATCAGTTAGCGGATTGGGGTTAGAAACATTTAAAGATGAATCTAAATAAAGAAATAACAAAGATTTCAATGTTGAGGTTTCTTCTAGAAATTATTAATGGGAAGCATATGATTGGATCTTAAAAGTATATTCTCCGCGATCCTCAGCATTTCAAATGTATCTATATCTATCCAGAAAAAAATCATTGGCGCCAATGCAGTAAGCTTTCATTTTATCTCTCTCAGCCAGATCCTTGATGCTTCCTGTTAACGTGTAAGACCCCCGCTTGAAGATTTCTTTTTAAAAATTTGAAGATCTCCGGGGAGCATAAGAATATGCCAATGTCTACCCCATTAAATTCACTTAAATCCTTCCCTATATTTACGATTTTATCACCAACAACTTTAACTTTAGTAGCATCATCAACATCAAAAACATATCTCATTCCGGTGTCAACGCAGAGCGCGCATTCATCCGCTTTAATATTAAAGTTTTTTAGGTCAAACAAAATTCTCGGATCAAAGATATGATCCGACATAAGAAGTATAAAGTTTTCCCTCAAATACTTCTTGGCTACATACACTGAAACTCCATTACCCAATTTCCAATAGTTATTTTTCACATATTTTATTTTGACACCATATCTGGATCCGTCGCCCAAGAATCTTTTTATTTTTCCGCCAAGATATCCCACAACTATCACAATATCATCTATTTCCGCTTTTTTCACGAACATTATTACCCAATCTATCAATCTTAAACCTAGAAGCGGAATTAATGGCTTCGGATCGATATATGTTAAACCCCAGCCGATTTCATATGCCCTATTATAGGGCGAAAGATAATACACGTTATATGTGAGGGCTAGGGCAGTAAACAGTGAGGAAAGAAAAGCCGGGATGAGAGATAAAGAATCCACGTATAATCCCATATTGACTGAGCCGATCGGTAAGGAGATTGAGAAAAGATTAGTTTTAAGCGGTTCATTATGCACTGCGGGAATTAATGTGGAGACTAAGAAAAAAGATAGATAGGCTGCAAAGATGCAAGCGGCCTTCGCAATTTTTGCCCCACCTTTAGGCAATTTAGCAATTAAATGCGATAGCAATGCAACTGTGAAAGGCATAAATGTCACTAATATAATTGCGTCTTGAGGTGACAGCATAAATCTCTCACCTAATTAAAGACTAATAGATTTTAAAAATTAAGCGTTAAGCCATATATATGTTGCTGCACTCTCATGTAAGCAGTAAGTAACTAAAGGAGCTACGCAGAAAATTCCTTTTTAACAAAATGATCAAGTTAGATGTGTCAGATATCTTAAAGGCGCTTCTCTCCACACTAAGTTAAGAGATTTCTTTGCGCATCGGAATCTTTATTTCATACTCTTTTTACGTAGCGGATATTTATTTTCCGGCCAGCTGTCTGGCAGAATTAGGCGTTCAAGATTTTTATGTCCCTCAAATTTCACGCCTAGCAGCTCATAAACCTCACGCTCATAAAGGGTTGCTCCAGGGATAATATCCATAATCGTTGGAGCAGTAGCATCATTAAAGGGTATTTTAACCCGTAAAGTCAATATTGTTCTAGAACTGCTTAGATGATAAAGCAATTCTATACCGTCCTCAGCCTCAAGTCCAGTTATGGCGGATAAATGAGAGAAACCCTCATCCTTAAGAGATTGCACGAGGATTCGAAGATTCTCCCGATTAACGTTGACAAAGACTCTTCCATTTCTTGGCATCGAGATCATTGATGAGGATGAACCGCCTAGGATGCGCCTTAATAGCTCAGTTATGTTCGCTTCAGACATTATTCAACCCGCGACGTTATTTTTTTCTAAACAAAAAGAAAGAAGAAGATGAATTTTATGTTCAGCCTTCAACTATTGCCTGCCTAAAACTTTTTTCGCGGCTATCTCTATATCTTCGGCTTTAACTGTTTTTCTGCCAGCATGCATCGCGAAATCTACGGCTTCCCTACCAATTTTTACACCTATTTCTTCAAGCACCTTAGCCATCTGTATCGCTGCTGATTCGCTTACTCTTTCAGCCCCAGCCTTCTTACAGATCCTATGCATGGCGGCAATCGCCAATTCACCCATAATTTTCCCCTCTTTCAAATTTCTGTTACAAATACAAATATTTTAACTTATTTTTTGACTAAAAAGCCTTTCTATCGCTCCGCCCTCATTAAAGCTAATTCTTATATACCTCTGCAGAATATACGGAAATCATCAATATTCACATGCGTAGAAGCGCAATAAATATAGCGAAATAGATAACGTGAAGGGTCGATTTGCTTGGGAAACGTGCGACCGGAGAAGGTTAAAAAAATAGCCCGCGAAATAATCAAGAAATATCCTGATAAATTCACAACAAACTTTGAGGAAAACAAGAAGATACTATCTAGCCTAGTGATTGTTCCCTCAGCGAAGCTCAGAAATAGCATAGCAGGCTACATAACGCGTTTAGTCGCAATATCGCAGCAATCTGGAAGGGCTTCAACCTCCCTAAACAGATAAATGGGAGATTATTTCTGTTTTATTTGGAGAGAGAAATGCTAATAGATGATTACCGCAAGGGTTGGGCTTTACGCTACCTTAGAGAAGCCGTAGATGAAATTAAAATAGCCAAGAAGGACAGCAAAGCCTTCAACCTGATATTTGACGCCGTAAGGAAGGCTCAAGCAGCCATATACTACAGCCTTGGAGAACCGATCTTCATAGACAGCATCGTTCAGGAGGCTCTTGAAAAATCGCTTCCAGCAGAAAATCCAGTGCTCAGATGCCTAATAGAAATTGAGAAGACAATAAAGCAGCTGGAGCAGATGGAGGGTGAACCACAGGCTTCCCGCATAAGCGATTTAGCCATAAAAGAGTCTAACAGGATAGTGTCAATTGCGTCAAAAATAGTGGGATTATTAATCTCTGAAGATTAACCGCTCCGTTCAATTTCAAAAAATACTTCTTCATTTTAAAGAAAATCCAAAATTTTCTTATCCTCCATCTTTCGAAGCATCTCGGAGCATTTTTTTGGGTCAACCCGCTTAAAATCTAATCCTAAAGATTTAAGAAGATTCCATGCTTCTTCAGATATTTTTGGTGCAACAAGTATGCCCCTAACTTCGCGGCTAGCTGAGGCTTTTATGGACTCGATGTATTTAGCCAGCTGCAGAACAGCGTCTTTCCCGGCGGTTCTACGTTTTATCTCAATCACAGCCATCCGGCCTTCCCTGTCAATTCCATAAACATCAACGAAGCCCGGCTCAACCTTCTTTTCATACTCGATTGGTACAAAGCCATCCTCAACGATCGATGGATTCAAAAGTATGGCTTTCTGCATATCCTCCTCGCTTGCGTAGATTGAAAATTCACCCTCATCAATAAGCTTAAAAGTTGATAATAAATAGATTTGATTAAAATAAATTATCACTGTTTCTCGAGGGCTCCTCCTGATAGCTTTCACAGCTAGAGAATCATTATTCATGTAGGTTTTGAAGAAGCATCCGGGCGGCTGCCAATTCACCGGCTCATAACCTCTGCATCTATGAACCAGGAGGGAACCATCCTCCTTAACTATCACGATCCTCTCGCCGGGCTCAAGCTTTGAACTTGCTCTACCACGATATTCAACCCAGCATCTTCCAACGATTATTATTGTTCTCTGCTCAGCGAATGCTTCCTCAATCCTACTTTGGGCCTCATTTAAGCTTGGATCTTCACGTATGATGGATGCTCTCTTAACCGGCAATAATCTCGCCGACAAATTTTTAGGTGGCTTAAAACATAAATAATTTTCTGAGAGAATGAGGCATCCATACGTCTCTCCCAGCGCTAAAGATGAATGCTGGAGGAAGAAGCGGAGAGTTATTAGGTACTATGATAGGATTGCAAGAGTTTACAATTTACTTTATGGTCAAGAGCAGAAGCTAAAAATAATTGAGTCATTAAAAGCCATCAATTTAAATGAGACAGATATCGTTCTGGATGTGGGCTGCGGAACGGGACTCCTATTCAGCCACATGAACGGGCTTGCTGGAACAATAATTGGAGTTGACATATCTTCAGGGATTCTGAAAGCCGCCATGAAACTCGTTAAAAATTTAGATGGCAAATCCACAATAATCCTTCTTAGGGCCGACGCTGATTTCCTACCTTTCAAGGAAAGGGTTTTTGATAAGGTGTTCGCCATAACGCTGCTTCAAAACATGCCCGATCCAGCCTTAACGTTAAGTGAAATTGCAAGGGTTGCGAGGGCAAACTCGGAGATTATTGTTACTGGACTTAAAAAATTCTTTTTGAAAGAGGATTTCTTAAGGATTCTCTCCGAGGCTGGGATGAAACCATTCATAATTGATGCTGGCGAAGACGTTAAATGCTATATTGCCATCTGCGATAATAGCCTTTCATCTGTAAGTAAAGATATAAATATGGGAATGCGTAGTCAATTGATGGTGAAAGCGGATGCCAACGCATGGTAGCCTCTCAAAAGCCGGGAAGGTTCGTTCACAAACCCCTAAAATAGAGCCGCTTCCTAAAACCCGGAAACCCCCAAGAATAAGGGTTAGGAGAAACTATGAAAAAAGGATCATGCTCCAGAGGAAGCCAGGGCAAAACTGGATTCTTTAGCGCAGCAGCTAAAAGGGCTTTTCATAAATCATCCATTGATTTCTCACATTTCTTATGAATCCGCTTCCAATCCTTTTTAGCTAAGTCAGAGAGATCTCAGCGTTTCCGGTCATGAAAAATTTAAAAACGTTAAATTATCTTTCCACCTTATTTTTATGCTTGAGCGTGAATCTATGATTCCCTCAATCGTAAACGACTTCATAAAATCTTATGGAGTTGGGAGAACCATAAAGATATATGAGAACTCCCTAATCAGAAGGAATAGGTGCTTATTCTTTTTAATCAGGGAAAATTTAGATAAGAAATTAGCCATCATCTACCCTAAAAAGGGTTTCAGATTTCTGGAGGACTTCATCTTTGAGGAGCATGGATGCTTCAATCATGGATTTAAAAAACTTAATTACATCATTTGCCCATGCAACAGTAAAAACGCTTCAATATTGAGGAAGATTTTCCCGTACACCCGTCCGCAGGCAATAGGTTTAAAAGCCGCCATAGGATTAGGCGACAGATTAGGTTTAGCCACACCGGGACATATAAGAGCTATAAAGCAGTTTAACGTTTTTCCCGTCTTAGCTCAGCAATCCGCAAGGGAGATGGAGCGCACGGGACGGAAGCCGCAGGATGTTCTAGACGATGTTTCCTGGGCAGTTTTCCAGGAGGGCTATAGGGGAGGATTCGCCGCCGACGCTGACCATTTAAAGAGGGAGGAGGATTTAGATGCAGCATTTAAAGCCGACTTCACAATGTACACTGTTGATCCATCAGATTACATTGAGGCTGACGATTACAGCCCTGAAATTCTCAGGGGGAAGTTTGAGAGTCTTCCATGGAGCGAAATGGGATGCAGCAAAGAGCGCTTTTTAAGGATTTACATGCGTAAAAGGCTGATTCTTCACATGCCAAACGGTGAAGATAGAGAGCTTAGGTTTTCTGAGGATGATCTGATTAAAGCCGCCGTTAAGTTTTCCCGCGCAATACTCTTTGCCACCAGAATGCATAGGCGGCTGAGGATGCTCTTTGGGCGTAGAAGATTCGATTTTGAGGTTTCAATTGACGAAACCGAAGAGCCGACAACTCCCATAGAGCATTTCTTCTTAATCTCGGAGTTTAAAAGATTAGGCGTGAGGATTCACAGTTTAGCCCTAAAATTTGTCGGAAGATTTGAGAAAGCTGTTGACTATATAGGGGATCTAAAGGAGTTTGAAAGTTCATTTATGGAGCATCTTTTAATATCTAAACAATGCGGGCCATACAAAATAAGCGTTCATTCTGGCAGCGACAAATTCTCGATTTACCCAATAATTGGCAGATTAGCGTCAGAAAATATTCATCTAAAAACATCTGGAACAAGCTACCTTGAATCTTTAAGGATCATTGCCAGACATGACCCGAAGCTTTTCAGAGAGATACTTAAATTTAGCCTAGAACACTTCTGGAAGGATCGGAGAAGCTACCATGTGAGCGCTGACCCATCCTTCATGCCTAACCCAGATGATGTACCAGACCGAGAATTAGAAAAGACATTTCTAGGGAGATCTGAAGGAAGACAGATTCTACATGTCACTTACGGCTCGGTTTTAATGGCGAGAAACAGCGATGGAAAATGGTTTTTCCGCGAACGCATAAGAAGATTGCTGCTTGAGAACGAGGAAGAATTTTATGAGACAATCGCGGCGCATACGGCTAGACACATAAAAGAATGCTTCATTGCTGGAGGCGGCGCCAAAAAGCCCTCCCACTTTAGCGGGGAAAGAGTCAAAGCATAATTGGATAGTTAATTTCATCTTCGAGAAAGGAGAAGTGAAAACTTCAATTTAATATCTTGGAGAGTTGCTTGAATATCGTTTCTAATTAATCCTTTGCCTATAAGGTTTGAGTCCTTAATTTTTCTCATGGATTGTATACGCATCCTTTTCATCATTATCCCCCTCAAGCTGACGATGGGATAAAAAAGACTTTTAAAGACCTCCTTCGATTCAACTGTTCTACCGGTTAAGGCTAGCCCCATGCCAGCCAGAAAAGTTAAGGCGGCATAGAGGGTTAGCCGCCATAGGAGATTTTTTAATTCATAATTCTTAAGCATCGTGCACATCCTATTTTTAACTGAATGGTAGAGTTTTTTAGGGCTTAAAAATCTTTCCTGCCCACCTTCATGAAGCACTATTGATGATGGAACGAGGATTACGCTATATCCAAGAAGCCTAACTCTAAAAGAGAAATCTGTGTCGTCATCATAGATGAAGTAGTCTGGGTCGAAGCCGCCAACCTTCTCAAACACGTCCCGCCTAACAATGCATCCGGCTGATGATGAAGCGAACAATTCTAAAGCGTTTACAATATAGTCGGATCTTAAACCTCGAAGGGTATACCATGTTCCTAGGGCGTCAAGCGCTATTCCAGCATGATCCATTATTCCAGGGTTTTCCGCCATAACTATTTTGGCTTGCGCAACACCTATTTTTTCATCGCTTTCCATAGCTTTAACTAGCTCTGTAAGCCACCCCTCAGTAACGTAGGCGTCATTATCTAGAAAAGCAATGTACTTGCTTCTAGGATCTAAAAATTCTCTGTCGACATTATGGGAGGCTGAGGCGCCAATATCACGGTCGTAATGCAGCAATTTAATTTCTGGAAAAGAATTTTTAAACCATTCATCAATATTCTCAGTTAAGCAGTCCACAACTATTACTTCATAATTGGGATAACTTGTCCGCTTCAAAAATTTTAAGCATTTCTCCAGCTGCTGGATACCTCTAAAATTAATCACTATAACTGATACCTTAGGCGGCTCTCCGCTTCTTAAGCCCATTGCCACCGTAAACCTATCTAATTTTATCAGTTACCTCAACCCACATTCTCATATTTTTAATTTGAGTATTCCAAAATTTAATCTGTAACTTATCTTTAAAACATCTCTCTATGTTCCTCGCTAAAAAATTTGCCAGCTCAAGATAGCAGTCAGAATAGGTTTTAGCCGACAACTCGGCTTCCTCACATATCCTCCAAACATGCTCATTCATGTATAACCCGTTAACTTCCTTCTTTAAATCATTAAATACATTGCGCGGTCTCTTAACATGCAATTCTAAAGGTTTACCTAAACATATTTTATCTCCTATTTGATCCGAGATTCTTTTAAGAAAAACACCTGACCATATATCATCAAATCTATCCACGCCCATATAATTCATATAAAGCTGATAGAAAGCTGGAACGGCTTTAGAAAGGAAAGACGTATTCATACTGCAAACTGAGAAATATACGCCTTTACCTAAAACAACTTTTTCGATCCTTAAGCCTCTACTCTCCACCTTACTCCTCCCGTCAATTCCGCCATAATGAATTAATGTTAAGGCATCTAAATCCGGCTGACCGCGCCAAAGCCCCATGTTAAGCAAGCATTTACCTCCCCCCTCAGTCCAGGCATAATCCTCATCCCTGCAGGGGGACATGTAGGGGTGACCCCTTGGGAAGATCCTTTCATCAACATTTAATAGGAGATTATCCATCGTGTTGTACCATCCCCCCTTAGATTGAACGGTTACGCCGCTTTCACCGAAAAGGTTTGATAAATGCTCCTTAAGGAAGTTTTTTGAAATGTATACGTCATCGTCCAGCTCAATTATTACATCAGCTTGTTCCTCATAGGCTTTAAGAAAACCGAAAGATGATTCCGCATGGCATCTTTTTGGAATTAAATTGTAATATTTCTCAAAGGAACCGCCGAACCGACCCTTAAACCATTGCTTCCTCTCCTTCGGCCCATAATATTCATGTATAATAGAAGAGAGTATCTCTGAATTTTTCTTACGAATTTTCTCATCGCCTTCATCCACCACGATAACCTTAACGTTCTCATCCTCACAGTTGAAATCCTTCAGGTTCACTAAAGGATTTATTGATGGAACAATAATGTAAATTAGCATGCTTAATCCTCAAGACATTTAGCAGTTAACAAAAGGATTTTGTAGGAAAACCCTTTTAACTTTTGCGACATTTAAGTCTCTTTTGACGCTCCTATAAAGAAGTGAAAAATGATGGTTAAGGGCGATTATAAGCCTTTTGTTTCAATAATTATTCCAGCATTTAACTCGGAAGCAACGATAAAGGATCTTCTAGAATCTCTAATGCTATTAGACTATGATAAGGATCGCCTTGAGATTATACTTGTAGACGGCGGCTCAACTGATGGAACAAGAGAGATAGCAAAAAACTATCCTGTACGAATTATCGTGGAGAATAGAAGGGGGATAAATGTCGCCAGAAATTCAGGTGTGAAATCCAGTAAGGGTGAAATTTTAGTCTTCACAGATTCAGACTGCATCGTTCCGAAAGATTGGATTCGTAAAATAGTGGATGATTTCAGAGATGGGAGCATCGGATGCCTAGGCGGCAGCGCCCTAAGATATGAAGATAACTTCCTCTCCAGATATGCGGACATAAGCGTGGTGCCAGTCTTAAGAAGGTTCAGGAAACGCGAAGTCTTAGATAATGTGAAGCTTCTCTTAAGATACCCTGCCGGATGCAACATGGCTTTCAGAAGGGAAGCCGTGGAAAAAGCAGGGCTATTTAACGAAAAAATCCATTACGGCTTTGATGAAGATGATCTTGCGGAGCGAGTATGCAGATTAGGCTATAAAATGCTGCTTGACCCGGAAGTTATTGTTTGGCATAAGCATAGAAGAAGCTTGCGGAATCTTCTAAAACAATTCTTTAATTATGGCAGGGGCGGAGCTCTCCTCATTAGAACAGGCATTAAAGGAAAATTTTCACAATGGATTTTAATAAGCCTGCTCTCCTTTTCAGCGTGGATTGCCATATCCATCTCTTTAGCATCACTTTCAATTATGTTCAACAAGATATTTCTAATCCCATTTCTCTCGATAACATTTTTCCCCCTGCTTTTTCTAGCCGTGCTTTACACCATCGGGTTTCCTGGAAAAATGGGGCATCGAATTGAAGCCATCGCCTATCCGCTGGTAGATTTGCTGAGGCTTCTATCTTTCAATTTAGGCATAATCTACGGCCTCCTTAGACCGAAGATTTAAGAATAAAAATTCCTTGACGATGCAAAAAATTTCAGTTATATGCGGAAGTATCACATTTTAGAGTTACAGTTAAGTAGAATTAACCCGGAAATATTATAATTGATTCCTTAGAAAAATGGAAAATGAAAGATGACCCCCTATGATTACATACTCAAAAGTTTTAAGCATTATTAAACGTCTCGTAAAGTCTCCCGGTCCCCGTCACGCCCAGATATTTTTAACTAGAAGATGTAATTATCGCTGTAGGGATTGCAACGTCTGGATGAGTCAGGAATCCCGCGAATTATCAACCGAAGAGGTTAAGCGCAGTTTAGATGTTCTGCGTGAGATAGGGGTTTTAGAAATAGTTTTCTCCGGCGGGAACCCCCTTCTTCGCGATGACATAGGTGAAATAATAGATTATGCTTCTAAATATTTCATAACAACAGTCTATGATAATGGTAGTTTAGCGGCGGATAAAATAGATGAAATACGTAATGCCGATTTTGTCGCCATATCTCTTGACACATTAGATGAAAAGAAAAATGATTATTTTAAGGGTGTCAGCGGCGCTTGGAGAAAAGCCATGAACGCCATAGAAATTCTTAAGAAAGAGGGAATCCATGTGGGTGCCTCCCCAACCATATCGCAAATGAACCTTTATGAAATAGTAGACTTTACGAAGTTTTTTATAAAACGTGAGGTGCCTGTGTGGTACTGCCTCTATGCTTACGATTATTCGTTTAGTAACAGCGCATTCTCGATAGGTGTAAAAAACGACGAGTACGAGATAACTGATAGAAAAACTCTGGCTGAGATTTGCGATATACTCATGGGAATGAAGAAGAAAAGCGGATACATCTACATAACCGATAGGACACTTAGGGCAATAAAGCATTTGGCTTTAACCGGCAAAAGATCATGGGAATGCGGAGCTCTTAAAAACTTCCTAGTCGTAGATCATTTAGGCAGAGTTTCAGGCTGCCACTGCAGAGACCCAGTGGCATCAATATTTGATCTGCCGAAGATTTGGAAAAGCCCATACATTAAGAGATTAAGAGACGAGTATAGGCAATGCTCAAGATGCGCCTATCTATGTTACATATTTTATTCGGTTCACGAAGGTTTCCCAGGACTGGTGGACATAATTATTGATCAAAGGAGGAACGTTAAATCCTATATGGGTAAATAATGATGAAAAGATGATTTTTCACGGCAACCTAGAAAAATTAAAATTTAAATTATTTACTTTATGCTATAGGCGATCTGATCATGAAGATTGAGGTTGTAAGTATAGATATGCCGAAAGACAGCAATGTAATTCTTGGAATGTCCCACTTCATAAAGACCGTTGAGGATCTTTACGAGGCAATGGTCAATTCAGTTCCCGGAATAAAGTTTGGTTTAGCATTCTGCGAAAGCAGTGGGGAATGCTTAGTTCGCGTCGAGGGCACGGATGAGGAGCTTAAAAAGGTGGCTGCTGAAAACATGCTTAAACTCGGCTGCGGACACTCCTTCATAATATTTCTGAGAGGAGCCTATCCGATAAATGTGCTTAATGCCATAAAGAGGGTTCCGGAGGTCTGCACCATATATGCAGCTACGGCTAACCCCTTACAGGTTATTGTTGCCGAAACTGAGCAGGGAAGGGGCATAATGGGCGTTATAGACGGCTCAAAGCCCAAGGGTATTGAAGATGAAAAAGGCGTTGAGTGGCGCAGAAGCTTGCTGAGAAAACTTGGATATAAAAAATAGAAGGAAGAACTTGTAATGGATCGGATTATTGAATTGCTGGATGTTTGGAAAGCCTATGATGGTGTTCAGGCTCTTAGGGGACTAAATCTGGACGTGTATAAAGGCGAGATTTTCGGGCTCTTAGGACCTAACGGCGCCGGAAAGACCACGACGATAAAGATCATTGTTGGCCTTTTAAGGATGGATAGGGGCACGGTTAGAGTGAATAATTTCGACATTACCGAGGAGCCGTATAGATATAAAAAGTTTATTGGCTACGTGCCCGAGTCAGTTTCCCTGCCGGATTATCTAACGCTTGAGGAATTTCTAATATACTCGGGGAAGATTAGAGGCGTGCCAAATGAGCAAATTAGGGAGAGAATGAACCATTACATTAACCTTTTCGAGCTTGAAGATAAGAGAAAAGCGCTTATATTATCCTTATCTAGGGGCATGCGGCAGAAGGCCGCTATTGCCGCTGCGTTAATCAATGATCCAGAGATACTTATTCTTGACGAACCATTCATAGGCATAGATCCAGCGGGGCAGCATGCGATAAAAGAAATTTTCAATGAGAGAGTTAATGATGGGAAGACGATTTTCATATCAACACATATGCTTGACACAGCTGAAAGACTATGCAGCAGAGTTGCAATAATCCATAATGGGCAGAACGTTGCCTCAGGAGATCTAAAGAAACTTCAGCGGCTCTCCGAGGTTGGTGAAAACGCAACTTTAGAAGAGGTTTTCTTGAAACTTACGGAAGAAGCTAAAGAACCGGTTGTTGAGGAAGCCGCTGAAAGGAGGAGACGCAGCTTTTTAGGCTTAATTGGGAGAAAAACTTAATGGCTTCAAACATTATCTTGGACATTTACAGGCTTAAGATCAAAATATTCTTCGGATCCTTTAGGGCATCTAAAATCAGCCTGGCTTTACTAGCCCTCTACGCTCTAGGTCTCCTCCCAAGTGTATTCGGTTTCTCACTCATGATCACTAGCGCTGTTAATCAGGAGAATGCAAATATAGATATGTACATTGAGAACTTAGCAGCAATCATAAGTGGCTTTATAAGCATAATTCTCTTATTAACGTTAAGAGGTTACACCGCATTCGAATATGAGCAAGGTTTAATTTTTACGTCTCCAATAACCCCCAGAAAATTTTTATTCGCAAGTTTATTTGCAGATTTGACGGAGTCCCTTCCCTTCACCCATCCAATCTTCATATTGTTTGGCGCGGTAGCGTATTCCCTTAGTATGAGGGCCCTCTCAGCATTAACAATGCTTTTTATTATCATCCTCTTCATCTTCATGCTTCTTTTTCTGAAGATCTCCCTTTCCATAATAAATTCCCTATATAAGAAGCCGTGGTTGAGAGCGATGCTGCTGATTCTCATAGTTCTCTCTCTTCTTCCCGCCTTAGCCGGATTATCCGCTGATTTTCCATTAAAGTATAATTTACTTCCCCACCCGTCAACTTTTCTGGCAAGATCTCTCATAAATATCGTGTACGAGAATGGTTTGCAATTGCTGGACAGCATCGGTTTATTTTCCTATTTCATATTCTCGCTAGCACTTTTCATGTTTGTCTCTGGGAAGAACTTTTTCCAGCATGTTACGTATATCCCGTTTATTTCACCATTTGACGCTTCGATGCGTGCGCAGACATTGAAAATGGAGAGAACAATTAAGACTTTTTCGCGGATGGGGTTAATTTTCACTTTAAATGTTGAATCAAAGTCTTTATTGGGCTTTTTAATGAAGAAGGAGATGATCCGTATGCTTCGGGATGGAAGCCTATTCTCCGTAATATTCCTTTATGCAATATTGATAGTAGTAATGTCCTTTACATCAGTCTCAGGAAGCCAAGGAAAAGAAGCTCCTGCTCCCATATTCTTCATGTTCTTTATGGGCACGTATTCGCTCATCACTCCTTTAATGCTCATCAGTAATTGGAGGTTTTCGGACTTTGAGAATATTTGGATACCATTAACTTCCAACCTTGACCCCCGCACATTTGCTAAGGCTCTACTCTATGACCTCATAATAATAGCTTCGCTTGTTCCAGCGGTAATGTCGCTGATTTTATCCGTAATATCCGGCGTTAGCATATTATTGCCGCTTATTTTAATAGTTTTAACTTCAATAATAGGCAGCTCCACAAATCTTTATTTAATGATACGATTCTCCGGAAAAAGAAGGCGGAGCACACCGTCATTTCTTATAGGCTGGGCATCCATGCTGCTCTCCGGACTGCTTTTAATCCCAACTTACATCCTCATCCTATTGGGCATGCACCTAAAGATTGATGATGCAATAAATGCTCTAATTTCAATTCCAATGTTAGCCTACTCAATTTTCATCATGAAATATTTTCTGAAGAAAACCGGGGAAAACATAGTTAATATGGAAGTTTAATCATGCTTTAGGAATAATCTTGTCTTGCCATGGGCTTCTTAACTTTAGTGGGAATTCGACTTTAGGCATTAGCGCCATGTTGGGATGGATGAATGGATCCCCATCTGAAAAATGAGTTGATGCAGCAGTTAATAGCGGAAATAAGTATCTGTAAGAAATGTGGTTTATGGAAAAACCGTAAAAATCCAGTTCCAGGCGAGGGCGACTTAAATGCGCCGATAGTTTTCATCGGTGAAGCTCCTGGACGCTGGGAAGATATGGAGGGCAAACCATTTGTTGGGTCAGCTGGAGAACTCTTAAATAGAATCCTCAAGAAGGCCGGGCTTTCAAGAGGCAGCATCTACATAACAAATTTAGTGAAGTGCAGACCCCCAGGCAATAGGGATCCCCACATAAGTGAAATTGAATCCTGCTCCCCATATCTCGATCAGCAGCTAGATATAATAAAGCCTAAAATCATTCTCACTCTTGGACGGCACTCCACATCCTACATGTTTTCAAAAGTGGGCTTAACCTTTAGATCTATAAGCGAAGCTCAGGGAAAAATTTATGAAGCAAAATTAGGAGGCTCGAAAATTTATTTAATCGCATCTTACCACCCAGCCGCAGCTCTATATAACATGCAGCTTGAGGGAGAAATCGAAAAATCCATAAAACTAGCGAAAGATCTCATGAATAAGGTGGAGGAGCGTTGAACAGGGTTTAAAAATATAGTGAATCCACCTGAATCTTTAAAAGCATAATATGCATGAAGAGAAATAAGAGGTGAAAAGAGATGTTTGTAGGATTTCTAACAGCGCCTTTGCGGGATTGGAGCCTTCAAAAAATTGTCGATTGGGCATCGGCAAACGGCTTTAAGGGCTTAGAGGTTCTCGTTTCACCAACCATGAAGCATATTGAGATTAACAGGGTTTTATCTGGCGGATCGGGGGAAGTGAAGCGTTTATTCGCTGAAAGAGACTTAAAAATAACAAGTTTAGCCTTCTATAGCATAAGGATCCTTGAAGATTCCAGCGATCAGGAGTTCATATCTAAAATTATTGATGCAGCCTCAACATTAGATGTGGATATTATCTGCACCTTAGCTGGTGGACCGGTTAAGGGAAAGAATAAGAAGCAAACTTTAAGGGAAGATTTTCCCATAGTTTTTGGACCAATAGTTGATAAGGCTAGGGAGCACGGTTTAAAGATAGCATTGGAAAACTGGTATGCGACGAATCTTCAAGGCTTAGATCACTTTAAAATTGCTTTTGAAATGATCCCAGATAGGACTCTAGGTTTAAACTTTGATCCATCCCATCTTTTCTGGCAACAGATCGATTACATTGAGGCAGTGTACAGGTTTGGAGATAGAATACATCATACTCATGCTAAAGACGCCGAAATATTGCCCTTTAAACTTAGGGAGGTCGGTGTTCTAGGCCAGGGCTGGTGGAGATACAGAATACCCGGTTGGGGCGGAATAAATTGGCGTGCATATATAACAGCCCTTAAAGAAGCGAAATATGACTATGTCCTCAGCATTGAGCATGAGGATCCATTCTTCGGAGCGGAGGATGGACTAATCAGCGGCAAGAAGCATCTGGAAAGCATCATATAAATTCTCGCCGAATCCCTCTTAATCCATGCCTAAATTCTTCCTTGCATTCGCTATTAACTCTGTCAATATGCTATAGGCTTTTGCTGAGTCATCCATTTTAAGGAATATTACCGTCTCAGTATAGCAGCTTATAGTCTCCTCTATGTTTATTCGCCCCCTAGACATGGCGTTATAAAAAAGGCTTATGCAGCCGGGGGTGCTCACGATTTCACGTGGACTCTGGATCATTATCGCTGCTAAATTATGCTTCTCATCTAGAATTTCTGTGTCGCCAAATTTATGACGGATCTGGCTGAAAATTCTTTGATCAGTTATTAAAGTTAATGTTGCTATTCCCTCTAAAACTTGAAAGAAAGCTTCCGGAAAATCTGCGGACAGCAACCTGGCCCTTTCAAGGTTTCTCCTGGTCCTTTCCACAGTCATTTTCGCCAGATTTGTCCTTATATTTATGACGCTCTCAGCTATAATTTTCAGGTTCTCCAAGGATGGTTTATACTTTATTTTTGCGCGTTTAACCGATGTTATCATGCTTTCCAATATAACTTTTCTTCCGAGTAATGCTTCAGCTTTGGGCTTAAGTAGGCGGGCTACAGCGCTGAAATTTGCGTAGCCCCTCTCTATAGCATCCTGGATTGAAATGTCATTCTCTATTAGATGCTGAACGATCTTAGCTAAAGATAGTTCGACCAATTTTGGTCACTTAGACCGTTTTAAGTCACAAAATTAGTCAAAAAGAATATTTAATCCTTCCCCTCTTTTTCTTCGGTTAAACATTAGGGTGAACATCTTTGAGGGAAAAAATAGTCTTAGCCTACTCAGGAGGTTTAGACACCTCGGTGCTCATAAAATGGCTTCAGCAGAAATATAACGCTGAAGTTGTAACCGTCACTTTAGATGTTGGGCAGAAAGAGGATCTAAAAGCCATAGAGAAGAAAGCGTTGAATCTCGGCGTTTTAAGGCATTATTCCATCGATGCAAAAGAAGAATTTGTTAAAAACTATATTTTCCCAGCGATTAAGGCGAACGCTCTTTACGAGGGGAAATATCCAGTCAGCACCTCGCTATCCCGACCGCTTATAGCCTTAAAGATAGTTGAGGTTGCGGAAAAAGAGGGCGCCAATGCTGTTGCACATGGATGCACCGGTAAAGGTAACGATCAGGTCCGCATAGAAGTATCTGTAAAAGCTCTGAACCCAAACCTTAAGGTCATAGCGCCCGTCAGAGAATGGAACATGACCAGAGATGCGGAGATAGAGTTCGCTAAAGAGCATGGGATACCGATCCCTATAGACAAAGATAAGCCATACAGCATTGATCAGAATCTTTGGGGGCGCTCAATAGAGTGCGGCATACTTGAGTATCCGGATAAGGAGCCGCCTGAAGATGCTTTCGAATGGACTGTTCCTCCGGAGAGGGCTCCAAACGAGCCGGAGTATGTGAATATTGGATTTGAACGCGGCATTCCAAAGACGCTTAATGGCAGAGAAATGAATCCCGTAGAGTTAATAGAAACTCTCAATATGATCGCTGGAAAGCATGGCGTCGGGCGAATAGATCATGTTGAAGATCGTCTGGTTGGAATAAAGTCCCGTGAAGTTTACGAATGTCCAGCTGCCACCGTAATAATTGAGGCTCACAGAGATCTGGAAAAGATGGTTCTGACCAGACATGAGGTTCTCTTTAAACAGCACATTGACGCATATTGGGCTTATCTAGTTTACGCAGGCTTATGGATGGACCCATTAAAGGAGGATCTCGACGCATTCATCGATAAGACTCAGGAGAAAGTCACAGGTGAAGTTAGGGTTAAACTCTATAAGGGCAGCGCTCAAGTTGTTGGAAGATCCTCACCGTACTCGCTATATGATCTCCATTTAGCTACATATAACATTGACACAACATTTAATCAAACGGCTTCAGCAGGATTCATTGAAATCTGGGGCTTACCAACTAAAGTTTCAAAAGCCCTAAGAAAAATCGAGCGGGCGAAGTAAGAATGTCGGATCTTTTAAGGGGGGGTAGACTCGCACCCTCAAGAAGAGAAATCATTGAATTTGCATCTTCAATAAAAAGTGATGAGAAAATACTTAGGCACATCATAGATATCAACAGGGCGCATGTAATAATGCTGATTGAAAAGGGAATAATCGGTAAAAGCGACGGCTCAAAAATTTTAAACGCCCTACTAAACTTGAGGGAAAACCCGGTCATCCGGCTGGATGTCGAAGACGCCCACATACTTGTTGAGGAGGAAGTGATCAGGAGGGCTGGCTTAGAAATTGGCGGAAACCTTAATCTGGCCAAAAGTCGAAATGATCAGGTTGCAACAGCCCTGAGGATGGAGCTAAGGAATGAAATCCTCAATCTCATAGAGCTAATAGTTAATCTTCAAGATTCCCTACTGCATTTGGCTGAGAAAAATATTGAAACCATAATTCCGGGCTACACGCATCTTCAGCAGGCTCAACCAACAACCTTTGCTCATTATTTACTCGCACAATTTGATGTTTTAGAGAGAAACATTTGGAGGCTTATAGACGCCTATAGACGCGTCAATCTTTCACCCATGGGCGCAGGTGCTTTAGCAACATCAAGCTTTCCAATAAGCCGTGAAAGAGTTGCGGAGCTACTGGGCTTTGAAGGGCTTGTTGAAAACTCCATTGACGCTGTTAGCTCAAGGGATTTCCTGCTTGAAACATTGGCTATTCTATCCATATTGGCTGTTGATTTAAGCCGCTTCGCCGAAGACTTGATAATATGGTCTTCGATGGAATTCAGCCTCCTAGAGATTCCGGACGAATTTACCTCAACAAGCAGCATAATGCCCCAGAAGAAGAATCCGGAAGTCTTAGAGGTTATAAGGGCCAGGATGAGTCATATTTTAGGCGATTTTACAGCGTCTTCAATAATAATGAAGGCATTACCATCAACTTATAATATGGATTTCCAAGAGGCAACGCCGAAGCTTTGGGATGCAATAAAAACGATGAAGGAGAACCTACTGATGCTTTCCGAATTGGTTAGGAATATAAAAATTAGGGAGAACATTACGAATAAGCCATTTACAAGCTTTTTAGCGGCAACCGAACTTGCAAACATACTTGTCAGAAACTATAAGGTTCCTTTTAGAACCGCTCATAAAATTGTCGGCGCCTTAGTGAAAAGGCTAATTGAGGATGGGAAAACATTGCTGGATGCTACGCCGGAGCTGCTGAGCGAAGTATCAAGCGTATTCCTTCAAAAGCCATTAATAATTAAGAGCGGAGATTTGGAAAAAGCCGCAGATTTGAAGAGCTTCATCGAGTCCCACAACGTCAGGGGCGGACCATCAAGAAGGGAAGTTGAAAGGATGATATCTCATCGAAAGATGCTGCTCAGCCAATTTAGAGCTGAGGTTTCAGGCAGAAGAAGGAGGATTGAGGATTCAATAGACATGTTAGATTCATTCTCGAAATATTATGCCGCTCAAGAAAATAACAGAAAAATTTAAATTTAAGTTTCTCATCTGCTTGAGGAAGGGTTCATTGGGAAGCAAGAATCGCCCTGAGAAAGCCGGTAAAGCCGTCCTTGTTCTTGAGGATGAATCATTCTTCATCGGTAAGGGTTTCGGCGCCGTAGGCAAGATTTCCGGCGAAGTTGTTTTCGCAACAGGCATGGTTGGTTATCCCGAGTCATTAACAGATCCATCCTATCATGGGCAAATTTTAACCTTAACCTATCCATTAATTGGGAATTATGGTGTCCCAGCCTATGACCGCGACGAATTCGGCCTTCCAGTTAAGTTTGAGTCCTTAAGCATTAAAGTTGCCGGATTAGTTATTCAGGAGTTATGCTTCAAACCGCATCATTGGGCTTCCAGCAGAACGCTAGATGAATGGCTTAGAAGCGAGGGAGTTCCAGGAATATATGGCATAGACACTAGGAAGCTAACTAAGAGGCTTAGGGAAAGAGGGGTTATGCTTGGGATACTTCAGGTTTGCCGTGAAGGTGAAGAGCCAAACCTTGATGGTTTAGTTAAGGAGGTTAAAAATGTCCAGGACCCAAATATGCGGGATCTAGCGGGGGAAGTGGCAATTAAGGAGCCCATCTATTATGATTGTAAGGGAAGTAAAAGGATAGTCCTTATAGACTGCGGATCTAAAGCCAGCATAATAAGGAATTTTCTTAAAAGGCATGTAGACGTTATAATGGTTCCCTACAATTTTTCAGCAAAGGAGATTCTTGAGTATAAGCCGGACGGTGTTCTAATAAGTAATGGTCCAGGCGACCCAAAGAGATGCGTGAGCACTATAGAAGCAGTTAGATCTCTCGTCGAAGAAGGAATCCCAATTATGGGAATATGCCTCGGAAACCAGATTTTGGCCTTAGCAATGGGCGGCGACACATATAAACTGAAATATGGACATAGGTCGCAGAATCAACCGGCGCTTGACCTTGAAACTGGACGCTGCTACATAACAACTCAAAACCACGGCTACGCGGTTTCACTTAAATCGCTCGAGGAAACCGATTTAAAGTGTTGGTTTATAAATGCGAACGATAAGACCGTTGAGGGAATTAAACTTAAAAACGGTCTGTCCTTTGCTGTTCAATGGCATCCTGAAGCTGCTCCAGGACCATACGATACAGAGTTCCTTTTTGATGAGTTTTTGAGAAGAATCGGGTGAAGAGATCATGCCGAAATTTGAGTGGCTGCGTAAGGTGCTGATTCTTGGAAGCGGACCGATAAAAATTGGCGAAGCTGCAGAGTTCGATTATTCAGGAAGCCAGTGCTTAAAAGCCCTAAGGGAGGAGGGAATAGAAACCATACTTGTCAACCCGAACATTGCAACCATTCAAACCGACCCTAGACTTGCCGGCAAAGTCTACCTTCTACCTGTTACCCCCGAGTACGTTGAAAAAGTTATTGCGAAGGAAAGGCCTGATGGAATACTACTTGGTTTTGGCGGGCAAACAGCCTTAAACTGCGGCGTCACATTAGCCAAGAACGGCGTCTTTGAAAAATACGACGTGAAGGTATTAGGCACACCAATAAGGGCAATCGAGGAAACTGAGGATAGAGAACTCTTTAAGCAAGCAATGATTAGATCCGGGATCCCAGTTCCAAAGAGTCAATCCGCCACATCAATTGAAGAAGCCCTTAAAGCTGCTGAAGAAATTGGATACCCAGTTATCATAAGAGTTGCCTACACATTGGGCGGTAAGGGTTCCGGAGTTGCTTATAATAAGCGTGAACTACGTGAAATTGTAAGTAGAGCTCTAGCTCATAGCATGATCACGCAAGTTTTGGTGGAGGAATATATTGGACATTGGAAAGAGATCGAATATGAAGTTATGAGGGATTACGAGAACAATTGTATAACGGTCTGCAATATGGAGAACTTCGACCCTATGGGCGTTCACACTGGCGATTCAATAGTTGTCGCTCCCTCGCAGACCCTAAATAATCGCGAATATCATATTCTTCGCTCCGCATCCATTAAGGCAGTTCAAAGCTTGGGCATAGTTGGCGAATGCAATATTCAATGGGCGCTTCATCCAAAATCGGAAGAGATAAGGGCTATAGAGATTAATGCTCGAATGTCCAGGAGCTCAGCTTTAGCCAGTAAAGCAACCGGCTATCCTCTTGCTTATATAGCGGCTAAGCTTGCAATAGGCTATTTACTCCCGGAGCTAATAAATAAGGTTACGGGGATAACAACAGCCTGTTTCGAACCAGCCTTAGATTACATTGTTATAAAGATCCCACGCTGGGATCTACGCAAGTTTAGGAATGTTGACCCGCACTTAGGTCCTCAAATGAAGTCCGTTGGGGAGGTTATGGCGATTGGCAGAACATTTGAGGAGGCTTTACAAAAGGCCGTTAGAATGCTTGACATTGGGAAGATAGGGTTAGTTGCAAATAACGATGATGATGAGCCGGAGCCAATTAAAGCCATAAAAGACTGCCTTAAAAACCCAACCGATGAGAGATTATTTAAGATCGTTAAGGCAATAAAAATGGGCATTTCGATTAAAGAGATTTATCGCTTAAGCGGTGTTGACCCATGGTTCCTCTATAAGATTAAAAATATTATTGACATGGAGAAAAAACTGAAGAGTCTCAAAATTAATAGCAGAGAAGCAGTTGAAACCATTAGGGAAGCTAAGCGTCTAGGATTTTCAGATGCGCAAATAGCTAAATGCATAGGTTTAAGCGAGGATGAAGTTAGGCGTTTAAGAAAGACTTACGGGATCACTCCTATTGTTAAACAGATTGATACGTTGGCTGCTGAATGGCCTGCAAAGACAAATTACCTGTACTTAACCTATAATGGCGACGAAGATGACATCGAGTTCGATGATAAAAAGAGCAAGGTTATCGTTTTAGGCGCGGGAGTCTTTAGAATAGGTTCAAGTGTTGAGTTTGACTGGAGCTGCGTTAACACAATATGGGCCTTAAAGAAGCATAATATAGATGAAGCGATCATGATAAACTATAACCCTGAAACTGTATCAACGGACTACGATATATCGGATAAACTCTATTTCGAAGA
>Ga0272445_1000831_pt1 | contig 26415 bp, 21 predicted proteins | sample YNPCB0031_FD_194404 | JGI IMG/M metagenome (GOLD analysis project Ga0272445, IMG submission 194404) | Hot spring sediment microbial communities from Yellowstone National Park, WY, United States - YNP-CB-003-1 | ecosystem: Environmental > Aquatic > Thermal springs > Hot (42-90C) > Sediment... | reverse complement strand
GTACCCCAATGGTTCTCAGCTACGAGTACATCTCCACGGGGGACGCCTGGAGGTAGGGGTAGCTGTGCGTTAACAAGTATCGATGGGACGAAGGTGAACGCGGAGATTAAAGCTATCGAGAACGCTATAACGCAAATTATGGTTGAATAGGATAATGCTTCTTTTTTCATCTCTGTTTATAAGATAGACAGATAACACTTATATATTTTTCGATTTCATTGCTATACCAGGGATAGTATGATCAGAGGCTCTAAGCAGGTGCTTAAGTATATAGCGGAGAGGACGATAGTGTATGTAGCTACGATCTTCAGCGGTGTAACCCTAACATACCTTATAGTTAAAGCTATGCCTGTAGATGCTGTCGAAAACATACTGTTCGGTATGATTAGCAGTGTAGGCGCCGTTTACGATCCTGAATCTGTAATCCTTCTACGTAAGAATCTCTACGAGATATTCGGAATAGGGGGGTCGCCTATAGAGAGCTACCTAATATTCATAAGACGTGTATTCACGTTTGATTTCGGCCCATCAACTATAGCGTATCCGACGCCTGCAAGCGAGATCGTCTTCAAGAGGCTCCCCTGGACGGTAGGGCTCCTCCTAGCCTCCACGCTGATAACCTGGACTACAGGTAATCTACTCGGAGTGATAGCAGGATATTTTAGAGATAGGAAGTTTGCTAGAGTCCTTGAAGGTATCGCTATAACGCTATATCCTATCCCCTACTATATAATGGCTTTGATACTCATATTCCTATTCGCATATCTCCTACGGATATTCCCGCTGGGAGGCGGGTTAAGCATAATACCTGAGAAATTCGATCTACAACTCGTACTCAACATAATATGGCACTCACTTCTACCCGCGGCGTCGCTTATACTACCAGGTGCGTTAGGATGGTCCTTCCTAAGCTCTAGAACTCTAACTATGCAGACGCTTACCGAAGACTATACTAGGTATGCGGAGGTTAGAGGTCTACCTGGATCCCATATACTTAGGAGGTATGTTCTGAGGAATATCCTCCTCCCGCAGACCACTGTATTAGCTCTATCGCTCGGAGGAATATTCGGAGGAGCCCTCCTCACGGAGATCATATTCGCGTATCCCGGGGTAGGGAGTATAGCCTATAGGGCGATATTCTCAGGCGATATATACACCCTCATGGCTGTGTTATTCCTATCGATGATAGGTGTAGCTACCGGGACATACCTACTAGATCTTCTATATCCATTAATAGATCCGAGAGTCAGGTATAGGTGAGCTGGATTATGGCGATCGCGGCGAGGTTCATGGGGAAGATTGTTAGCCTCTTCGTTATGCTGTATAGAAGAAATTTGAAGTTTAGACTAGGCTTCACCATCATATTGATACTTCTAACACTAGGATTCCTATCTTTCTTTTCGCCTACGAATACTAGGACTTGGTACGTGGCTCCTAGGGATAGGCCGCCATCGCTTGAATACCCATTTGGTACATCATCTATGGGTAGGGATTTATTCTGGGAGCTATGCGCTTCGATAAGAAATTCTCTGACGATAGCTTTCGTAACCGCTATGATAGCATCCCATATAGGATTATTTCTAGGCTTCATAGCTGGGATAAGAGGTGGGATTATCGATAGGGTACTCATGTTTCTAACAGATACATTCATAATAATTCCAGGTCTCCCCTTGCTCATGGTAGTTACGACCGTGCTTAAGCGGTACCTTACTATACCGTTCCTAGGTATGCTTATCTCCATAGTCTCCTGGCCTTGGCCTTCGAGGCAGGTTAGATCTATGGTGCTAAGCCTTAGGGAGAGGACATTCATCCATACAGCTAGACTCTCAGGTATGAGTACATCTAAAGTGATACTACAGGAGCTTATGCCTTACGTTTTAGGATGGCATCTAGTAAACTTTACGAATACCATACTATTCTCGATAGGTACAGAGTCCGGTCTAGCTATCCTAGGCCTCTCCATCCTTGACGATAATACGTTGGGGGTTATGATATACTGGGCTTTAAACTGGGGTTACGCACTATTCCGAGGTATATGGTGGTGGCTAGCTACCCCTGTGGTAACCTTGGTTTTAACGTTCGTATCATTCTACCTAGTCTCCATGGGGATAAACGAGTATGTGCATCGCTTAGTGAGGTGATAGTCCATGGAGCCATCGCTAATCGCTGAAAACCTTAAAGCTGGATATAGGCTTTCGACGATGGAGCTTCAGAAAGAGGTGGAGATCTACGTGGATGCTGTTAGCGGTGTATCGCTTACCCTAGGTAGGGATGAGATATTCGGTATAGCAGGTGAATCCGGATGCGGTAAATCCACTTTGATAAAAGTCATCTACGGCTATCATGAACCATCCCTGATCTTAAGGGATGGGTCCGTCAGGTTGTATGGAAGGAAGGGTGAAGAGTTTGATATAGTAAAGCTTGATAGGGGTCGCCTCCAAAGGGATGTATGGTGGAAGCATATATCGTACATACCGCAAAGCTCTATGAACATTCTCAACCCTACTATGAGGATTAGGGATCACTTCGCCGAGATACTTAAGATCCATAGGGGTGTGGAGAAGGATGAAGCGTATAGAGAAGCTGGGAAGTATCTTGAAAGCATGGGTTTACCTATTGATGCTCTATCGGCTTTCCCCCATCAGCTAAGCGGTGGGATGAGGCAGAGGGTTGTGATAGCTTTAGCACTACTCCTCGAACCATCCCTCGTACTCGCAGATGAGCCCTCCTCAGCTTTAGACGTTATAAACCAGAAGGTTGTTCTAACCCTACTTAGAGAGAAGCAGGAGGAGTTGAAGAATACCGTAGTGATAGTATCGCATGATATGGGTGTACACGGAGTACTATCGGATAGGATGGCTATAATGTATGCAGGTAAGATAGTCGAGGTATGCGATACGACCGAGATATTCTGGAAGCCTCTGCATCCGTATACTAAGGCTTTGATAGAATCCCTACCGAGACTAGGGGATAAGAGTAAGAGGATAGGGCTTGGAGGGACTCCGCCGGATCTTAGAAATCCGCCTCCAGGATGCAGATTCCATCCTAGATGCCCCTACGTAATGCCAGTATGTAGTAAGGCTGATCCACCTCTATGCGAGGTTAGAAGCGGCCATTACGCCGCATGCTGGCTTTACTCAGAGACAGTGGAGGCTATCTAGATGAGCGGACAGTATATGCTTAGGGTCGTCAACCTGAGTAAATTCTTCGGCTATGGATTCCTAGGTAGGATAAAGTTTCCCGCTGTGGATAACGTATCCTTCGATATGGAGTATAAGCCTAAGATATTTACGGTAGCAGGTGAATCCGGATGCGGTAAATCCACCCTAGCTAGGATGGTGCTCGGCATACTTGAACCTAGTGAAGGTACGGTGGTGTATAAGGGGAAGAATATCTACTCGTTGAAATCTAAGGAGAGGAGATGGTTTCATAGGGAGGTTCAAGCTATATTCCAGGATCCGTATGATACCTTCAACCCTTTGAGGAAGGTTGACGCATACTTATACGAGACGGCGAAGAATATACTCGGGTTGAAAAATTCTAAGGATATGAAGGAAGCCGTCGATATAGTTCTCAGGAAGGTAGGCTTATCGCTGGAGGAGGTTAGAGGTAAGTATCCAAGTGAATTTTCAGGCGGTCAACTTCAAAGGGTATCTATAGCTAGAGCACTCATACCTGGACCTAAGCTTATAGTTGCAGATGAACCTGTATCGATGATAGATGCTTCTATGAGGATGAATATACTCAATATGTTCAAGGAGTTGAAGGAGGGGGAAGAGATATCCTTCATATACATTACGCACGATCTAGCTACAGCCTATTATATAAGCGATGAGATAGCTATAATGTATAGGGGAGTTATAGTGGAGATGGGTCCAGCCGATGAGGTTCTACTCAAACGCTACCATCCATATACTAAGGCTTTGATAGAAGCTTTACCGGAACCTAGTCGAAGGGATGACTGGCTCACCAAACGAGTGAAACCACCTGGGATGGAGGTTAAAGAATTCATAATGCCTGGATGCAAATACGCTGATATATGTCCATACAGAGAGGGTATATGCGAAAAGAGACCTCCCATGTTCAACATAAGTAACGTGAAAGTTTCATGCTGGCTATACAAGTGATAAACGCTCCGCATCTATCCGCCATCAATGGATGTGTTCGAAGCCGTCTATGAATATCGATAAATCGATTTTCCCATAGGCTAGGGATCAATCGTTATAGGATGGACCCGCCGGGATTCGAACCCGGGACCTCCGGCTCCGCAGGCCAGCGTCCTATCCTGGCTAGACGACGGGTCCAGACCTAGATTATGATAGTCTTACCAGTCCTATATTACTGTTAACGTTTATAATAGGGTTAGGCTATGTATGATGCCTAAGCGTGTTATGGTGTTTAAGGCTTTAACTATCGCCGGCTCTGATTCGGGTGGGGGTGCTGGGATACAGGCTGATCTTAAAACGTTCTATGCCCTAGGGGTTTATGGATTGACCGTTATAACGGCTGTTACGGCTCAGAATACCGTCGAGGTTAGAGGCATCTATCCCCTTCCCTCTGAGGCTGTTAAGTATCAGCTCGAAGCTGTAGCGTACGATATAGGTTTCGATTCTGCTAAGACTGGTATGGTATATGATGCCGATCAAGTCGATGTTATAGCAGGATTCTTCGCGGAGAATCGCAAACCTTTGGTTGTGGATCCCGTGTTTAGAGCTACCGTAGGAGCTGAGCTATCTACTAGTAGAGCTTACGAAGCTTTGAAGTATAGGCTTATACCTCTAGCTTCAATCGTGACGCCTAATATAGATGAGGCATCGATCCTCGCAGGGTTTAGGATAGAGGATCTAGAAGATGCTATTAAGGCTGCTGAGGTTATAGCTGAGCTTGGATGTGACTACGTGGTTGTTAAGGGTGGCCATCTTAAGGGTGATAGGGTTATCGATATAGTCTATCGCAGGGGTAGGGTTCGACTCATAGAATCTGTGAGGGTTGAGGGCGGTACACATGGAGCTGGATGCAGCTTCTCAGCGGCTATAACCGCTTACATCGCTAGGGGTCTTTCCATCGATGAATCTATAGATAGAGCTAAAGAGTTTATAGTAGATGCTATAAGGTTCAGCGAACCTATAGGCAAGGGTGTTAAGCCTGTAAACCCTCTAGCTACGCTATACAGGGATTCTGAAAGGTTTAGGGTTCTATCCATACTCGAGCAAGCTCTAATTAGGATTAAGGGTTTAAAGGGTTTCTCCAAGCTTATACCTGAGGTTAGATCAAACCTCGTTATGAGTCTACCATACCCTAGGGGTTTAGAGGATGTAGCCGGATACCCGTCTAGGATAGCCCCCTACAGGGATAGCGTGGAAGCTTTCTCGAAGCCGGAGTTCGGAGCTAGTAAGCATCTAGCTAGAGCAATCCTAGAGCTTCAGAAGCTGGGATTCGATATAAGATCTGCTATCAACTTGAAGTATTCCGATGATATCATAGAAGCTTGTAGGAGGATAGGCTTTAAGGTAGGCTTCTACGATAGACGTGAGGAGCCTGAGGACGTTAAGAGGGTGGAAGGTGCGACTATACCGTGGGGTATCCGTAGAGCTGTAGAGGGTTTAAGCGGATGTAAGCCTGACGTTATATACCATATGGGTGATTGGGGTAAGGAGCCTATGATACTATTACTGGGTAGGGATCCGCTGGATGTTGTAGATAAACTTGAAGCTATTCTGAAGATTCTAGAAGGGAATCGTTAAGGGAGCCTCCGATACCCCAGGAATCTATCATAGCTCATCGTAGACGACTCTCTTCATCGGCTCCGCTATGATATATCGCTCGAAGACTATATTAAGCCTTACACCCCTATATGACACCCCTATATGGGGCATACGCCTGATGGGCATCCAGCCTCCTCGCTTGCACCTACGTAGAGTACCTGCTGAGGCTTACTACCATACCTATAGACGGTTACACCCTTACACTTCAGCTTATACGCTAGCATGAACACCCTTCTAACATCCTCTAGGGTAGCATCACTAGGTAGGTTTACTGTTTTAGCTACAGCGTTATCTACGTATCTCTGGAATGCCGCCTGTATTTCTACATGCCATCTAGGATCTATCTCCAGAGCGGTTACGAATACCCTCTTCACATCCTCAGGTATACCTTGAACACCTTTAACGGTTCCCCTACGTGCTACTTCGACTATTAGATCATCGCTGTAGAATCCACGCTCCTTAGCTACCTCTACGAACAGCCTGTTAACATCTATAAGCCTCGTCCCCTCCAATACCTCTCTAACGTAGGCTACGGCGAATAGGGGCTCTATACTACTACTCGTACCGGCTATTATGCTTATACTCCCAGTGGGAGCTATAGATGTAAGGGTGGCATTCCTTAGGGCATCGTATCTACCAGCCCATACGCTATCCTCGAAGGATGGGAAGGATCCTCTAACCCTACCAAGCTCTACAGATTTCTCTCTAGCGATCTCGGATATGAACCGCATAAGCTTCTCAGCGAACGATACAGCTTCCACCGAATCGTAGGGTATACCCAGCTGTATAAGCATCTCTGCGAAGCCCATAACGCCTAACCCTATCTTACGGTTAAGCTTAGTCATACGCTCGATCTCAGGTAGCGGATACTTATTCACATCGATAACATTGTCTAGGAAGTGTACAGCCTCCCTAACAGTATAAGCGAGTCTATCCCAATCTACATCCCCGCTTTTCCTATCGACGAATCTAGATAGATTCACGGATCCGAGATTACAGGATTCATATGGTAGTAGAGGTACTTCACCGCACGGGTTGGTAGCTTCTATCGCTCCAAGCTTAGGTGTAGGATTACGTCTATTTATCTCATCTATAAATATGAGTCCTGGATCACCGGTCTTCCAAGCTTGACTTACTATCAAGCTGAATATATCGTTAGCCGGGATCCTCTTAACGATGGATCCTGTCCTAGGATTTATGAGTGGATACTCCCTGTTCTTCTCTACGCACTCCATAAACTCGTCGGTAACGGCTACCGAGATATTGAAATTCCTTAAAGCTCCCTCCTCGCTCTTAGCCATTATAAACTTCACTATATCCGGATGATCAACCCTGAGTATACCCATATTAGCTCCTCTACGCTTCCCACCCTGCTTTATAACTTCTGTAGCTGCATCGAATATTTTCATGAAGGATACAGGACCGGAAGCCACACCCCTAGTAGACTTCACTATATCACCTTCAGGTCTAAGCCTACTGAACGAGAATCCCGTACCCCCACCTGATTTATGGATTAAGGCCATAAATTTCAAAGCATCGAATATACTATCTATAGAATCTTCCACGGGTAGTACGAAGCATGCTGAAAGCTGCCCTATCTCGGTGCCGGCATTCATAAGCGTCGGCGAGTTTGGGAGGAACTCTAGATTCGCCATCATCCTATAGAATCTCTTCTCGTTTTCAGATACTTCATCCCAAGATGCACCGTAGAATCTATCTGCTAAAGCTATAGCGTGAGCAACCCTAGCGAACATCTGGCTAGGAGTCTCTATGATCTTCCCATCGAGATCCCTCAATAGATACCTCCTCTCTAGAAGCCTAACAGCGTTAACCGTAAGTTTAAGATCGTCGTACACGCCTATGATACGCTTCAAACTTCTTATATCCGCACGCATCCTACGGTAGAGTATATACTCCTTAGCAACCTTCGCATAGCCATGCTTGATAAGAGCCTCCTCCACTATATCCTGTATATCCTCTACGCTAGGTATAGAATCCTTGAACTTATCCTCCACGATCGATACTACGTACTCTGTAAGCTTAGCTACGGATTCGCCGTTCTTCTCACCTACCGCGTTGAAAGCTTTCATTATAGCATTATATATACGGTTCGAATCAAAGACTTCTAGCCTACCATCCCTTTTCCTAACATACGAAACCATTGCACTCAAATATGGTAGAAGATGAGCTTCGAAATAAAGATGACTTAAACCATAATGTTAGCGTTAGGTACTCCTAGCTACATCCTTTTGTATCCATATCCTCCCTACCAATCTACCTCGCTACGGGTGAAGCTACAGCGAATCTTCTACTCACGCTTTCTATCTTAACATGGAGATGATCTCCAACCTTACTACCGGGTACGAATACTATGAAGCCCTGTATGCGGGCTATACCATCACCTCTACTCCCCACAGACTCTATCACGACATCGTATTCCTCGCCTACCTTAACCGGTATCGGTCTGTATCCTCCCGTTCCTCCACGTCTTCTTGCCATACACATACACCTCCTTCAGATCGTGGAGACGTAGGGTGGAGGATTATACCCGGCTACGCTACATCCTACCAACTCCATGTGGAGAAGGTAGGGTAGATATACGGATATAAACTCCTACCCCACTACGCCTCCTAACCGTATATTTTCAGCTAGTCTCTATTTAATGTTTTCCCTTCCACCAATAATAGGAATAGGAATATGTGTATTGATAACCGCATACGGGTAGACTAACGCTGCATAAGAGGGGTGGGGAAGTTTGTTAGCAGCTTCCAGATAGATGGCTTTTATATAGCTGTTTATGTTAGCTTCTCTTCGGATTAACCGGTGTATGCTCTGCTCCTAGAGTAGAATAGATGGAAGCATAGAATCTGATCGTCGATTGTGGAAGCCCAGATGGAGATGAAAAATCTATGAATCTGGAAACAATACGGTTTACATCCTCTTGATATCCTCCAGTATCCTTCCAATCCTCCCTCTTATGGATCCGATCCTTTTACGGTAATCCCTCTCCGACCTCTCCAACGCTGCTCTACCTATAGCTTTATTCATATACCTAGCTCTAGCTAGCTCCAGCTGTTCCCTAGCTAGATCTGCCTCGGATAGGATCTCTCTAATCGTAGATATCATAGATCTAGCTTCAGGCTTCGATCTAGATATCTCATCCTCAAGCTTAGCTATCCTCCTCAACCTATCCTCTATCTCCCTCGAATACTTCGATTTAATACTCTTAGCTTCACCATAGGATCCCTTACGTAGAGCGTTAGCGATCATCGAATCAACCCTATCCTCTAACGCGAATAGATCCTCGTAAGCTTTAGAAAGTTCCTCGGCTAATCCTACGATCGTAGATGTTGCAGCTTCCCTTCTAGATTCAAGCCTAGTTTTAAACGATCTTAGAGGGATTAACGCTATCAAAACTATAACGGCTACTATACCGGCATACTTCCCGATCATAGTGAACGGTGTATAATTGAAAGAGACTACTAGGAACCCCCCTCCGCCTGGACCTGTAGCCTCGACGGCTACGGATAGCTTATTTCCATCCCTACTTACCACCGATGCATTCGCCCCCTCCGCGTATACATCCTCTATGCTAGCCGTATCTGGTAGGTAAACGTTAACCCTATACTCGCCTATATACGAAGGATACTCCAAGTGTAGGGGTATTCTAACCCTTTGATGTAGGGTTAGGAAGCTGAATTCTACATAACTCCTAGGAACCTCGTACGATACAGTAAACGATGAATATTCGCCGTAACTTAGCGTATACCTTAAGTTAACCTCTACTACAGAGTAAGCCGCCATATAGCTTATAGGTCTAAGATTACCGAATGAATCGGAAGCATCTATCCCCGTAGCGTTCTCCGGTATACATAGATCTAATGTCTGTATACGTGCGTCGGATAGGCTTCTCAACCTATAGGTCGATTCGATACGTGTTCTTCCATCCCAATTCACGAATACATCCTTAACTAGGGATACAGCCTCCGCCGATATAAAGGCCCCTCTAAAGGTTACGTTGAAGGATCTAGGTATAGTCGATGCGTTGATAGTTTGATAAGAGAGATATCCTTCACCCTGGCCTGTCCAAGCATAATTTTCGAGAGTCGATGATGTCCACGAGAAGCTCTGCAGGGTTTCTATCCTCAGAGCGAAGCTTGTAATATTCATGTCTGTATGCATCAGGGATGGTATGCTTACGGTTACCTCGAGGGATCCCCCGGTCTGCGTTTTGAAGCTGAACACCCCCCTATATATAGCGGATATGTGTATGTTATCTCCTCCTTCGGTAAGCGGTTCACCAAATAATATATTTAGCGTCCCGTTCGATAAGTTGTAACCCGCTACCCTTCCCAGCGTATCATATACCTTGATTTCGATGAGGTTATCGTATGGATATCCTTGAAGCGATATATTCGTTAACGATGTATACGGTATAAGCTCTACATTGTCGTATAAGCATATTAATCCACCTTGAAGTATACGTACACGTCTACTGATAGATATAGAGCCGCATAAACCTTGAAGATCTGCTTCTAGGGATAGACATCCATAGACCAGTATAACGATGACGGCTAATATCGTGGAAGCTATCGGCTTACGATCCAAATCGTTGTACCCCGCTTTCTCGTGATAGTTGTTAAAGCATTTAAGCTCTACGCCTTAATATCTATTTCCGCTTCATGCTTTATAACGCTATGTATCTAGTAGATCTATTAGCCCGCCTATTTTATAGGGTATGCTAAAAACTTTATTATAGAGTTGCCGTCTGTTCTAGACGGCTAGACCCAGCCTTGGCGGCGAATATAGCTTCAGCTAAACCTAACCTAGGCAAGTTATTCAACCGTCTGAAAGACTCTCCTCTGATATTATTCACCGGTAGGTATCTATGGCAGAAATCGAAGCTAGTACTAGTAGTAACTTCATCCCTATGGATAATTCAATCACTACTATTCTCCTACCAAGGTCTACTCCTCAAATACCTGGTAGATGATGTGGCATCGTATAATGCCGGTAGCATCCTATACTATATAGTGTTACTCGCAGCTTCCGCTATCGGTGTAATTGCTATAGACTACTATTCAAACCTGATCTTATGGGTCAAGATAAACTATATGGTTGCATCGATAAGATCCCGTATGCTAGGTAGACTACTATTCTCAGAGAAAGGTAGAAGAATGTCTCCAGGAGCCGCTATAGCGAGGCTACTATCAGATGTAGAGTTCCTCGTCGGGAACCTTATGTCCATATATCCTTCGATAGCCCTCCACCTCTCCGGACTCGTATCGGTTCTAGTTACACTTATATTCGTAAGCCCCAGACTACTACTAGTAGTCGTATGCTTCCTCCCATTCAATATAGCCGCATACATCTACTATATACGGAGGGTTCCTGAGGCTAGGCGTATCGAGAGGGAGCTTTACGGAGCTATAACGGAATCTGCTAGGACCACCATAGAGAATCTAGATGTTATAGGTAGCTTCCACGTGGAGAAGCTATACTACGCATCATTCCGCCGTCTGATATCACGGTGGAGGGGTCCGGTGGTAGCTATGATAAAATCCGAGAGGATATACTGGGTTATAAATAGGATCGCTATACACTTCGGCCCCATAGCGGGTGTAGGTATAGGCGCGATCCTAGCCTTCAGGGGTGAGGAGAGTGTAGGGAGTATAGCATCCGTAGCATCGCTATCCCCATCGCTATACTGGTCTACTACATGGCTTCTATGGTGTCTAAGTGTAGCTAGCCAGCTCTCACCTGTCGCGGTTAGGGTAAACGAAGTCTTAGGTATGGAGGGTGAAGCTGAATCTGTGGAAGCTGTACGTATAGATGAGGTTAAGCTTGAAGGTGTATCATACTCTGTTGACGGTAGGGTCGTTCTACACCCGTTAACGATAAGTTTAAGGAGGGGTGAGAGGATCGCGGTGATAGGCCCGGCTGAATCCGGTAAATCGACTCTAGCTAGGATTATCTCGGGTATGATAGAGCCGAGCACTGGTAAGATAATAGTTAACGGTTTTAGAGAAGTATCTAGGCATATACTGAGGAGCAGGGTTGTACTAGTATCCGAGAGCGATGACATCATCCCTGGAACTATACGTGAAAACATTACTCTTAGGAGGGATGTATCCGATGAAGATTTAGAGAGAGTTCTAAGTATAGTCGAGTTGAAGTATGATAAGTATCAGTCTAAACTAGATACACCGATCGGTAAGCAGAATATCGCTATACCTGAAACCGATAGATGTAAGATAGTAGCTGCTAGAGGCTTACTCAGTAAGCCGGATATACTTGTGATGCATAATCTATTCACTAACTTCGATTCGGAAACCGAAGCTAGAATCATATCTAAGATATCAGATTACCTTAAAGATTCAATCATAGTTATGGTGAACGTTAAACCAGAGACGTTAACATACGTGGATAGAGTTATCGTATTGGATCATGGCCGGATAATAGGTGATGGCAGATTAGAACAGTTGTACGGTATTCAATCTGTACGCGAGGTTATCGAGAGAATATATGGGCTGCATGCGTTAAGCTTGCATACTGTTAGCGTAATCGGTAAGTAATATTATGCTCATAATTTATCATGTTTTAGATTATAGTTAATCTACGGAAAGATTTAAGTTTATAGCGAATCTTATCATATAACTATGGCTAAATACATATATTCTCTAGATGGTAGATGACTGCTTAAAGGTTTTCCTAAGCTTAACGGTGAGGATGAAGGTGCATACGATCCCGTATACCCTTTGGACGGGTGGATTCAAGCCGAGGTACCTGGAGTAGTTCATATCGATCTGATTAGGAACGGGGTGATACCCGATCCATTCTACGGTGTTAACGAGGATAGCGTTAGATGGGTTGAAGATGTCGAATGGTGGTATCGTAAGGATTTCGATCTTCCAGACGAGCTATCGAAAAGTGAGCGTATAGAGCTTATCTTCGAGGAGCTCAATACCATAGCTACCATATGGGTTAACGGTGTTAGGCTCGGTGAAGCATACAATATGTTTACACCCTGGATATTCGATGCGACTAAGATTCTTAAACCTGGTAGGAATACCGTGGTGGTTAGGTTTAAACCTCCATCTAAATACGCCGATGAGCTGCCCGATAGATACCGGGGGAAGTATGGAATCCTTAACAGCGCTTTCCATAGATCTAGACCGTATATAAGGAAGGCTCAGTACTCCTTCGGATGGGATTGGGGTCCAAGGCTTCCGACGGTAGGTATATGGCGTAGCGTTAAGCTCATCGGATACGATAACGGTAGGTTGGGCTACATAGCCGCTCTACCTTTAGAGGTGTCTAGGGATAGAGCTATCCTGAATCTAACCGCCGAGGTCTACGCATGTAGAGGGTTTAGAGCTAGGGTTAGATTCATAGTGGAAGGCTATGGTAGTAGGATCGAATCCTATGTAGAAGCCGATGTTAAGCCCGGTAGGAACGATATATCCTGTATAGTCGAGCTTGATAAACCGGAGTTATGGTGGCCTAACGGCTACGGAAGCCAGAAGCTCTATAGGATGACCGTAGAACTATACGCTGACGGCTTAATCCTAGATAAGGCGTATACAAGGATAGGTGTCAGGAAAGTTGAGCTAGTGCAGGAACCCGGTGGGAAGGGTAGAAGCTTCATCTTCAAGATCAACGGTACACCTATATTCTGTAAAGGTGCTAACTGAATCCCTGCAGATTCATTCCTACCTAGGGTTTCCAGGGAGCGTTACCGCCGACTACTCGAGATGGCTAGGGAGGTAGGTATGAATATGCTTAGAGTATGGGGTGGAGGAATATATGAAGACGATTACTTCTACGATCTATGCGATGAACTCGGTATAATGGTATGGCAGGATTTCATGTACGCATGTGCAAAGTATCCTGAGGAAGATTGGTTTCTGAAGGAGGCTGAAGAGGTTGTCAGGAGGCTTAGAATTCATCCGTCGATAGTCTTATGGTGCGGTAACAACGAGAATCAGTGGATATACTACATGGCTTGGAGGAATCGAGGTAGACTCCTAGGATTACCGATATATAGTGAGATCCTTCCGAGAGTATGCGGTAGACTAGATCCTACTAGGCCATACTGGCCTAGCAGCCCGTATGGGGGAGACGATCCTAATAGCCCGTTTGAAGGCGATAGGCATAATTGGGATGTATGGAGCAGATGGTATAACTACGAAAGATACCTCGAGGACGAGGGTAGGTTCATAAGCGAATTCGGATGGCAGGCTCCGCCTATTTTGAAGCTTCTACGTAGATACCTCGGATCGCTAGATGTTAAACCCTATAGTAGATTGGTGGAGGCTCACGAGAAGCAAATCGAGGGTATAGAGAGGCTGTATGATTCTTATCGGCATACTATCCAGTTCCAGACGATCTTAAACTCTTCACGCTCTACTGTCAGCTGAATCAGGGTGAAGCTTTGAGGGAGGGTATAGAGCATTGGAGAAGCCTTATGTACGAGACTAGCAGGTGTATCGTATGGCAGCTGAACGATTGCTGGCCTGCTTTAAGCTGGAGTCTCATAGACTACGATCTAAACCCGAAGCCCTCCTATTACTTCGTTAAGAGAGTGTTCAAACTTAGGATAGCATCCATGAAGATTAGGGGTGGAAGACTTCCATCTACATCGTAAACGAATCAAATGAGGATCTCGACGGTATGCTAGTATTCTACGTAATGGATTTCTACGGAGCCATATACTACTCTGAGAATATACCTGTAGATGTATCGAAGTATACCTCCAGCATAATTCTCGAAAAAGCTATCGATAAGCTACCTACAGCCGATGATAGGATACTCGCCGTGAAGCTTATAGCCGGTGGTATAACAGTATACGAGAATGCTAGGATCATATCTAAACCGAAGCATATACATCTACCGAAGCCTAGGATAAACGTTCATGTATCCCGTATCAGGGATAGGGTATACGAGCTATTTGTAGAATCTGATGTATACGTTAAAGGTTTAGAGTTAAGCCTCTGCGATGAGGAAGCCTTCTTCGACGATAACTACTTCGATCTAATACCTAGATCGGCTAGGATCGTTCGAGTATATGTGGATAAAGGTATCGATATAGATTACTTCACGAAAAAATTAAGGGTAAAAGCCTACCCGTACATCGAGGAGCTTGAAGAAGAGGTAAGAATATTGCTGTGAGTTCTCAGCCGAATCCATGTACCCTAGCCAGAATTATTCGAAGTGCTAAATAGCTAAGGTGCTGATAGATCGCCTCCTCCTAGTTATGTTTACAACTCCTTTGTTAGATGCTCTATAAGCACTGCTGCGATATAATAGTATGCCGGCTTCGGCTCATACGATTCGTCGAAGATTAGAGCAGCACCGTATCCGGTAAAGTAGCTCGGTATCCAAGAGTATTTATCCGTGAACCCCCACATCACAAAGGCTTTACACCCCGTCGATAGACATACTCTGAGGATTTCACGATATATCTCCGCCTGCCTAACTAGATCCTCCCATCTAGCAGGTGTTCTCATTCGAACATCCATCTCGGTTATATGAACCTCTAAGCCTAGCTCCCTTAAGCGTCTAATATTCGCCGCTATCTCTTGTGGATTCGGCGGATTCTCTACACTTATATGCATCTGAAGCCCGACGCCATGTATCGGTACACCTCTCTCTAAAAGCCCCTTAACAAGGTTATATACGGCATCGGATTTTGCATTCAGTCCTTCAGCGCCGTAATCGTTGTAGAAGAGGAGGGCTTGCGGATCTGCTTCATGAGCCCATCTAAAGGCTAGCTCGATATACTCCGGACCAATATCCCTCAGCCAGATGTTATCCCTCCATGCTCCATCATCGGTTATAGCTTCGTTAACTACATCCCACGCATATATCCTCCCCTTATAGCGTCCGACGACGGTCATGATATGTTCGCGTAGAATATTCATCCACTCCTCACGGATATATCTCCCCTGCGCCACCCATGATGGGAGCTGTTGATGCCAGACGAGTGTATGTCCACGCACCTTCATACCGTTAACTTCGGCAAACCTCACTATATAATCAGCGTCATCGAAGTAATATACATCTGGTTGGGGATGAACCGGGCCGAACTTAAGAGCGTTCTCCGTCGTTAGTATGCTGAATTCCTGTTTAAGCGTATTAGCGTAATATGATACATCGAGATAGCTTCGTTCAACCGCTGCACCGATGTATATCCCGCATTTCCTAGCAAGATCCCTTAGAGGAGGTATAGCTATCTTAATCGTCAAAATCTGTCTTCTAAGATCGATTGTCTGATCGTATAGCTCTCTCATACTCATCTCGATTATCACACCCCTAACACCTAGACTGAGAGCTAGAACCATTATTAAACCGGTTATCACCCTATAAGCCATTCTCCTCTGTAACGGCATCTCTCACTCTAAACGTAAAATTCGCTAGGTATGCGTAAAAATATTTAGAGGGATCCTAGTCTATACAGTTTCGATTCAAGGTTTTCGAAAGTAGTATAGTCTTTATCTCGAACGGTTTGAAGTATAGTTTAATCATATCCGTATTGTAAGCTATCCTTCCGATAACATCTTCCAGTAGATTTAATTCATAGGCATCGAAGCATCCAGGTAATCTAAGCTCTACCGTGCGTTCACACCCCTCCACCTCGTAGAATCGTATCACGATACCTCTCCCCTCCTCGCTAAGCTTGATGCACTCGATTATAACGCCGTGTGGAACCTCTAGAAGGCTATAGCTTGGAGGAAGCCTACCCCCATCATTATCCTTAACTATCCATCTAACCCCGCTCCAAACCTCGTACGCCCTCCTATAAACCTCCCCAACCTTATAATCCCCTATATGCGGGTATACGTAGTATGTCGTTCTATGTAATCCTAGATCCGACCACGGGTTCGGCATCAACGGGGATTTAAGTAGACTTAGCCCTATCCTATCCTCCCTAACGGTGTATCCATGCCTATCGGTAGCGATTATAGCGAAGCCTCTATGCCCATCAGATACATCCATCCATCTAAGCACCGGCACCTCGAATCTAGCTTCATCCCAAGAATCCTTCACGATCGTAGACCTCTTAACCACGCCGAACGGTACCTCGAAGTATGCATCCTCAGCTTTCACATCTGGTTTAAACCATACCTTAACCAACCTATTCTTCTCACGCCAATCCAGCGTTACATCCACCCTTATAAGCCTAGAACCCTTGTACAGGGTTATAGTCTGCTCTATGGTGGAATCCCTGTATTTATAGCTGCTCTTAATACTAGCGAATACCGGTCCGTTCACGACTATCCTAGCATCCTCCGCTAGATCGGGCTTCGCACCTGGAACTTCTACGGTCACCCTCTCCACATCCCATGCATCGAAGCTTCCAGGTTTATCCACGTGAACCTCTATAACGTTACTCGGAGCTGCGAGAACCTCCCTTCCAACCTCCTTATCGTATATGCTCTCGAAGCATCCGTCGCGTTTCACCTTAACCTTAATATACTCATTCTCGAGTACTACCCCATCAGGTACATCCACAGCTATGGTGCCGCTCCCCATAGATCCATCTAGGCTAGGTACTATTACCGTATAGCCTAACGCAGGGATATCGAGCAGAGCTATGGTACGATCATCCACGGGTTGCGTATCTATCGGTACGCCATCATACGTTTTATAGAATCCTTTAGGAAGCTCTAGGACCGCTCTAACCATCCATGGTAGACGGTTGAAGACAACTATACTACCCCTCTGCGTATGCACATCTTCGGCTATACGTTTAAGCGAGCTCTCCGTGATCTTAGCTAGATCGATCCAAGCCTTCTCTAGATCCTCGAAAGCCTCTATATACGCCTCTCTACTCGATGATCCTGGAAGTACATCGTGGAATTGGCATCTAAGTATCCTCTCCCATGCAGCTTTCACATCGGTCCAAGGGTATAGCATCAAACCTAGGCTACTAGCTATCGTAGACGACGTTTCAGCCCATACTGCTTCGGCTTCAACCCTACTCATAACCTGCTTAACACGTATATTCGTCGTGTAAACCCCTCTATGATACTCATTATATATCTCCCCCCTCCATACCGGTAGAGCTTCTTCCACGTTCCGCAATGCTTCTACATACTCATCCTCGCTGGGAGCTTCAACCAGTTCTGGTAGGATACTTAACTTCTTCAACAGCTTCAATCTTTCGAGCATAGTGAAGGTTGGTCCTCCCCCGCCATCCCCATACCCATACGAGTATACTGCGGGTGCTCTATCCTTCTGTTTATATCTACCCCACATACCGTATAGCTCTGAAGCAGTCATAACACCGTTATAGGATGCTACTATTATATGAGCTATTACCCTCGTACCGTCGAGGCCCTCCCATACGAAGGCGTGGTATGGGAACTCGTTTGTATCGTTCCACATAACTTTATGCGTTACGAAAACTTCGATACCGCTCCTCCTCATAATCTGAGGTAGTTGGGCTGAGAATCCGAAGCTATCTGGAAGCCATCCTATCCTACATCTTCTACCAAACTTCTCCTCGAAGTATCTCTGCCCGTATAGGAACTGCCTAGCTAGAGATTCGCCTGATACGAGCTGTGTATCAGATTCAACCCACATACCGCCTACCGGGAGCCATAACCCTTCATCTACCAGCCTCTTTACGATAGAGAAAAGCCTCTGATCCTCCTCAAGCCACCTATAGTTCTGTGCACCGCTCTGAACATAGGTAAACCTATAACCCATGCTTGCAAGCCTAGCTATAGTCGAGAACGTCCTCCGAATCTTCCTCTTAGTCTCGCTGAAAGGCCAGAGCCAAGCTGTATCGATATGGCTGTGACCGAAAAGGTATATCCTATCGATTTTAGGCTTGTCTATGAGTATATCGCTTAAAGCTTCTTCGATTATCTTCCCTGTTTCACGTACCTCTCTAATACGCGGTTTAGCCGTATCGCTTAGAGATCCCTCGATAACCTTCTCACCGTAGACGGATGCTACGTATCCTAGATCCCATCTTAGCGCTCTATATTCAGGTAGACTCTCGACTATTAGGTATCCATAGAGTGTACGGGCTAAGGCGTAAATCTGGGATACACTCGGTGTTAACTCTATCCTAGATGCGGCTCTCGATAGATATGGTATTAGATCCTTTTCATTCTGTGTTAAGGATAGTAGATCTATAAGCGATAAAGCTAAGCTGAATTCATCCCATAGTACAGCCGATAGGCTCGAAGCTATGAAGGAGAACATCCACGGGTTCTCACCGAATAATCTACGGGAAGTCGCCTCCAAAGCTATATGTCTATTCCCCGGCTCTAACGTAGCGATACGATGCTGGTTATCGATACCTTGATACTCCTCTCCATCGACGAGGAGCAGCCCGTTACCCGTTATATCTAAGCGGAGAAGCCATCTAGCTCCATCGATACCGGCTATATCTATAGCCTTCTCGAATCTAAGTACATCATCTGGTGAAACTCTTATAAAGTATGGGAGGGTGACGTCTACGCCTCTATACATCCATGAATCTATCGATCTGAAATCGATGAATGTCGATGCTAGGAAATCCATGAACCGTCTCTCGATCTCGCGTATAGATAGCTTGCTCTTCACGGGTGATCGTTACCTATCTGAAGCCTAAAAATGTTTCCCTCCTAGCTATCGAATCGAAGTATAACTGTGAGCTTACCGATACGATGGTAAATCCTTATCTCTTAGATCCCAGCTAGATAAAAGACGGTATGGAGGTTAAAGTCCGATTATTCGCTAGGCTTAGAGAGATAGCAGGTTCTAGAGAAGTATCCATAGAGGTTAAGCCAGGCTTCACCGTAGCTGATGTGATAGAGAAGCTTAGTGATAGATTCGGTGGGGAGTTTCGCCGATATCTCGAAGAGAATCTGAAGGAGGAGAGGTTGTACCTAGTCCTTAACGGTGCAGGTTTAGATAGAGCTAAAGCTTCTAGTATTAACGTTAAGGATGGCGATATCCTAGCTATCATACCACCTATAGGTGGAGGTTGAAGTCTATCGAGTCATGGCTAACGTATACTTCGAAGTTTATGGATGTAGTTCGAGTATAGCTGAAGCTGAGATTATGCAGGGGTTGCTAAGTAGGGCAGGCTACCGTATAGTATCCGACAGCATGGATTCGGATTTAAACATCATAGTTACATGTATAGTTAAGACGCCTACAGAGCATAGGATGATGCATAGGATTTCGAAGCTTACAGAAGAGGGTAAGCCCCTCATAGTAGCGGGGTGTATGCCTATGGTTGAAAGGGGTATCGTAGAGGAGTTGAATCCAAGAGCCTCCCTCATAGGTCCGTCGTCCATCTCCAGGATAGTGGATGCCGTGAGGATAACCCTGGATGGTGGTAGAGCTGTATTCCTCGAACGTGAAGGCTACAATATCTGTATGCCTAGGGTTAGACGTAACCCTATCGTAGGGATAGTGGAGATAGCTCAAGGCTGCTTAAGCGCATGCAGCTTCTGCCAAGTTAGACTCGCTAGGGGTAGGTTGGTAAGCTATCCACCCGATATGATAATCGAAGAGGTTAGAGGAGCCTTAGCTGATAAGTGTAGGGAGATATGGATTACAAGCCAGGATAATGCATGCTACGGATTCGATATAGGGTTGAAGCTTACAGATCTACTGAAACGTATCCTATCGATCGAAGGAGATTTCTACGTTAGGGTAGGTATGATGAATCCCGCATACGTGAAGCCTATGGTGGATGATCTTATAGAATGTTTAAATAACGAGAAATGCTTCAAATTCATTCACCTCCCTGTGCAATCCGGTAGCAATAGAATTTTGAAGCTTATGCGTAGGATGTATACGGTTGAAGATTACCTTGAGATAGTGGATAGGCTTAGAGGTGGCGTCGATAAGCTATCCATAGCTACAGATATAATAGTAGGCTTCCCATCAGAAACCGATGAAGACTTCCAATTAACCATAAACCTCATAAAGGAGGTTGAATGCGACTCCGTTAACATATCTAAATTCGGAGCTAGACCGTTAACCGAAGCTGCTAAAATGAAGCCCCTCCCATCCAATATAGTAAGTGAGCGGAGCCGTATAGCCTCCGAGATAGCTAGAGAGGTAGCGTTATCTAGGAATAGACGTGTATGGCTAGGATGGAGCGGTGAGGTTCTAATAGATGAGGAGGGATTGAAGCCTGGAAGCTACATAGGCCGAAACATTTGGTATAAGCCTATAGTACTGAAAGATGATACTCTCAGCTTAGGTGCTAAGATAAGGGTTAAGATCGTCGAGGTATACCCATACCACCTTCTAGGAGAGGTTTTAGCTTAGAAAACTAAAATCTACATGCTGGTGGAGATTGAGGCTGGATATCTGAATAGTATAAGGTTTCCCTGCCTCCCGGTCTAATATCTTTTAAGCTTTGCATCCAGATGGTATTACAGGTTAACTACCAACCTTTTCAAGTATCTAGCATCGATTATAGTAGGTGAGGGTGAGCTTAGGATGAAGCTGGTTAGCATATACCTACCTGAAGTCTACCTTAAAGCTTTGGATAGGCTCGTCGAGTTGAAGCTATATCCTAATAGAGCTGAGGCTATAAGGTTCGCTATAAGAGATCTAATATTGAAGGAGCTACCCTTCGAATCCAAGTTTGAGGGGGAGTTATACTAGCATCTAGATTGGATCGCTATCAAACTTTATAAGGAGAATAAAGCTTTACTCCTATACGGTGGGGCCGTAGTCCAGCCTTAAACCTACCTACGCTAGGTAGGTTTACTGGAGAGGCAGGACGGCAGGGTTCCAGGTACGATGCCGGAACCCCGTTAAGGGCTCCAGGGTGCTAGATAGACGGGTTTGCGGACCATGAAGGGATGAAGATAGAGCTGGAGCACGGGTAAACCCGCAGGTCGCCGGTTCGAATCCGGTCGGCCCCACCACCTATCCTGGAGGTGTCATCCAAACCCATTCACGCTAATAGTATCCGCGGGGGAGGTTTCCCTCCCCATCGAACGTCATATCCTCCGGCTTCCTCAATATCTCGATTCTCCCCCTAAGCTCCGGATCCTTCTTCACCATATCGTATAAGCTTTCAGATATCCACATCCTCTCCAGCTCTAACGTATTCTTTATCCTCACGATCTTAGCTTCCAGCGGATCGATAGGTCTGCATAGGTGGAGTGCTGCTGCTATAGCGTCACGATCGCTTAGGAGGAATATAGGGATCTTCGCCGTTATAGAGTGCCCGCTCGTAAGAGCGTTTATGAATGTACTCCTATAATCTATCTTCCTCACAAGCCTCTCAGTAGTTATATCGGCTAGCCCTATACCTACAGCGTTTCCATGGCTCTTCTCCGTCAAATCTAGAACTACTATAACCTTTATATTGGGTGTACGAGGGTCGCTCTCACCTGGAAGCCAGAATCTACCGACGACGTTCGTATCCATACCTGTGCCGCTTATATCCTTACCTATCTCATCGATTATCAATACATCGATATCCTTGAACGGTATCCTTGCGAGCAGCTCCTTAGCCTTCTCCAATAGTTTAGCTTCCTCCTCTATATCCTTCGGCTCTATCGCTTTAACTATGGCTATCTCGTGGAAAGCATTCTCGACTACAGCTAAACCTAATAGTATCGGGAGTCTCTCCATGATAAGCCTAGCCGCCGCAGGTATCAACTTATGATAACCCTCAGATTTGTACATATGTATCGTCTCAGCACCTTTCTGCTTCCCAAGACCTATAGCCATCATCTTCATTAACCCGCTCTCTATCCTATCCTTAAAATCTGTATGAGGCTTAACCCGTCCGACAACTATTATGCCGTCAGCCTTCGAGGCATATTTATCGACGTAGACCGGGATACATCCATCTATCCTTCCCACCTCCTCAACCTCCATAGTCGCGAGTATAGGTGCTCCCACGCTATCAGGCGTTATACCTAGCTCCCTAAGAACCTCTAACTGCCCCTCCACAATACCACCACCATGACTACCCATAGCTGGGACTAGAAATGGTTTTCCACCAGCTTTCCTCACTTCCTCAACGACAGTAGCTAGGATCTCCGGGTAATGAGCTATCCCACGACTACCAGCCGTGATAGCGATCCTCATACCGGGCTTAACCTTATCGGCTAAACCTATCCTACGCAACTCGTATCTTATCTCAGATACTAAGTCTTCAAGTCTAGGGGAAGAAATCCTCTGACGTACTAAAGCCATCCTAGGAAACCTCGCCTCGGGGAACCATGCATTCAAGCCATATCAGCCCTTACAGGATAATCTATCCGATCAATTAGATACGATTAGCCTAGATAAGGCTAACCTTCAAATCCGGCTTCGCTCAATTCCTATCATACCCCTTACCGGCTAAAGGGAGAGTAATAGAGCGGTAAGGTATGGATCCAACTTATAATCCCACCTTCAATCTGCCAGGATACATCCATCTGCTAAGTCTACGAGAGATGATGTTTTCGACATGATCTAGCGGTATACTAGGATTCTACCCAGTCTATACATGGTGTTTTAGGTTATGGATGGTTGCGGGATGCGGCTATGCATTCGAGGAAGAAAGGGATCAAATGCTTTTAATCGGTCTTAACCCATACTTTTTAACCGCTTTAAAGTAGGCTTCAAGATTTATCGCAGGTACATTATCTGGTATCGAGCCTGAAACGTTTATGAAGTAGCCTGGATACGAGCCAGCTGTCTTTAGGCATCTCCTAACCTCGCTTACAACGTCATTTACCGTGCCGTATGTCAGTACGCCTATATCTACGCCGCCTACTATAACCTTCTCATTCCCGTATCTCTCAGCTATAAGGTTTAGATTGGAGCATTCTTCGATTATGAAACCATCAGCTCCAGCATCGACTATATCATCTACTATAGGCGTTATATCGCCATCTGTACAGAAGAGAACAACTATATTTTTTAACTTTAATTCGCTCCATATTCGATTATACCATGGAAACAGGTATCTACGCATCCATTTTATAGGGAAAAATGGGCCGCGCGTATAGCATATATCATCGTGGCTTATAAACGCCTTTATACCTGTTTGAGACCATGCTCTTGCTTCGAGTAGCGAGAGCCTACCAAATCTATCTATAAGCTTCTCAAAGTCTCTAGGATTAGTGTAAGCTACCTTAACAGTCCAGTCTAAACCGAACATCTTGATGAGCCACATCAAGCATGTATGATAAGTGCCTCCAGGAACTAGCTGCCTCTTATAGATTGCTTGAGTTTCATCGTGGATCCTCCTAAACTCCTCTATCAGATCCTCTAAGGTAGGTATATCCCATTCATCAAAAGGGTTAAAATCAAGGATCTCGTCGAGAGATCTAACCTCTAGAATCCTCCTCCACTCCGTAGGATACGCTCTGGACCATGAATCCCCTCTCCTCTTAACGCTTTCATACCTCCTTCTGATGAAATCTTCAAAGGGGGTATATGTAAACCATATCATATCAAGATCTAGTTTGTTGAAAGCTTTAGCTCGAGCCTCCTCTGGATGCTTGAAAGGATCTAAACCTGAAGCTTTCGCTATAAACTCGGTGTGCGATAGGGATTCTATCTGTGCAACCCTATCACTCTCCTCAAGATACAATGCCGATAGAGCTCTATCATAGCCCATAATAATCCAGCCTATCTTAACACTCTAACGGTAGCCCCTTAAAGTTTCATGTTGCCTACATTATTGGATAGCCTTCATCGGAGAGATGGTCTCAGAGACTTCGGCATAGGGTCAAAGATCTATGGTATATGAAAACGGTTAGAGATATATCTAGTTGATATCGATATATTCCTCAAAGGTGATGTTATCATACGATGGGGAAGAATGCTGTTAGCTGAATTTACGTTAGCAGCTGATACCATATCTGTATAGCTTCTATACCACCCTATTTTTCCCTCTTAGCTCCACAGCATATACCCTCATATGATAATTACGTGCTATGTAGAGAAAGTGCTCTATAGAGGTAGAGATATATGGACGGTAATCTTCGAGTTGGAGACCCCTCCATCTTTAACCTTAGCCCGCTATAGGACATGCATATCAAGTGTAAGACTAAGAATACATTATTCCTATTAGATAGCTGTCTGTAAAGATCCATCTTACACTCTCCTGGATGATATGAGATTTAGATAGAATTTCGAGTCTACCGGGAATCATCTATCTAGAGAAGAAGTGAATTGAAGTATCAGTGTCGCATTTGGGAAATGGGGATAATAACCTCGTAGCCCTCGAAATACCGAAATATTTGAATGTAACGCTCAGAAGAGTATGTGTAAACCCTAAAGAGATTTGTTTAAAGGCTCTCTACTAGCTAGATTACATACTTGGGAAACCCTATGAATCGAGGGGAGAGGGAGATTTATAATAATCATCTAGGAGATACGCCGGGGGTGGGATTTGAACCCACGAGGGGCGTAAGCCCCACAGGCTCTCCAGGCCTGCACCCTACCAGGCTAGGTGACCCCGGCTCTTATGCTTGCTTAGGATAAGAGTCTAGGAGGATAAAAGTTTTAGTTAAGATCTCCATCTAATTCATAGGAGTCTATGCCTAGTTATATCGTGGAAGTTATCGGGGTCACTAAAGTTTATAAGCTTTCAGAGTCTGTGGAGACTTGGGCTTTAAGAGGGGTTGATCTATTCGTTAGGGATGGGGAGTATCTAGCGATTATGGGGCCATCTGGTCATGGGAAATCCACCCTCCTCCATATAATGGGTCTCTTAGATAGACCATCGTCGGGTAAGGTTCTTATCGACGGCATAGATACAGGTATGCTTTCCGATAAGGAGTTAGCTTACCTGAGGGGTGTTAAGATAGGATTCGTATTTCAGCAGTTTAACTTGGTTAATCGTATGTCCGTCCTCGAGAATATAGAGTTACCCCTTATAGCTAGAGGTGTACCTAGAGATAGACGTAGGAAGCTAGCTATCGAAGCGTTGCTTAGGGTTGAAGGTGAGGATGGATGGCTATCTAAGAGGCCTAATCAGCTTTCAGGTGGTCAGCAGCAGAGGGTTGCTCTCGCTAGAGCTATAGTTCATAATCCACGTATAATACTAGCTGATGAACCTACAGGATCGCTAGATTCAAAGACGGAATCCGAGATACTTAGATTGTTCAAAAAGCTTAATGAAGAGGGTAAGACTATAATTTTAGTTACTCACGATGAGAATGTAGCTAGCGAAGCTGAGAGGATAGTATATATAAGGGATGGGAGGATAGTGGGTGAGAAGGTATGACTAGGATCTATAGATTCCTCCTAATAACGTTAATCATCCTCTCTTCGATCCATAATGCTTGGATTCGATCGCTTACAGCAGATGATGCTGCTTTAACGGTGATAGACTCATATTGGGGTACAGCGGGTAGACCTGTTAAAGCTTATCCTGGTACTCGATCCAATACGCTTACGATAGTTCTAAGGAATGAGCTCTACTCGAATATAACAGCTGCTACCGGTAGGTTGAAGCTGCCTCAGGGATTCACCGATATCTATGGTGAAAGCGAAGCGGTATCGTCCTGGAGCGGGGTGGCTAAACCTGGAGGTACGGTTACATTAACCTACCAGGTAGATATAGCTAGGGATGTATCCCCGAGAGTGCATTACGCGAACCTTACGGTAGAGTATACTTTATCCGATGGGGTTAGAGGAGTAGAGTACGGGCTTAACGTATCCCTTCATA
>Ga0272445_1000830_pt1 | contig 26416 bp, 27 predicted proteins | sample YNPCB0031_FD_194404 | JGI IMG/M metagenome (GOLD analysis project Ga0272445, IMG submission 194404) | Hot spring sediment microbial communities from Yellowstone National Park, WY, United States - YNP-CB-003-1 | ecosystem: Environmental > Aquatic > Thermal springs > Hot (42-90C) > Sediment... | reverse complement strand
TGACGTCTCCTAGGACTCCGCCTGGTTTGCCCCCGCCCTTTCCTGGTGGCGCTAGATTTTCCCAGAAAAGCGAGTGGAGGAGGTGTCCACCTATGTTCCACGAAAGTTCTTTTAAGGATGATTTTATGTCTATTTCTGCATCCTCCTTACGCGCTTTATCCAGCCTTTGTAATATGGCGTTCGCCCCGTTAACATATGTTTGATGGTGTTTACTATGGTGAATCCTTAACTGCTCTTCAGACATGTATGGGGCTAATGCACCGTACTCATATGGCAGTTTAGGTAAAACGTAAAACTTGTTCTCCATATATCCATCAGCTCTTTATTTTTAAGACTTGTTTAATATTATTTTTTATGCTTATTAATCTTTCTGTTGGTTACATTTTTTACATATCCCATAGATGTCTATGCGTTGTCCTATCACTTTAAAGTTGGCTGAGTTGGTTAATTTGTCAACTATTAATTGCGCCGCTGGATCGTTCAAGTCCTTTATTGTGCCACATTTATGCAAACCAAGTTTATATGAGGCTTGGTATATGGGTCAAACCTTATTTTTCGTTGGAAAAAGGTAATTCTTGGACTAAGTTGAGTTCTTTGAGAACTTTAAGAGTTTGGTATACTGTTGCGAGGCTTATCGTAGGATATTCCTCTTTAATTTTCTTATAAATTTCCTTTGTAGTTAGATGTGTCGACATTTGTAGAGCGACTTTACATATGGCTATTCTTTGAGGGGTCGCTTTGTACCCTTTTTTACGAAGCGCATTAATTATTGCTCCCCAAATCTTCGTCATGATACATAGTCCATTTTAAAATTGAATCCGGCGCTTTAGCGCTTTTTTTCTAAAAATAAATTGTTTGAGAAGGACATCCTCAAGCAAATAAGCGTACTTAGTCCTCATATTCACCTACACCTATAGGAATGGCGGAACATCTGATGTTAGGGGAGTTCAATGATTTTAGGGCTCGGAGGGCGCTTCGGCCTTATATCCTTGAATAAATCCTACAGTTATGTTTATGGTTATTACAGCGATTATCACGATGACGTCGAGTAATTTGCCGGCGAGATAGGCGATGAGTGCCGCCGCATAAAGCACAAAAAGCAGAGGGCTCTTAAGCTGATCAAGCAGTAGAGCCAGCTTTCCTAATCTCCGTTCTTCCTCTAACTTGTTCGGCCCATATTCTTTCAGTCTTTTCCGCTTCAGCGGTTGTTAATCCATATGTGCTGGTTTTTAAGTTTCTTGAATACTTCTTCAACAGACAGTGCATGCCAAATGTCTTCTTGTGTCAAGCTAATCTCTTTTTCTTTGTTATAAAAATTAGCTATTGGCATAATTCACATTTTTCCGGTAATGCGATAAACCGTTTATGTATTTTGCATATAATGTTCCCTGTTCTTAACGTCTTACACAGTTCGCAAAATTTTAGCATGGACTCAGCCGGTGAAAGATTCTGGGTTGCAATGCGTGCTGCAATTTGATCAGCTAGGGAACGAACATAGTCTATTGACTCTAGCTGTTTTAGTAGTTTTACCCCCCTTTTGGAGTAAAGATAATGGCTTATTGTCGCTTGGGTTGTGCCCAATTTTTTGGCCGCGGTTACTTCTGAGAAATTATATTTTTCTATTAAATTCTTGGCTATTAAGGAACGGAATCCAGGGAGTATAAACTTTACAACGCCCTCACAAGGTGTTCTCATTTTTTGTTCACACTTTTATTAACATCGTTGCTGTTTATAAACTGTTCTGCACTACTTTTCTGAGAATTCGTTCTTTTAAATTGTCCCAAAACTGTATTATGTATCCTTTATACAACACAACGTTGTGATACGGTGAGTATTAAAAGCAATGTTTATATCAATAAAATATAACGTTGTTATTGAAAAATTATGGTCATAACTAAGGTAAAGGAACTTTCAGATAGAGAGTTGGAATTTTATTCGAGACAAATAGTCCTTAAGGAAATAGGCTATAGTGGTCAGGTGAAACTCAAGAACTCAAAGGTTTGCATAGTCGGCCTTGGAGGGCTTGGTTGTCCGATAGCATTTCAATTAGCAGGTGTTGGAGTTGGCCACCTTCGACTGGTTGACCATGACATTGTTGAAATTTCAAACCTTCAAAGACAATACCTTTACGATACAAATCTGTTGGATTACCCGAAGGTTGAGGCTGCAGCCAAAAGGCTGCGAGACCTGAATCCAAATATAGAAGTAGAACCGCTCCCCTTGTCCTTAAATAGTGATACTGCTGAAGAAATAATCGATGGCGTGGATGTTGTAGTAGACGGATTAGATTCTATGACGCCCCGCTATGCTTTGAATAGGGCCTGTCAAAAGCTAAGGGTCCCATATGTTTTTGGCGCAGCCATCATGACCTTTGGAGCAGTGTCCACGATAATACCGGGCGAAACCCCCTGTTTAGAGTGCTTCCAAGGGAATCTTGAAGATGAAACATTGCCGAAGTGCGCTGTAGTAGGTGTTCACCCGTCCATTCTAAATATTATAGCCAGTATTGAAGTTTCCGAAGCTCTACGGATAATTCTTGGAAAGAAGCCGCATTTAGCAAACAAGTTGCTTCATTTCGACATTGGGAGTATGGATTTTATGGAAGTAGAAATTTTGAAATCTAAAAGTTGCCCTGTATGTGGTTCTGAACCAATTAGTCCCCCATTGCCACTAAAGCGGAGGATCGTCACTGAAATTTGTGGGAGAGAAGGGAAAAGAGTCTTCATCATTACTCCAAGAGAAAACCTCAAAATAGACATGGATGAATTATATTCGATTCTCAAAGAAGACGGGTTTAAAATTAAGGTTAGGGCTAGTCTCGGCATTACATTTAATGGACATATGATAGAAAAAGTAACTATTTTAAAAAGCGGCATAATGATTATTGAGGGAACAAAAAGCGAAAAGGAAGCCTACGATTTCTATACCAAGTTGATAGTCGATAGATTGAAGATTCCCACTTCAAAGATCAATAAAGAAGAGGGCATGTTTGGAATGCGCGATGTTGGACAAGAATCAAAAAAGTGAAATCATCATACGTTTTCACCATAGAATGCTCTAAAACAACAAATTGAATTATGAAGAGGTGAATAAACGCTGCCCGTGCCTTCGCTGAGTTATTTTGGACGTAAGAGTTTAGGTAGGTACAGTTGCAATTTGATACATTGTTCTCCTTTGAGAGGAATTATGTGGTCTAAACTTTAACTAAATTACCTTGTGCGACTTCATGTCTAAAATCTAAGTTGCACGTGTGTCCCAATTCTTTAAGCGAATCATCTACGAGTATTCACCTATCAGCTTTCCGATATGATTGGGTCTAGTAGGAGAAGTTTTTCAGAGGTTGAGAGTGTCCATTTTAACAGCATGGCTTGTTATTTCAAGTGAACAAGCATGATGTTCGGAGCAGAATTTTTCGCATTTTTCGGCCCATGTCTTCTCTTTATAGGCAAGACCGCATTCTTCACAAATATAGAAGGTGAGCCCCTCTTTTTCTACCTCTTTCACCATGACAGCTAACTATCCCCCTTAATTATATGAAAAATGAGTTCGGGTATTTAAGTTTCTAGAAGAAACATAATATGGTTTAATACAATTTTTACGTCCATTCTTGTCCCCAAAAGATTTTCAGAATTGACCGGGAGAGATAGCCGCTCTCTAAAGCTGGCGATTCCATAAGAGCGTGACTCCTAGGCTTTTCAGCACTTAAACATCTCAGTTTACCTAATCTATTTCCACGTTTAAGAATGTTCTTACGAAAAATCCTATGGTGAACGTCAAACCCGCTATTCCCAAGCTGATTACCGTCATTTCTAGAAACCTTCTTCTGAAGGGTAAGCCCTTTGCAACTGATACATAGAAGGTGAACAAGAAAATAACGATGATTGCGTTCACTATTGTCAAGCTTAGGCAAGCATACACATTTGTAAGAATCAGGTAAGGTGCTATCAAAAATAGAACCGCAAGAATGTAAGCAACGCCAGTGTATAATGAAGCCTTAAAAGGATTTTTGTTGCCTCCCTCCGATCTGGTCGATAAGTATTCTGACGTAGCCATCGACAATGACGCTGCAACCCCTGTAATCAGCCCAATCATTGCAACAATGCGTGCGTCTTGAAGGGCAAAAGTGTAACCTGCTAGGGCACCAGTAAGCTCCACAAGCGCGTCGTTCAAGCCTAAAACCATTGATCCAACATATCTCAGCTTTTCTTCATCAATTAAATTCGTAAGCCGACTCTCATGCTCATCCTCGTCTTCTACGATAGCTTTGGCGTCAGGCACAAACTCAGATATTTCTTCATAAATTGCTTGAGCTTTCTCTTCATCCTTTTCCATAAGCTTTATTCCAAAAGTTATCCCAAAAATTTTTGAAATCAGAAAATACTTCCATACTTTCAGGTTATCCGGCTTTACATCCTTACGGGTATATTCTCTCCAGAAATTATAATGTCTTAGTTCATCGTCTGATATGCGTTTTAAAACTTCTCTATTTTGCGGGTCCTTTACCGATCGTGCCAAGCGTTCATAGATAAAATGTTCTGTGATCTCGTTCCTTTGAGCATTTAGTATGACCTTTTCAATTTCTTTGTCCAACATCTTTTATGGTACGTCTCGATTATCTAATAAAAATGTTGCCCCTTAATTTTTGATAATAAATTGCTACATCTGTTCTTAAGTTCTTGCCACTACACGGTACAGAAAAAAGATTTTTAATCTTTATCCTAAAACATACAAAAATGCTTTGCTGGCTGTACGGTCTCAATTTTAAATGTCGGCCACAGGGAGTTTCTTTCCAGCTTTAACAGCCACAAACCCGGCTTTTTTATAATACCCTCTTCTTGGGACTTCAAAGCGTAGTGGCTTTTCGGTTGGCTTTTGAAAAATCGTTGAACATACATCTATGACATTCAACCCACTTCTCTCCATCATTAACTTTAGCTCATCAAAGCTGTAAAATGTTGCATTTTTGTAAAAAACATTGCCTGTTTTGCCCTTCTTAATGTAAAAGCGTGCCCATGGACTTTCCCTTAATATTAAGCCTAGTATAAGTTTCCCATCCTTTGTCAAGACTCTTGATGCTTCCTGAAGGACTTTTTCTGGCCTTTCAACAAAGCAGAGGGTTACTATAATAAATACGGAGCCGAACGATTCATCTCGAAATGGTAATTCCTCCCCTGAGCCCCTCACAACGGTTATTCCACGCCTTTTAGCAAACTCCAACACTCTTCCAGAGACGTCAACACCGTACTCTATTCCTAAAGCTTCTGCAAAACGTCCTGTGCCCACGCCTATTTCAAGAGATGGCCCTCTCAAATCTTGAGATAAAGATGCTATACAGGATTTTTCAAGTTCAAAAGCTGATTTTCCAAAAGGCGAGTCAAACCACGCATCATACCTTTCAACAAAAGCATCAAAAACCTGACTCATGTCCAAGCTACGTTGGTTACTTTGCTATCAGTTGTGTCAAAATGTGTTTTAGGGAGGCGGTTGCCGTACAAACGTAGGTATCTGCGGCGCCATAGTAAATGTGTATCGTATCGTCTCTAACCACCGCACCGCATGGGAACACCACGTTTCTCACGTAACCTTCCTTTTCATAACTTGTAAGGGGTTCGAGCAGGTAGCCGGTAGTTCTAGCGATGACGTTTTCAGGATTTTTTGCGTCAAGCAGAGCTGCCCCAACCCTGTACACATTATCTGCTGAAACTCCATGGTAAAACAGAAGCCAACCATGCTCTGTTTTGATGGGTGGCGTTGCCAATCCGACTTTTTTGCCATCCCACATGCCGATTCTTGGTCTTATAAGTTTGAAACTCAAAAGCTTGCTAGGATCTATTGAATCCAAGGAGTTTATGTAATCATACACTATGTTTATGCCCCCTGTCCTGTGAATGAATATGTACTTGTCATTTATCCGTTCTGGAATTATGCAGGCGTTCTTGTCGTCGATACCTGGGGGCGAAATTATCCTGGGTTTTTCCCAGTCCCAGTTGTAGGCTAGGAAGTCGTCTACCTTGATGGATGTAAGGGCCACCCTTGGCGGATTTACGTTGTCGTAAGCTGTATAGAACATGTAAAGCCTATCCCCAACTCTTACGATCCTCGGGTCCTCGCAACCTGAATGGCCTGGTGTAAGCTTCATTTCATAGTGCTCCCTTGGAACGTATACCGGTTTGTCCAACCTTTCAACGATATTGAAACCGTCCTTTGTGACGGCTAAACCTATAGTTGAAGTTTTATCAGCAGACAGAGCCCTATAGAGAATGTATATTTTCCCTTCAAGCTCTATGGCTGCGGGGTTGAAGGTTGCGAGACTTTCCCAGTCATGTGCTGGATTGGGCTTAATTATCGGATTTTGAGGATATCTGGTAAATGCCGGCATAGCCTTAGCCTTCATAACATCCATAATCTCCCTCACTTTAACTGTTGCTAGGCAGCATGTGGTATCGGCCGCACCATAGTATATTTTCAGTTTTCCGTCTTCAAGTAGCGCTGACGTCGGGAAGACAACCCTTGGCACATGCCCATAACATTCATAGAACTCCTCAGCCACCATGAAGGGATAGTCCGTTTTGGCTAAGACCTTTCTTGGATCTTTTAGGTCAAGCAGAAGTGCTTCAACACCGAATACGCGGCTTTCAACGTCCTGTAAGAAGTAGTTTTGAATGTAGGAATATATGAGTAGCCAGCCATCCTTCAGCTTTATCGGCGGGGCTCCAACCTCTATGTGGTCTAACGAACTCCTTCTCGGGTCAGGGGTCAAAACATGTTCTTTAAGGTTTTTGTACCAATCCTCCATTTCGCTATACCAGAAGGCGGGATCATCTCCAAGCTGCGCTATCCCAATATAGGCCGGAGGCTGATCTGTATTAACAGTTAAGACGGCGGTGAGCTTTCCGCCTATGCGCTCTGGAAAGAGCGCCATGGCCTTAGCGTTAAATGGTGTGACCAAGTATTTTCCCTCAATGGTTCTCAAATCTCTGCTGACGGCAACACCAACCCTAATCCCCTCAGCCCGAGGAGGCATGGTGGATATTGCCGTGTAGAAAATGTAGTATTTCCCGTCAATGTATGTTACCCTAGGATCCTCGCATCCAAACCTTTCCCAATCCTCTTCTGGAAATATGAACCTCCTCCTATCTGAAAAATTCACACCATCCTTGCTCTTTGCTATGCCTATAGAACTGAAGCTTGATCCCTGTTTTCTAAGCAGGTCCGAGGAGGATATGGCCCTATAAAGCATGTAGTAGGTTTTTCCCCTCTTAATTACGCTTGGATTGAAAACGGCGTAAGCTTCCCAAGCCCTTTCGCGGGTGGGTGACAGGACAGGATTATGTCCATACCTTTCCATAATCTTTACACGCTCAACAATCATTTAGGTATAAATAAATATAAATGGCTCCTAAGCAAAACAAGGTCAGCTAAAACATTTATTATGTAGCCTTCATATTTTCTTTTTGTTAGAGTTACATGGCTTTGCTTGAGAAGTATTGGGGTAACCCAATCGTTTCTCCTAAACCTAGCCATCCTTGGGAATCCTTTCAAACATTTAATGCTGGGGCAATCTTACTAAACGGCAAGGTTCACCTATTGTACAGGGCGGTTGGCGAGGATTGGGTTTCAAGGTTTGGGTATGCCTCCTCAGAAGACGGGTTTAGGATAGATGAGAGACTTCCAACGCCTGTTTACGAAAGAGCTTCTGCCGTGGGACCGTTCATGTATTTCTCACCTTCAGGTGGTGGTTACTATGGTTGTGAAGATCCTAGGCTTGTAGAACTTGAGGGGAGGATCTACATGACTTACAACGCATTCGGCCCACAGGAACTGAGGGTTGGTTTAACATCCATCAGCGTTGAAGATTTTCTAAACAAAAGGTGGAGGTGGAGCGGCGAGAAACTCATCACCCCTCCAGAAGAGGTCCATAAGAACTTCGCAATCTTTCCAGAAAGGATATACGGCAGAATCGCAATCTTGCACAGCATTTCTCCAAAAATATCAATAGCGTATTTTGAGGATCTCGAATTTAAGGAAGGTGAATGGATAAGAAGCCACTACCATCCGACAATGGTTGATGGAGGGTGGGAGGCAGAACTGAAGGGATGCGGTCCTCCCCCAATAAAAACGGAAGAGGGCTGGCTGATATTCTATCACGCAATAGACAAGAGAGAACCTTGGAAATACAAGATTGGGGCAATGCTACTGGATCTGGAAAATCCTGAAAAAGTGCTCTATAGATCGAAAATGCCTGTTATTGAACCAGACCAATGGTACGAAAACAGCGGCTACAAACCAGGAGTCGTTTACACATGCGGCGCCATCGTAAGAAATGGAAGGCTAATCTTGTACTACGGTGCGGCAGACAACTACGTATGCGCCGCTCACATGTGGTTAGACGAATTCCTTTCCGCATTAAAGGAAGGAAAGGAAATCAATCAACAAAAGGAAAGCATGGGTCCATATATGGACTCATTACGTAATCGTGCGGCTACACGATATAGGGAAAACAGTCCGAATGCAAGGAAGATGAAGGATAAGATTCCAAGTGCGCCACTTTGAACACCTGTCCAAAAAACATCCGAGTGTGTGGGAAATTCTGTAGTGAACCAGTGCCAAACAATGAAGACAGCCGCAAGAATCAGCATAATCGAACTAATAACATATAGCAACACAGTTGAGGATCTTGCGATTCTGGATTTTGTCAAATTTCCCATCAATCAATCGTGTTGCACTAAAAAGATAAACTTTCGTCTGCAACAGAAAACCGTAGACCTTTATCAATCAAGTGCATATTTTGAGCGTATTCTCCAATTTTACCGCTCCAACATGCTATTAACGATGACTAATGGAAGTAATGATTATTTGGTTTACGGTGGGAAAAATATGAGTTTTTCTGGTGGCAGTATCTTGTTTATTTGATTAGCTATAAGCATGTGTAGTCCTCCTTTAAGCATGTTTAGTGGTGACAAGCTTTTTTCGAGTTCATTGTTTGATGATAGCCTTTTTATCTGCCTTTTAGCATTTGCCTTTATTTTCTTGACAACTTTTTTCATTAGTTTTTCGTATGCTTTTGCAGCTTCTAAGCCTTCTTCTTCAGCTTTTGTTATGGCTTTTACTGCCAAGCGTCCGCTGAGGGCAGCGTTATCCATCCCCACGCCTCGGTATAAATCAACTAAGCCCGCGGCATCCCCAACCATCAACATCCTCCCTTCGCCTAAATATATTGTGCTTTTTAATGTCGAAGAGAAGCCTTCTTTTTTGACGATTTCTCCGCGAAGCCCATAATTTTCCTTAACATAGTTGAAGAATCTGTTTGCGTATTCTAGGGGGTTTTCGTTGGCGCCGGTGCCAATCACCCACTTGTCGTCCTTCAAATAAACCCATGCAAACATTAGGGGACAAAATTCTCGGTTGTAGAACATGTAAAGCGTGTTAGGGTCCAGCTTTGTCTCTCCAACAAAATAATAGTTAACTGTCGCCCCTGAAGTTTTCTTGTCAAAATCTTGTGGCCGCAGTTTCTTTCTAACCCTTGAAAGCATTCCGTCAGCTCCAATAAGATAGCGGGCTTTAACTTCATATCGCATATTTTCTGTAGCTAATTTAACGATAATTTTGTCTTTGCCTTCAACAAAATCAATTAGTGAGGTGTTGTCGCGAAAATCTGCGCCAGCATCCGCCGCCAACGAGTTTAGCCAACTATCAAATGTGGATCTCCAAAAGTTTAGCATTTTCATTTTGCCTTTCAAAACCTTACCCTTTGGGGTTATCATCTCGACTTTGAAGAGTTCGTTTCTGCAAAGTTTTTCACGCGGTATCTTTTCACCAATAAGCTTCTCAAAATATTGAAACTGGATTCCTGAACACGGCTTATTCCTTGGAGTCTTAAACTTCTCAACCAACAAAGTCTTAAAACCACCTTTAGCGGCAAACCTTGCAGCAAGAGAACCAGCCACTCCACCACCCACAACAACCACATCATACTCTTCCACATCAATCGCCCCCAGCCCGCTTCATCTCCTCTCTTAACCTTATTAATAGTCGCTTATACTTTCTGTTAGGAGACATAAAAGAAAATGCTCTGTGATTGCGCGGTAACATTAAAAACTTATCTCCTTAAAGTTTTCATCAATCCAACACGCTCTGAGTTTTGTTTTATGAGTTCGTTCTCCAAAAACTAAAAATACGAGTCATCGTAAAAATATTTTTTGGTGCTCGTATAGAATGTCGTTGCTCGATGAAAAGGTCACACCTGTGATTGAGGAATATCTTGAATGCATTTATAGGCTTGAGGAAAAATACGGTGTGGCCAAAACCAAAGACATTGTTATTATGATGAAAGTGGCTCCGGGCACTGTAACAAATACTGTCAGGTTCCTGAAGAAAAAAGGACTTGTTATGCACCAGCCTTACCGTGGTGTTAAGCTTACGGATAAGGGTCGCAGGTTAGCCATTCAGGTGGTAAGGAGACATAGGCTTTCTGAATGTTTGCTTGCAGACATTCTTCACATAGATTGGGAAAAAGTTCACGAACTTGCTTGCGATCTTGAGCACAGCCTGACCGAGGAAATTATTAAGCCTTTGGAAAAGGTTTTGAATCATCCAAAAAGGTGCCCTCACGGAAATCCCATTCCAACAAAATGTGGAGGGATATTCGAGGAAGAATCGGTTCCTTTAACAGAACTCGCGGTTGGTGCCCAGGGCGTTGTTGCAAAGATAGTGGATGAGCATAGAGATGTACTACAGTACTTGGGTAGATTAGGTGTTTTCCCCGGAACCTCCATAAAAATTTTGGAGAAGAACCTCATAGACGATTCAATCACGTTAATGATAGAGGATACTCGCCATGTGCTGAGTCGTCGAATCGCGTCCGTCGTGTATGTTAAGCAACCACGTTAAAAATAGTGATCTGGATGGGTAAAAGAACGATTCCACTAACCGCATTGAAAGCTGGAGAGACAGCGACGGTTGTTTCTATAGATGCTGTTTTTTGCAAGGGATGCGGAAAAAGATGGGGGTTTGAGAAGAGGCTTATGGATATGGGTTTAACACCTGGTACGAAAGTTACTGTTGTAAAGTCTGCCCCATTCCATGGGCCTGTTGAAATCCTTGTCAGGGGCTCGAGACTTGCGCTCGGCAGAGGCATTGCCGACAGGATCCTGGTTGAGGTTGAAGATTAATGGCCGAAAAAAGGCTTCGCATAGCTTTGGCTGGAAATACAAATGTTGGGAAATCGGTCATATTTAATTATCTAACCGGTTTACATCAGCATATTGGCAACTGGCCTGGAAAAACCGTGGAAAAAGCCGAAGGAACCCTCCATTTCAAAGGTTATACAATTGACATCATCGATTTACCTGGAATTTATTCTCTTTCCACATATTCCATTGAAGAACAAATTTCAAGGGAGTACATTACTGTTGAGAAACCTGATGTTGTGATAAATGTTGTGGACGCTTCTGTTCTTGAAAGAAACCTTTACTTCACGTTGCAACTTATGGAGTTGAACGTCCCGCTTGTTTTGGCGCTAAACCAGGTTGATATGGCCAAAAAGAAAGGCATTGAGATTGATGTGGAGAAATTGGAGAAGCTTTTGGGCATACCTGTTGTTCCAACAGTCGCGATAAAGGGGATAGGGATTTTCAAACTTTTAGAAAGAGCTGTTGAGATTGCAGAAAAAAGAGAAACCCCAAAGATGGTAGTAAAGTTTGGAAAAGAAGTTGAAGATGGAATAGCCAAACTTGTAAAAATGCTGGAGGGAGTTCATTGCCGATATCCACCGAGGTACGTGGCGATCAGGCTGCTAGAGGGGGACGAGGAACTAGAAAAGGAAATTGAAAGGCTTAATCCCGAGGTGGTTGCTACAGCCAAGAAAATTTCAAAGGAGCTTGAGGAGCTCCATGGACACAGTTGTTCAACGGTAATAATGGCTGAGCGATACGAAATCGCTGGCCGTATAGCTAGAGAAGTACAAAAGCTCTCCTCCTCTACAAAACCTAGGCTTGAAGAACGCCTCCATAACCTTACAACCCATAAAATTGCCGGATACGTTATAATGATTCTCTCACTCCTTGCAATATTTTATTCAATCTTTACTGCAGGAGGGTACCTTTCAGAGTTTTTAAATGAGCTGTTTTATATCACAGAACCGCTTTTCTACGAACTTTTTGGAACAGAGGCCATCGGAAAGTTGATGTGGAGCGTAATGGAAGGAGTTATCGCTGGCATCACAATTGCATTGCCGTATATCGTTCCATTCTATATTGTCCTCTATTTCCTTGAAGATTCCGGCTACTTGAGCAGGATTGCATTTCTAATGGATAACATCATGCACAAAATCGGACTACATGGGAAGGCCATCATTCCGTTAATTCTTGGCTATGGATGCAATGTTCCAGCCTGCTTGGGATGCAGAATCATGGAAACCGAAAGGGAGAGACTTCTGGCCGTTTTTGTAACAACACTTGTGCCATGCGCAGCCCGTACAGTAATAATTCTTGGTTTAGTTGGCAAATACTTAGGTATTGAATACGCGTTAGCACTCTACATCTTTAACCTAGCAATAATCTTTGCTCTTGGAAGATTGGCATTTAAGGTTCTGCCAGGCGAACCCACCGCCTTAATCATGGAAATGCATGATTATAGATGGCCCCATCTAAAAACTGTCTTGAAGCAAACGTGGTTTAGGTTGCTTGAATTCATCAAAATAGCCTTTCCCCTCATAATTCTTGGAAGCTTTACAATTAAACTCATAGAGGTTTTTGGCTTGCTCGAACCAATAGCATTAGCTTTAAGTCCTGTAACAGTTACATGGTTAGGGTTGCCGCTAATCACGGGAATAGCCTTAATCTTTGGAGTTTTAAGGAAGGAGCTAACACTCATCATGCTTGCAACACTTTTTGGAACGACAAATTTCGCAGAAGTCCCAGGATTCGGTCCCATTCAAATGATAGTTTTCACAATAGTAACGATGTTCTACATACCCTGCATATCAACAATTGCAGCCTTAATAAAAGAAATCGGTTGGAAAAAAGCACTAATCATAACAATCTTCGAGATACTCTTTGCAATAACAATAGGTGGAATAGCGTATAGAATCCTAATCCAAATATTTGCTTTAGGACATTAAAATTAACGCCGCAAAATATACTGGATGTATAACGCAATTAACTTAAACGCTTTACAATGGTTCTTTCATGTAACTTTATTGCTGTAAACGCAAATGCTGCGGTGAATGCTATGAGTACTAAGAAGTCTAATGCCAATGAATAAAAACCTCTGTTTAGGAAAAGCTGTCTAACAATGTCTGTGAAGTATGTTAATGGAGAAATTGAAGCTATGGCTATCCCCCATTGAGGAAGCTGTTCTACTGGTATGAAAACTCCGCTTATGAAGACTAGTGGAAACTTGACGAGGGACGATAGCATCATTGTTGTAGCTGGTACGTCTGTTGGGGGGTAAGCTGAGAGCAACACGCTTAGGGCTGCGAAGCACAGGTTAGCAATGATAAGGCCGAAAATGAGCGTTATGAAGTTTAGTGGCTGAATACCCAAGACTAATGTTAAGGCTAGCGGAATAACCGATATGATAAAGCCGAAAATGAAGGACGAAAGCATATCTCCAATTATAATTGTTGATATGGTTACTGGACAGCACAAAAGCCTCTCAAGGGTTTTTGAGCGGTTTTCCCAAGGCACGATTGAAGGCCCAACAGATGTGGCTGTAAAGAATGTCGTCATACCAATCAATCCGGGTAAAACTTCCTCAAGTGATATGTTTCGTCCAATAACGTAGGCTAAAGCTAGGAAAAGCGGAAAAACGAGCCCAAAGGTTATGACGGGCCCCTTTAAGTAGTAGATTTTAATGTTCTTTCTAGTTATCACGAAGGAACGCTTAAGCTGTTCTATAAGGCTACTCATTAGATGACCCCCTCCTCCCTATGAGCTTTAGGAAAACGTCCTCTAGAGATGGCATCATAGTATTCAAACTTAAAATGCGCAGGTTATTCTTTTTTGCATACTCCACTAGAAACTCAATTACTGTGAATGGATCAGCCGTGTAGATACGCATCTTATTGCCTGCAGATACAACCTTGGTGACGCTTGGGCTTTCTAAAAATTCTTGCGTATTAACAATTTTGTTGAAGGCTACTTCGATGTATTGGAGTTCCATGCTTTGAACTCTGAGATTTTCAGGAGTATCTATGGCCGCTATCCGACCATGGTTTATTATGGCTATTCTGTGGCACAGTTGGTTTGCTTCTTCCATGTTGTGTGTTGATAGGAAAACCGTCTTTCCATCTTTATTGTATTGGATTATCTTCTCCCGTAGAAGTCTCGCGCTTTCAACATCAAGTCCCGATGTTGGCTCATCTAGGAAAAGCACTTCTGGATCGTTAACTAAAGCCATACATAGTAAAAGCTTCTGTTTCATCCCTTTAGAGAAAGTTCTGACAAGCCTGTCCTTAACATCATATAATCCAAACTCTTTTAGAAGGCTTATTGCATTTTCCCTAAGTTTTTGTGATGGTACGCCGTAAAGCTTACCTACTAAGACCAAGTTTTCCCACGCTGTAAGATCAATGTAGGCGTTTGAAACTTCTGGAACCACTCCTATGCGCTGTTTCGCCTCAATAGGGTTTTTCAAAACATCATAGCCGGCCACAAAGGCTTTGCCCCTATCAGGTTTTATTAGGCCCGTCAATATTCTGATGGTCGTTGTTTTTCCAGCACCGTTTGGTCCTAAGAACCCGAAGATTTCGCCTTTTTCAACTTCGAAGCTTATGCGATCCACTGCCGTTACATCTTGATAATGTTTTGTCAATTCTTGAACAACTATTGCGTACTTCATTCATAAAGACCTTCCAGTAGGTTTTCCATGATCTTTTAGCGTTTTTATTCCACATTCTACGTCCATTATTGGACAAGGAAATTCCATAGACCAGCATTCATGATATGGATGATGCTTTTCCATTTCACAACAACATCTACACATCTTTCTCACACTCTTTCACAGATTTTTCAAATTTTTCATAATAGAAATTTATAAGATCTTCAAACAGTCTTTTGCGTTTGACTATCGAGGTTAGTCCCGTTTTTAAGGCTTCAACACCTTTATCCGTCAGCCTGTAAACACGTCTGTCTACCCCTCCCTCGGCTTTCTCCCATTTTGACTCCAGCAGGCCGCGTTCTTCCATCCGCCTAAGGAGTGTATAAATTGAGCCTGGCTCAAGTCTGTGGCATCCGCAACTCCGTTCTTCGATTTCTTCTAGAAGTTGATAACCATGCATCGGCCGTTCATAAAGTATACGCATGATTAAGAACTGTATCCATCCCCGTTCTGGGTATTCGTGCCAACATCCATGGCTTTTTGGCCCACACATTTCAATCGCATATAGACAACAATGTTACATATATAAGTGTTATATCCAATCCTCAGCTGTTAACAAATATAAAGTGGTTTTTCTAAACCAAAAATCTGCCCAATTTTTATTTGGTAACCTCCCTTTTCCATCCTTAAAAACCTCGGGCCTCGTTAGAGTTTCGCTTCTTCTATGATTATTTTCGCTATTTTCTTTACATCCGCCATATATATGTCGAGTGTAGGCACCTTCTGCAAGTATTTGGATATGTCAATTTCATAGTCTATCCTTTTACCAGCTTTCTCTAAAACTTTTGAGGCGCACCTATTGCCGCACCCGTTTATAACTATGTTTCTTTTCGCCCTTTCAGCTATATCTAAATGGCGCTTAGAGCCTGCTGCAACCGCTACTGTGCAACACATACGTCCCTTATCTAAATTTGTTAGCAAAACACCTACTGCCTGCCCAATCTGTCCAACATTTGCAGCTCCATCACAAACCCAAATAACGTTTTCATGTTCAGCAGATTTATAGCAGTCCTCAAGTATTTTAGGTTCCTTCTTCTCTTCGTTTGTCATAATAATTTTTTGCTTGTTTGTATATAAAAGAGTTTGTAGGAAGGACTCGCACTCTTTTAGGTTTTACATAAGTCCTCAATCATGTCTGGCGACAAAACACCCTTGTTAGTTCTATATCTGGCCTTTGTGTTACTCTAATGCCCTGTGATAAACTGAAAGTATGGATGATTAGCGGTAAATGTTGCGTAATGAACTTATGAGAGATGGCACGTCCTGTTTGAGTGAAAGGACGAACGGTATGGCCTCCTGCTCTGCCAGCGCAACGGCTAACTCGTCTACGTCTTCAGGTTTTGTAGGTCCATGAATAACGATCATCCTAGGCTTTATCGGATATATCTTCACAGCTATTATCGGTGATCGACCTTTGCTAACGCCGACGAAGACTAACGCTCTCATAGAATTCGTACCGAACAATCTTAGAAAATCTGTTGCATCCATGAGCTTTATGGCATTAAGACTATCCACGACTGTATATCCGTACACTGGTAGGTTTTGCCCTCCCTTACCCGCCAATACTATGCCGTCTACCGCCTCTACAATATCTTTAACGGACCTTGCCTCAGGAAACTCCGCTATGTCTAAGATAACGTTGCTGAGGTCTTTTGTCATGGCCGTAAACTTCTTTATATGGGCCCCGCCCTTCTTAGAATCGATCTCTATCAATGCCATGACGAACTTTCTAAGAAAGAGCGTTCCTGGAGATTTTCGTCGATTCTTTTCGTAGTCGTTCAAAACCGATGGTGCTATGCCCATATGTCTTGCCAGCTCACTCTGGCCGAGCTCGAATAGAAGCCTCCACTTCTTCATCACATCGCCAGGAGTTTTAGAAAGTATTATCTCGCCAGCTATCCTGTTCATTAGGGCCTCTTCCGCCGCTCCGTACGAACCAGTAGAACTATCCATTTCCTGTAATATTGCTCTAAGGCCTGAATATATTAATATTCTAGCGCTGAAATAAAGTGATGTAGAATGAGAAAGAAAAGCACGCGTATGAAGAAGGTTAAACCACCGGTCACGATAGAGGTCTCGGACATCCTAAACTTAGCCAGATTAGCCATGAGTAGGGTCGATGTTCAGCCGTTATTTTGGCACTTCAAGTGGAAGAATCAACCGATACTAGGTTATCTTTCGTCCATACCGTACTGGTACGGGAACTTACCAATCTTTGCTTACACAAAACTCAATTGTGAATTGAAAAGCTACATAGCTTACATGAGCGTCGAGAAAGAGGAGGTTGTGCTGACAGACAGTAACGACGACAGTAGGTACATGTATGGCGCAGTCATTGAAACCGAGGACGAGCCTCCTTTCATAACAGAAAACCTTTCCAGACCGTATAGGCTGAAAGATAAGCCAGTACTCATAAAGGCAGGAAACTTAAACTCTCTAATCAGAATGCTAATCATACTATCGGATACGAATTCCTCGCCGCCTTTATGGTGCTTTGAGTTTAAGGGCAAACATGTGCTAGGTCTTATAGCCCCATTCTTTGACTATTATGATGCCAACGCCTTACCGGTTTTCTTCTACATAGAAAGCGATGTCAAACCTCCAGCACCATTCATAAGATACATCTCGCTCAAAACCGGAGAGGAAATTTCTTACGTACCTTACATAAGTGATATGAAGTACTTCTATGGCAGGATAGTAAACGTTAAGTCGATGCCATTCTTTACCGGCCCGAGTTTAGGCGGTCGTAGATAATTTCCTTACGAACCTCCAGCTTCTTGGCGAATGTAACTTCACACTTTCATGTACTTATCGCACAATTTTATTGTTAAAGAGCGAATTAGGGGCAAAAATACGCAAATTTTGGAATTTTAGCCCAATATTGTGTTAAAATTTATTAGATGGCTGATTTAGCCGTTGTTTCTGGAGTGTGAGTATTGTATGTCAGCAGCTGAAGTAGGCGTAGCACAACCAGTCATAATTCTGAAAGAAGGAACGCAGAGGTCTAGGGGTAGGGATGCACAGTCATCAAACATCATGGTTGCAAAAATTATAGCAGAAAGTATGAGGACATCGCTTGGACCAAGAGGAATGGACAAGATGTTAGTTGACAGCTTCGGAGACGTCGTCATAACGAACGATGGTGCCACAATACTTAAGGAGATGGATGTGGAGCACCCCGTGGCCAAAATGCTCGTTGAGGTTGCCAAGGCGCAGGACTCGGAGGTTGGCGATGGTACAACTACGGCCGTCGTCCTAGCAGGAGAACTCCTTGCCAAAGCTGAGGAGTTGATCGAGAAAGAAGTCCATCCGACTGTAATAATTGACGGGTACCGCAAGGCAGCGGTAAAGGCCCTTGAAATACTCGACGAGATAAGTCACCCGGTAAGCCCGAATGACAGGGATATGCTAATCAAGGTCGCTAAGACCTCGATAGCAAGCAAACTTGTATCCGAGGAGGCAGATTACCTCTCGAACTTGGCGGTAGATGCTGTGCTAAAGATTGCCGAGAAGGTTGATGGGAAATGGGAGGTCGACCTAGATAACATCTTGCTTGTTAAGAAGAGTGGCCAGTCGTTACGCGACACGAAACTCATCGAAGGAATCGTCTTGGATAAGGAAGTGGTCCACCCAGATATGCCGAAAATAGTTAGGAATGCGAAGATAGCAATACTTGACGCACCCCTTGAAATAGAGAAGACAGAGTTTGATGCTAAGCTCCACATAGAAACTCCAGAGCAGATGAAGGCTTTCATGAAACAGGAGGAGGATATGTTAAGGGAGATGGTCAACAAGGTCATATCCGTCGGTGCAAACGTCGTAATATGTCAGAAGGGTATTGACGACCTAGCCCAGTACTTCCTCGCAAAGGCGGGCATTTTGGCGGTACGTAGGGTTAAGAAGTCCGACATGGACAAGCTTGCTAAGGCCACAAACGGAAGGGTCATTTCGAGGATCGACGACCTGACTCCTGAAGACTTAGGAAGGGCAGCCCTCGTCGAGGAGAGGCGTGTAGGCGAAGATAAGATGGTTTTCATTGAAGGATGTGAGAATCCGAAGTCTATAACGATACTCATCAGAGGAGGTACGCAGAGGATAGTTGATGAGGCCGAGCGTTCGCTGAAGGACGCGATAAATGTGGTCAAGGACGTTATAGTCGAGGGTAAGGTGGTGGCGGGCGGTGGCGCTCCTGAGATAGAGGTGGCCATGAGGCTCCGCGACTATGCTAACACTTTGGCCGGCAAGGAGCAGCTGGCCGTGAACAAGTTTGCCGAGGCATTGGAGATAGTGCCGTCACAGCTTGCTGAGAATGCAGGTATGGATCCAATAGAAACCATAGTTAACTTAACGAGCGAACACAAGAAGGGCAACAAGTGGGCTGGCGTTGACGTGTTTAACGCCAAGATAGCGGATATGTTCAAGCGTGACGTCATTGAGCCGTTACTCGTGAAGAAGCAGACGATAAAGTCCGCGGTCGAGGCTGCGTCGATGATACTCAAGATAGATGATATAATTGCCGCCTCAAGATTAGAAGAAAAGACTCCAAAGACTGGAAAGGAAGAAGGAAAAGTTGGAGAAGGAGAAGGGTCCTTCGATTGATTACAAAGGATTGACGAGGTACGAGAAAGCGAGGATAATCGGTGGGAGGGCACTCCAACTTTCGCTCGGTGCTTTCCCGCTCGTGGAGACGAAGCCTGGCGATACCGTGATAGACATCGCCAAACGAGAACTTGAGGCAGGTGTTCTACCGATCATAATTAGACGAAAAAGACCTGACGGCTCTTACGTTGACATTCCGCTTCAAGAGTTGCTCGAAAAACAAACCGTTTAATTCTTTATTGTGTTCATTTTAAAATTTTGAAATATGTTACTCAAATGTTTTTGACATCAACCCTTATAAGAAGATAATCGCATCTCCGTTACACTACATGAAGAATATCTGGGTGATGCTTGAAAAATGTACCGAGCAGGGATAAGAGAGCTTGAGGCATCCTACAAAAAGCTCTCATCCTGGTACTACAAGGTTGCAAAGTCCGTCATTTATGGCATTACAAGGGCATTTATAGATAATTACAGCCCATCCAAGTTTACGCGAATTTTGGCCAGCCCTTTATGTTTTGATCTTTTAATAGTCGCCACTGGGCTGGAAGAATTAGGTAGTGGGTCTACCACGATCATGGGTGCCATACTAAAAGACGCACTCACGCCCACAGATGGTGTAGTGATATTGGGTGGAAAGAGTCTTGCTAGGTTTGACGTTCCCAACGAACTCGACACTGTTGCAGTCGAGCTTGGCCTCACAAGCGATGAGGTTGAACGCTTAAAGTACTGTAGCCGAATGGTGGCGAAGGTGGATGAAGCTGCCATACAGGATGGTTTCCATTTATACCATCACATGATGGCAGTATCGTACGACGGTTTTTGGGCAGTCGTTCAACAGGGAATCAACCCAATAACCTGCAAGGCTAGGAGGTACCACTGGTTCTCTGGCAAGGTCAAGAGCTTCGTAGAAGAACCGCATGAGGGCATAGTCAGCCAAGAAAAGTCGAAGTTTGTCTTGGATATGACCGCAAAGGAGAGCGATGAGGCGAGGCGTGCTTCAATCGAGCTTATAGTGTACGACTTCAAAAAATTAAAGCACGTGTACAGCGTCGCTCAGCAAAGGACACAAACAAATCTTTCCCTGTGGTTTGACTCACCAAAGGTCGAGAGCTTCATTGACCTGCCGCTTAGGATAAACTGGAAGCTGATCAAGAGTATCGGCTCAAACCCGCCATCAAACTACGAGGGGTTATTGGCGATAAGGGGCATAGGACCGGAGACTGTAAGGTTCCTCGCCTTTGGGTGTAGGTGGTTGTACGGTATAGTGCCGAGCATGAACGACCCTGCCGTGATTTTGGACGAATGTGCCACCTATACCCCAAGCAAAGAAGAAGAAAAGATGGTTTTCGACATTATCTCGGCTATAGAGTTATCCAATCTCCCGGCTGAATTGAAAAATCGGGTGCTCCACAAGGTAAATGCATGGCTAGCCCAAAAGGAGTTTAATGCTTAAAGCGGTCTATGCTCCCCTTATGAATTCTTCTACCATCGCCCTCGCGACCTCGTCCGGGTACTGAACCGGTGGTGATTTCATGAAGTATGCCGAAGGGCCTATCAACACACCAGCTATGCCCCTGTCCATTGCTATCTTTACGCAGCGTATAGCATCTATGACGACACCCGCCGAATTGGGCGAGTCCCACACCTCAAGCTTCAATTCTATATTGAGAGGTGCGTTGCCGAAAGCCTTCCCTTCTATCCTGATGTAAGCCCACTTCCTATCCAAAAGCCATGGGACATAATCGCTGGGTCCGATATGGACGTTTTGTTCGCCTATGTCATAAGGTATGAGCGAGGTAACAGCCTGAGTTTTCGAGATCTTCTTGGAGGTTAGCCTTTCCCTCTCGAGCATGTTCAAAAAGTCCGTGTTCCCGCCCACGTTGAGTTGCATTATCCTCTCTACCTTTACGCCCCTATCAACGAGTAGCTTTACTAGAACTCTGTTGACGATCGTAGCGCCTACTTGGGATTTAACATCGTCACCTATTATAGGTACGCCCCTCTTCTCGAATATCTTCTGCCAACGGGGCTCTCTGGCTATGAAGACTGGTATGCCATTTACAAAGCCGCAACCTGCCGCAAGTACCTGCTCAACGTACCACTTTGTGGCGAACTCACTCCCAACCGGTAGGAAGTTTACTACAACATCTACCTTGTTGCTTTTCAGGACGTCAGCAACATCAACCGTAGGCGACGGGTGTTTTTCGATTATCTCGGATAGGTATTTTCCCAAACCGTCGTGCGTCATGCCCCTCATTACTTCAACACCAAGCTTCGGTACGTCGGCAAACTTTAGAGTGTTGTTCGGCGGGGCGAATATCGCCTCGGAGAGGTCTTTGCCTACCTTGTTTTTATCTATATCAAAAGCCGCCGCAAACTCGATATCTGAGACATGATAATTTCCGAGCCTTACGTGCATAAGGCCGGGCACGAACTCGTCATCGTCCGCGTTTTTATAAAACTCCACACCTTGTACAAGCGCGGATGCGCAGTTACCCACACCAATTATGCCTACCCTAATCTTACCCACACCGCTTCACCAGAATTTTATGGTCATAAACTACTGTATTAATCTTTTTCCTTGGCAAAAAGTTGGGCACGGAGATTATCCAAGAATTCTTTGGCTTTTTCGAGAAGCTCCTCGCCTTTTTTTGTTATCTTGTAATACGTCCTAGGCGGCCCCGCATCGCTCGGAATGGTTTGGGATACTGCTATAAGCCCCTCCTTTTGCAACATGTAAATCACGACGTAGCAAGTGACCTTTCCCGGCCTAAACCCAAACCTTTTCTCTATCATCTTCTCGACCTCGTAGCCGTATAAGGGCCCCTCCTTTAGCAGGCTGAGTATGTAAAGCCAAAGGTTTTCTTTCGTCAGCTTTCGAACGAGGCGCTGGAATGCCATAACTGAATCGTATGACGTATTGGCTTTTTCGGATAAGAACGTTTTGTCGAACATGTTAATATCAAACCACCGCCAAAGCTTAGTTACGATGCGAACTTGGTAGAGGTTAGCAATGTAAAGGCGATTATCTTAGACTTGGACGGTTGCGTGTACATAGGTGAGAGGCCGATTGAGGGTGCGGTTGATGCTATCGAAAAGCTAAGGCAGATGGGCTACCGCATACTCTTCTTGACAAATAACTCGACACTTTCGACGGCAGACTACGTTAACAAGCTTAACAGGATGGGAATACGAACCAAAGAGGAAGAGATACTGACTTCAGGTATGGCGACCGCAAGGTACATTTACGACGTTTATGGACGATCCAAAATACTTGCCGTGACTGAGGAGGGTTTTGTTAAGGAAGCTATCCAGATGGGTCATGTCGTGTTGCCCTTTGAGCGCTTCCACGAAGCGGACATAGTCGTGGCTGGACTTGACCGCAAATTTAACTATCAAAAGTTAAGGGCAGCCGCTAGGGCGATAATGTCCGGTGCGAAGTTTATCGCGACGAACGAGGACAGAACGCTTCCAACGGAGACAGGTCCAGACCCAGGTGCCGGTGCGATTGTGGCAGCGATCAAAGTCACGACAGGTGTCGAGCCTACAGTTATAGGAAAACCTTCCAAAATTATAGCAAACATAGCGCTCGAAATGTTAAACGTCAAGAGCTATGAGGTAATGCTCGTCGGTGATAAGGTGGAGACCGATATAAAGACAGCGGAATCTGCGGGCATGCTTAGCGTCCTCATTTCAAACACAGAACCTGTCGGACACCCAAAACCAGATTTCGTGATAAGTAGTATAGCTTTGTTGCCAAAGCTCCTGTCAAGAAGATGATGTATTGAATATATACACATTTGGACTTTCCTTCAAAGTTCGCAGGACGACTCTCGTCTCGGTTGACACTACACCATCCATTTTACCTATCTCATCAAGTATCTTCGCAAGAGCCTCTCGGTCCTTTACTTTTAGCTTGAGCAGGCAATAATAATCACCCGTCACATCGTGGACCTCTTGCACCTCAGGGAAAGATACCAAGGCCTCTAACACTTTATCATACAAGTGCGGTTGGGCCTTTACCGCAATGAAGGCAGTCATCATTTTTCCTATCTTGTTTTCATCAATTACTGCTTGGAACTTTTTGATATAGCCTTGCTTGATCAGTTTCTTTATCCTGCCGTAGACCGCAGCCTCGCTTATGCCCAGCTTTTTAGCTATCTCAGAATAAGAAGCCCTGCCATTCTCTTGAAGTATGTTAAGGATCATCAGGTCTTTTTCATCCAATCCAGCTTTCATAATCACCCCAGAATGAGCGTTTTAGGGAATATTAAGATTATGGTTATAAATAATCGTCCACGTCCGAAAATATTGATTGCCATGTTGACGACAGTCGCTTTGGTTAAGGGTCCTGAGCTTCTGAAATATAGCTTCCCAGAACCACATCCGATGAACTTTCGGAGAATCGAGAGCTTCTATAAAAAGATAGATACCTTGCCCAAAGAGATGCAGGACGCGTTAAAAATCATCCCACCCAAAATGGCCACTACAGAGGAGATAGCGCTATTTCACGACATCAACTACATAGAGTTTGTAAAGAAAAAGTCTGCAAAAGGAAGGGGTTACTTGGACTCTGGCGATACGCCGTCCTTCCCCGGAATATTTGAGGCGGCTTGTTATGTTGTGGGCTCGACGCTCGAGTTATGCAGGATTATTCTTTCAGGGAGTATAAAGAGAGGTTTCAACCCTATGGGCGGGCTCCACCATGCGAGGAGAGCATCGGCCTCAGGCTTTTGTGTCTTTAACGATCCCGCTACGGCCATAATGTACCTACTCAAGGTCGCAGGCCTTGATGCTGTTGCGTACGTAGATATAGATGCCCATCATGGGGATGGTGTTTGTTACGAGTTCTACGATGATAAAAGGGTCGTGTTCGCAGACATACACCAAGATGGTAGGACGCTCTATCCAGGTACTGGTTTTAGGCATGAAAGGGGAAGGGGTGAGGGTGAAGGCTTGAAACTGAACATACCTTTGCCACCCGGTTCAGGTGACGAGGAGTTCAAAGCCGCTATGCTTGAGGTAAAGGACTTTCTTATGGAACATGATTTCGACTTTATGCTCTTTCAGTGCGGCGCTGACGGCATAATGGGTGATCCGATTACCGATCTGAACTACACTGCGGCCTCGCATAGGTTCGCGGCCGAGGTTTTGTGCGACATTGCAAACAAGAAATGCAATGGTAGAATACTCGCGATGGGTGGTGGCGGCTACAACCCAGAAAACACAGCAGAAGCTTGGACGAACGTCGTGAAGGTTTTCATCGAAAAGCCTTAACTAAACATGAACCTCATAGTCTGTCTGGCTATCAGCTTGGAGAGTCTTATGGGCTCCGGTATGCGGCCATGTAGCGTGAACTTATCCAGCAACCTCCTACCGGCATCCAGCTCAATACCCAAGCACCTGATGAACACCTTGTAGCCAGTCCGGAGCTTTACCTCGTGTCTTGCACCGTTCTTCTCGTAAACTTCAACCCTGAATTGCCAGTCATCGGGGAAATTTTTTATAAAAAAGTCCCTTATGCCCTTGGACTCCTCGTATGTGATGCAGACAAGCGGCAAACCAATGCTCTCGTACACCGCATTGAGATCCACTACGTTGTACCAGCTTATCACACAACCGCTCAGAATGATGGCGTTTATGTCCGTCCTACCGAGCTTCCTGTACAGCGATATGACAGCATCCGTCGCATCCATGCCCCCTACAGTACATTTAGCCATCGCTAGGCCGTCCACTACAAAGTCGCTCCTCATTACGACACCTGCCATTATCGAGTTTTTGTTAAGTGACCTGTCGAAACTCTCGGCTATGCCAAGGACACGGATGGCGGGCTTGTCTAAACTTAGCTTCAGCAACTATCCCTCCTGCCAGTAGACCTCGCCGGGCTCTAAGACCGCTCCGGCAGGAACCTTGCTATAGGGTGAGATGACCGCGCCGAACTCCTTCCTACCTGTATCGATTAGTCCGCCTGCAACCATAACCTTGATGGTCTCTTGTCCGAGTTTCCTGTACCGTGTCGTGCATCCGGCGCCGAGCACAGCGCCCTCACCCACGACCGAGTGAAATATTGCAGAGCCCTCGCCGATTATGACATTTTCCAAGATGAGCGAGTTACCCAATATGGCGCCATCGCCTACATGTGTGCCGTCCAACACGACGGTGTAAGGTAGGACTGAGGAACCCTTGCCCAGCCTTACACCATCGCCCAAGAAGCAAGGACCAAAGAGCCTAGCACCATTCTCGGTTTCGACATACGTGCCAGAGCGCAGAAGCCTGCCACTCGCTGGTAAATAGTTTTGTTTGGATGATAGGTATTCTAGGAAAGCGGCGTTAGCGTCCAACAGATCCCAAGCCCTGCCTATATCAAACCATAGACCCTCTCTCATTTTTACTACGTGTATTTTGTAGCCATCATCGACGAGTAGGTTCAGTATATCTGTCAACTCATATTCTCCCCTCGATGACAGTTTAATCCTAGAAAAGTACCTGAGGGATTCCGATGGGAGTATGTATGCGCCGGCGTTTACGTAAGCCTCAGGAAGCACCTCTGCTGGTTTCTCTATTATGCGCTCCAACGCTCCGTCCTTTTCTTTCAGCATACCAAAGCTACTTGCGTCCTTAACCTTAACGGCCAACATGACGCCATCCCAGCTACCTTTACTGAAGGAAGAAATCAGTTCTCCCACGATGTCTTCCGTTATGGTTATGTCGCCGTAGATGGTAAGGAAGACATCCTCGCCTTCGAGGAAATCCTTGCACGCATAAAGCGCATGGGCCGTACCCAGCAGCTCTTTTTGTGGAATGTACGTTATGTCCATCTGTAGCCGCTCACGTCCGACCGCATGCCTAATCGATTCATCCATGTAAGCGACGGTTATGCCAACATCCCTTATACCGTTGCTAAGAAGGGCCTCAAGCACCCTGAGTAGCACTG
>Ga0272445_1000828_pt1 | contig 26460 bp, 26 predicted proteins | sample YNPCB0031_FD_194404 | JGI IMG/M metagenome (GOLD analysis project Ga0272445, IMG submission 194404) | Hot spring sediment microbial communities from Yellowstone National Park, WY, United States - YNP-CB-003-1 | ecosystem: Environmental > Aquatic > Thermal springs > Hot (42-90C) > Sediment... | reverse complement strand
AGTGCGTAGTCCTACCCTGAGATTCGTCGAGCCTCACGGGTACACCGTTTCCAACGAGGTAGTTAATAGTTGCCGGGTAACTATTCTTTGTTTTATCGTCAACAACTACCTTTACATCTACACCTCTCTTGTGTAGATCAACTAGCTTCCTCAATATGACGTTAACAGGGTCATTATATTGACTTGCATCATATTTAACCACATACATTACAACATACACACTTCTATTAGCTTGATCCAGGTACCACGTGATGTTCCCATAGTACGCGTCGTCAGGTAGGAATAAAACATTGTTTTGCGGAATGAACACACCCCGGGTGCTAGGTTGCTCGGAACTCTGCGAGATCTGTATTGCTGTAAAATACCCTATAATAACCCCAAGTATAAACACTACTACTAATGCCCATACAACATCGCTCTTTACGCGGGCAAGTCAAAGACGCCTCCTAATAGACATTACTGGAATTATCTCATCCACGTAGGTGCATAAAAACATGGCCTTCACCGAATACAACTAGCGTGCTGGCCGCTTGAAGAGCCAAATTAACTCAAGTATATGTCTCCCAATAATTACTCTCAGCGCTTTAAGTAGTTGTGTCTCTTAGAGACGGGCTTTCAGTTATAATGTTATTGGAATCCATTGATTAAGGTGCGGTTGTTTAGTTCTTCCTCACGGTGGTTTTAATAGTGTTCTCCACTGTTATCCAATCTATTAATGTTCTACGTGTTTCACACCTAACCGGGTGCTCGAGTATAGTGTATGGTATTGTCTTAAACCCTCCTTGCTTAACTGGGTGTTTCACTAACTCAGCTGTTATCACTTTCTTCCTCCGTGACAACTTAGTAATTACTTTCACTACGTGGTGGTGGAAGCTTCCTCCTTCTGGTCTTCTCTCCCCAAACTTAGTTATGGTATTAAATAACAATACCTGGTTCCTAGATGCAACCCTCGAGATTAACCCGGTGATCCACGTTGCTTCACTATAGTGTAGTGGATCCCTCGAGACATAGTTATAAGGGTAGAGGACTAGTACTAAGCCATTGCTAATTGATGCTATGGACTCTAAAGCATCAACGGTATCACTTAGTCTAAAAGCCCTTGATACAACAATATTTTCTAGTCTACAATCAAGGATTCTACACAGCCTAATGAGGTATAGTGTATCCAAACCCCCAAACTCCATGTTAAACAATACATAGACTCTCTCACTCCTACTCCTATAAGCCATAGTGTAGTGGAATACTCGGAGCACTGGGTCTTGATCACCGTAAACCTCGAAAACCCACTCCCTCCTAATGGGGTTAACAAGATCATCCAATTGCTTAATACCGGTAATGTTCACAAAGCCCCGGTTTAAAAACAAGTACTTTATATACTAGAGGGGTTGCCGAAACTAATCTCTGCAGCACTCGCAGAGTTCTCCAATTCTCCTAACAAGGTGTAGTATGAATAACTCAAGTGGGTCAACAACCCCTAGGTGCATGTATAGAGATAGAGTATCATCTAAGCCCTCAAGATACTTCTCAACAAGCAATCTCTCGCGTTGAGGCAGTAACTCAGATACTTTCCTAAACCTCTCAACATACTCTTTTGCAACAATCCTCAGAGACGGAGTAGTTCTACCCACGGTCAATCCCCGAGCACACTATACACTCATGAACAATTGTTAAGTAACCGGGAGAGAATACTTTCACCCACCCCTTGTTTAAAAGCCCTGTGTTTTTAATGGGGTTTGTTTTGGCTAAGTGGTTTTTAGATGCTTATGTATCTAGTGGATGGGTTTTCCTAGTGTTCTACGATGAGGACTCCCACTCTTTAGAGACTCGTAAATTCGACTTAGATCTCTACGGATACATAGCTGGTGGAGAGCCTGGATTGATTGCAGCCGAGTTGAAAGGTATTGATGGGGTTTTAGATGCATGGGTTGAAGACTGGAGGACTCCGCCATTCTACGACTCCCTGAAGCCCGTAGTGGTGTTTAAAACAAGGAGTTATAATGTATTGAGGAGTATCCTTGGATTAGCTAGTGTTAAGGGGCTTAGAGTTGTCAATACATACCCCCACCCACTTGTAGAGGCACTATATAGAGCTGGAATTCAACCAGTTACACCAGTTAAGAGCTTGAGTAATGGCGGAGTTGAAACCACTAAATGGGATCCAGGCATGGCAGACCCCGTGCTAAATTACGCTTTAGTAGGCTTTGAAGACGGGTACTATGTTCTAGAGTCCCCGGAGAGTAGAGAGAAGTTTTGGAGTATAGAGGAGTTAGCTGAACACCTCTCATCGAGGAGGCTACACCTTGGCTTCGCGGACCCCTACGTATACTCTAGGCTAATAGAAGTTGAGCCTGGGATTGCTAGTGTTGCATATAGATGGGTTACTGGCGGCTTTTACAGTCCACACGAGTACTTTGAGTGGAGTAGGTTGTCTTACACCCCCTTGAGTTTAATGAATAACATCACTATTGGAAGAGTCTTGACAACCATTGAGACACTGTATGCTAGAGATAGGAGGATTATTGTTGATAAATCACGTGGTAGGCGTGAGGGGTGGAGGGGCATTGGCGAGCTCCTATTGTTCGACCGCGGTGGAGTAGTATACCAGCCTAAACCAGGACTCTACTGGTGGGTTTGCCAAATAGACTTCAAGAGTCTTTATCCAAGTATAATGGTGAAGTATAATGTCTCAGGGGAGACTATTGATAAGCCAAACTGTGGAAACCCCGTGAGGCCTGAGTGGACTCCACACACTATATGCCTAGACGAGGAAGGCATTGTATCTGCGAGTATAGGGAGGCTCATAGATCTCAAGGACGTCTATGATAAGCTCTACAAGGAGACTGGCGATACCGTATACGAGGAGAGGAAGAAGGCTGTTAAATGGATACTTGTCGCTAGTTTCGGCTACTTGGGGTATAGGAATAGCTTATTTGGCTCCGTTATGGCTCATGAAGTCGTAACTAGTACTAGTAGAGAGGTATTGAGGAGGGCTAGACTCGTAGTCGAGGAAATGGGTTATAGAGTGGTGCATGGTATTGTTGATAGCTTATTCGTAGCTGGCGTGGGAGAGCCGAGCGAGTGCAACTGTGTAAAGAACCGAATTGTCGAGGAGACAGGCTTCGATGCAAAGGTTGAAGCACACTACGTGTGGCTCTACATACCTAGGTGCCTTAATAGTAGTGATAGTGTTGCAAACAAGTACTATGGATTGCTAACAAATGGCTCTTGGAAAGTAAAGGGTGTAATGGCTGTGCGTAGTGATACACCACCACTAGTTAAGAAAGCAGAGTTGGAGGCTCTAGCTAAGTTGTTTGAGGCTAGAACACCGAGTGAGCTAGAGGAGAAGATCGAGGAGGCTAACCACGTAATAGATGAATACATAGAGCTAGTTGAGAAGAGAGAGGTTGATCCAAGGGAACTCGTAGTTTCAAGGACTAGTGGTGTTAGAGATAGATATAGAAGACCCCCTAGATACGTCTTGGAGTCTAAGCCCCCGTATAGATTAATATATGTTAACGGTGAGCTAGTGCCATTCGAGGAAGCACTAAATAGAAGCTACGATGTGGATAAGTACGTTAAGCTACTGGAGAAAACTCGTAGAGAGCTGCCTTCGCGAATAGACCTACTAAATAGCTATGTAGAAAAAACTTTATCACGACTTGGCTTTAGCCGGGCCCCTAAAACCTGGTAATAATGGTGATAGTAGTTTAGCTATCGCCATGTAGCGTGGAATGTAGATCTCGGCCTTCCCCTTCTCAATTGCTTTAATTACCTCACTTGCAACTCTAGCAGGATCTAATCCACTCTCAACCTTGAAGCCAGCTCTCTCGTGGAAACTACTTTTCACAACGCCAGGGTACACTGCTAGGACATTTATCCCCCGATCTCTCAGCTCCTTTCTCAACGCCTTTACAGCGTAGTGTAGACCTGCCTTGCTGGCACCATATAGTGGTAGAGACTCCATTAATACATGAACTCCAGCTGTTATAATGAAGACTACAGTTGACCCTGTCTTCAGCAAGTGTAGTAGTTTCTTAGTTAGTAGTATGGGCGCTGTAAAGTTCACCATGATCATAGACAAAGCCTCCTCATCGCTGTGATCAATAATCTCCTTGTAGAGGCCGAAGCCCGCGTTATTTACGAGTAGATCTACTTCACCAAGCATCCTCGAGGCTACTTCAACAACTCTTTCAACTCCACTAAGCTTCGATAAATCTGCTTGCAGTGGTATAATGCAGTCTCCAAGCTCTCTAGCTAGATCATTCAATGCATCTACGTCCCGGCCAACGCCTAGAACACTGTTTCCCCCACCTCTACATAGAATCCTCACTAACTCCCTTCCAATGCCAGATGATGCCCCCGTAATGATGACTTTCAATTAGTTCACCATCTACCCCACTTTATATAAAGTAAAAACGGATTACACGAGTTAACTACTCTCCACTCTTCTTCTCGACACCACTAAGGATTTTACTGAATACACCTAGTAATTCTAGTGGTAGAACAATTTTAGTTGCTGGAGTTTGCGCAATTGACTTAAGTGCCTCTAGATACTGGAGTAGGAGTGCGTTGGATCCTAGTTTTTCAGCCGCCTCCTGTATTAACTCCAAAGACCTCTTCTTACCCTCAGCCACTAGGATCTCGTATTGCCTCTCACCCTCACCCTTCTTGATCAACGCCTCCCTGTGGCCTTCGGCCTCTAATATTGCAGACGTCTTCTTACCCTCAGCCTCCAGGATCATTGCTCTCTTAGTTCTCTCGGCAGCCATTTGCTTAATCATAGCCTCTTGCACTTCTCTAGGTGGCTTTATCTCCTTGATCTCTACACTCGTAACCTTGATCCCCCACCTATCAGTGACTTCATCTAGTTTAGCCCTCAAAGTGGAGTTAATATACTCCCTCCTAGCTAGGACATCATCCAACGGCATATCTCCAATAACAGCTCTCAAAGTGGTAACTGCTATACCAGTTGCAGCGGCTACATAGTTTTGCACAGCTGTGACCGCTAAATTGGGGTCGAATATCTTCATGTATACTAGTAAGTCGACATCTACTGGTGCATTATCCTTCGTAATACATGTCTGTGGCGGAATATCAAGTACGAATTCACGGAGGTCTACTTCAACACCGCGATCGATTATTGGAACGAGGAATATTATACCGGGGCCTCTGATACCAATTAATTTACCCAGTCTAAACAAGACAAGTCTCTTATACTCAGGAATAACCTTCAAGTGACTCAGTATTATGGATAGTATTACCAATAGAAATATTAGCCCTATTATTAAAGTAACAATGTCCATTCCTCACACCAAGTAATAGTGTATGCCCCGAGAGATATATAAGAATTGTATGACTAATATTTAAATAATTGTTTAAATAATGATATTGACGGGGGTACCCATGGAGGCTATTAGTGAGCCCACTGGCCTACTTCTACATGGAATTAAACGCCTTAGACAAAACCTTATCTTCGGTATTATTGCATTAATAATAGCTATTATAGCCGCTTCCATCATGATCTTTAGTGTAGCTTATGCAATTATGAGAGGAGAACTCGTAAATCCAGTCTCGGTCATCGCACCAATGATCACTGTTACAGTGTTTGCACTTATTTCAAGCTTTCTGTATTTCGATGGTGCTAGAAAGCTCTCCCAGTGGAATACGAGTTTCTACTTCTACGCTAAGCTAGCTTTAATACTGATCATCATATCGATAGCACAAATGCCTATTGAAGTACTCGTAATTAACTCTATTGTGAGCTCTATAAATGAAGTAATTAGCTCTATCCATACATATTCCATTACCCAAGTAGAGGAGGTAGCTAGGCGGGTTCAAGGACAAGTAGCACTACTATCAGTTATGCAAAGCATGATTTCCATAGTATCGAGCATTATGGGAATTATACTTGTAAGAATACTTAGAGACCTCGGGGAAGCCCTTAAAGAAACGATATCACGTGCACAGCCGGCTGGTCAGACTCCATCATTTGCCCTTTGGAAACTAAGTGAAGCTACAACGTTTCTCACATGGAGCTACATATTGAATCTATTAAGTAGCCTTACTGGACTGGTTTCATCAGCTATGAGCGGTATAATTGGGTTAATTGGACTAGTACTATACATCATTGGGCTAGTGAGGGGGTTTGGAGGATTATCAGAAGCAGAAAGTGCTGCCCACTTCCTAAAGCATAGTGGGCTGCCATTGATTTAGAGACACTCTATATGGAGTAAATACTAGTGCTAATTCAGCACTACCGCTGCTAATTAATAATTGATTTTTTAATTATAGTTGCAGATGCCACCCATCTCTCTGCATAAACTTAGATCTTGGAGAGACAAGGGTCAAATGTATTTCTAAAGTACTCTCCACACAATAATCTCGACTACTACTTGGAAGAGCTTTAAAGACACGTGTATTTACTCAATATTAGGGTGGTGTGTTGTTAATGCAAGTCAATAAAAACCATATACTTGGATTATTCATTTTGCTCTCTTTGTTTCTAATAATTACACATATAAACTCTGCTTTATCCGAGCCTGAACATGATGGAGAGGCCGTACTACTCGTCCTCGATATGAATATTGACGGTGGCGCTGTTTCATTTGTAGAGTCTAGTGTTAAATCTAATCCAGGTAGAGTCTACATACTCGAAGTTCATAGTTATGGAGGATACTTGTCTGCTGCTGATAGAATAATTAATGTAATCGACTCATCGGGCTCATATTGCATAGCCTGGATCCCGCGGGGAGGATATGCTGTCTCAGCAGCTGCACTAGTCTCTCTATCATGTAGAGAGGTCTATATGGCTCCAGGCTCTGTAATTGGTGGTATTAAGCCTTCTCCAGAGGATCCTAAAGTAGTTGAGTACATTAAAGCCAGGTTGAGGTCCTTCCTAGAGAGAAGGGGTTTAAAGAATATTAGCTGGGTTGTCGACGACCTTGTTGACCGAGCGAAGTCATATAGCTATGAGGAGGCGGTTGAAATAGGCCTCGCGAAGCCTGCTAGAGACCTCGAGGAAGTGGTTTCTACCCAGGGTTTGGAGTTGAAGTCTAGGATCTACCCTAGTTTATGGGATAAGTTAGTATCTATTATTTCACACCCCTTAGTCTCCGAGATACTGCTATTCGCCGGCGTTGTATTGATACTCATAGAGGTGTTCACAACGGGCTTCCAGGGATATGGCATAGCCGGTGGATTAATGCTAGTCTTCGCACTATACGGTATGACTATTATTCCAAGTGAAATACTACACGTTGCACTAGTGTTAGCTGGAGCTGTGCTGTTGATTATTGAATTATTCACACCCGGATTCGGGCTTTTCGGAGTAACGGGTATATTGCTCACAGCCACTGGCTTCGCGTTAACAGTATTATCAACACCAGGAGAGGCTTTGACAAGCTACATAGTTACTGTTTCAATAGGGTTGGGCTCGATAGCTGGACTATTCATTTTCATAGGCTACAAAGCAGCATCCACAGCTAGGGTCAAGAGGAAAACCCTGACTGAGCAATTAGTAAGCGCAATTGGATACGCTAAGACAGATATCAGCGAGGTAAACCCTGGAACAGTCTATGTATTAAATGAAGATTGGACAGCATACTCAGTTAGAGGCAGTATACCCGCTGGAAGCAGAGTCAAAGTTGTTAGAGTGGAGGGGCTTAAATTATACGTTGAGAGGGTGGATTAACACACTCTAGCCCCTCCACGCACTCGATGGACAGGCTACATACTAGGTAACTAAAGGAACAGCGTGAATGCAGACATAATATATTGTAATTAGATTTAATCTAATGGGGTTCCGCTTGGGTTTTGAATTGTTGAAAAATAGAGCACTGGGTTTTCTAAGAGACGCTAGATTTGACTTTGAGAATAGAAACTATGATCTCGTGTTGTTCCATACAGAGCAATTTGCACAATTATACTCAAAATATCTCCTATATAGGAGAATTGGTGATTACCCTAAAACGCATTCACTACTCAGGCTTCTCAGTGATTTAGCTAGAATCTATGGGGACTGTGGATTACGGGATTTTATTGATAGATATTTAGAGAGCCTATACTTACTCGAGGAGGCATATATATCAACACGTTACCTGCCGCGAGAATACGATGAACACATCGCAAAGAGAATCTTGCTACTAGCGGATAGTCTATTAGAGGTGTTCAAATGCCTGGAGTCTCAATCGTAGACCTCGAGCTCGAACACGCCTTGAAGAGGAGGCATTATATTGAGAATGCATGGTATTACCTAAATAGAGTAAGGAAAGCTTGTGTAGAGATCGACCCTGAGTGCAGAGTAATAGTATTCGGTAGCTTCATTAAGGGTGGAATGCGAGTTGATAGCGATGTAGATGTTTTAGTAATTACAAAACAAGCTGAGAAGCCTGAGTCTAGGGGTAGGATATTTAGATTGATCACCAAGGAGATTGGATATTATGTACCATTCGAAATCCACATTGTCACACCATTAGAGTTCGAAGCATACTCTAAACTAATAGACATATATCGCGAAGTATAATTCGACATATACTCGTTTTCTAGTCAATTGAATTAAATTTAGTAAATTGAAATCCAGGGATTATTGAAAAATAAAATGAAAAAGATGTGTATTATTAACCTATCTGCTTATAGATCGTCGAGTACGGCATTAGCATTGGTGGACCTATCTCTACTCCACCAACGCTCTTACTGTAGACAATCATTAAGTTGCCTTGTAGTAGTGGTATAAATGGTGCTTCATCAGCGAGGATCTTCTGTACTTGCCTATACAAGTCCTCCCTCTCGCTTTGACTTACTTTAACCATGGCGTCTTTGAGTAGTTGATCTACTGTTGGATTAGCGTACTGTGAGCCAGTCCACTTGTTTGCAGTACTGAGTAGGAATGGTGATGTAAAGTCGTCTGGGTCTATGTAGTCTGGGTACCAGCCAAATAGACTAAGCATCATTCTCGCGTTTCTAGCATTATCTACGTATGTAGACCACTCAGCACTCTTTATCTCAACCGTGATCATTCCAGTTGCCTCAAGCTGCTTCTTCAGTAATGTAGCTACATCGGCTTCGGTATCACCATAGTGTGTTGGAGTATACCACAACTCAATGACTAATTTATTCGTCTCACTATATCCTGCTTGACTTAGTAGACTCCTAGCTAGAGTTATATTAGGTCCCTCTCCATAAGCTTCTTTAAATGCATCAGTATGACCCCACATTCCAGCTGGGATTAAGCTGTAGAGTGGCGTCATAGTGTTAAAGAATACTTTCTCCGCGATCTCCGATCTATTGATTGCCGCAGCAATAGCCTTCCTAACTAGAACATTGTCTACAGGTGGCATCTTAGTGTTTATAATTATGTACCTTATAAAGGTTCCAGGTATAGACTTAACAATGAAGTTGGGGTTCTTTGATAAATCCACGTAGTCCGGCGGTCTCAGCGTCCTCCACGCAATATCAACCTCTCCCGTCTCGAGAGCTAGTCTTAGAGCTGTTGCATCACGGTAGAACTTTATAATTACTCTCTTTGTCTTTGGCTGCTCACCGTGATAGTTTGGATTAGCTTCAAGTACCATATACTCGTCCCTCTTAAACTCCTTGATACAGTATGCTCCTGCACCACCCCACGTAGCATCACTCGCTATTTTATCCGGGTAGCTTGGGTGTACTGGGAAGTATGGCGGTGTGGCTGCTACTGCAAGGAAGTAGCTTGCAGGGGTCTTCAGTATAAACTTCACTGTGTAGTCATCTACAGCTACAACATCCTGAACAAACTCAGTAACAAGCCATGCAGGGTCTCCATTAATCTGCATTACTCTCTTCACACTCCTAACTACATCTTGTGCTTTAACCGGGGTTCCATCACAGAATGATACATTTTTCTTTAAGTAGAATGTCCATGTAGAGCCATCACTCGAAACCTCCCACCTCTCCGCGATGCCTGGTATCAACTGATCTGTTCCAGGCTTGTATTTTACAAGCCCCTCCATAACGTTGGACAATACCTCCCAAGTGAAGAAATCGTACGCGTTTGATGGGTCTAAGTCGGTTACTTTATCTGTGACTCCAATAGTAATAGTGTCAGCATACTTAGGTGCAGGTGGAGTAGTCGTTGGCGTGGTAGGTACAGGTGTTGTGGTAGTGGGTGTTGTGGGAGTAGTTGTTGGTGTAGGTGAAGGTGTAGGGGCTGGTGCTTGTGTAGAGTACCAAGCTACAATAGCAATCACTATAATTATGACGGCTATTATTGCTACCAATGTAGATTTCTTCAAAATACCACCCATATATAGAGTAAATCAGAAAGGGTTAAAAGCCTATACAGTATTTAACAGCGTGGAGTCAACTATGTAGTAGGTGTCTCTGAGTTGGGTCTAGCTAGGTATATAGCTATTAGAGCACTAGCTATTATACCAACAGTTCTAATTCTATACACACTGGTATTCATAGTTCTACGAGTACTACCAGGCAACCCTGTTTTGGCAGCAATAGGGACTAAGAATATACCAGAGGAGCAACTAAAAGAGTTAATGAAAGAGCTTGGACTCGATAAACCACTATACCAGCAATACTTCGAGTACCTTTACAACTTCATTAGGGGGGACATGGGTCAATCAATGATCATTAGGGGTAGGTCTATAGCTGGAGATATCGCGGATAAACTACCAGCGACAATAGAGCTATCTGTGTGGAGTATTATCTTCAGTCTACTAATAGGTATTGGACTTGGATACCTAGGTGCTAGGGCCCATAGTAGGGTCGTAAAAACCGCTGTGAGACTAACTGGCTCAATACTATTCGTTATATTCATTCCGGCACTGGGGTTAAGCCTTCAATTAATCTTCTCCAAGTACCTCGGCTTGCTTCCAATAGGGGGGAGGTTATCGAGTGTTGGATTATTAAAGCCAATTACTGGGTTATACACTATCGATGCATTAATAGAATTGAAACCATTAGTATTCATTGACGCGCTACAACACCTCCTACTCCCAGCATTCACACTAGGCCTCGTTATCTCGGGTCCATATATAAGGCTAACTATGAATAACATTGAAGAAATATTAGAGTCAAAAATAATTGAAGCATATAGAGCAAGAGGGGTTAGAGAAGAAAAAATATTTAGACATGCATTTAGGCATGTCTTAATACCAATAACTACTTATACAGGTCTACAATTCTCACTATTAATGGGAGGAGCTGTTCTAACCGAGACTACTTACAACTGGCCAGGGATCGGTACATACCTAGTAGATAAAGTCATGTATAGAGACTACACCGCGATACAGGCTGTTGTAATAATCTTCGCGGTCATAGTTGGATTAACAAGCCTCATCGTGGATATTTTATATGCACTAATAGATCCCAGGGTGAGATACTAGTGCGTGAATTGTTTAAGAGCAATGTAGCTGGAAAAGCAAGTAGGGCTTTATTGAATGCCTCGAGGATTATACTTAGTAATAAGTATATTTTAGCAGGGTTCATAATAGTACTCGTCTTTGTCTTAATGGCTATTCTAGCGGATTTCATTGCACCATACTCCCCCATAGAGATCGTAGGCCCCGTTCTACAACCACCAAGTCAAAAATACCTAATGGGTACGGATAACCTGGGTAGAGATGTTTTCTCTAGAACTATATATGGCTCGAGAGTAGTTCTCTTAACTACTGCAATAGCTATTGCATTGAGTGGAGCAATTGGTACATTACTTGGTTTAATAAGTGGCTATATTGGTGGAGCCTTGGATAGAGTGTTTTCATTTATAATGGACTCTATATATGCATTCCCATCCCTAATACTGGCTATTGCTCTATCCGTTGCTCTAGGTCCAAGCCCAATTAACGCAGCAATAGCAATCGCGGTAGTCTACATACCAACGTACTTTAGAATGGTGAGGGGGCAAGTATTAAGCATTAAAAACGAGCCATACATTGAGATAGCACGAGCACTCGGCATACCATCCACTAGGATTGTTACAAGACACATACTTCCACACGTGGGGAGAACACTAATGGTTGTCTTCAGCATGAATAGTGCAGACGCGATCCTAACTGAAGCCGCACTAAGCTTTATAGGACTCACAGTTCAACCTCCACAACCAGATTGGGGATTTGACCTCTACAAGGGGAGAGGATTCATTTTAACCGGCTATTGGTGGATGATGGTTTTTCCAGGCTTCTGCATTACACTCCTCGCAGTGGGGTTTGCATTGATGAGTGAGGGTGTCTCAACAGTGATCTCAGGGAGAAAGAGGTGATTGCGAGTGAGCACTCTAGAGGTAAAAGATCTATGGGTGAAGTACTACACTTTTAGCGGCATAGTATCAGCTGTTTCAGGTGTTTCATTTAATCTACGCAAAGGTGAAATGCTTGCAGTTGTAGGTGAGAGTGGGAGTGGGAAGTCAACTCTTGGCTTAGCATTATTGAACATGGTTCCAAAGCCTGGTAAAATAGTAAAGGGAGAAGTTCTACTAGGGGGTGTGAACGTCCTTAAGCTAACACCCGAGGAAATCAGAAAAATACGTGGGAGTAGGTTATCAATGGTTTTCCAAGATCCATTCACTACACTAGATCCTTTGAGAAAGATAGTGGATCAATTCGAGGAGTTTCTATTAGAACACGGGTTCGATAAGTCTAAGTCGAGGAGTATTGTCAAAGAATACCTAGAAGCAGTTGGTTTACCCGAGAGAATAATGTACTCCTACCCCCATCAATTAAGTGGCGGCCAGAAACAAAGGGTTTCAATAGCGATGGCTATCGCTCTAAACCCCGAAGTTATCATTGCAGATGAACCCACTACAGCCCTAGATGTAGTTGTCCAGAAGCAAATAATGGATCTCATCGACTACATTAAGGGTAAGTATGGTTCATCAATTATATTGATAACACACGACCTTGCATTGGCACTTGAGAGAGCAGACACTGTTATGGTAATGTATGGAGGCTACATAATGGAGTATGCTGATAAAAAGGAATTATTAAACAACATGAAGCATCCATATACAAAGGCGTTATTTGAGGCCCTACCGAGAATTACAACTAGGATACTTCCAAAATCACTACCCGGCTATCCACCAGACCTCCGTAGTCCACCCCAGGGATGTATATTTCACCCGAGGTGCGAGTATGCAACAGAGGAATGTAGATTGAAGAGGCCGGAGATGATTGAAGTAGGGAAGGGGCATTTTGTAGCGTGCCATCTATATAGGTGAAATCCATGGATATAGTTTCAAAACTAGTTGACGTAACAATGGATTTTGAAACTAGGATATTTGGGAGGAAGCGTAGAGTTAGGGCAGTGGATAGAGTATCCTTAGAGGTTAGGAGGGGAGAAATATATGGACTTGTAGGTGAAAGCGGTAGCGGGAAGTCAACAATAGGGCGTATATCAATTAGACTATACAAGCCAACGAAGGGGAGGGTTTTCTATGGGAAATTAGATATCACGGAACTACCGGAGAGTAAGTTGAGGTATTTGAGGAGAGAGATGCAATTGATCCCTCAAGATCCATATGGAGCTATAAATCCAATACAGACTATTGGAGAAGCACTCGTAGAGCCCCTGCTAATACACTATAAGTTATCAAAGGACGAGGCAGTTGAGCAAGCACATAGAGCCCTCGAGGAAGTAGGTTTACATCCATCAACGGAGTTCTTTACTAGGAGACCCCGCGAGCTGAGTGGTGGTCAACTACAGAGAGCTGTTATCGCGAGAGCCATGATTCTTAAACCTAAATACATAGTTGCTGATGAACCAACCAGTAATCTCGACGCATCTATAAGAACGTCAATTATAAAGCTACTTCTGGACCTCCGCGAGAAGTATGAGCAATCATTACTGTTCATAACACACGACATTGCTCTCTTAAGTCTAATAGCAAACAGAATTGGAGTACTTTACCTAGCTCAGTTGTTTGAAGAAGGCCCTACAGAGAAAATTGTTAAAAACCCACTGCACCCCTACACAAAGGCATTGCTTAGTGCTATACCATTACTAAGCGATGAACTAGGACTCGAGAAAGTTTACTTGAAAGGAGAGATCGGCGATCCCAGTAATCCACCTAGAGGGTGCAGACTACACCCGCGATGTCCATATGCCATGGATAAGTGCAAAACCGAAGAACCGCCTCTAATCATGGTCAATGAGGGTAGATCTGTCAAGTGCTGGCTATACTACAACTCATAGCATGCTTATTTAATACTTTAGAAATTATACCTAGATTCAATCGTTTGTTTTATAATACAGGACATGAAGGTGGTAGCATTGTTATGTATGCTTGAGGGTAAGAAGAGAATACTCGTCGTAGCCATTGGGGGAGGAGGCGACATTGCATCTGCATCCATGATTGCTAATTCCCTAGAGAGAATGGGTTATACCACTGTACTTGCCTCGATCGCGTGGGAGAGGTACATATATGATCCAGTCCCAGGCCCAATTAGACTAAGTGAAGTAGAAAATCCCTCTAAGCGCGGGGATTATTACATACTTGTAAATGGGGATTCATACGCTACACGTGGCGGGAGACTAGTTATACCTCAAGCTGTTAAGGCTTCGCGTGCCCTTGGTAGAGAAGTGTACATTATCGACATGTATAGTGGTGTTGAGGGCTATGTTAAAGGACTTAGCAGCATTATTAGTGATGAAAAAGTAGATCTCGTGATTGGAGTAGATGTAGGAGGCGACGTACTGGCCAGTGGATCCGAGGAGGACTTGTGGAGTCCTCTAGCCGATTGGATTGGATTGGCAGCTCTATTTAGACTAAACGGCATTGTAGCTGTACACTCACCTGGCAGTGATGGAGAGTTATCCACTAATTACTTAATAAAGAGAATTGATGAAGTAGCCGCCAAAGGAGGCCTACTCGGGGTTTCAACCATGTGTATGCATGATGCAGTACTTCTTGAGAAGATACTGAAGTATGTAGATAGCGAAGCATCTAGAATACCTCTACTTGCTTATCAAGGTCGGAGAGGTCAAATACCACTAAGGAAGGGCTCTAGAGTAGTCGAGATCTCACTATATAACACAATGACCTTCTACATGGACTCCAAGATAGTGATAGATCTCGTAAAACCAGCTAAAAAACTACTATACACGAAGACGCTGGATGAAGCACGTAGAATACTCAACGAGCTTGGAATATACACAGAGCTAGACCTAGAGGAAGACTTGGCGAGACTAAACATTAACCCCACCGAGGTAACCAGCGATCTCTTAATAAGTGTTAGATCTACGGGTTTAAAGCGCTTGAGAAGCAAGAAGTCTATCTAGACATCTCTAGAGTACCAGTTTGAAGTGCGAATTGATTATTTCAATTTAAAGCAAAAAGCATCCCGTGAAAATGTTAAGTGTAAATTAAGTGTTTAAATAATGCGGAGGCAGGTATATAGGTTCTCTATACATTTAGGTTTTCACTAAAGACTAATCATGTATTTTCTCCACGTCCACAGCCGAGTTAACTTAGAGTAGAGAGTATAGTTTAATTGATGCTTCAATGTACCAAATACTTGTAGTTTTATATTTTTAAATATGTAGGGATCCTCGTGTGGTACTGCAATAGGCAAAATGACTCCAAAGATCACTAACATAGCTATAGCAAACCCACTGCACTCTTTTAAATCTACCAGCCATATCCTATTGAAGATACAATATATCAGTAGATACAGGATCAATGGAGCACGCAGCGCTATTTATTGGCTTATTGCTCATCATCGGCTAATGATATAATTGATCTTGAATCATTAACCACAGAGTATTGGAATGGAATTAATGCTTGGATCTATAATCTGAACTATTTGAGCGTCTATTGTAATGTTTATGCCTGTATTATACTAGGTGAGTAGTCTAACGAATAGTTGAGTTTCTATAGTTTAAGTATTCTCATAGCGTTGGATTATAACGTTGATTGAATAATAGGTGTTATATTATCCGTAGATGCGCTTTTTTCATCGAGCTTTCTCATTGATTTATATACATTGATGTCTATAGCTAGCTCTGCTATGTCTCTAGAGTACTCTGCTATTCTTCTAGTGCTTTCAAGCAGTGAGAGAAGTGGAATTAACTCTCTTGGGTTGAGTATATTTATATACTGGCCTAATACGCTTTCCTCTCTCCTTCTGAGTTCTCTAATCTCTCGGTCTACTTCATCAATAGTACGGTAATTGAATTCGAAAAATGCATTTATAGCTTTTAGATATATTTTCAAAGCGCTAGTGCATAGTTCACTTACTTCCTCTACCAGGTTTTTATAAGAGCTTAGAATTGGAGCGTTTTTCGCTATGTTCACCCCGTGATCTCCTATTCTCTCAAGTAGTTTACTAAGAGAGCGATATGTTAGTAGTACTTTCGCATCGTATACTTCATCTGTGTCAATACTCCCCTCAGCAGCCATGTTTAATGCCCTAATGGTGTAGAAGTATACTCGGTCAACACTATCATCCTCCTTTACAACTTCCTCTGCTGGAATACCTCCAGTATCATTTAGTACCGTGCACGCATCTTGTATTACAGAGTAGACTACTTTCGTAAGTCTCTTTAGAATATCTAGTATTGGGATATTCATGGTATTTAGTAGTACTTGTAATTTTATCTCTTTTTCATCTTCGCCAGTGATCTCTATACCTGGTAGTTTATTAACAATGAGTTCCCTAATAGTATTTCTAATTAATGGATTCACGTAGTCGCTGGTTTTCAATATAATTGTGTCATATCCCATGATGTACGCTGCAATAACCATCCTTGTAGCCGACTCGAGAGTAGTGTTCTCATCTAATGATATAGTTAACAATCTATCCTTCCTACTAGTTGATAAATCCATAGGCTTGACTAATATAGCATCACCTCTTTCCTCCACAATTACTTGACTACCCGGCTTTATTCCTTGTTTAACAACCCATGTTTTAGGTAGTGAAACTATAAAAGTAGACTTTCCAGTGAATTGAACTCTCCTAGTATGCTTTTTCATAATAAAGCACCACTTCAAATAATCTATATAGATTTAATAGGCTTATATATAGATACATAAGTGATGAGTTATTTATTAGCTCCCTACTCATTAAATCCATAGTGGCACATAGCGTTGGTGTGGTAATTGGTCGTTATCCCAGGCGGTGGTGAATTCGTTGGGAAAAGGTATAAGCCATTAGTTATTATGTCAATTATAGTAGTCAATGTTATTGTATTCATATACACCTCTATAGGTGGCATTCCACTACTATACTCCTCGCAGGAATCAATTGAATCCCTCGGGTTTAAACCAATATACTTCTTCACGGACCCCGTTAAAGCATTATTAAGCATCTTAACAAGTATGTTTGTCCACGCAGATATACTCCACATATTCTTCAACATGTACTTCCTCTGGATTTTTGGAAGCCGTGTGGAAGGCATTATTGGGCACGGCAAGATTGTAGCTTTATACTTCCTATCAGGCCTTGCAGCAGTATTATTTCATATAGCGTTTACACCTATTGGAGGCTATGACTCTCTAACAATCCCCGCTGTAGGGGCATCTGGAGCTATTAGTGGTGTACTTGGTGCATATTTACTAATGTTTCCATATACAAGGCTATCAATGTGTTTATTCTACTTCTTCATGCCACTATGCTTCAACCTATCTGCATCAGCTTTCTTAATATTCTGGTTCGCCGAGCAAGTGATCTACGGGTACTTTAGGCTTGGGGGTGTTGCATACTTCGCACATGTAGGGGGCTTTGTAATGGGCTTATTCCTCATACCATACCTATATAGAGCCCGGGCAAGGCCGCCGGCTTACCTAGAAAATGTGCTCAGATACCTACACGAGTATCTAGGAATACAAGTAATGAAGCCAAAGGCTCTTGGTAGAACTGCGAAGATTATACTAATAGTGCTATTATTGCTTATCACTGGGGGATTTTTATACTCAACATTTATTTCTTCAAATACGATGGTATATCAAGCAAGAGTATTGACGGATGGTGGGGCTGAAACATTTTACATATCAATCAACCCACTTGAGATAACGCCAACACCGATAATGACTGAAAAAGTCAGGATTGTAACTAATAGATTAATACCATTAATATACAATGAAACCCTATCGTTAAGTACTGTTAAGTGGCCTAGGCTAGACTACACTATAAGTATTTACGGTGTCCAAGTACCCGTTACCATAATTAACTACACTGGACTCTATGATGAACACGGCGTGCTAATTAATGCAAGTGGAGTAATGCACACAATAAGTGTTAGGGTTAGTGAGGGGGCTGCTACTATGGGTGAGGAATTAATAGCATCATTCATCTACAAAAGCTCATACATAGACACGTCACCACTAGCAGGTCTATGCGTGATTGCCGCTGCTCTATCAATATTTGCTATTTCCTCAATAATCAAAAGCGAGGAGGTCGCAGTTTACACTGCACCTCCATTCCCAGGTACTTATCCATATCTATGATGTTTTCATAACTATGAACTTAGATCCATACTTATTAAGGAATACCACTTCACCTATGGGTCTCCTCGGCCTAGGTTCTGGTTTTTCATCGGGATACCCAATAGCTATAACCGCTACTGGAATAGCATTATTTGGAATGCCAAGTAGCTCTCTTAACTCTTCGACATTCCTCAAAGCCTGTATCCACACTGCTCCAAGTCCCAGCGCGTGGAGTGCTAGTAGGAGATATATAGTGGCGTTTGCACAGTCAAGCATGTATGAAGTAGGGGATTCATCAATGTGGCATGCAACAACAACGCCTATTGGAGCCTCCTTTAGTGGCCTAGCCCACGGATGTATCTCTGCTAATTTGTTTTTCAACGATGGATCATTTACAACTATAAATCTCCAGGGTTGACTATTCCTAGCGCTTGGAGCATACCTAGCTACATCAATAGCCTTTAATACGAGATCTAGAGGAGGGGAATCCCTTCTAAATCTTCTAATACTCCTCCTAGACTTCAAGAACTCTAGACAATTATCCATTAGCTGACTCACCATGATAGTGCAATATCCACGCCTTATTTAAAAAGCGCTTTAAGGAGAGGGCTTATAAATTTTTCGTCAACGCTAGTTTTTAAACCAAAACCCATTGATTGACTAGAAACAGGTGTGCTTATGGCTAGGAATACTAAAACCCCTTGGGATTTAGAAAGAACATATATCCCTGGACACTACGCAGTTGCCGGATTAACAGCATTAGCCATAGTGTTAAAACTGAGATTCTTCGAAATACCTTATCCAGCTTTTACCACATTGAAGTATGATTTGTCAGGTGTACCTCTAGCGGTTATTGCATACTTCTCTCTTAAATCATACATTGTTTCACTACTAGTATTCTTCATCGTGAACATAACCTGGGCCGACCCCATTGGAATGATCATGAAGGTCCTCGCAGAGGCTTCAACGGGGATTCCATTGGCAATTATTGCGCGGAAGAAGCATGAGCAGAGGGTATGGGAGTTAACCGGGATTTTAGTATCAACTTTATCGCGTATTGCCCTAATGACTATACTCAATCTACTTGTTACTCCATACTGGCTTTTAATGGCCAAATTGGCTGGGAACTATGGAGAGGCATTTACATTCACTCTAATGATCATGCCGCACGTAGTGTTATTTAATGCTAGCCTTGGAGTAATTGTTTCGACCATAGCACTAGCAGCAATAAGAGTTTTGAGAAAAGCGGGTTACCTAAAGTGAATATAGATAAGTGTACTCTTGTAGTAAAGGATTTATCATACAAGTACCCTGGCGGAGACTATGTTCTAAGGGGATTAAATCTATTGATAGATAGAGGAGAACACGTGATTATAATAGGGGACACAGGCTCAGGTAAGACTACTCTTGCAAGAGTACTATCAAAAACAGCGAGTTTAATTTATGAAGGAGAGATGAGAGGCGAGATTTATCTATGTGGAAGGAGGCTCAGTGATATTGAAACAAGTGATCTACATAGATTAATACATGTAATTGGGCAAAACCCATACCTATACTTCACCGAGCACGTAGTGAGGGAAGACCTCTACAACTATGCCCTAAGAGTTACACGCTCCAGGGAACTAGCTGAGAAAGCATTTAAACGAGTTGTTGAAGCAATGGGAGTATACCACTTACTCGATAAGTATTTCTATGAGTTATCGGGGGGTGAAGCTAAGAGAGTCTCTGCTGCAAGAGCCTTGATCTCAAATCCAGAGCTACTCGTCTTCGATGAGCCACTAATGTGGCTAGATGATAGAGGAGTCATGGATTTCCAAGAAATACTCAGAGTTCTCAGGTATCTCGGTAAATCAGTATTAGTTCTAGAACACAGATTCATACCTATCGCTAGGTTATTTGATAAAATATACTTGCTGGAGAAAGGTAGACTATACGATGTAACTGATAAAACACTGAAAATACTTAAACAGAGTGAGGGCCATAGTTCATTAAGCGATAGAAAACAAGCTGGAAAAGAAGGAATTACACTACTGAAAGCTTTGAATATTGTTCAGGCATATAATGGCCGCTTGGTTTTAAACGGTATTAACATTGAGGTAAAGCAAGGCGAATCAATACTAGTATATGGACTAAACGGTTCTGGTAAAACAACACTACTAAAAATACTTGCCGGCTACCTAAAGCCCTCCAAGGGTAGAGTAGAGAGACATGGTAGGCTTATGTACATACCTCAGAATACACCCATATTCTTCACCGAGGAGACTATTGAAAAGGAGGTTAGAGAGATCTGTAGGGTTTGGGGTAGAGGTAGTCAATGCATTCAAGAGGGTTTAAAGAATTGTAGAGAACTTGGATTATCCACTAATGAGTCACCATTTACTCTCAGTCATGGTCAAATGGTTAAATTAGCGTTATTAATCGCTAAGTTATCGGGTGCAGATGTAATCTTGCTTGATGAGCCTTTCTCCGGTTTAACATACATTGATAGAGCTAAGCTAATCAACTATATCTCCTCATCAAACTCCACAATAATACTTGCCACTAGTAATATAGATGCAGTAGGGGATGCATCATGGAGTCATATGTATAGCCTCGAAAACGGGGTTTTAAAGCCCATCAACACGTTGCCCACTCATAGCCTTAAATGGGCTTCAATAGTATACGAGGAGATTAAGCGTGGCGTGGGCGATTAGAGACTTCTCACAGTTGTTCATATACTCCAAGAAGCTGGAAGAATACAGTACGTTCTCAAGATTCTTCTTCGCTCTAACACTAATAGTGGGCTCCACACTGATAAAGCTCTATGCGGAGGAGACGACGAGTATTCTTGGATTTTCATACATTACGGTAATGGCTCTACTCATTACATCTAGATTTAAGGGTCTTAAGAGTACAGTAGGGGGAATGGTATTACTCGGATTCTTCACGGGGATAGCACTATTCTCATATTTTATAAGTGGTCTCTTAGGCTGGAGTAGGCTGGATCCAATCTCTACATTGTCTGGAACAATGTATGTGCTTGCATTATTCACGTCTTTCTCATGTCTCCTACAGCTTATTTCAATTAGGGAGTGGAGGAGAGTTATGAGTGTAATCGGCTTAAAGACCGCATCATTGATAACGAGTCTTGCACTACTACAAACACCCTTAACAATTATGTATACATCCGAGGCGTTCACAACGATTAAGTTGAAGTATGGTAGTAAGAAATTGTACAAAGTAGTGATCCCATTGATACTACTATCTTTCTACACTGCTCGGGGGTTTGCGGAAGCATATGTTCTCTATGGATTTGACGCAAGTAATGGTTTTACAAGGCGGGGAAGTAAAGATGTAGCTCTATACCTAGCATCATTAATAGTATTGACTGGCGCATTCCTACTCATCCTCACTGGTTAGAATATCAGACAGGGGTTCACGTGGCTCACAGTTCACCTGCGGCAGGGCTTCATCACTACTTTAAATATATTGGCTTGGGGTTTAAATCCATATTGGTGTTATAAATGAGCCTTAGTTCCGAAGAGTTTGAGAGGTATGATCGTCAAATAATGGTAATTGGAATTGAGGGGCAGGAGAAGCTTAAGAAGGCGAGAGTGTTAATTGTTGGAGTTGGTGGATTAGGCTCTATTGTCTCGCTATACCTTGTTGCCGCTGGAGTTGGCGAGTTGGTCTTATTGGATGATGGAGTAGTAGAGTTGAGTAATTTAAATAGGCAAATACTCTACGATACAAGCGATATAGGTAAACCGAAGGTTACTGTAGCCTCGGAGAAGCTGAGGAGACTTAATCCATGGGTCTCAATCAAGCCTATACAGGAGAGGGCTAGCGAGGAGTTGCTCGGTAAAATAGTTAGTGAAGTAGACTTAGTAATCGACGCGCTGGATAACTGGGATTCTAGGTTAATACTAAATAAGGTCTGTGTTAGATACAGTAAGCCATTAATTCACGCGGGTATACAGGGTTTTTATGGTCAATTCATGGTTGTAGTCCCAGGAGTAACGCCGTGTCTTCAATGTATAGTTCCAAAGAAGCCACTCACTCCCAGTAAAATCCCCGTTTTAGCTCCAACACCGGGTGTACTAGGTAGTTTGCAGGCGACTGAGGCAATAAAGATCATCACTGGCGTTGGTAAACCAGCTCTCAATAAGTTAATAGTCTATGATGGGTTGAAAATGGAGTTCACAGTTGTAAACGTATATAGAAATCCAAACTGCCCAGTTTGTGGAGGATTAAAGTAAAAAATATTATTTAATGAACTCTGCTAAATCCTTGATTCCCCTCTCTATTAATTCGCGTGGAGCCATTGAGAAGTTCAGTCTAAGGGTGTTTCCACCAGTTTGATCAGTATAGAATGGAGCACCAGGTATTGTAGCAACCGCCTTCTTCTCTAATACTTCCTCAGCTAGTTTCCACCCATTAATGTGCTCTGGTAGCCATAGGAATATAAACATTCCTGCAACTGGGTGAGTGTGCTTAACTCCATGTAGGTATTTATCTATTGCATCTAGCATTAAGTCTCTCTTCTCTTTATATGCCTTAATAGCGTTCTCCTTGATTTCTTTAAATAATCCCTCTCTGAGGATCCTGTATACTATTAGCTGAGATGGTACTGGTGCACACATATCTGCAGGACCCTTCGCTGCTTTAAATACATCTACTAGTTCTCTTGGTAAATGCAGCCAACCTACTCTAAGGCCAGTACCTAGAACTTTACTAAAGCTCCCCACGAATATTACTCTCCCATCTACATCCATTGATTTAATTGACTTAACCTCGACTTGTTCATATACTAAGTGGTTGTATGCTCCATCCTCCACTATTAATAAATCATATTGACTAGCTATTTCATAGAGGTGCTTCCTTCTATCCAAGCTCATCGTAATACCCGTTGGGTTTTGACCGGTTGGAATAGTGTAGATTAATTTTGGAAACTTACCATCAGCCTTCAACTCCCTTAATTTAGACTCTAGTGAATGAGTATTCATCCCATTTTCATCCATTGGTATGCCAATTAATCTCACACCATATGGTTTCCAAACGAGCAGTGTATTCACATATGATGGATTCTCAACAATCACTATATCGCCTGGGTCTATCATCAACTTACCAATTAAGTCAAGTGCTTGAGAGCCACCAACGGTCACTATAATATCGCTTGGAGAGGCTTCGACACCCTCATATATCCCCATGAACCTAGCTATCTCCTCACGTAGCTCTGGTATACCCTCCGTTGGCGAGTATATAACAGATTTCCGCTCCTCCTCGAAAACCCTTTTCGCTAAATTAGCGTAGAGAGCTCTTGGTATTACATCAGGATCCGGGTCACCCGCAGCGAAGCTTATAACCCTCGTTACTTTTGATTTCTCAGCGATCTTCGAAACCATGACTCTTATAGGACTAGGCTCTACGAGGTTTACCCTACTTGACGTAAACTTGTAATAGTCTGGTCTAGGCAAAGCCCCCACCAAGCAAACATATCTCCCTGAAGTATAAAAACACTAATCATAAACAAGAAACTCTATAGTAATATCTTCAACTACTCTCGATTTAACAAAGCAACTCTACTTCTCTGGTGGATAAAGTACCTCACAGAACGTAGTGAATTTATTCCACGCTATGTGAGCTAAAAAGCCAGCTTCTAGAATAGGCTCATTGTCTTTAAATGCGCTCTCCCTATAGTGAGTAGCCAAAACTTCGCCTATAAATAATACGTGATCCCCGTAAACATGCTCCCCTACAACTCTACATTCTAGATTCGCTAAAGCGTTCTCAATTATGGGAGTACCCACTTTCTTAGCTCTAATAAATTTAAACTCGGTTCTCGACAACTTCTCAGGTCCATGCTCACTTCCAGCAATCCATACATCTCTAAGCATATTCACACTTGGAACACTCACAACAAACTCTCCATATTTCTTGATCAATTTATACGTATAGCGCGTTGGAGCAATAGCAATTGCGATGAGAAATGGATCAGCAGAGACTATGGTCAACCAATCCGCAGTCATTACATTGACTTCTTCTCCAACTCTACCTGAGACAATTAAATAAGTCCTAAGTGGGTATAGAAGCCTATACAATACAAACCCCATGTATATTATAAAACACTATAAAATAAAAGAACTATAACATAAGCAAAGCTATGATCCCGAGAATACATGTCCACCCCCAAAGTCCTTTTCCTTCGAGATCAGGAAAGCCGAACACTTTTTTACTCTACTTTCCTCGAAAAACCACTATTTAGAATAAACATGCATCACATAGAGTTAACTTATTCCATAGGGGCTGTAGTTTTAGCGATCCATATGAATAATGGAGCTAGGGCTAGGAGACTCCGCCAAGCCACGCTACTACTAGTAGTTTTATTCTTCTAGCTGTTCTCGCGCATGAGTCCGCAGTGTTCTCGAGTATTGAGTTTAAGTCATGTATTAATAAGTGAAGTGCGTATGGTTTTATCTTCTCACTGAAGGATAGTAGCATTGCTCTATTGTTTAATTCTAATTCATCTGCTTTCTCCTCGAGTTCTATAAGTCTCTCGATGAACGCGTCTACTCTACTATACTCACCAATAATTAACGCCTTAGTTGACTCAGAGAGATCGCTTATCATCTCTGAGACTGTTCTCGTTAGTTTTAATAAACCCTCTCTAAGCTGTATGGGTATCTCGAGGAATGGGAGAATTGTAAATTCCCGTGCAGATTCTTTAACTAAGTCACCGACTTCGTCAATTTGACTAATTAGCGATAGCAATTCCTCTTTGAATCCAGGGTCTAGGCTTGAATTGGCAATTTCGTCCTCTAGCGTTGCTTTATACCTACCGCTTTGATCGAGTAGTTTTACAACTTGGCTAAAGCTACTTTGAGATTCACTAATTTTGACGTCATTTAAAAGACGCACAGCCTCTGTGAATTTCTCTGATGCATTAGTTATTAACTCTACGTATTTCTCAAGGTTTCTCATTGCCTCCTCTGATAAAACATCTGAAAGCAGAAGCTTCAATTGATACCCCTCCTCATTGTCAATGGATTAAAGTTGGACTTAATATATAGGTAACATGTGGTGTAGATGGAGAGCATTAAACTCCCAGATCCAGATAAAAGCACACCATTATCACAGTTACTATTGAAGAGAAGGAGTGTGAGGAGGTATTCGAGAGGGGAGATTGATTTAAAGGAACTATCTCAGATCCTGTGGTCGGCTTATGGATTAATTAATGAAGAGAGGAGAGTTGTCCCATCGGCTGGAGCAACTTATCCCGTAGAGGTATTTATCTTTGCGAGCGGAGTTTCCGGTGTCGAGCCCGGTATTTACAAGTATAGTGAATACGAACATAGATTAATACCGTTAAAGAAGGGTGACTACTCCCGCGAACTAGCTAAGGCATGCCTAGATCAATCCTGGGTTAAAAATGCTCCACTAAACATAGTCATAGTGGCGAGGTATAGGAAGACAACAGATTGGTATGGTGAGAGGGGATTTAGATACATATACATGGAGGCAGGGCACATAGGCCAGAATATATACTTGTCAGCTACCGAGCTCGGACTAGGAACAGTTGCTATAGGGGCATTCAAAGACGAGGAAGTGGCTAGGTTAATTGGACTTGGAGAAGAGTACATAGTGCTCTACGTGTTCCCAATTGGGAGAACAACATAGTATTTTTTTACCTATTGAACGTTCAATAATCCTTAACAACCACTCTAGGTCAATACATTTACGGTGAACTAGTTGAAGCTCGTGGACAGCTACACTTACTTAGAGAAAATAAGAGATCTCATATACTCCCTCCTCGAAGCTAGAGATAGAGCTAGGGAAAATGCATACCCCATAAGGCAAGCAACACCCCTTGTAAAGTATGGTTTTATCTCTATGTTTAAGGGTGGAGTGATCATGGATGTTACAAATCCCGAGCAAGCGGGTATAGCCGAGAATGCTGGAGCTGTTGGTGTAATGGTTTTAGACAAGCTTCCATATGATGTAAGACTTGCTGGTGGTGTTGCAAGAACTGCTGATTTAAAAGTAATAATTGACGTGATGAACACTATTACAATACCGGT
>Ga0272445_1000824_pt1 | contig 26572 bp, 26 predicted proteins | sample YNPCB0031_FD_194404 | JGI IMG/M metagenome (GOLD analysis project Ga0272445, IMG submission 194404) | Hot spring sediment microbial communities from Yellowstone National Park, WY, United States - YNP-CB-003-1 | ecosystem: Environmental > Aquatic > Thermal springs > Hot (42-90C) > Sediment... | reverse complement strand
AACCTCACAATAATCTAACTATTGTTGTTTGGGCGAAATCTAAATTTCAGAGGGACATTCACCGCAAGAGAAAATAACGGCAAAGTTTTAGGATAGCATTAGAGTTGAGGTTATGTCTGGGGCTGAAACACTCCTCCCATATCTGAAGGAGAAGAAAGGCGAAGAGCAGGAACCAACAATTATAGTGGACAGTCGCGAGGCAAGCAGCGCCGAAAAGGTCGTAAAGGGACTTAGGGAGCGCGGCGTAAACGTGAGAATCGAGCCTCTGGATAAGGGCGACTATATTCTGTCTGATGTTTGTGCTGTTGAACGGAAACGAGTTCAAGACTTTGTTTATACACTTACGCACCGCTACTTGTTTGAGCAGCTTTTCAAGCTTAAGGAGGCTTATCCTAAGGCGTTAATTCTTCTTGAGGGTTACATGCCCATAATCTACAAGTTCAGCAGGATTAAGCCAGAAGCCGTCTGGGGCGCCTTATTCAACTTGGCGAAAAATGGCATAGCCATTGTTAACACAACATCCCACAAGGAAACCGTTGACTTCCTATACATCGCCGCCCGCCAAGAACAAATAGTGGAGAAAAGGGTGCCAACCGTGCATCCAGTGAAGAAATGTGAAACCTTAGAGGATGCCCAAATATTTTTTGTGGCGAGTTTGCCCAATATTGGGAGAGAGAAAGCCATAGCAATCCTTAAATCCTACCAGACGCCGTTAAATGCCTTCCTAAACGTTGACGATTGGCCAAAAACAGTCTACGGCCTTGGACCAAAAATAAGCAGCAGAGTTAAAGAGGTGTTGAACACGCCGTTTAAGGGGTGAAAAGCCCTTGGACGTGGAAATTGCTCCAACAAAAAAGGTTACAGTATTGGGTTTAGACAAGCGCAGCGTAGGCGACATTGCATGGTGTGCCACCACCTATGGCGCGAATAGGCTTTACTGGATAGACGGCTATCTGCTATGCCTAGAAGTTTACGAAAAGTCCTTCGAACACGAGTTGAAAAACCGCGAATTCCCAATAAGCCAAATCTGCTACGCGGAATTCCCAAAATACGAGAGAATCTACGAAGTGGACAAGAGCCTCCAAATCCCAGTGGTAAACGTCTCAGACATGAAGATATTCAAGAATATACTGAAAGCCATAAAGGAAAACGTGAAAACCGAAAGCGGACAACAAGGCTAGAGATAAGTTTTAGGCTTTTCCAAGGCTTTTAACGCGAATTTATAGCCAAGCTCAAAAGCCTTAACATTCATTTTTGCATATTTTGCCGGAACAAGCTCCCTCAAAGCCTCTATTAGGCTTTCCTTTTTTATTGGCAGCTTCCGGGTAGCGGCTAAGGCTCCAAGAAGGACAGCGTTCTGCATCATTGTACTTCCAGCCTCTTTGGCAAGTCTTAACGCCTCAACAATTACGATGTTCTTGGAAAATCGTCCCAACCTTTCAAGTATTTCCTCCGTCTGCGGATAACTTTCACCTTTCAATGTGAGTCCAGGAGGCGGAATTTTTTCATCCCCCATAATTATTAAGGTTTTTTCAGAGGCATACTTCACGTTTCTTAACGTTTCTATAGGCTCAAATCCCAAGAGGATGTCTGCTTGGCCCTCTGGAATCATGGGGGATGAAACGTTTTCACCAATTCTAACAGTGCATAAGACTGCCCCGCCCCGCTGAGCCATGCCGTGGATTTCGCCGACACGAACGTTTAAGCCATCTTTAACTGCGGCTGTTCCAAGAACTTCAGCTGCAAGAAGTATGCCTTGACCGCCAACACCAGCCAAAACAATGTTAAACTCCTTTACTTCGCCTGCCATTTTTATCCCTCTCGTTTTGCGGGTTCTATGGCTTTGTATGGGCAAACATTAGCGCATAAACCGCAGCCAACACAGAGATTCTCATTTATGGCCACAGCCTTATCCTCCTTGAGGATTATTGCTGGGCAGCCTAAAAGTTTGATGCATGCCATACAGTTTGTGCATTTCTCATTCACTTGGAAGGGCACAATTTCTATGCCTTTCCGCCTCTTCTCTCGAACAAGCAGCAAGGCACATGGCGCCCTAAAAACGATCAGCGAAGTTTCTGGAAACTTAAAAGCCTCTTTCAAGGCTTTTTCGGCTTCACCAACATTGAAGGGGTTAACAACCCTAACGAATTTTACTCCACAACCCTCTGCAACCTTTTCAATGGCTATTGGCTCTGTTGATGCTCGCATACCAGTTACGCCAGTTCCTGGATGCGGTTGATGCCCAGTCATTGCGGTTGTGAGGTTGTCTAAAACTGCGACAACAATCTTGTGCTTGTTGTAAACCGCATTTAGAAGCCTCGGCACTCCGGCATGGAAGAAGGTTGAGTCTCCAATTATTGCAATTGTGTCCATTCCAGTTGTCTTGCTTATGCCTTGGGCTGTTCCTATTCCAGCGCCCATGCAGACAAGGATGTCGCCAACCTTTAGGGGCGGGGCTATTCCCAAGGCGTAGCAACCAATATCCGTTGGGTAAATCGCCTTTTCGCCAGCAACCCTCTTAATGACATAAAATGAAGCCCTATGGGGGCACCCAGCACACAATATTGGCGGTCTAGGAGGAATCCCTTCGGAGGTTTCACCGTAACGCTTAGCAAAACTTTCAAAGTCTATAGGCATTTTTCTGCCAGTAATTGTGGCTAATCCCTTCAAGACTAGGCTTGTGGAAAGCTCACCAGACCTTGGAAAATACCGCTTGCCATAAACCTCTATTGATGGAGCGTAATCCTTTGCAATTGCCCTAACGTGAAGCTCAAGGTAAGGTTCAAGCTCCTCAACAACAATGGCTTTGCTATGCTCTTTCAAAAATTTTCCAATCAATTTTTCGGGCAGTGGGTGGGTCATGCCAAGCTTTAAGACGTCAACGTCCAAGCCCAAAAGTTCAGCGGCTTCAACAGCGTAGTTGTAGGCTGAGCTTGAGGAGATTATGCCATACTCTTTGTCTTTGCCTCTGGGCTTTATTATGTTGTACGGAGAAGCCTCCGTTATTTCCTTAGCCTTCTCCATCCGCTCTAAGAGGACGTCGTGTCTTGGTCTCGCGTTGGCTGGAACCATAACAAAACGCTTAACATCTCGAATAAATTCGCCCTTCAAACTGGGCTTTGAGAGTTTTCCAAAAGTGACTGGTGCTCTTGTGTGGCTCACCCGCGTGGTTGTCCGAAGTATAACTGGAAGCTCAAGCTTTTCCGAAATTTCAACGGCGTAAGCAACCATTTCCTTTGCCTCTTGCGGGTTTGAGGGCTCAAGGCATGGAAGGTTAGAAAGCAAAGCGTATAGTCGGCTGTCCTGCTCGTTCTGCGAACTATAACACTCCGGGTCGTCCGCAGCAACAATAACTAGTCCGCCCCTAACGCCGGTATAAGCCAAAGTCATCAAGGCGTCTGAAGCCACATTCAAACCCACATGTTTCATGGCTGCAAGAGCCCTAACTCCGCAAGCTGCAGCCCCACCAGCCACCTCAACAGCAACGATCTCGTTGACAGAATATTCCATGTAAACGCCGGCTTCTTGGGCTATGGCGGAAATTGTGTCGCCAATCTCAGAGGCTGGTGTGCCAGGATAAGTGGTGACAACACTTATGCCTGATTCTAATATTCCACGGGCTATAGCCTCATTACCAAGCAAGAGTACACGCTTTCCAGGCTCATCCTTCAACAATATGCTTGGGGCTGGCATTAACGCCTTCTCCAAACGGTTAGAGAACCCTTTAGCCTTGCGCTTTCAGATATAACTTTTGGTGAACTAGAACCGTTGCAAACATGACAGAATAAGAATCAAGAAGAAAGGGGGAAAGATGCGAATAAAGTGTTTATTTGCCCTTGAACACTGGTTTTCTTTTTTCAATGAACGCTGAAACGCCCTCTTGAAGGTCTTCTGTTGAGGCTACAACACCGAAACCTTCCCGCTCTAGGGCTATTGCAGCGTCAAGGCTTATTTCTGCGCCCTTATTGATTAGCGCTTTAGCTACTTTGAGGGCTACTGGCGCCTTTTGGGCGAGCTCCGAGGCGAATTGGCGAACAGTCTCCCTAAACTTGTCTTGTGGAACAACCATGTTCACAAGTCCAAGCTGCTCCGCTGTTCTTGCATCAATCATTTTCCCTGTGAAGATAAGCTCCTTAGCCTTTGTCGCACCAATAAGGCGTGTCAATCTTTGGGTTCCGCCCCAGCCAGGAATTAAGCCAATGTTTATTTCCGTCTGCCCCATTCGCGCGTTTTCCGAAGCTATGCGAATGTCGCATGCCATTGCGACTTCTAAGCCTCCTCCAAGGGCATAACCATTTATAGCCGCTATTACTGGCTTTTCAAGATTTTCAAGAGCATTGCATAGCCTTTCACCCATTTGGGAGAGTTCCCGTGCTTTTAGGGCGTTCATTCCTTTCATGGCTTTGATGTCCGCTCCAGCGGAAAACGCCTTCTCACCTGCACCGGTCAAAACGACAACACGCACGCTTTCATCAGCCTTTACGTCTTCAATGGCTTGAAGAATTTCGCTGACAACCTCGGCGCTGAAGGCGTTTAAGGCTTCTGGCCTATTTATTGTTATTGTGGCTATGCCCTCGCTTTTCTCATATATGATATACTTAAACTCCAATTGCACCCATCACCCTCATTCGCTTATTTTTGTGTCCAGTCGTAGAAGCCCTTCCCAGTTTTTCTTCCTAACAAGTTGGCTTTAACCATCTGTTTCAATCCCGGATGTGGATGGAACTTTGGGTCAAGCTCTCTTTCAAGCACTTCCGCTATGGCTAGGGTTGTATCCGCCCCAATATAGTCTAAAAGCATGAGGGGTCCCATAGGCCAGTTTAATCCAAGCTTTATAGCTTTGTCTATGTCGTCTCTGTCCGCTACGCCTTCCCAGTAAAGGGCTACCGCCTCATTTAGGGCCGGTATCAATATTCGGTTGACAATGAAGCCTGGACAATCCTTCTTGACCAGAACTGTTTCCTTCTGCATTTTGTGGGCAACGTCCAAAACCGTCTGCACAGTCTCATCCGAAGTTTTGGCGCCCTTTATGACTTCCACAAGCCTCATAAGCTGCGGCGGGTTAAAAAAGTGCATCCCACAAACCTTTTCTGGACGTTTTGTGGCTGAGCCAAGCTCTGTTATGCTTATGGAGGATGTGTTGGATGCAATTATGGCGTGGGGTGGTGCCAAAGCATCCACCTCGCGGAAGGTTGCCTTCTTCAATTCCACATTCTCTGGGATTGCCTCAATAATTAAGTCGGCTTTTGAAACTGCTTCCCGCAAATCTGTTGTGGGGTGTATCCGCGCCAGGGTTTCGTTTAACTCCGCCTCGGTTATCTGTCCCTTGCTGAGGAACTTTTGGAGGCTGCTGCGGATCATGTTCATGCCATTTTCCAAAAACCTCTGCTCGATATCCCTTAGGTAAACCTCGTACTTGCCAACCTGGGCAGCCACCTGCGCAATGCCATGACCCATTAAACCAGCGCCTAAAACGGCAATCTTTTTAATTTCAACCAAGTTTGTTCACCATTCCAAGATAGAAGACTAAATTGTTATCGATGCAGTTAAAAGGTTTTCCAGCTATTCTACTTTTCTTAACATATGTTAGGGTAGTTGGCAACTTAAAAGAAAAGAAGGGAGATTACATTGTAGGCGTGGGCGCTGGTCTCATTCTACGTTTTTGAGCAAAGATCAGGACAATCACTGCCAAAGCGGCTGCAATTAGGATTATGAGTATTATCCATGTGCCACCGAAGCTCGGAGCTGGCTTTACAGTTAATGTTGCTGTTTGAGATTGAGCAGTGCACCCATCCGCATCCACAACCACCACATAAATTGTATATGTGCCTTCAGATGTCGGCGTAAATTTCCAGCTATTAGACGTGCCGCTTGAAACCTCTACATCGTTTAGATACCACTTGTAAGTTATTGGGGCGTTTCCCCCGCTGACAGACGCTGTGAATGTTACTGATTCACCTAACGTTAATGATGTTGCCGGAATTGTTAGGCTTACACTCGGAAGAGGAACGTCCTCCCCGCGGGCTATTGCGGAGTTGCAATTTCTTATTAACGCTTTAGCTCGCCAATGATAATCAAATAGCCCTGTGCAAGTCTCGAATTTCTGCTTTGCCGCTGAATAATGCCTCGCGTAATAATACTTCAAACCTTGAATGAACGCTTCGTCAACTGGTCCGCGCACGTTTTTGCTGGCAATATTTGCCTCATTCATTATGTTTTTGACCACGTTGCTTGCTATTAAATAGTTAAAACCAGCCACCTCAACCCCTTTTCTAACCGCGCCCATGCTGCAGATTCCTACAACTTCCCCTCTTTTGTTTAAGCTTGGTCCCCCGCTCATTCCATGAGTAAGACTTGCACTTGTTTCGAAACATGGCGTCTGGGAACTTGTTAAACGTCTTTGGCTTATTATTCCCTCCTTCATAGAAGGGGCAAGTAAAGTTTCGACACCTAACTCTTCAGCGAAAACCGTAACATCAGCAAAGCCGAAAGAATAAACTGATTCGCCGATCATGACAGCGTCAGAATCACCCACTATCAGAATTGGACAATAGTTGGACGGCGGTTCAATCTTAATTAACGCCACGTCCCTTTCAAAGAAGGGGCTAACAGATATTTCTCGCGCAATCCACCCCTTACTTTGAACGTCAGTTAATGTGGGCGCCACCTCTCCGAGCACAGCAAAGACCTGGCGAAGCGAATCCCTGATTTCCCCATATGTCATAATATAGTTCCAAAGCGTTGTCTGCACATCAGGAGTTAAATAATAACCCTCATTTTCAAGTTCTTGAACTATCGCTGCAAAAGCGCTCTCCATAAGGAAATATTTAGTGTATAGGTCCCTGGTTAGATCCTGATGGGTGAAGCAGAAAAGTACGTGGCCAGCTGTTACAATGTAACCGTCAGCAGTTACAAAAAATCCTGAGCCTATTGCCGCTATACTCACCGGGACGAGGAAATACTCCGTTGTTGGAACCCAGTTTATGTCCGGAACATACACCTTAATTGTGGCGACTATTCGCGTGTAAACTAAAACTGTGGCTGCCTCTCCAAGCTCCGCTATCATGGCTGAAGAGTATTCCTCTGCAGCGGCATCGCAAATTTTTACCATGATTGGCGATGAAAAACTTGCCATTAACATTAATGACATAGTCATCATAGCGATGATAGATTTTTTCATAGTGCTTTTCTCCAAAGTTTCTTGCTTTAAAAACTAATGAAAAATTATTTATGCTTTATTAAGTATTAATATTTATCATAATTATTTGATATTACGATTTAAAATCTGAATTTAATTCGGAATCCGAAACCTTTTGCGATTTGGTTAGTAGGACTTAGGAGGTCCTAGGACTTGTTTTTGGCTGAAAACTGTGTTTTATCAAGTTAATTGTTTTTGGTTTTGAGTATTGCAGCTGCGCTTAAGAGTATTAGTCCAACGCCCAAATAGCGGATTGGGGATATGTACTGTTGAAGAATAAGCACTGCCCAGAGATTATGCAGCAGTGGGTCTAAGAGCAAAATTATTCCCTCGGTTGTTGGCGGAACTTCGCTTGGCTTTACATAGTTTAATAGTCCATAGGGAAGTGCTGTGCTAAATAAGGCAAATAAGACTAATAGGGCTAATTGATAAGAGTCTGGTAATATAAACCCTATTAAACCAGCGTTTCTCGCGAAAAAGCTCAGAACCATTCCTAAAAGCAGCAAGGATGGTACCGCGAATAGAAACGTGTTAAATAAGCCTTGAAGAGGTGTGTAATATGCTTTCCTCATCCTTTTTCCATAAAGATAAAGGGAGTAGAGAAAGCCGCCTAGTAAAGCAAAGCCTAAACCGCCAATGTTGAGGTTTGGAAGCGGCTCGGTTAACACTCCGCTTACAAGAAAGACACCAACAACCCCCATCGTCATTGCCGCAATCTTTCTTAGCGTCATTCTCTCTTTTCCAGAAACCGTTGCTAAAATTGCAGTGAAGAAGGGTTGCGTGTAGATTAGAGATGTGGTCACAGCTATTGGGCAGCCAAACACGATTGAGGATAGGGCTGAAAAAAGGAAGCACGAAAAAATTAAGCCGACTAAGGCGAAGTATTGCACGTCTTCCCTTTTGAGTTTAAACCTCCCCCTAATCAGCGCGAAAATTACTGGGAGGGCCAGCGTTATGCGGAAGAAAACTTGCTGTAGGCTTGAGACTCCAGCATCCTTGAGAAGCGTTGAAAATACGAGAATGAAGCTAAAGCAGAAGCATACTAGAATTAATATGGCATGGCTTTTTGTGAAGCCCACTTGCATCTTTCACCGCACTAGCAAGCCCACAAAAGCTCTAATAGGATTTCGGTAGTCCCAAAACATGTTGCCCTATAAAGGCTAAGGCCATTTGGTGGGTGACTGGTGCCAGCCTTATGAGGTTTATTTCCCTCCACCATCTTTCAACGTCATATTCCACGGCATAACCGTATCCGCCGAAAGTTTGCATCGCGTGATAAACAGCCTCTATTCCTGCCCCAACAGCCGCCACTTTAGCCATGTTGGCTTCTGCTCCACACTCTTGCCCGCGGTCGTAGAGCCATGCAGCCTTATAATTTAGAAGCCTTGCAGCCTCGATTTTCGCTTTGGCTTCGGCAAGTGGAAACTGTATGGCCTGATGCGCTCCAATGGGGGCTTCAAAAACTCTTCTTTCCTTTGCATATTCAACAGCCTTTTTGATGGCCAATAGTCCCAAGCCACATGCCGCTGCTGAGAAGGACATGCGCTCCGGGTTAAGCGTATCCAGGAGTAGATACCAACCTTTCTCAGGTTCGCCTAAAACATTTTCTTGAGGAACCCTCAAGTCGCTTATGTAAACCTCAAAGGTTTTTGAGTAGTTTATGCCATGCTTTTCTATTGGAATTATTTCTATCGCCGGATTCGGCAAATCCACAAGGAACAAGGTCAAGCCCAGTGTTCTTTTGGGTGCTTTATCAGCGGGAGTTGTTCTGGTCACAAGAAGCATTCCTTTGGCTCTGTCCGCACCAGATATGAAGATTTTCTGACCATTAATTAAGTATTCGTCGTCTTGCTTAACAGCCATTGTTTTTATGTTTAAGGTATTTGTTCCAGCATCGGGTTCTGTTAGGGCTAGGCAGAACTCCATTCCCTTCGCGATTTTTGGTAGATACTTCTCCTTTTGGGCTTCATTGCCGTGCTTTACTATGGATAAGCCGCCAAAAACGGCCGAAAGGCATAGGAACCACTCTCCGGCAAGTCCGCAACCTTCTGAAACCAGTGTTTCCATGGCTAGGAGCATTTCGAACATGCCCATTCCGCCGCCGCCGTACTTTTCTGGAATCACTATGCCCGGGAAACCAGCGTCGACAAGGCTTTTCCAAAAGTCTTCTGGAAACTCGTGCTTGCGGTCTTTCTCCCGCCAATATTCTGGACCGTAATCGCGGGCAATTTCTGTGGCTGTTTCAACTATCATTTTCTGTTCGGGTGTTAATTCAAAATCCATGACGACCCCAACCAGTCTCACATTTCCAGAAGTCGCTATAAAATGCTTTCCGAAAGAAAGCATAAAACGAAATGGAAAAAGGAGCAAATGTCTATTTGGTCTGGGCTGGTCTTGGTATGTAAATCCCGTGGGGGTCTATAGCCCTTAAAATGGCTAATTCCTCGTACGTCGGCGGCTCGGTTGTTGGCACATTCTCCGGTATGATCAAGTCGAAGCCAGTATTTTCCTTAATCTCCTGCAAAGTCACGCCGGGATGAATTGTTGCAAGCCTAATCCGCTTTGTTTCTGGGTCAAAGTCCATTTGGCAAAGGTTTGTAACCACAAGGGAAGGCCCACCACCCAGCAAGCCGGCCCTTTCTCTTGCTCCTGGACCATCTAAGTGGCCTGGACTTGTTAAGTAGTCGAGTTTCTTCACCATTTTCCGTTTTTCATGAGTCATTATTATGACTATGCGTTTTGCCGATGAGACTATGTCGTTTCCCCCTCCGCTTCCCGGAAGCCGAACAGTTGGATGCTCAAAGTCGCCTATGTATGTGGTGTTTATGTTTCCATACTCGTCTATTTGGGCCGCTCCAACAAAACCCACGTCCACATGGCCGCCCTGCAGTAGCAGTCCAAGAGTTTCAATTAGGCCTATGGCTGCTGAAGCCCTATAGCCAAGCCTTGAGTCGGCTATTGATAGGGCTATGTCTATGGCGTTTGAGTCTATAAATCCAGCTTCATAGACTATTTTGGCTCTTGGCGCGTGGGTTCTTTTGGCAAGCATCGCGGCAATCATAGGCAAGCCCGTTCCAACGAAGACCACTTCGCCGTTTTTTATGGCTCTGGCTCCGCAGACTGCCATAAGCTCAAGGGTTGTGAACTCGCCGAGTTTCGCATAATCCTTCTTCTCCATTCTGGCATTCACCCCCCTAATATGGGAAGGGCTTTTTAGCCCTAAGTTTTAGGAGGCGTTCCATGCCAATTTTCTTGAGGAACTCCATGTGGTCCTCAACGCCTGTAATGTACTCCTCACAGTATTTTTGCCATCCCTCTTCTGTTTTGCATTGTTGGTAGTACATGCGTATGTGCTCCATGTCATAGTCGTAATAGTTGTAAACCATCATTGGGTAGGAGCCCCACGGGCATTCCACCACATAGTCCACGTAAATGTTGGGAATAGCCGTCTGGTCTGGTTGTGAACGTATAAACTCCGTGTCCACAATTTCCTCGGCTAAAACAATCACTTTTTTGCCAGCCCTCGCGCCCTCCACGTCTTCACCCTTTATTCCGTCTATCTGAGCATTGCCTTCTCGGTCTACTCGTGAGACATGCACTATGCTGAAGTCTGGACGCACAGAAGGCACAAGCACAACCTTCTCGCCAGTAAATGGGCAAGTCATAACTTCAGCCTTTTTAGGTCTAAACTTTGTTTTCGTCAGCAAATCTGTTCCAAGCATACTTTTTAAAGGCATAAACGGAACGCCTAAAGCGCCGCCAAGAAAACGCAAAGCCATAGCCAGATTTGTATAGTCCTCAATTTGGACGGCGCCTTCGCGAATTCTCCGCTGGATATTTGGAGCCAGTCCAATGCCCTCTATGGCAAAGAAAGCCAGTTCAAAATGTGAAACCACGTATGCTCCCGCGAGTATGTCAATGTCCATTTCCGAACCGCACGTATAGATGGTTAGGTTGCGTTTTTTCTGCCTCACAAGTTCATGGGCAAAAGCCATCGGAGGCCTCTGGAAGCCGAAGCCTCCCCAGAAAAGGTGGGCCCCATCTGGAATGAGTTTCGCCGCCTCTTTTAGGGTTATCCGTTTATCTTCCACCGGCGCCTCAACCAACAAGTACACCTCGAAATACTATTGTCAAGGTTTTCCATTTAAATTTTCAAACTTAAGCCTTGAAAACGCCTTAAATGCTGAATTCTTATATAAGTGCTTGTGAAATAACATGATGCGTTTGCGGCTCGTTTACTTGTTGGAATGTGATGATCATGCGAAAAACAATCTTTAAGAAGCTTGAGGCTCAAGGTTTAATAGCAAACTACAATCGTTTGAGGAAAAATCTTCCGCCAAAACTTCCGGACAGAGTATATATTTGGGATGAAACCCTTCGGGAAGGGGTTGAAACCCCAACTGTTTTTTTGACCTATGTAGAGAAGGTTAAGCTGGCGAAACTTTTGGATGAGGCTGGAGTTTCAATAATAACTGTTGGTTTTCCAGCGCTCTCAGAAGAGGAGAAAAACACTGTTAGGAGGATAGCCAACGAAGGTTTTCAGCAAGCCAGCATAGCCGCCTCCGCCCGTGCAAATAAAAGCGACGTAGATGCATGCTTGGACTGTGGCGTTAGAGAGGTTATTATCTTCACGCCCTTTAACGGGCTCAACCTCCAATACAGGCTCAAAATGTCAAAGGAGCAGGTTCTCAAGAATACTGTTGAGTGCATAGAATACGCTAAAAGGCACGGCGTAACTGTTGACTTCGTTTTAGAAGACGCCTCAAGGACGCCTTTACAGGATATCCTCCAAATTTTTGAGGCTGCCGTGAAGGCTGGTGCTGACAGACTTGTAATCGCCGACACCGTTGGCTTTTTAAGGCCATTATCTATGCGTTACCTTGTCTCCCACGTTAGGGATGGCCTCCAGCAAGTTTTGGGAAAGGACGTTACACTTTCTATCCATTGCCACAACGATTTCGGATTAGCCACAGCAAACACCTTAGCAGCAGTTGAGGAAGGCGTAGCCTACGTGCACACATGCCTTGTCGGTTTCGGCGAAAGGGCCGGGGTAGCCCCTTTGGAGGAAGTTGTCGCCGCCCTAGAACTATTATACGACATTGACACGGGCGTTGACATGAAGAAGCTTTATAGGCTTGCTCAACAAGCCGAAAAAAGCTTCGCCCTGCCAATTCAGTTCCACAAACCAATAGTTGGCGAAAACGCCTTCTCCTATGAAGTGGACGAGCATGTTGAAGGAATGCTTGCCAACCCACTGCTTTTTGAGCCCTTTCCACCAGAAATGATTGAGAGGGAAACGCAGTTCTACATAGGGAGGAGTGGTGGAAGACGCCTCGTTGAAAAGCGACTGGAAATGGCTGGTATAAAGGCTACGCCATGGCAGATTGACGAAATAGTCAGGCGGATAAGGGGTTTGCAGGAAAGCTTAGACAAGGGCGGAACCCAGATGACCTTTTACCAGATTAAGAAGCTTATGAAGGAGCTGCGGAGAGGCTTAACTGAGGAGGATTTCTGGCGCATAGTAGAGCAGGTTACAAGACAAAAGCCGAAAATCCCACAGCAGCCCCTGCTGGAGGCAAAAGAACCCTAGTTTAGGGCTAACTCCTCAAAAATCTTCGCTATTTCCTTTTCGCTTAAGGGTCTTGGATAGTTGTAGATTGGGCCGCTTGGCTTCTCATTGTAGTATGGGCGGTTGCAGTCTGGGCATCCAGAAGTCCCGAAAGGCTCGCCGGAGCCAACAACTTGTTTCAGCGTCTGCTTATCCACGCCAAAACCTGTTATGCGGCCATTTTCATCAAAGCTCATGTTTTCAGCCCTTGCATTTCCATGGAAAATTAAGTGTCTGGCCAGCTGTATCCGCCTGTACTGTTGGATTGGTGGCTGCTTCAAGTTTTCTAGGGCTGTTCCTGCGACTGGTGTGAAAGCGAATAGTGCTGGCAAAACGCCCATGTCAACGCATTTTTGAATCATTTCAACCATTTCCTTTTCAGACTCGCCTAAACCGACAATTAGGTGGGTGGTGATCATGCCCTTTCCAAAAACCTTCACAGCTTGTTCGAGGAGGGCAAGCTGCCTTTCCATTTTGTATGGTCCGCCGGCCAAAGCTCCCTTAACCTTGTCAAAAATTTCCGGAGTTACTGCGTCTAATGGTATGCCTATCCTTTCAACGCCAGCCTCTGCAAGAAGCCTTATGTTTTCTGGATTTATGGGCTGGCATGAAACTGATATTGGGATGTTTACGCGTTTGGAAATTGCCTTTACAAGGGCTTGGATATGCGTGTGTACTTTTGGATAGTTTAGGGCTTGTATGCAGATGCGTCTAATGCCGCTGGTTTTCGCGTTTGCCTCCATGTGGTTTAGCACTTGTTCTGTGCTGAAGGCTGGCCATGAAACCCTTGAAAGCATGTCAGTTCTGCTGCGGCTTTCCCTTGCTTGGGGGCAGAAGCCGCAGTTTGCTAGGCATTTTCCCCGCCTATAAGTCATGAGGTAGGCTGTTGTTGGTTTGGCGTCCAGTCTCCCATTAATCAGTCCCAAAACTATGGCTGAGCCTATGGAGACGCGAACCTTCTCTGGAATTTTCATATTTGCCAAGATTTTCCACGCCGTGCGGTGCTTGCAGTGTTTTCTGCTACTGATTCTGAATTCATAAGTATTATTATCATTATCGTTGCCAAACCATGATTTGGGCGTGAAAGAGTTTGCGAAGGTCTAAGCTGGAAAACTATGAGGCTATATTGGCAGCCTTGGCGAAGAGACCATTAACTGTTGATAGCATAGCCTACAAAACAAACATGGACTGCACAGTTTTGGGGCAATATTTAGAATCATTGATGAAGAATGGGCTTGTCGTTGAGAAAGTCACTGCCAAAAAGAAGCTTTACGCCATAACTGAGAGAGGCTTATCAGTTTTCAGAACTTTAAGCTTCCAGAGGTATCTGGAGAAAATTGCAAAAACAATTAAGACGGTTAACACGTTGGAAACAGTACCGACGCCAACAATTCAAGGCAATGAAGGCGAAGCGGAAACAAAGGGTTAAGGCTGATAGTCGCTGAGTGAAAGTTATTAAGCTCTTCTTTAGGCTTTAGTAGAGAGGAAAATGGCACAATACGCTCCAGAAGCTATTTGGCAGATGAGCCGCGAAGAGCTTTCAAATATTTTAGAAGGCGGAACTTTTCACTCCTTGTCTGAAAAGTGCATCCATTTTTATGCTCCAAGCTTTGCATATTATAAAACGGCTTTTTTCCGTTCATCACCCAAAGATTTTCCAACAATCTCTGTAACTGGGAAGGGTTGCGCATTAAATTGTAAGCATTGCGGTGGGAAAGTTCTTGAGACCATGCGTCCAGCTAGGACGTCAGAGGAGCTTTACAACTTGTGTGCAAAGCTTAAGAGGGAAGGAGCTGTTGGCTGCCTAATTAGTGGTGGTTGCCTCCCAGACGGTTCGGTTCCTCTTGAAAGTTTTACGGAAGCCATTAGGCGGGTTAAGGCTGATTTTGGCTTGACTGTTTTTGCGCATGTTGGAATTGTAAACCTTGAGAAGGCTTTGGGGCTTAGGGAGGCTGGTGTTGACGCTGCATTAATCGACATAATTGGTGACAATGAAACAATTCGGGAAATCTACAACCTTAACGTGACAGTTAGGGACTATGAAAATGCATTGAAGGCGTTAAGCCAGTCTGGCTTGCGTTTTGTCCCCCACGTCATTGTTGGGCTTCATTATGGACGGCTGAAAGGGGAGTTATACGCCTTACAAATGATTTCGAAGTACAAGCCCTCAGCCTTAGTCATAATCGCTTTTATGCCCATACGCGGCACGGTGATGGAGCATGTGAAACCGCCTGAACCATTAGAGATAGCCAAAGTATTAGCCACTGCAAGGGTTATGTTCCCCAAAACTCCAATTGCATTGGGCTGTATGAGACCAAAGGGCAGACACAGAGCGGAAACAGACACTTTGGCAATAAAAGCCGGCGTGGACGCCATCGCCTTTCCAGCTGAAGAAGCTATAAAATATGCTGAAGCGCAAGGCTACAGGATAATTTTTTCATCCTATTGTTGCTCGCAGATATACGCTGACGTTTCGAGATTTTAGTGTCATGTGAAAGCCGAGGATTTGACGGCTCGGACGATGTCGCCTTTAAGTTTTGAGTAGAATGCGCTGAGCTTTTCGCGTCTTTTTCCTTGCTCTTATCTGGCATTCCTTTCAGCTTCCTGTTCCGTTCTTTCGTTGATAAATCATTTGCCATGCACAATTTTGTGGAAAGAATTAAATGCGGAAGGTTCAAAAACTTATGGTTAAGGTTGATGTGTGTATGCCAAAAGTTAAGGTTGACTGGAGCAAATGTAACGGTGACGGCGTCTGCGTTGAAATATGCCCAGTGAACGTCTTTGAGCTTAAGAAGCTGCCGGAATACCCAGACACGCAGAAGTCTGTTCCCGTAAGAGGGGGCGACTGCATAGCTTGCATGGCATGTGTAACCTCTTGCCCAACACAGGCAATAACCGTTGAAGAGTGAAAAGCCGATTAAGACTTGCGCCTGATTCCTCTCATGAAGAGGTATTTTCTATACTGTTCAAACCCGATTTTTCCATAGAACATGGAAAGGGATAAGAATGAGCCTATAACCCTTTAAAATTTTCGGAAGCTTATGGTTAGGCTATGTGGTTGAAGGTTTCTAGGATGAATGCTGCTGCGGCTATAGCCAGCATTAAGAAGCTCCAAGCCCTTGTTATTTTGTGGCTTCGCCTATTCATGGCGAACAAGACAATGGTTACGAGGATCATGAATGGAACCGTCGTCAAAATCTCTTGTAAGGTTACTGTGAAAGACCTTATTAGTGCAACTATTCCGAGGACTAATGTTATGGTTATTATGTTGTCGCCTATCACGTTGCCTATGGATATTTCCTGTTCGCCGTGGAGTGCGGCAGCCACAGAAACAGCTGTTTCCGGGACTACGCAGCCCAAAGCCATTATTGTTAATCCGGCGTAGAAGTGGCTTAAGCCGAAAATTTCAGCCATGGCTGTGGCGCTGTAAACCAGTAGGAAGGTGCCGGCTATTAGGGCGGCGCCGCCTAAAACCATTGTGGCTGCTGGCTTTGCAACACTTCCATGTGTTTCATTTGCTGGGTTTCCGTTGCCGTTTCCTTTTCGAATGGAATAGTAGATGAATGCTGGGTACATTGCCAGAAAGATTATTCCAGTCCACCATGCCACCGTGCCTGTCGCAATCGTTAGGAGCATTAGGAGGGTGGCTAAACCAGTCATGAAGAGGCATTCCTTGTTGATTGTTGAGTTTTTCATTCTGTACTCGCCGATTAAGCCGCATATCCCTATAATGAGGGGGACGTTGTATATGTTTGAGCCTATTATGTTGCCGAAAGCCAGCTGGGACGAGCTGAAAATTGCCGCTATAAGGGAGCTGAAAAGTTCTGGGGCTGATGTTACTGAGGCAACAAAAACTGTTCCAACAACAACTTTATGGAGGTTTAGACTGGAGGCTAGGCTTGTGGCTGCAGCCACTATCTTTTTTGAGCCAGTGTATAGGAGCAGCAAACTCGCTATGAAGGCTGCTATGCTTAACGGTAGGATCATATGCAATCCTTGACATTTTCGCTATCATTTTCCCATCAAACTTTACAAACTTAGATATAAACTTATCCGAGGGGACAAGCCATATGCCAAACATGAATTAGGCTTAGTTCAGCATCTAGCCAAGAGTGAAAAAAGGCTATTGCCTTGTTGGCGGGATGAAAACCCTAAGCCTGTTCAACGCGTTCAATTTTTCCTTGTCGCCCAGTTTTGCGTCTTCAACAGCCCTTCTGAGGATTTGTATGGACTCGTCCATGGCTTTTCTGTCCACTGGGTATGGGACGCCGTCTTTTCCGCCGTAGGCGAAAGAGTATTTCACGGGGTCTTTCCAGCTTGGCTTTTCGCCGTAAATTAGTTCGGCTATTAGGGCTAGTCCTCGCACTGTGGCTGCGCCTACACCTCTAAAGCCTAGAAGTTCCTCGTAGTTTCTTGGTTTGAACTCGTAGACTTGTTGTAGGGCTTTCCAGTTTATGTTGGCTGGCATTGATAGGACGTCTATGGGGTAGTCTGCCCAGCTTGTTTGGGCTGTTTTGGGAAGCCACTCTTCCAGTGACTTCTGGTAGGCTGGACGGATGGACATTATTAAGCGCATGAGCTTCTTTGGCGGTTCACACGCCAAGTCCACAGAGGCTTTTCTGCAGCCTTCGCTCTCTTTTGCTGTCATGTCTAGGGCTATTTCGCGCCGTGCATCGCCAACTATGGCGTTGTGGGGTTCGACAACAAAGTTTTTGATGTTTTCAGAAAGCCAATGATAGCGCCTTGCTGTTCGGTCTTGGGGGCACATCCCTTGCTGTATGACCGCCCACCTGCCATTTTCGTCGACGAAGAAAGCATGATGGTAAAGTTGGTAGCCAGCCTGAATAGCCGTATTATCAACTTTTGCACTCATTTTGCTGGCATACTGTAAACCTTCTATCTTGCTGTCTGAAAAGCCGAATTTTTCACCCACCATACCAATCTCCAATGGCGTCTGCCTAGAAATTTTTCCCTTTCCGCCGCAGACCGCAACGCCATGCTCTTCTGGGATTACAGCCTGCTTCAAAACGCCCGTAACCACCGTGGTCACGCCTGAAGAGTGCCAGTCATAACCCAAAACACAGCCCAAAGCCTGAAACCAGAAGGGGTCTGATAGACGCTTCAGAAACTCTCCAGTCCCATACTCATCAACAATAATGGTTACTATTTCTCTTGCTAGTTTTCGCATTCTCACAACTAACCATTTGGGAGCCTTACCATAATGGAGGGGAAGCTTCGCAACACCGGTTCTCTGCATCTTGCCTCTAAACCAATAAAATGCTATTATTCGAGCCCTATTTTTACCTTGCCAATGTCAATTTTGCTGACAGCCGATAACTCAAAATTAGTACCTATCTCTCTGGTTTTAGAATTTCCAACAATTTTTGGCTGCTGAAAAAGCCAATACAGCCCAGCCCCACTATAGAAACCTTGGCGAAAGCCATGTTTTTGCTGATTTGGCTTACAAAAACACTACCCTCCGTTTTCGGCAAAACTTATTTTCCCTACCCCTCTATAGAATTTTCACCCTTTATGCCTAAAGTCAAAATTAGAAGCTGGAAAACTGTTAAGTTGATTAGCTCTCTTTAGGTTTCCTTGATTTGCCAAGTTTTTCAAGAATTTTACCATAAGCTCTTAGAATTTTTAGGGCTTTAACCCCCTTTTCTGGGAGATTGTATACTGGTATGTTGCTTTCGCCAATAACTCCATAAACAAGTTCGAAGTCTTCTCCTCCTGCTGCGACATCTACAACTGGCTTTTTGGGGTATTTGGCTGCAACTCTTGGGATAACTTTCGCATCTTCTGGTTCAAAGAAGCATGACTTAAGCATGTTTATAACCAAAACTCCATCAACATTCTTGTCTGCAAGGACGAGGTCTAACACTTTCTCGTATCTGTCCGCTCTTGCGTCGGCTATCATGTCAATCGGGTTTGTTGCATCCATCCCAGGATAGAGGCTTTCAATCTTCCTCTTCGTCTCATCAGAAAGCCTCGCAAGTTTTAGGCTGTTTCTTGCAACGGCGTCGGCCGCCAGTATGGCTGGTCCGCCAACATTGCTTACTATGGCTATGTTGTCACCGAACATGGGAGGCTGCTTTGAAAGGGCTATAGCTGCGTTCATAAGCTCCTCAGGGTCTTCAACCCTTATTATTCCGGCTTTTTTGAAGGCTGCGTTGAAAATTTCGTCCGAACCAGCCATTGAAGCCGTGTGGGACTTGGCTCTGTGGGCTGATTCTTGGGTTATTCCACCTTTTAAGGCCAGAATTGGCTTTTCGGCAACTATTTTTCTTGCTTCCTCTATGAATTTCCTACCGTTTTTGACACCCTCCATGTACAAGCATATGACCCTTGTTTCTTTATCCTTGGCAAGATAACGCAGCAGGTCGATGTCGTCCACATCTATTTTGTCTCCCATAAAGGCAAACTTGCTTATTCCAATCTTATAACGGCAAGCCCAGTCGAGGAGACACGCGCCAACCCCGCCGCTTTGGGAGATTATGGCAATGTTCCCCCTTTTAGGCATAACATCCCTTTCAAAAGTTGTGTTGAGCCCATTAGCGGTGTTTATAACGCCCATAACGGTGTTTGGTCCCAAAATTCTAACGCCATACCTTTCCTTGAGCTCAAACAGTTCCCGCCGCTGCTCGTCCTTATACCCACCAGTAATCATTATGAAAGCCTTAACGCCCATCTTCGCGAACTTCTCCGCCTCCACTATGGATTTTTCTGGTGGAAGCATAACAACTGCGAGTTCAGGAGCCTTCATCAACCCTTCAATGTTTTGCCCCTCTTTGTCGACGTCCCTTATGTAAATATTCCCTTTGAAGAACTTCTTCATGTTGTGTATTACGCTTTTGAAGAGCTGTGGGGAGCTTAAACCCACCTTTTCCCGTATCCTGCTCGAACCTATTAAAATGACGCTTGATGGCTCGAAAATGGTGTCCACTCCAGTCATAAATTTAGCCTTCAAAGCAGCTTGATGATGGAAAGAGAAAATACGTAATTCACATTCATAAATTTAACCATGCTACTTTTGAGTTACCTTCATATACGCGAACAGGGCAAGTGAAGCAAAAACCAGCGCGTATAAGGCTATGTCAACAAGCATGTAAGGAGAAAATGGTGGACTCCTAAGAAGAAAAGCTCTTGAAAGGTCTGCACCACAGCTTAGGGGGTTATAACGTGCCAGCAACGTTAATTGTGGAAGAGCTCTTTCTATAAGCCCAATAGGGTAGAAAACTGTGCTGCAGAAGAAGAGCAGATAATAAACCACGCCTCTGGCTGTTATATACTTTTCAAAGCTTGTGGTTGAAACGGCTAGGGCTATGCTTAAACCCGAAGTTCCTAAAGACACTAAAAACAAAGCTGCAAGAATTGTGAGAAACTCTAAAGGTGCTGGGAAAGCTCCCGTATAGAGGTATGTTATGCCAAGAGTTGTGGCCAGAAGAGGCGCCATATAAATTATGCCTCTTAAACCTCCGGCTAAAACCCTTCCAATGGCTAGCTCCCACCTCTTAACCGGCAGACTTAACATGTAGTGGGAGATTTCCCGCCTAACCTCCATGTTTATTTCCCGTCCAATCATGAAGGCTGCGGCAAAAAGCGCAGTAATCGTTAAGCCAGGGGCAAAGAAGACAAAGTAGTCTGTTATTACGTCCGGTTTGACCATTCTCGTGTAGACTATTGCCATTATGAAGAGATCTGCTAGGTTCATGCTAACCATCCCGGCAACCCACCACTTGTAGCGGAAGAAATACTTGAAATCCCTTTCCACAATGGTTAGTATGGGCTTTACTGCCACCCTCCCCCCTCCAGTCTACGCTCATGTAAAACAACGCCTAGAAAAGTGAATATTGAAAAGAAGGCGACTATGCCGAGAGCTGCCAGCAGTGGTGGAACAGAAGCCGCAGACTCCAGTCCAGCACCCCACCTGAAAAAGTCGGCGGCAAAGGTTAACGGATTAATTAGGGCTATTCCCCTGTAATAGGGCGGCATGTAAGCTATTGGATAAAGAGTTGTGCTCAACCTAACGATTAAGGCATCAATAACACCCATCAATATGTCAAATCGGTCAGATGATTTTATGCTAACAGCCAAGGTGATGCTGAAGCCAGCCACGCCAAAAGTGAACAGAAATAGGGATAACAAAGCCACGAGGAGCTGGAGGGGGTTCGAAACGCCGATTAAGTAGAGGACAAACAGCATCATAGGTCCAACATATAAGAAGCTTCTTAAACCGCCCCCAACAGACCTGCCTAACACAAGCTCTTTCCTTGAAACTGGAACGCTTAGCAGGTATTCTATGACGCCGTGATCTGCCTCCTCATAAATGTCGTAGCCGATGAAGACTGTGGTTGAGTAAAGCATTGTTATTACTATTCCAGCCGCATAATAGTTGAAGTAGCTTCCCCCAACAGCAGCCTGGACATCAACCCGAAACATGTGATTTACAACTAATCCAAAAAGGGCTATTTGTGAAATAAACCATATAGCACGCATAATCAGCAGAAACTTGTATCTTAAAAACATTTTAATGTCCCTTTCAGCGACAATCCAAACCTTTCGAAGGCTTATCATTCCCTCTGAGCCTCTTCAATAGTTAAGCCAGTATAATGCGCAAAAACGTCGTCCAGTGAAGGTTCGCTCATACGAATAGACCTAATCTGAACATGCATCTTCACGAAAAACTCTGTGATTTTTGGCAAAACCTCTTCGGCTTGGTTCAAATAAATCTTCAAATAGTTAGGCTTTACCGTAAGGACATTAACAACCCGTGGAATTTCCCTCAGCTCATTAAGCACTTTTTCGGGCGCATCCTTTTCGAGGGCTATTTCAACAACGTCTCCGCCTGGTATGCTGTCCTTTAGTTTTTTAGGCTCATCGCAAACAAGCAGCTTGCCCTTATGCATTATTGCAACTCTGTCGGAGAGCACGTCCGCCTCGTAAAGCTCGTTTGTCGCTAAGAGTATTGTGGAACCCTCATCTCTAAGGTCTCTGAGCATGTTCCATATCCTATGCTTACCCACAACATCTATTTGGGCTGTTGGTTCATCAACAATGGCGATTTTAGGTCTCTGAATTAGGATTTTGGCTATCTCTACCCTTTTCCGCATGCCGCCGGAAAAGGCGTGCACGCTTTTGTAGCGGTCGTTCCAAAGCTCAAGCTCTTCGAGGGCCCACCTCACTCTTTTTGCCCGCTCGTCCGGAGGTAAGCCGCAAACTTTAGCATGCCAGTTCAAAATGTCCCATGGCGAGTCAACCCACAGAAGCTTAGGCTCTTGAAAAGCCATGCCAATAAGGGTTCTAGCCTTATCAGGCTCTTTCGTAACATCATAAGGTCCAATAAAGGCTGTTCCCTCAGTCGGCCTAATAACCGTCGTAAGCATAAGAAGCGTCGTCGTCTTCCCAGCCCCGTTTGGCCCTAAAATTCCGAGAATTTCCCCCTCTTCAACCTCAAGGTTTAGATGGTCAACTGCCGTGAAATCACCGAACTTCTTTGTGAGATTCACCATGCGGATTATCGGAGCCATTCCCTACTCCTTACGAGAAATAAACACAGTTATTTGGCGGTTACTTAAGGATTACGCGATAATAACTCGAAAGCACGTCTTTCAGCCTTTTCAACAACAGCATGTTCATCCAATGTTTTGACAACCCTATTCTCCATCAGAATTTTACCATCAACTATCACCGTGTCAACGTCGCCGCCCCTAGCCGAATACAATATGCTTGCGTAAACATTGTGCAAAGGCCTCAGATGAGGTTTTAAAAGGTCTATTAGGATTATATCCGCCTTCTTCCCAACCTCCAAGGAGCCGACGCTTTTTTCAAGTCCTAAGGCTTTAGCTCCATTTATCGTTGCCATCTCCAAGACTTCACGGGCGGACAGCACTTCAGGCTTTCGATAAACAAACTTTTGGAGCAAGGCCCCAAACTTCATGGTTTCAAACATGTCAAGGGTGTTGTTGCTCGCCGGCCCATCGGTGCCTAAAGCCATATTAACGCCCAATCCAAGGAGTTCTTTGACCCTTGCAGCGCCAAGCCCAAGCTTCATGTTTGCAACAGGCACATAAACAGCATTTACGCCACGATTTGCCAAAATATGCATGTCGCTTTTAGATAAGTTGATGCAGTGGGCTGCTAGAACATGCCCGCTGAAAAATTCAAGCTTGTCTAAAAATTCAGCCTCGCTGCCGCATCCATACCTTTCCTTGTAATCCTTGAAAAGCTCTTCTGACTCCGCCAAGTGGATGTGGACGCCAACCCCAAGCTCTAGGGCTTTCTCCCTAACTTTTACAAGAAGTTCTGGACTGCAACTGTAAGCCGCATGGGGCCCAAGCATTGTTTTCACCCTCCCATCGGCATACCCGTTAAAAGACTTGGCAAATCTGACGCTCGCATTTAGCATTTTCTCGCCACGCGCCCTATCTCCAGCCTCAATTATGCCCTCGGCCAAAACTGCCCTTAAACCGCTCTCAGAAACAGCCTTGGCAACCATATCCTCGTGGAAGTACATGTCTGCAAAGCATGTTGTTCCGCTCTTCAGCATTTCCAAGCAGCCCAAAAGCGCCCCAAAATAAATATCGTCCAGCGTCAGCTTCGCCTCTAAGGGCCAAATAGTCTCCCGCAGCCAAACGTCTAAGGGCTTGTCTTCGGCTAAACCCCTAAAAAGGGTCATAGCCACATGAGTGTGGCAGTTTATAAGCCCTGGCAGCGCAACCTTACCTTTGGCATCTATCTTTTTATCTGCATATATGCCAACTGCTGATTCGCGTTTACCAACAAAAGCTATTTCCCCACCCTTTATGACTATGGCGCCATCTTCAATAATGTCAATACCGCTGCCCTTTTTCATAGGCAAAATGGTACATCCAGAGATTAGAATGTCGGCTTTCACGAACACCACACAAAAACTAGAAAGCGTGAAAGACGGATAAAAAGCATGCTGGCTTTTCGGAATTTTCCGGGCCTTCTCCCCTCTGAGGACTAAGCTTAACCCGGGCAGATTTTACAAGCTGAGTCCGTGGTTGTGCTTCTCAACCCTCTTAAGGAGGGAGTGCAAAGCCGGCTGCGCCAAGTCCTCGCCAATCACTGATCCTTTAGGGATTCCTGTGGCGCCAATCTTCTTGCATATGAAGTTAAGTGAGTCCTCAGTAAAGTTCAGGAGGTTTTGGCCTTCAGCCGTTAGCTTGTAAACTTTCCTGGGCCTTTCATTTGACATGTCCCATTCGCTCTTCACATAGCCGCTCTTTTCAAGGGCGTTTAAAAGCGGGTAAATTGTGCTTGGGCCAAAGTATACGCCGAAGTTTTTGCGGATTTTGGTTATTATCTGGTAGCCGTGCATAGGCTGGGCGCTTAGAAACTGGAGGACTATAAGGTCTAAGAGGCCCTTCATGAGTTTAACCTGAACCTCTTTCGAGTTGTTCACCACGGTTTTTCCCCATCCTTTTCTGTAGTTTTGTCTAACAGTTTTTCTGTTAGACTAGGATACGATATGTCCAATTTTAGACATATCTCAAGACTCTATAAAGCCTAAACAAAAATATAAAGCTTCACACTTACCAAAAGCATAAAAAAGCATAACAAAAGCATAACAGCCAACTATTCCAAAACATGCATAACCCATATAAGCTTAACAAAATAAGTCAAAAACAGAACACAAAAAGGCAAAAACCATGGAAGAAAACCTCAAAAAAGAAATTGTTCAACACATAACCAAAAACCTACTAGACATCCAAATATTAGCACTAATAAATAGAGAACCCACATGGGGATATAAAATAAAAAAGCAGATAGAGGCCTTTTCTGGGCTGAAAATACGCCATGGAGCCCTATACCCACTACTACGGAAACTGGAAAACAGAGGCCTAATAACAAGCCAAAAGCAACAGCAGGGAAAACGCACAAGAAAAGTGTACGCGTTAACTGAGAAGGGAAAGGCGTACGTGAAAACATACTACAGTTTATTAATGGCGCAAGCACAAACAACATAGGAAATGATTGAAGTAGCGATTGTGGGTGGAGGGCCTGCTGGCGCCTACTGTGCATATAAACTCGCAGAAAAAGGCATATACCCGACAATTTTCGACCATTCTCATCCAAGAGAAAAACCATGCGGTGGAATGATTTCACCCTTAACCCAAGAACTTTTTCCGTTCCTTAAAAACCTCCCAATAAAGCACTTAAAAAGGAGAGAAGTTTATTTTGTAACTCCTTTGGGGCGAAAGTTTTCTATAGCTCTTAAAAGGGGCGAAGTTATCTGCGTATCCCGATTAAAGTTTGACCAGTACCTGCTGGATATGGCCTTAAATAAAGGCGCTGAACTGAAAAGGGAGAAAGTTGTGGACATAAAGAAGAGTGGAAAAATGTGGAAAATAGCAACAACAGAGAAAGCTTACTTGGCTAAGAAACTGGTTGGCGCAGATGGTGTTAACAGCATCGTTCGGAAGAAAGTTGCATCTCCATTAAAAAGTACGGATATGGGGATATGCCGAGGATATTTCGTGGAAAATCTTGAAGGTGAAGGGATATCCTTCCATTTTCTCCCTCATAGGAAAGGGTATATGTGGATAATTCCAAGAAAAGAGAACACTTGTATTGGGGTGGGGTGCTCTGAAATAGCCCGTTCAAAAAATCTCAATAAGGAACTCGACTTTCTTATTAGGAAAAACCGTCCGAAAACAAAAATCATTTCAAGCTGGGCAGCATTAATCCCTAACATAAAAGAGGTAAAAACGCTCCAAAACCCGGTGGCTGGGCCATCATGGGTGCTTATAGGTGACGCGGCAGGCCACGTTAACCCAGTGAGCGGGGAAGGTATACCATACGCACTTTTAGGTGGTGAACTGGCTGCTCAAGCAATAGCGGAAAACGAGACGCTTCTCTTCGAAAAACTTTGGAGACAAGCATACGGCTTAAATCTAATTATAAACATTAAAATAAGAAGATGGTTGTATAAAAGACCAGTTTTGGAAGGTTATTGCAGGTACATTAAAGTCAAGAGCGCTTTAAAGCAGCGGAGTAAATGAAATGAGCAACGAAAAAATCGTGAAAGAAATCATCCGTGAATGCAAGCGACTTGGAGAAAAAGCCTACGAAATCGCAAAAGAAACGGTTTTGAAGAAAAATTTTGAGTACAAATTGATGAATGAAGCAGCGTATTATTTCATGGAATTATGGCATGACTACCAACATCCCGCCCTCCTTGCAATAGCTTGTGAAGCAGTGGGTGGAAAACCAGAAAAAACAACACGTGTAGGCGCCTCACTTGTACTTTTGGCAGGAGCCGCCGACTTGCATGATGACATTATAGACAACTCGAAACTGAAGGGGTCGAAGGTAACGGTTCTAGGAAAGTTCGGCACAGATATGGCCCTCCTCCTAGGGGACGCATTACTATTTGAAGGGTTAAAACTATTAGACACTGCGTGCGAGGATTTTCCAAAGGAAAAGGGTAGAAAAATAAAGGATACTATAGAAAAGGGGTTCGCAGAGCTTGCGATAGCCGAAGCAATGGAGTCAAGCCTAAAACGTAATTGGAGCACCAACCCAGAAGACTATTTTAAAATCCTCCAAAAGAAGGCAGCTGTTTCCGCGGCCACAGCAAAGGCTGGAGCGATAATTGGGGATGCCACACCATTACAGGTTATGGATTGGTGGGAAATCGGCAGATCGTTAGGTGTTTTAGCCAGTGTCAGAGACGAGTTTATAGACATCTATGAAGTTGAAGAGCTAAGAAACAGGAGGGACAACGAATGTTTACCCCT
>Ga0272445_1000823_pt1 | contig 26627 bp, 21 predicted proteins | sample YNPCB0031_FD_194404 | JGI IMG/M metagenome (GOLD analysis project Ga0272445, IMG submission 194404) | Hot spring sediment microbial communities from Yellowstone National Park, WY, United States - YNP-CB-003-1 | ecosystem: Environmental > Aquatic > Thermal springs > Hot (42-90C) > Sediment... | reverse complement strand
TGGCCGCCGCCCCTGGCCGCTCCGCCCCAAAGGGGCGGAGCGGCCAAAACCTCCCTCCATTCAGAAAGTTTTTGATTGTAAATAGTATAAAAAGAAAGTCTGTGCCAGGAAATGGTCTTGGGGGGAAAGGCTATTCCGGCTTAGAAAGTATGTCGGGTTGTAAAGATGATTTGCCACCCTTCTCGGCTGTAGGCGGCATCCGCGCGTAGAATGGTTTGGAAATTCCACACTACTCGTCCGCCTATGCCCAAACTGCTTTTCCAGGGGTAAGGCCAGTAGGTCGGTCTATTAGTTCCCGTACCTAAGTCTGCGAAGGTTACCAGCCCGCTAACAAAGTTTTGGCGAAGGAGTTTGGTTTCTAAGAGCATGAGGCGCATTTCCATCTGGTACACTTGTCCGAAGGGGGCGATGAAGCGATTTTCTCGGTAGCCGCGCAGAAGGTTGGGCCCGCTCAGCCCCTCAAAGCGACGAGCCTCCGACCAGCTTGTGAGGTAGTACAAGTCCCAAAGCGGGACTTTCTGTCCATAAGTGCCGTAGAACACACTGCGTAAAGCCAGTGTCAAGCGGGGGAGCCCTTTGGGGTTTTCATAAAGTAGGAGGTAGCTTCGGAGGTCCAGGGTGGTTTTGTAGATAGGGCGTCCGAGGGCGATTTCTTGAGACAGCTCTAGGAGAAGGCCTTTATGGGGGTCTACTTCAAAGTCCCGGCTATCCCATATGAGAGCTGCTCCGAGAAAGAGCCGAGACCCGGCAGGAGAGAGGGGATAGGGGAGAGGTTGGGTTATGAGGCTGTCGTAGAGGGTGGGGGCCTGCTGAGCGGTCTGGTGGCAGTTGAGGCGATAAGGGGAGTTCGCTAAGGAGGTGGGCTCTTCGTAGAGGTAACGGAGGCCTCCGCTCAGTCGCCAGAGTCCATGAGCTAGGAGCCGCTCTCCGATTAGCCAGAGCTGGAATCGTCGCATGAGCACCCGGTGAAAAGCTTCCCGTGTGCGAAGGACTCCGGCCGTATCTACAAAGGGGCTTTTGAGAGCCTGATAATAAGTGCTCAGACGACCGTCGGGAGCCCCAATTCTATAAGAGAGCGTGTGGGCATCGGACCCCCAGACCTGAATTTGCCCGTCTTGGCGACCTTCCATGCGTAACATGATCCGGTATGGGCGCCCCTTAGGCCACAACCACTCGTACCCAACCCGCCCATACCAGACCTCCCGTTGAAAAAAGCCTATCTGAATACTGGCAAAGTGCTGATACGGAAGGGCTCTAAAAAGGCTATCTTCCCGGCGACCATTGTAAGAGGCATTGGTACTTAGAGATGCCCCTAGGCCGCGATTGGGGTCGTATCCTATTGTAGGATAGGCTGTCCATATCCATCCGGGCCTTTTTCGGGCGGCCTCAAAAGGCGGGAGCCGCTTGCGCTTATCCAGCCAAGTAGTTTCCTGAGCCAGAAGGAGACACCCCAGCAGTCCCATGCGCCACACTCCCCTAAGGTAGCTACCAATCCAGAGTTCTGCTTATCTTTGGACAATGCTCAGCCCCATCCCTGCCCTCTCTACCTTGGAGAAGTATGTTCGGGAACTCCAGCAGGCCTGGCTCACCGGTAAAATCCACCCCCTCTGGGACTACAAGACCCTATCCGAGGCTGTGCCCTCCCCGCAGGTGCTTAGACTTATTTTCTTCCAGGTAGATACGCACCTTATCAAGCCCCTTTACGAGGCACGGCTCTGGGAGGTTCAGGACGGGATTGTCTTAGAGCGGCTGGGGGACTTTCTCTTCCAAGTCCATGAAAAAATCGCCATCCCCCATGTGCAGATTAGTCCATTTCTCCACCAGGCGCTCTATCAGAGCTTACTTCTTATTCTCCGGCCCGAGGAGAGCCTGTATAACTATTTTTTCCAGCATCGCAAGGCGCTCAATCTGAGGGAGTTTTCCTTTTATAGCCGCTATATCGTGTATTTTGACTTTGTGCCGGCGGCGCTCCTTTCGTATGCAGAAAGGCAGGGTCTTCAGGTGATTGACGAGGCTTTGTGGCGGGAGAAGTTTAGCCGAATCCTCAAGGTTTATGAGGAAGAGACGCAGGAGCCCATAGAAGGGTATCAGCGGCGTCTTTTGGAAGGGCTGGTTCGTCAGAGCTGGGAACGTATTCAGGAGCGGTGGCAGGCTCTTTCTGCTGCGGAAGAGGAGGTGATTGGAGGTAGTATTATTTCGGCTGAGGATGAGGATCGGGAGGTGCTTAAGAATCTTTTTGGGACGGGTACTAAGGCGGTGGGCGGTGCTCAGGCTGAGTCTGCCCGGCGGAATCCCTTACTCTCCGCCATAGAGTATGAGCCCCGCGCTATTTTGGCGGCGAAGTTTCAAGAGCGGCCACGCCGAGCCGATGTTCTGCGCCGCTTTGAGATAGAGGCTATTCCGGCGCATAAGCAGTTTCTGTTCATTCAGCGGATTTTTGAGGGGGATGTGGAGGCCTTTCACCAGGCGATAGAGGAGCTAAATAACCTCCAATCTTTAGCTGAGGCGCAGGCATTTTTGAGCCGTTGGCTGACAGATAAGACGGATCCTCAGGTTCGGGAGGAGTTTCGTCAGTGGGTCTTATCCCGCTTTAGCGGAAGGTAGCGTGCCCTCTTTGAGCGGTTATAAGTCTGTCTTGGAGGCGCTGTATGCGCGATACCATTGTTTATTTTATCGGGCCATGGACCCGGTGGAGGTGGTGTGGGGGTATGAGGGGGTGGAAGATCAGGCGATAGCGGGTTTGTGGGCGGCTCTTTTTGCGTGGGGGCAACGCCGAGTGGCTATCCAGAAAACCCGGGCTCTTTTGCAGGCGCTTGTGCCTTCGCCCTATGCCTATCTCCAAAGTGGGAGGCCCTTGCATATTCTGCTGCGCCACCGCACTTGGAAGCCGGAAACCATAGCGCTGGTGTGGGAGGGGCTTCGGGAGATTTATGGGCGATATGGAGGGCTGGCGGCGTTTTTTAGGCCGTATCGGGAGGGTTTATGGGAAGGGGTGGCGGCCTTTCAGGCAGAGATGGTCCGAGGCGCACCGGCGCTGCGGCGATATGTGGGGGACCTTCGGCGGGGCAGTGCTTCCAAGCGGCTCTGGCTATGGCTACGGTGGATGATCCGAAAAGACGAGATTGACCCCGGGCCCTGGGCAGCCACTTTTTCCCCTGCTGAGCTTTATGTGCCCCTGGATGTCCATCTATTTAGCTGGGCCCGCCGCTTAGGGCTTCTGCATACTTCCACTGCTAACTGGCGCGCTGTTGTAGCTCTTACGGAGCTATTTCGGGAATTGGTGCCCCACGATCCCCTGCGCTATGACTTTGCCATTCTTACTGCCAGCGCCCTGGGCGAACTTCAAAAAGTCACCTGGCCCTCATAGTCGCGCCCCTTGTAGGTAATACGATAGCGGTAAGAGCCTTTTAGCTGGGCAGTCCCAGGCAGACGCCGTTGACGTTTGCCTTGCAAACTCGGCCACTGATAAAAGTACACAATAGAGTCCTGCGACCCTAAGAGCCGCAACTCCACCATCCCATCAAAGGGTATCTCATAACTAATCACAGCCGCCGTATCCCCCGCAGCCCGGCTAAAACTCAGCACCGTGAAAGTATTGGGCTTCTTGAGTACATTCGTTTGCGCATAGGCCAAAGCCCCCAAAAGCCATAGCCCTATTTGAGCTTGGAAAGTAAAAGGTAATCGCAGTCGGTCCATAGCTCGGCGATTTTTTTATTGAGTTTCATCATTAGGTCTAAGTAGCGGCGGTATTGGATGAGGGTTTCTCGGACGGAGGGGGTGAGCCGTTGGAGGACTTTGAGCTCGCCATAACGGGTCCATACCGCCATCAGAGCATACTGGTAAGGCAGCCACTCATAATGAAAGTCTTTGAGCTGCTGATAAATCTCTTCTGTATGAGTGCGGATGCGGCTGGTAACTACGCGAAACGAATCTACATAGAAGGGCAGACGTTTCGGATACTGAGCAATAGCGATCATGCTATTGAGGGTATCGCGGTAGGCGTTGAGGAGAGAGTCCAAACGAAGAAGGTGCGGCTCTTGATAGGCTACGAGCTTAAGAATTGCCTCTTGATGGGCCTCAAAGGGCGTAATGGCCGAATCTATGGCAGGAAGAGAGTCCTTTTTTGGGGGGACTTTGGAGGGGGTTTGGGCGCAGCTAAGCCAGACCAGGCCCCCCAAAAGCCACAGGCGGAAAGTTCTCATCCCGAATCTCAATAGGTCCAAACCGACTCTCATACTTGTGGAGATTATCCTGCATGGCTATAATCAGACGCTTAAAGTGGCTGGGCGAAAGAATGATCCGACTGCGTACCCGCGCTTTGGGCACCCCGGGGAAAACCTGCACAAAGTCCAGAATGAACTCTGCCGCCGTATGCGATATAATCGCTAAGTTTGAGTAGATGCCTTCGGCCACCTCGTCGGTGATTTCCAAGTTGAGCATGGGCTCTTCGGGTCGGTTTTCTTCGGGCTTCATGAAAAACAAATGTAGGGTGTTTTCATGAAGTGGGTGGGATGGCTTGGGGTGGGGGGGATGTTAGGGGTGGCTGGGCTAATAGGAGGGCGCTCCTTTTGGGCGGCCCGGGTGCTGGAATATTATGTTGGGTCAGAGGTGGGGGTGGAAGCTGTGGCGGTGGAATGGCTGGGCGGAAAGGAATGGCAAGCCCACTTGCAAGGAGTAGAGGTGCATTCCACCGAAACTACCCTCCCCTTTGCTCCTATGAAGGCTGAGAAGGTAACGCTGCACTTTAAGGGGCTTAGGCTACGACGTATAGAGTTTGAGGGGGCATCGGCTGTTCTTTGGAGGCAGGGGCGGGGGAGCGGGGCTGTGCGCAACTATCAGCGGCTCTTTCCGAAGCGGGGGCGGGGGCGCCCACTTTCCATCGCCGTCTCTGGCCGAAAAGTGCACTTTTACCTCCTTAATCAGCCAGCCCAGTTGGAAATAGGGGCCGTGGCGGACCGAGTGGAGGGGCTTTTAGAGGTGGATTCCCTCTGGGTGCGCATAGCACCCGCCAAAGTCTGCTTGGAACGTTTAGAGATATGTTATCGGGGACGGCTCTATGAGGGACTGCGGGAGGGGACTCTGCATTATACGGGACAATATCGCAAAGCCACCGACACCTGGGAAGTGGCAAGGCTGCAGTTAGACTTTCCTGCTCTCAAGCTGGGATACGAGGGGAAGGTCGTGCGATGGGCGGCCTTATGGGGGGGAATGCACGCCTGGGTAGATAGCGTGCTTCTTCAACAATGGGCGGAAATTCCCCCGCTTTTTCAGGCTGTGATGGGGCCAGCGGTGAGGGTCAGCGCAGGGTTTTCGGGGGATACGGTGGGGTTTCATGGGTGGGGCGAAGGCCCCCGAGGGCATTACGAAGCCTGTGCCACCTGGGAAGGCGATCATTTACGGGGTTTGGAGGGCCTCCTCTGGAAGAAGCCCTGGTATGTTTTGGCGTTTCGGAGTTCCGATGGAACGTTCTGGAGGGTGCGGGGGCGAGGCTCGTATGGGGGCTATCCTTGGGGGATGGAGGCAGAGTTAGAGTATGCTTCTGAAGCGGGTAGAGCGTATTTTCGGTTGGGCGACATAGAGGGGAGGTATGAGGGTTCGCTTCGGCGGGGGCGGGGTGTCCTTCGGCGGGAAAGGCTAATAGCCATGGGCGTGTGGGACGCCGAAACGGGTCTAACCCTTCGTATAGACACCCTTAGTTGGTCGGAGGTCGCCGCCTTCCTTGGGGCGTATCGGCCTTTGATGCGGGGTCAGGGGCAAATCCCCTCTTCTTGGCGGGTGGAGGTGCGGCGGCTTAGCCTCAGTCAGGATTGGAAGGTGGAAAATCTTCGGCTGAGCTCCCGGGAGAAGGGTGTTCATGGACGAGGGATGCTTTATTATCGGCCTTGGAGGATTAGTCTGTGGGTGGAAGGCCTTATAGCGAATGGGGGAGCTCAAGGGAGGGCGTGGGGCAAAAGCCCAGAGGATGACCTATGGGTTGAGCTGGGGTGGCAGGGTGATTCGGTTAGGGTTTCGTTGGCGGGTTTGTTGGGGGGGGCCTATTATGTAGGGCTGGCGGGGTGGGGCTCCCTTTCCCAGCGGCACTTGTGGGTAGAAACGGGTCGGCTCCAATCAGCTGCAGGAAGCTACGTAGAGGTGCAGGGGCTTTTTACGGATAGCTTAGCGGATGGGGGAGCCTCCGGAGAGGTGTTTTTGCCCGAAATCCTCAGCTGGCTTCCCCTAAAAGGCGTAGAAGTAGAAGACGGCCATCTCAGGGCGCAAGTGTGTTTTCAGGAGCCTTGGCAAACCCTTCTTTCCTGGGATAATCAGGCTGAGGGCTGGACGCGCCTATCAGCTGTCAAGGGCCGCTTTGTGAAGCCCGACTTACCGCTTTCGCTCACCCATGTGCAAGTGGTCTTTAATCCGGTGGCTACTCGCATAGAGGGGCTTTATGCGCAGGTGGGAGAGTTACGGCTTTTGGGAGAGGCTGAAGTCCAAGGCACGCTGGGCTATCTATACGAAGATTGGCGGGAGCTGCGGGGCCGAGCCACCTTGTATGTGGATAACTTTCGGCTTCTGGATGTGTGGCGAGTACGCCGAGGAGGAACGTACCTACCCCGTCTTTTACTCCCCGAGAAGATGCACCTCCAAGCGCAAGTCGTAGCGCAAAATGTGGATATGGTAGGATTTAGGTTTGAGCGGGTGGAGGTGGAAGGGGAGCTGGCTGAGCAGGTCATCCGTTTAGATAGAGTGGAGGCCGGCTATAAGGGGGGCAAGATTGTAGGGTGGGGCGTGTTAGATGCGGTGGATACGAGCTGTTACATAGCGGCTTGGCAAGCTAGGGCCGAGGCGCTTCCCGTGGATGCAGTCCTCAGGGAGAGCGGTCTTATACGCGTGCCTGCCATTCGGGCTTTGGGACTTCGGGGGGAGTACGCCGGCGAATTTCAGGCTGCTATCCGGTTTGCGCCTAACCTCACCTGGAAACAAAACAGCACCTTCCTCGCCACAGGCCGCATCTCCCGAGGCCTCTTTCAAACGCCGGCTTTCTTTCGCTGGCTTCGGCCCTTTTACTTAGCGGCTTATCGGGACTCCATGGATTTCTTGGCGCAGATTTCAGAACTCTCTATTGTAGATGGCTACCTTCAGCTGCATAAGTCTCTCGTTCTGACCCGCATAGCCGCTTTTCACATAGAGGGCACACACCTGCTTGCGCGGGATCGCTTTCTTTATCGCTTGCAGGGGGCCCGGCTCTACCGAAAAGCTCAACGTTATCCCTATCTGGAACGGCTATCTCCCTACCTCGTAGATCGGCTGGCCAGCAGCCTTTGGCTCTTTTATATTGAGAAAGAAGGTGGGCGGGTGCGCTGGCACTATCCCTTCAAAGTTCTTCTGCGGCGACTAATAACCGGCTAAACTGGGCCGGAAAGAGGGCGGGGAAATTGAGCGTAGCTTGTAAGTTACACGCTGATGCGGTTTGTGGGGAGCCATCAGCCTAATCGGTTATATGTACCTTTGTAGGATGAGCCTGAAAGAAAAACTTCATGCGGCGCTGCGACGTCAAGCTCTTTTAGGGGCATCCATAGAAGTGCTTGCTTGGGATCAGGAAGTGATGATGCCCCGAGCGGGGGCGTATCATCGGGCTCAGGTGATAGGGGAGCTGGCCGCTTTGCACCACCAGAACCTCACCCAAGCGGTTTTACCTCTGATTCGGGAAGCCCTCCACTCCTCCAAAAGTACTTTCACCCCCTCCGAAATAGCCCAGCTCCAAATCTACCTTCAAGAATCCGAACCCATTGAAAAGCTTCCTACTGACCTCGTCAGAACTTTTTCGGAAGTTGCCAGTCAGGCTCAGGTCGTATGGGCGGAAGCCCGAAGCCGCTCTGATTTTTCTGCTTTTGCCCCCTATCTTGAAAAGATTATTCGTCTCTCTCAGGAAAAAGCCCGCTACCTCGGCTACGAAGAAGAGCCCTATGAGGCTCTTTTGCGGCTCTTTGAGCGAAGCCTCCGTCCGAAAGCCGTAGAAGCGCTTTTCGCAGAGATCCGAGAGTTTCTCATTCAGACGCTTCAAGCCTGTCAGGAGGCTTCTCTTCCGGCTTCGGAGGCGCCTGCCCTTCGGATGGCGGCGGCTCACCAGCGAGCCCTGGTAGAAGAGGTGCTCACCCGCATCGGCTGGAATCCCGAAACTAATCGTTTAGACCTTTCGCCGCATCCTTTCTGTTCGGGCATTTCCCCCAAAGATGTGCGTCTCACCATTCGCATAGATGAGGAAGATATTTTGATGGCCTTAGGCAGTGCTATGCATGAGATGGGCCACGCCCTCTATGAAATGGGCCTTCCTGAGGAGCCGCTGGGCTGGCCTATCACCATGGCCGCCTCCCTCAGCATCCATGAGTCTCAATCCCGCTTCTGGGAAAATCACATCGGCAATAGCCTCGCTTTCTGGCGCTTTGTGTACGAAAAGATTCTCCCTGCCTACCAGCCGGATTGGCTCTCGGCGTATACACCCCTGACCTTAGCTCAGCGAGCCAACCTCATCAGGCCCCATCTTATCCGCATTCAGTCCGATGAGGTGAGCTACCACCTGCATATCCTTTTGCGCTTTGAGTTAGAGCGGGCTTTGATCAATGGCGACCTTTCCGTAAGCGATCTGCCCGCCGCCTGGAACGAGAAAATGCAGAAGTACTTAGGCCTAACCCCTCCCTCCGATGCTTTGGGGGTTCTGCAGGATATTCACTGGTCTATGGGAAGTTTTGGCTACTTTCCTACTTATTCGCTGGGGAGCTTTTATGCGGCGCAGTTTGCGGCTGCCATAGAACGGGAGCATCCTAATTACTTGGAGGCGGTTGCGCAGGGTTCGTTTGAGCTTCCGCTGGCCTGGCTTCGGACGCATATTCACGCCTATGGGCATACGCTTACCTCGGAAGCGCTGTGTGAGCAAGCTACGGGCGAGCCTCTTTCGGCCCGCTATTATCAAGCTTACATTCGGGATAAGGTTGCCCAGCTTTACGAAGGTTTAGTGGCTCTGCCGGCATGAATCCCTACCAGGTTACGCGGCGCCTCCTTAAAGAATTGGCACGGCGGCCTTATGCCTTCTTAGGGGCGCTCCTGCTGGTTTTTGTGGTATCCAGCTTTCAACCCCTGCGACCCTATCTGTACCGCTATATCATTGATCATCCTTTGGCGGAACGTAATTATCCGGCTTTCTGGACTTGGGGGGCGATTTTGATAGGGCTTACGGTTTTCCATGCCCTGCTACAAAGGCTGCAAAACCTTTTCACCCAGCGCCTCGCTTGGTCCCTCGTTCATGATTTGCGCGTACGTCTCTTCGGGAAAATCCTTCGCCTCCCAATCCCCCTCCTGAGCCGCTACTCCTCGGGTATTCTCTTTACCCGCCTCATGACCGATACCCAAACCCTCCAGTCCACCCTCTCCGAAACTCTACTGGTCATTGGCAGCGAAATGTTACAGCTCTTGATCCTCTTAGTAGTGATGTTTGCTGTGGATCCCTTTTTAGCGCTGGTGACCCTTTTAACCTTGCCCTTAGGTCTGCTTACTTCCAGCTACTTCTCCCGCAAAATCCGGGAAAGTTTCACCCGAGTACGACGTTATATTGGGTTCATGAATGCTTATCTCCAGGAACTCCTGCGTACCCGGGAGCTTTCCTGGGCCCTCGCCATGGAAGATAGCCTCCTGAAACGTTTTCACCGCCTCAACCGCCAGTTCTATAAAAGCTACCGCCGCACTATTGGCTACTTTAGCTTTTTCTTTCCGGCCATGGACCTGGTCACTATCGTAGGTCTTATAGTGGTCTTAGGGGCAGGTAGCTATCGCCTCTCCCATGGCCAAACTACGCTCGGCACGCTCGTGGCTTTCAGTCTGTATTTGCAAATCTTCTTTCGGCCGTTTCGGATTTTGGCCGACCAGGTCAATAGCTTACAAATGGGTTTAGTGAGTGCGGATCGGCTCTTTCGGCTCTTAGACAATCCCGCCGAAGAACCCTCTCAGGGCCAAACTCCCCCTTCTGCGCCGCCCTATCGCTTAGAAGTGAAGGAAGTCTCCTTTGCTTATCAGCCCGGAGAACCGGTGTTAGAGAATTTCTCATTTCAGGCGGAACCCGGCGAAATCGTCGCCCTCTCTGCCCCTACAGGCAGCGGAAAAAGTACTTTCTTCTATCTCATCTTAGGGTATTACGAGCCGCAGGCGGGGGAAATTTCCTATGGCGGCCTTCCCATCTCCGCATGGGATAAAGCGGCCCTGCGCCGAGAAATAGCCTACATCCCGCAAGAGCCTGTGCTATTTGAAGGCACGCTGCTGGATAATCTCACTTTGTATGAGCCGTTTTCGGAAGAGGAGATTTGGGATGCGGCCCAAAAGATAGGTATTGACTCGTATGTGAAGGCCTGGCGTTTAGATATGCAGATTGGGCCGCAGGGGCAGAACCTATCAGCGGGAGAGCGCCAGCTCATAGCTTTATGGCGGGCTGCGCTGCGAAAACCCAGCCTCTGGCTCTTAGATGAACCCACCGCCCAAATAGACCCCCAAACCGAAGCCCTACTCTATCAAAGTTTGCGTCGCTTAGCCAATGGCGCGATCGTGCTTTTGATTGCGCACCGGCCCGAAGCGCATGCCTACTGCAATCGGGTAGTTACCCTTCGCCCACGGTCTGCCCATGCCGCCTAAGCACTGGATTGTCCTCCCCACCTACAACGAAGCCGATAACATCCTCTCCATGCTCAAGGCCCTTCAAGAGCTTTCTTTGGCTCCTGGCGTCTTAGTAGTAGATGACAACTCCCCCGATGGTACGGCTGATCTGGTACGGGCTTATCAGCAAGAGCACCCCGAGACGTTCGTTCGGCTCCTGGTGCGCACCCAAAAAGAGGGCTTGGGCCGAGCCTACGAAGCCGGATTTAGGTGGGTTTTGGCCAATACTTCGGCTGAGTACATCTATGAGATGGATGCCGACTTTAGCCATGCACCTCGGGATGTAGAAAGGTTAGCCCGGGCGCTGGAAGAGGCCGACTTAGCTATTGGCTCCCGCTACGTGAAAGGTATCACGGTGGTCAATTGGCCTTTGAGTCGGATATTATTGAGTTATGGTGCCAGCTGGTATGTGCGTACGGTGACGGGCCTTCCGGTGAAGGACCCTACGGCAGGCTTTGTGGGGTATCGGCGCTCCCTGTTGGAAACCATTCTGAGTTTAGGGTCTTTTCGGTTTCGGGGTTATGCGTTTCAGATTGAGGTCAAGTATAAGGCGTATTTGGCGGGGGCCAAGCTGGTGGAGGTGCCGATAGTTTTTACGGAGCGGATGGCGGGCCGCTCCAAAATGAGCTCCGCCGTGATATGGGAAGCTATCTGGGGGGTTTTGTGGCTGCGCTGGCAGCGAAAAGCCTTGAAGAGACGTCTAAGAGCCACCTCAAAGGCTTCCTCCTTAGCTTGAGAGCAAAAACTCCCAAGTGAGGGGTGGGGCTGCCCAGTTTTGTAGGAGGTCGGTGGTAAGCCAGCTTAGCACGATGGCAGGTTGCAGGTGGCCTGATAGAGCATCTAAGGCCTCCAAAAGGCGGCTCAAGGCATAGGCTTTTTGCGAAAAGGAGAGGTTAGGGTTCTGCTGCACTAAGGTCATACTTAGGCGAAGCGCTTCCGGCAGGAGGGGATTCCGCCCAAGGGTATCTATGAGGCTTATCCAATCCTGGGCTAAGTGCGGTTGGAGGCAGTAGCTGAGCCACAGACGGGTTGTTTGCAAAAGCTCCTGCCAGGCAGGTTCTCCCAGCTGCCGCAGCCGACTGAGGCTCCCCTCCGCAAGCCGTACCCACAAGCGCGCCTCCTTATCATCTTTTGCGCCCTCCGCATAAGCCAGTAAAGTCCCTTCCGATAGAGGGGCAATAGACCACACCTGCGTGCGAGACCGAATAGTAACGGGCAGCGCCTCTAAGCGAGTGGCCAAAAAGAAAAACACCGTTTGGGGGGGCGGTTCTTCAACGAGCTTGAGGAGGGCATTGGCTGCTTGCCGGGTAAGGGTTTCGGCGTGCCAGAACCACACTACGCGCCAGGTATTTTCAGCGGGGGTCAAGAGCAGAGCACTCTGAAGGCGACGAACCGTTTCCACCCCGATGTTCAGTGTAGAAGACTTGAGCAGGCTTTGAAACTCGCTTAGGCTTAGGAAGGGGTTTTGGAGGAGGGCTTGGGTGAGGCGCTGGGTGGCCTCTTCGGGGAAAGTAGCGGCGCTTGTGGGGGCTATCAGGTAAAGGTTGGGATGGGTCAGGTGAGCGACTTTTTGGCAGTTGGGGCACTCACCGCAGGGGGGAGCCGTTGAGGAGCATAAAAGGCTCTGGGTGGCTGCCCAGGCTAGCGCCGTCTTACCAATGCCCTCTTTGCCTACCCAGAGGATAGCCTGAGGAATCCGCTGCACCCGCAAAAGCCCTTCCCAGAGGGGACGTACCCGCTCCGCCTCCGGAACCTCTTCCCACCGCATGCCAAACAAAGGTTGAGAAATTTCCGAGCTCGTATATGTTTAGGAGTTCGTACCTTTGCACAAGCTTATGATGACGACGACCACGCAAGACTTCAAAGTCGCAGACCTGTCGCTGGCGGAATGGGGCCGGCGCGAGATTCGGATGGCTGAAGCGGAAATGCCCGGTCTGATGGCTCTTCGGGAACGGTATCGCCACAGCAAACCCCTCAAAGGTGCACGTATAGCAGGGTGCCTCCACATGACGATTGAAACGGCAGTCCTCATTGAGACGCTGGTTGAGCTCGGTGCCGAAGTGCGCTGGTCCTCCTGCAATCCGCTTTCCACCCAGGACCATGCCGCCGCCGCCATTGCAGCTGCAGGCATCCCCGTCTTCGCCTGGAAAGGCCAAACCGAAGAAGAATACTGGTGGTGCATTGAGCAAACCCTTTACTTCGGCAGTCCCGACCGTTCCCTCAATATGATTTTGGACGACGGGGGAGACCTCACACGGCTCGTCATAGAGAAATATCCAGAACTGGCCAAGCAGGTGCGGGGCGTCTCCGAAGAAACCACCACAGGCGTGCGTCGCCTCTATGAGTACGCAGCCAAAGGCATGCTGCCTTTCCCCGCTATCAATGTCAATGACTCCGTTACAAAGTCTAAGTTTGACAATATTTACGGGTGTCGGGAATCCGCTGTAGATGCGGTTCGCCGAGCCACCGGCATCATGCTCGCAGGTAAAACCGTCGTCGTGGCGGGTTATGGCGATGTAGGAAAGGGGACAGCAGAGGCCTTTGCGGGGGCAGGCGCTCAAGTCATCGTTACCGAAATCGATCCCATCTGTGCGCTCCAAGCCGTCATGGATGGCTTCCGCGTCATGAAAATGGATAATGCCGTGCGATTAGCCGACATTGTCATCACCGCCACCGGAAATCGCGACATCGTCGTGGGCCGCCACTTCTTAGCCATGAAAGATAAAACCATCGTCGGCAATATCGGCCACTTTGACTTAGAAATTGACGTTGCATGGCTCAATAAGCACTACGGCCACACGAAATACAGCCTCCGCCCTTATGTGGATGTGTATAATATTGACGGCAAGGAGATCATCCTCTTAGCGGAAGGCCGCCTTATGAACTTAGCTTGCGCCGAAGGGCATCCTTCCTTCGTCATGTCTTGCTCCTTCACCAATCAAGTGCTGGCTCAGATTGAACTCTGGACCCGCGGCGACCAATACGAAAATAAAGTCTATACCCTTCCCAAGCATCTGGATGAAATGGTGGCCCGCCTCCACTTAGAAAAGCTCGGCGCTGAGCTGGATGAACTAACCCCCGAACAGGCCGCCTACATCGGCGTACCCATAGAAGGCCCTTATAAGCCCGAATGGTATCGCTACTAAGGGGGAACTGAGGCTGTGAGACCCATAAAAGCCCTAGTGGTCTTTAGAAGAGAGGGACTGTCTTTCCCATATCAGGTCGCCATCAAGAATGGCTAATCGGCTTAGCGGGTCATGCCAAGCCCCTCTCTCCTGCATCTTCATACGGAAATCTTCGTACCTTTGCGAGGTCTCTGAGCAATCCAAGTTGCTCAGAGCTTTTTGCGGGAGTAGCTCAGCTGGTAGAGCGTCAGCTTCCCAAGCTGAAGGTCGCGGGTTCGAAACCCGTCTCCCGCTCACGATCGGCTCCTTTATTCGGATGTTCCTGCGCATTTGGGCAGTTTGGGGACTTCTTGCATCTACCCTGGCTCAACCCGAGCCGTTAGAGGTTACCTACAAGGTAGAAGTAAGCACCGTAGCTGGCAGCGGTCGGGTCGGCTACAAGGGAGGGCCAGCCCTGGAAGCCGCCCTCAACCGTCCTAACGGCATCGTCGTCAAAAAAGATGGAACCATTTACTTTTCCGACGATAACAATCACTGCGTGCGAAAAGTAACGCCTGATGGCCGCGTGGTGCTGGTGGCAGGCTCCCCACGCATGGCAGGCTTTGAAGACGGAGCAGCCGAAGAAGCCCTCTTCAATAGCCCTCACGGTCTGACCTTAGACCCCCAGGGCAACCTCTATGTGTGCGATTACTTCAATCATGCGATTCGGCGTATTAGCCCCGATGGTCAGGTAACGACCATAGCAGGTGGTAAAGGTGCTGGATTTGACGACGGCCCCGCCAAGGAAGCTACCTTTGCTTTTCCCATCGCTATCGTGCGCGATAGCCGGGGCAATCTCTTTGTCTTGGAGACCGGTAATCATGCCCTCCGTAAAATCACACCCCAAGGCCGTGTCATAACCGTAGCAGGACAAGGCACCCCCGGCTACAAAAACGGCACCGGCAAAGAAGCCGCCTTCAACAGCCCCGTCGGCCTCGCCATTGACAAGTACGATAACCTCTACATTGTAGATGCGGGCAACCGCGCCATCCGAAAAGTAACTCCCCAAGGCGAAGTGAGCACTTTTGTAGACCTGCGCTTTCGGGGCTGGCAAATCCGGGGCACCTTGGGCGGACTCTCCTTCGCCACCACTAACGGCCAAGGCGGTGGCGTCACCGTGGATGCCGACGGAAACCTCTACATCGCCGACGGCGGCATGCACTGCATCTACCAAATCAACCCCGCCGAAAAAACCGTAGAAATCTTAGCCGGCACAGGAAAGCCCGGCTGGATAGACGGCAATGGCAAATACGCCCGCTTCCATGAGCCCATAGAAATCTGCCTCGGCGAAAAACCTAATACCTTCTATGTGTGCGACTACCGAAACGCCGCCATCCGAAAAATTACCATAGAAAAGCTCGAAAAGTACCGTACCCCCCCTCCTGATACCCCCAAAACTCTACCCCCAGAACCGCTCCCCGTTCGGTTTCAAGTGCTGGATGCCACCACCCGAAAACCCCTCGCCGGCGCTAAAATCCAAATCAACAGCTCCAAAATCACCACGGAGCTCACCACTACCCCCAACGGCGAAGCCACCACGGCCCTCCTCCCAAGTGACTATACCATTACCGCCTCCCACCCCGGCTACCAACCCGCCCAAAAGACCCTGAGCTTGCCCCAACCCAATGTGGTGACCCTCTCCCTCTCTCCCCTGCCTCAACCCCCTTCCCCTCCTGCAGAACCTCCCAAACTCCCCAAAATCACCCTCCGCCTCCTGGATGAAAAGTCTCAAACCCCCCTTCCCGAAGCCCGACTACGCTGGATCCAAGGCAACCGCACCCAGTCCGAAATACAATCTGACGCCCGCGGCGAAGCCTCCCACACCCTACCCCCAGGTACCTATCGCCTCCAAATAGACAAAAAAGGGTACTTCCCCTATACCGATACCCTGCGAATAGAACGTTCCGAAACCCTCACTATCACCCTCAAGCCAGCCGTCATCGGAGAAATCCTACGCGAAACCCGGATTCACTTTCAGCCCAATAGCGCGGAAATCACCCCCAGTTCTTATCCCGCTTTGGACCGCATAGTGGAGTTTCTCAAAGCTAATCCCGAAGTGCGCCTTCGCATCCATGGCCACACAGATATTGGGGATAAAGACCCTAAGTATAACCAGCGCCTATCCGAGTCTCGAGCTAACGCCGTGCGCAACTACCTCATTCAAAAAGGTATTGAACCCCACCGTATCCAGACTGTCGGACACGGCAATACGAAACCCATCGCCGATAACTCCACCCCCGAAGGCCGAGCCCTCAATCGGCGAGTAGAATTTGAAGTAATCGCTCCCTAATGCGTCCTACCACCTTAGCCGTCCTCAAAACCTTCTTCAAAAAAGGCTCCAAACGTTGGCGACCCGCCCAGATTTTGGCCGAACTCAACGGAGTCATAGATGAAAGTGTTTTAGAACTGGAGCTCGCAGAACTGGTCAAGAGCTCCTGGATCCAAAAAGACGAAAAAAATCGTTATAAGCTTCACCTGCTGGGGCGGACTTTTACAGGGGAGGTTTTCGTCCGCTACGAGGATGCGTATGTAAACCTGGCTCCTTTTGGGATAGCGGTACGTCTGGGGGATTTTCGGAAGTTGAGGGTTCTACCAGGGGAAATAGTAGAGGTAGAGGTGACGGGCATTTATCCTGAGGAGTTAGTGGGGCGCTTGGTGCGGCGGCTGGAGCCGACGAATAAAATCTTCATTGGACATGTGGAGGAGGGGCGCAATCGGCGGCTTTATGTAGGGCCGGTGCAGCCGCCTCTTCCCATAGAATTTCAGCTTCCCAAAGACACGCCAGCTGAACTGGTGGGTCAAAAGGTGGCGGTTCGCTTTCTTTCCTGGGGGCTCAAATACCCCATAGCCGAAGTCGTCAGAGTCTTAGGAGAGCCCCAACGGCATCAAACCGAAATCCACGCCATCCTACTGGAATATGATCTGCCCGAAGCCTTTCCGCCCGAAGTCCTTGCCGAAGCCGAGGCCCTCCCTAAGGAAATTCCCCCAGAAGAAATAGAGCGGCGCCACGACTTTCGGGATATTCTCACCTTCACTATTGACCCAGAGGACGCAAAAGACTTTGACGATGCCATTTCTTTTCGGGTGCTTCCCAGTGGGCTGTATGAGGTGGGTATTCATATTGCGGATGTGAGTTACTATGTGCGGCCGGGCACGGCCTTAGACGAAGAGGCTTATAAGCGGGGAACGAGCGTTTACCTGGTGGATCGGACGATCCCCATGCTGCCAGAGCGGCTCAGCGCGGACTTATGTTCGCTCAAACCCCACGAGGATCGGCTCACGTTTTCGGTAGTATGTCAAATGGATGCCCAGGCCCGCGTCAAAAGCGTCTGGATGGGAAAAAGCATCATCCACAGTCAACGCCGATTCACCTACGAGGAGGCTCAGCACGAAATCGAAAAAGGCACCGGCTCCCTTGCTAACGCTCTCCGAACCCTGAATAACCTCGCTAAAAAGCTCCACGAAAAACGTCTGCGAGAAGGCGGCGTCCGCTTTGAAACGGAAGAAATCCGCTTTCGGCTGGACGAAACCATGACCCCTATCGCTCTCTTCGTCAAAGAGCGCAAAGACGCCCACAAGCTCATTGAAGAGCTCATGCTTCTGGCTAATCGGCAAGTCGCCTTTTTCCTCTCTCAGAAGAAAGTCCCTACTCTCTATCGGGTGCATGATGTGCCGGACCCCTCCCGGCTCAAGGCCCTCAAAGTCTTTTTAGAAGGGTTTGGATACGATATTGAGGTGCATCATCCGCGGGCGCTTACCCGCTCGCTCAATGCCCTCGTAGAGGCAATTGAAGGGAAACCCGAAGCCCATATCATCCAGACGGTGTGTATCCGCACGATGCCCAAAGCCCTTTACACGCCTACCAATATTGGGCACTATGGGCTGGGTTTTACGCATTATACGCATTTTACCAGTCCGATTCGGCGGTATCCGGACTTAGTGGTGCACCGGATTTTAGCGGCCGTGCTAAATGGGGAGCCCTCACCCTATCCGGAGACGGGCCTTTTAGAGCCGATAGCGCGCCACACTTCCGAACGCGAAAAAGTAGCAGAGCAGGCGGAGCGGGCCTCCGTGCGCTATAAGCAGTTGGAATATCTGAGCCGCTTCCAAGACGCCATCTTGGAGGGGCTGGTGGTGGGGATTGAGAGCTGGGGGATATATGTAGAGCTGATAGAGACTCGGGCCGAAGGCATGATTTCCATACGAAGTTTGCCGCACGATATATATGAGCGGGATCCCTACGGCCATCTGCTGAAAGGACGTTATACTCGTACTCGCTTTCGCTTAGGGGATAAAGTGTGGGTGCGCATCAAACGAATAGATTTTGATCGGCGCCAGGTGGACTTGGAGTTAGTGGCGCCGTCAGACCCGACGAATGGTCAGCCCGTCCGAAAACGTAAGTCTTAGTTAGGCTGGGATTGTGGCTTTGCCGGGGGGTGTGCTCTCATCCAAGGAAGGGTGTCCTTAGACTTTCGTCGGTAAAGCCGCAGGAAACCGAATAAGGTGGTATCGACGGCCTCGTAAGGGGCTAATTTACGGGGTAAGTAGTACCGCAATCTTGCCATATAGCCCTCGGCATCATATATCCAGTCGGGCTGGTGCAGTTTTCGGTAAAGCTCTTCCCAGTCTACTTTGGAGGAGGACCATGTGTGGGGTGTGGTCAGGTCGCATCCGTAAGGTCCTTGGAGGGTGAGGTAGGTAGGGGGCATTCCCCAGAAGCAGCTATTGGGGGCTAAGGAGAGGGAGGTCTGGGGCGAAGGATGTCGGAGGAAAGCGAAAGTGCCGTATCCTAAGTAGCTCAGGCCGAGGAAGAGCTGTAGGAGTTTGAGGAGGGGGGAGCGAGGGCGCATGGTGAAGAGAGCTAAGCCGGGAAAAGCGCGCCCGCCCCAGCCTAAGGTACTGAGGGCTGCCCATAGATTTCGCCGATACAGGACGCGCTCCCGATAGGGGAGCCGCCCCATTTCCCCCGAAAATAAGACTAAAATCAGCAGGCTGGCCCCGTTGAGGAGCCAAAGGCCCTTATCCGGGGTGCCCACTTGCCACAGGAGAAGGGTGTAGTTGAGAAGGTAGGCATAGAGCGCGGCCGAGCCCCAGAGGGTTTTACTTAGAGCTAAGAGGGCCAGGACTCCCCAAAAAAGCCCCAGCAGGTGGTAAAAGGCAGCCTGGCCTTCTTGGTTTTCCCAGCGGCGGTAGAGCCAAAAAACTAGGGCCCAGACCACTACCGGATGCCAGAGCAGAAGCACGCTCAGGAGGATACCCTGCAGGAAGGGACGTCGGGTCGATTCCCCCAGCCAAAGGGCCAGCCCATACGCTGTCTCTCCCACCTCTATGGGTGCATTCCAAGGAAGAACCTGGTAAAGTCCTCCTATCAGCCCCACCATACTCCAGTGCCACGGAGTAGGAGGGGCCTCACGCAGGGGCCTGCGCAAAACGAAACCCAGGAGGAGAAGCCCTCCTATCGCCTTCCAAAAGAGCAAGTACCCCATCCCATAGGTGGGCACTTCCCGAAATATCCACAAAGTGATGGGGTCGGCCAGCACATGCAGGTCCTGATAGGGTGCTCGGCCCTGCCTCCACCGGTCTGCCGAAAGCACATAGGTCCCCTCCAAAGCCGGAGAAGCCGCCTTCCCCCAGTAAAAGCTCCCTACAACGCCCAGCCCCCACAAAACGAGGGCAAGCCCCCGCATCAGAATCCAAACCGATACCGATAATCCTCCACTCCCAAACGCTCCGTCATGGCGTTTTGGAAACGTTGAACCAGCTGATTGCTCAAAGTAGCACTCTGCCCAGCACTGTGACTTTTAGCCATCTCGGGCGCGGCCTCAGGGGGAATGGCCTTACGGGTAAGCTGGAGTTTATAAACGCCATTGGTACCCTCAATGAGAGGGCTCAGGGCGTTTTCCTTGAGGGCGGCGGCTACACCCAGAACTTTGGGCTCTAAACCCAGCCCCGGTACAGCCACACTTCCGTAAAGAGCGTTTTGGCTGCGGCTGGTGTACGCGCCAGGCCCAAAGGCCGCCTTAAGCTCGTCTAAGCTATTCCCCTTCCCCTCCAAGCGTTGGCGAATGAGTTGAGCCTTCTTTTGATTGCGGACCTTAGGCTCAATGAGGTCTCGTACGGCCTCCCAAGAACGGTAAGGCGGTTCGTCGGCTTTCACGATCTGCGCTAAGACAAAGGCGTTTTCTAATTCCACCACGCCGGAGAAGGCGCCTGGTTGTTTCTGGTCAAAGGCCCAACGTAAAAGCTCGCTGATGCCGTATATGCCGGGCAGGCTGCTACTGCTGGGGCGAAGGGCAGGGCTAATCCGTATATTCTGTTTGGCGGCTTGGGCGGCGCCGTCAAAGTCTTTTTCGGCGTGGAGGGCCATCTGCTGGGCCTTTTGCCGAATCGCACTAATGGTCTTGGAGGAAGGGACTACCTCCTTCACAATCTCATAAACACGCACGCGCCGGTCTTCGCGAGAGCGCACCTCCACGATGTGATACCCCTGCTCCGAAGCAATGACTCCGGTGATTTTACCTATGGGGGCTTTCCCCAAAGCCTCATAAAAGGCTTTTCCGAAGCGGCCTTCGGGACCGTACCAGCCCAGCTCCCCACTCGCAAAGCGCGTCTGCCAATCCTCCGAAAACTGATTCACCAGCTCCGCAAAGTTATCTGGCCGAATAACGCGGTACAAGCTATCGGCTTTTTTACGGGCGGCTACGCTGTCCAGCCCTTTCATAATCATAAGATGTCGTACCTGATACAGCGGCTGTGTGTCCCGCACAATAGTATCCACCTTAGCAACGGCAAAGCCTGAGGGATGAGCATAGGGCCCTATCACCTGCCCCATCGCCTGAATAGAATCCTGAAGAACCTTACTAAGGTCGGACCAGCGTTTCAAAGTAGAATCCGGCGGAATGTCGCTATTCGCGGCTGCAAAGGCGTAATTGTCCGTCGCATTCCGCAAAGCCTCCCGCAGCTCCTGCGCTCGAGTCAGCGCCTCCAAAGTATCTTCCGCCGAAGGCTCCTTGTAAAACACTACATACCGCAGCACCCGTTCCGGCTCCCGCAGCCGAAACTCCTCCTTATGATCGGCGTAATACCTTTTGAGCTCGCTCTCTGAGATCGGCACTAAACTATCCGCTATGGCACTGTAGTTGATTGCCAGAAAAGTGAAGTCCATGTCGGTATTATCCAGTCGGTTTTGGTAAGCCGCCAGAGAAGGGGGTACATACCCCGTAGCTTTGAGGAGAGCTTCGTACTTTTCTCGTAGGCGCACTTTGATCAGGTAATCTTCCAGTTCTAGCAGTTGGGCCTTGAGTTGGGGGTCGTTAGAGGCTTGCTGAATGATTTGCCGGACCCGTTCGCGCTCATAAATCTGCTCCCCCTGCGAAAAAATCTGCATAACAATGGGATGCGGCCGCTCGCCATAGAACATATCGGCAATTTCCTCAGGCGAAACGCTCATTTCCCAGGGCTCTGTTTCTATTTCGTAGAGTTTATCGGATAAGAGCTGCTGCCAAAGGGCATTTTTGAGCTGCTCTTGGGCTAAGGGGTCCTCGGGGGCTTGATTTCGTACGCTGCGCTTGTAGAGGTCGTTGTACTCGGCATATTTCACTTCTATATTTCCGATTCGGGCCACTACATCGCTGCGCCCCCAGATAAGCTCCTGAAAAAACTGATTAGACTGCAGAAGGTCGGTGAGGATGAAAATGAGCAGGGAAAGGCCGATGAGGCCGACGGCGAGCCCTGCTTTATTGCGAATTTTTTGGATGACGCCCGCCATGTGGGCAAACTTACGGCAAAAAGCAGGATGGGCAGGGGAAAGCTGGCGTACCTTTGGGCTTGTGCAGCCTCTGGAAACCTTACGTTTCGTAGTAGTTGGAGACCTTATGTTGGATCGGTACTTGTATGGGCGGGCGGAGCGCATTTCGCCGGAGGCGCCCGTGCCGATTTTACTTTTGGAGCGGGAGGAGAGCCGCTTAGGCGGTGCTGCGAATGTAGCTCTAAACCTTCGGGCTTTGGGATGTCAGGTGGAGTTGGCTGGAGTAGTAGGCACCGATCCCGCCGGAAAAATCTTACAGGAGGAAGCCCACCGTCATGGTATTAGCCTTTATGGCCTCGTAGAAGATTCCCACCGTCCCACTACTACTAAGACCCGGCTGATTGCCCACCACCAGCATCTACTCCGGGTAGACCGTGAAGAAACTGCTCCGCTTTCCCCCCCACACGAAACCGCCCTCCTACAAAAGGTTCGTTTTCTTCTTTCTCAGAAGCCCCATGCCCTCATCCTGGAGGACTACAATAAGGGGGTTCTTACGCGTACCCTTATTCGGGCCCTCATAGAGGCGGCCAACGCCGAAGGGGTGCCCGTCTTAGTAGACCCGAAGCGGGAAAACTTCTGGGCCTACTCGGAAGCCACTGTCTTCAAGCCGAACCTTCGGGAGCTGAGTGAGGCCTTAGGGTACAGACTGCCTGCTGATCCATCCGCCCTCCGGGAGGCTATTCAGGAGCTTCGCCGCCGTATGCCGCACACCTACACCGTCGTAACCCTAAGCGAAGAGGGCGTGCTCGTTGCGGATGCGCAGGGCACTCTCACGCACATCCCCGCCCATAAGCGGCAAATTGTAGACGTTTCTGGCGCTGGAGATACGGTGGTGAGCGTGCTTGCCGTGGGCATGGCTTGGAAACTGCCCATAGTGCAGGCAGCGGCCTTAGCCAATCTCGCTGGGGGCTTAGTATGCGAATATGTCGGCGCCGTTCCCGTACCTAAGGACCTCTGGATGACCCAGGCTAAAAACTTAGGCCTGTGGCCGGAAGGCTCATCGTCCCTTTCTTAGACGGAAAGCAGTCTGGGGAAAAATGAGTTCGGCCTCCCTTGTCGGGGCCCCCTACGGAAGGGGCTAAATCTGTACCTTTGCTCTGGCTTATGGACCTGATACTGCCTCAATTCGGGCTATTTTTCTGGAGTGCGCTGATATTCGGCATTTTCTTCTTTTTACTTCGGAAGTATGCGTGGAAGCCCATTCTGCAGGCGCTCCAGGAGCGGGAGAAAAAGATTGCGGATGCTTTGGCTGCCGCTCAAAAGGCCCAGGCCGATATAGAAGCTCTGAGGAGGGAGCAGGAGCAGGCTCGGGTTGCAGCGGCGCAGGAGCAGCAGCGCATTTTAGCCGAAGCCCAAAAGATGCGCGATGAGATTCTGGAAAACGCCCGCAAAGAGGCCCAAAGACAAGCCCAGGCCATCATTGCCCTTGCCTATCAGGAAATCGAGCGCCAGCGCGACCGCATCCTCGCCGAAATGCGCACACAAGCCGCCAAACTCGCCCTGGACATCGCCCAAAAAATCCTGGAAGACCACTTCCAAGACCGCGCCAAAGCCGAAGCCTTCGCCCTCAAAATGGCCAACGAACTCCGAATAAACTAATATGAGCCCCCGCGTCATTGCAAACCGGTACGCGCAGGCACTCTTTGAGCTGAGCCTGCGCCAAGCCAATACCGATCCAGTAGCCGCCGAAGTCCAAGCCCTATTAGACTTATACAAGCAAAGTCGCCTCCTGCGCAGTATCTTAGAAACCCCCATCTACACAGGCCTGCGAAAAATCTCCTGGCTCCGTCCCCTCTTAGAAGACGCTCTGAGTCCCCTCCTGTGGAACTTCTTGGTGCTGCTTATTCGTCGGGGACGAGAATACCTCCTCAATGAAACCTGTGAAGCCTTTCTCGCCATTTACGACTCCTACAAAAAGCGGGTGCGTGTCCACCTTCGCACGGCTCACCCCCTCTCTGAAGCGGTCAAGAGCGCCCTTGCAGAAAAGATTCAGGCGGCTCTGAGCGCCCAAGAGGTCATTCTGACCGAAGCGGTGCAGCCTTCTCTCATAGGCGGTTTCGTCGTAGAAGTAGGCACCCGGGTCGCAGACCTGAGCGTGCGCGGCCAACTCCAAGAAATCCAGAAGAACCTATTATCCAACTGATATGGCAAGCATTACGGAACTTAGACCTGACGAGGTTACCCGCATCTTAGAGCAGCAGATTGCGGGTACGCTCACAAGCAAAGAACTGGAAGATACCGGTGTCGTCCTGCAAGTGGGGGATGGGATTGCCCGCATTTATGGGCTGACGGAGGTGCAAGCGGGAGAACTGATTGAGTTTGAGCGAGGGGAGCGCGGCATCGTGCTCAACCTTGAAGAAGACAATGTCGGTGCCGTCGTGATGGGACGCACGGAAAACATTCACGAGGGCGATCGCGTGAAGCGCCTCTATCGGGTCGCCTCTATTCAGGTGAGCGAAAAGATGCTGGGGCGCGTGATTAATCCCTTGGGGCAGCCCTTAGACGGCAAAGGTCCGATTGAGGGGCCCTTTTATGATTCCCCTTATGAGCGGAAAGCGCCGGGGGTGATTTACCGCCGCCCCGTGAATCAGCCTCTCCAGACGGGCATCAAGGCCATTGACGCGATGATACCCATTGGGCGGGGTCAGCGGGAGCTCATCATCGGCGACCGTTCCACCGGAAAAACCGCCATCGCCATAGACACCATTATCAATCAGCGGGAAAACTACGAACGAGGCGAACCCGTTTACTGCATCTATGTTGCTTGCGGCCAAAAGGCTTCTACGGTTGCGCAGATTGTGAGCACGTTGGAGAAGTACGGAGCGATGCCCTACACGATCGTGGTGGCGGCGGCAGCTGCAGACCCTGCGCCTCTTATCTTTTTGGCGCCGTATGCGGGGGCGGCTATTGGAGAATACTTCCGCGATACGGGCCGCCATGCTCTCATCGTGTATGATGACCTCTCTAAGCAAGCGGCAGCCTATCGGGAAGTTTCTCTCCTCTTACGTCGGCCTCCGGGCCGAGAGGCGTATCCCGGGGATATCTTTTACCTACACTCTCGGCTTTTGGAGCGCGCCGCCAAAATCATTGATGACGATACCGTGGCTGCCCAGATGAATAACCTTCCCGAGAGCTTCCGCCCTATTGTAAAAGGAGGGGGCTCCCTTACCGCCCTTCCTATCATTGAAACCCAGGCCGGCGACGTGGCCGCTTACATCCCCACTAATGTGATTTCCATAACGGATGGGCAGATCTACTTGGAGCCCAACCTCTTTAATGCGGGTGTGCGCCCCGCTATCAATGTAGGTATTTCTGTTTCGCGGGTAGGGGGGGCCGCCCAGATCAAGCCCATGAAACGGGTGGCTGGCCGCCTCAAGCTGGAACTGGCCCAGTACCGGGAGCTGGAGGCCTTCGCTAAGTTTGGCTCTGACTTAGACCCTGCTACTTTGCGCCAAATTGAACGCGGCCGCCGCCTGGTAGAGCTACTCAAACAGCCCCAGTACCAGACCATGAAAGTAGAACATCAAGTGGCGGTCATCTTTGCGGGGACGCGGGGGTTATTGGATAAGCTCCCGGTAGATAAAGTGCGTCTTTTTGAGCAGCAGTATATTCAGTTTTTAGAGGCTGGGCATCGGCCGCTTCTGGATAAGATTCGGGCGGGGCAGTTAGATGAGGCTATGGAGGCGGAGTTAGAACGTGCGGCGAAGCAAGTGCTGGCTGGATTTGGCGTAACCGCTTAGGCCTATGTCTTCTGGTGCCCTGAAAGAGCTGCGGGGACGGATTCGCAGCGTGATTTCTATTCAGCAGACTACGCGGGCCATGCGGATGATTTCCGCTGTGAAGCTACGTCGCGCTCAGGATCGCCTCCAACGTCTGCGCCCTTATCGCGACGCCGCCCAGACTATCCTCCAAACCCTCTTTGCCCAATTAGAAGAGCCCCATCCCTATCAGCTCACCCCCAATGCCTCCAAAACCCTCTATGTCGTTCTCTCTTCCAGTCGGGGCTTGTGTGGCGCCTTCAATAGTGGGTTGGTCCGATGGCTCCTCCCGCAGCTCCCCTCTCCTTCTGAAACCCACCTTCTCATCCTTGGTAAAAAAGCCTACGAAATGCTACGCCGCACGCCCTACCCGCATACCTTTGAGGACCTTTTCGGCGGTAAGGAAGTTGCTCTGCCTGCGGTGAGCGCGCTGGCTCAGCATCTCCTGACTGCCTTCCAGAATGGGGAGTATCGGGCGATTGTCCTCGTCTACAACCGCTTCAAGGGCATCGGCCGCAGCCTCCCTACGATGGAAACCCTCTTGCCTCTCTCCGTCTCTGCCCCAGAATCCCCCAAGCCCTGGCTCTTAGAACCCTCCGCAGAGGCTCTGGTAGAGAGCTTCTTGCCTATTTATGTAGAGGCTGTCCTTTTGGGGGCGGTACAGGAGTCGGTTACGGCTGAGCATGCCGCTCGTATGGTCGCCATGCAGACCGCCACGGATAACGCCGAAGAGCTTCTGCGCACGCTCCGCCTCGCCTACAATAAGGCCCGCCAAGCCTCCATCACCAAAGAGCTCCTGGAAATCGTCGCCGGCGCCGAAGCCCTCAAAGGCTAAATAACCCCTCGCACCCCCTTCTCCCACCTGCCTCAACCGCAAGCGAAACGTTCGCACTTCCTACACCTCCCCCGTCGGGTACTTTTCCAATAGGCCGCACGGCCCTGAGGGTTGCTCTCCCTTCTTGAATTTTGAAGTCCCGTGGCCTTTTCCAAACCCTTCTCTGGGCTTACCAAGCTTTGGGCAGAATAGGCTGTATGCTCCCCTCGGAAGGGGGAGGGCGTATGGATGGTGCCATTTGTGGTTTTCGCGAGCTTTTTTAGCAAAGGGTGTCTAATGCCAATTCGATGCAAAGAGTTTCTGAATGCGAGTGGGTGGTATTTTATGGGGCCGCCGCCCGCCGAAGGCGGGCGGCGGCCCCGTGCTGAGGCGGGGCGGGCCCCCCC
>Ga0272445_1000820_pt1 | contig 26686 bp, 30 predicted proteins | sample YNPCB0031_FD_194404 | JGI IMG/M metagenome (GOLD analysis project Ga0272445, IMG submission 194404) | Hot spring sediment microbial communities from Yellowstone National Park, WY, United States - YNP-CB-003-1 | ecosystem: Environmental > Aquatic > Thermal springs > Hot (42-90C) > Sediment... | reverse complement strand
GGTGAAACGGCTCGGCTGCGCTGTGAAAGGGAAAATAGGCGCCTATGAAGTCCGCGTGAGGCGCGGGTATCCCGATTAGATAAATGCCGCTTAAAACAGAAGGTGGGTTACGGCCGGCACGCCAACCACATAATTTTTTATAAGGGGGTTCAAAGCAAGCTCTCTTGAGGAGAGAAGGAGGAGAGCAAAGTATACTCCGCTAGGAACAATTGGAAGTTTGTAATCGGGATTGTGTTCGCGTATGTTATTTAAAATCTTAAAAATGCAAAATGAGATTCATATAACCGGGAAAGACAAAATGATGGATAGAACAAGAATAAGGAAGATTGGATCAATAGCGCTTATAATTTTAGGCATCTTGATATTTGCGGTTTATTCCATTCATCTAATATTATTCAAACTTTCATTACCTCCATACTCAATCCAAACAGAGGGAAAATATGTTGCGTTCGGCTTAGAAATATTGGCTTATCTTTTTTCACTACCTGTTATTATCTCATTATTCTTATTAGCCTATTTAATATATCCTTCAAAATTTGAGCGATATCGTTTAATATTAAAGATTTTGTTTGCACTTTTTATTATTTGTGGATTTGGAGTAACTACTGGATTAATTACTATGGCATTCATTAACAGTTCACCATCGATAGATAATATTCCAGTATTTGCATTCCAGCTCGTAGCGATGACATCGCCATTCTGGATATTGGGAATTTTATCTATCTTTGCATTTAAAAAATAAGTTGAAAAAACGAGAGATGGAAGCGGGCAAAAATGATGATATGAATCTGCCTGACTTTCGGCATTTCATGTCCTGCTTCGTTTCTCTCGGTCATATAACAGCGAATAAAAAGGAAAATCAAAGATTTCTCCAAATTGCCTCCTGGAAACTTTTATCTGCAAAACCTTCAGTAAACGATTACGTACTACGCTATCAAATAATTCTATTTTTAATTCCATATTTTTCACATAACCCTCTTGATTTTTCTTCAAGTTCTTTTTGATATTCTTTTGATGGTGCAAAAAAGATTCCATATAAACCCTTATATTTTGGCACAAGCTCAGGATAATATTTTTTCAAAAATTTGTAGTAAAGTGTCTTACAATCTGTCACTCCATCTCCAAATAAAGTTAAAGTTCCAACAAAAACATAATTTGCTCCATAATCTTTAGCAGTCTTTATCATCCTGTCTAGCTCCTCTCCTGTATCTGAAATGAATGGCAAAGTAGGTGCATAACAAACTCCAGTGAGAAAACCATTCTCTTTGCATTTTTTCATGGTCTCATCTTTCTGCTGGTGAGGGTGCTCCTGGCTCGATGATTTTTGCTACTTTTTCATCAAGAGTAGATATGGAAAAGGTTATCATAGCTCCACGCTTCAGTTTCGGCTTTAAATCTGCAGGAAGAATTGTGTTTTTATCAATCTCTTGCAATAAATCCAAATCTCTTAAAACAAGTTTTGATTTTGTTAAAACATGAATAGGAAATTTATATCTCAAAATTATCTCAAGCAATTTCCTTGTCAGTTTTAGTTTTTCTTCGATTGGCATGTAAGGCTCGGTTGAAGATGATAAGGCAATAATTCCATATTCCTCTTTCTTCGCTCTTCTTGAAAGCTGTTTTTCCAAAAGTTCTGATGAATTTACTTTTGCCGATAAAGTCTTTACCATGTTCTTTCCATATTTGCTCCCTCTTATATAGCAGTAAATGCAGTTGAAAGCACAACCTTCGTATGGATTTACTGAATAATCATCCAGAAACCAGTCATCTCTCTTTTTGTGTTTGTTCAAAATTGATTTCACTTGAATTTCATTTACCATTTTAGAAACTTCGTAAATTCTTTTAATCTTTATTTCTATGTTAACTCCATCATCTTAAATTTATTGGTAGGCTATCATTTTTAAGGATAATGCTGTTTACTTTTTTGTCAAAATAAATTTGAATGGCTTTAATTTTTACTCCTTTGTTTTTGGCGATTTTTAAAAGTTCATAAATTTTGGGGTCGGCGTTTTTATTAGGAGAGAAAGCGATGATATTTCTCATTGCTGCAATAAAGAGAATAATTGAATTTTGATAATTGTTTATCAACTCTTTAATTTGTCTTTGTCCCCTAACTGAAGGACAATCTGGATACATGGCAAAGTTTTTATATTTCATTACTGCACTTTTGATTTCAAGAAGATATTTTTTGTTTTTTTGTTCGATTAAATAATCAATCAAAGAATTATTTATCTTAAAATTTCTTTTTAAAATTTTTGCCCCCTTTAACCATGAAATTAGTCCCTTTTCTAAAGAAGTTTCGAAACACTTCATTTGTAAAGAAGTATCAATAATCGAATAAATGTTTTTACTTTCTTTGACCATTGAAAGCCTAAATTTTAATTTATTTTTATTTTCTATAGGCAGAAACAATCCAACTTTTCCTTTTCTTATAAATTCTTTCAATCTTCCGGTGTTGTTTAAATGGGCTAAAATAGTTTTCTTTTTTATTTTTGATTTAACCACGAATCTGTTTATTCGCTCAATAATTATTCCCTCTTGGTAATTTTCGATTTTCATTAAAACCTTATTTTTTAGGCTCATTTTTTCGCTTAATTATTTTTTCTATCCAACTTTTTATTTTTTCATACTTTTGAGCTCCAACCAATTTATATTTACTATTAGCCACAAGAGTTGGCGCATCATTTTATATTTAATGAGCGGAGGGAAGACTTTGGGTGTCTCTATACGGGTTTCCAATGTTTATCACGCTAAACGATATAAGAAACTTTTCATCCAGCTTTACTTCAGAAAACCTTTTTTGTTGATGTAATAGATGCTCCACCACATTTAATGAATAATCATCCACATAAAGTGTTAGCATATCCAAACCATCGTATAACAGTGATTCAGTCAGAAAGGAAGAAGATCAAGCTTTTTACATTTGAAGAAATGTTAAAACTTCTTACAGAAAAAAGAGTTGAAATATCCCTTAAAGAGCTGCTTGAAAATCTTAAAAGATTTGTTTTATATATTAGAGGGAACAGAACCTAAAAGCAAACGTCTGAAATTTACATTTCAAATATTTCCAGATTTAGAAAGTAAACAATAGAACCTTAATTATTTTATTGCTATTTGTTTTCTCATCTTTTCTGCTTCTTGCTCAGCTATTATTAAGGAAAGCTGTGTTTCGAATTCCCTCAACATTTTAACTATGGGGTTTTCTAAGTTAATTTTATATAGCTTCGCTCTACCTATTTTTCTTGAAACATTAACTATCCCATATTTTTCTATATTCTTAAAGTATTTGTAGAATGTTTGCTTGCTCATGCCTAAGGCTTCTATAACTTCCTTCTTTGTAAAATCAAATAGAGGGTTATCTAAGAAAAAGTCTATTATTCTAAGCTTTGGTGAGTCTCCAAGCGTTTTTAGCAATATAGATTGATATTCTTTTTTTACATAAAGCTCTTCCGGCATAGTTCTCTAGCATTAATTGGAGGATAAAATATTTAAATTTTCAATGAGACCATGCAGTTCTTAAGGGTTGGAGATTGGAATTTAACAAGATGGTATCTCCAAACTCTAACGAGGGTTATGCAAACATAATACAAGATGAAAAGAGTGTTGTAGAGGGTATCATTTATGAAATTTCAGATTCAGATATGGCAAAACTGGATTGTTATGAAGGATATCCCTTTCATTATGATAGAATCAAAGTAAGGGTTAAATTAGATGATGGACAAGAAGTGAAAGCTGTAACTTATATTGCTCAACCTGATAAAATAGGGAAGTGAATTAAAGCCAAGCAAGGAATATCTTAACCATTTATTAAAGGGATGCGATATTTTATCCAAAGAATACTGTGCGAAATTAAAAAAAATTGGAGACCTTAAAATAATGTGACCTATCACAGCATATAAAAGCAGACATAATTTTTCAATCATCTTCCTATGCTTCGCCCCTTTTGGTTGCTCATCGCTTTATATGCTTTTTTGCCGTGACAGGGACCCATTCCCATCCACTCTCCTCAACGACGGCGATTATGGGCCCCCTAATCTCATCAATGTCAAACTTGTAATCGTACACTTTTCCCGCTTCTAGGGTTTTTAACTGTTTTATTCCATATCCCTTAGCTTTCTCTTTCTTGTAGAGGATTCTCCCGCCGAAGAAACTTTTTTGATAACTTACATAAGGTTTAACACCATCTAGCCCCACAATCCATGTAATATAAACGAGTTGCTCATAGCATCGTACTGAATGTCGCGTCTCATCAAGCAGAAGGTTGGCCCTATATACATATTTTAACCCACTCTTGTTGAAAACACCCCACCATTTGGAGTCAGCGATTTTCCATTCCGCAACAAGATCTGCTTCGTCTCCTTTCGCTATCTGATATGGTTTTGAGGGATCATTTAAAGATAGAAGTCTATCCTCTAACTCTTGTCTGCTTACAGGTGGAATTAATGAAGGCTTTTTTCCACCTAAATACTGAAAGAATCCTAAAGCGTAAAGCATTACGTAAAGGCTTATTCCAACAATGGCTAAACCCAATAAACCAATGATTAATCCTACATCCAAACCTAATCCCAATCTCATTCTTTATTTATTTACTATGTTAATAGCGGCACAATGTTAATTACGATTAATATGTAGGAGGCGAGATTCATCACAATTGAGGTTCCCAATATTCTTTTTACGGTTCTATATCTATAAAAGAGCTTTAAGATAGCTGCTTCCACAAGAATGTTAACCATTAAGGGTACTATAACCATCAAGATCAATTTCAAGTAAAATGGATAAGCCTCTATAAAGAAGATGAAATAAATAATGCTTAAAATCCCTGTTATAAAATTCGCGCAAAACGAGGAAAGAAAAGCTTTAGCCACCGCTTTCTCTAAAAGGAAATATATGAAAGCAGCCTCAATAACAATCACTATTAACTCTAAGAATATCATATACCATATAGTTGTTGAAGCAATAATATCAAGGAAGATCTTTTTAACAATCAGTGTAAGCACCACTAAATACTTGTTTAAGGTTGCTTAAAAACCCTCTTAATCAATTCCTTTTAGCTCCTTTAAAAGCGTTTATTTTTAATTTTTCTATACTTTTTGATTTTTCTAGAGAAATCAAAAAAATCAAAAGTTTATGCATAGAAGGTTTTAAAAAATCAAAGAAAATCAAAAAATTTAAAGGTTTTAATATGGAGGGGATCCCCCCTCCCCCTTTAAAAACAAATGCGCTATAGGATTTAATATAAAGCTGCAGTTAGTTGCTTACAGCAATTTTAGGCTTTTAATCTATACTTTATTTATGCCTAAACCTATCAAGCTGTGCTGAATTTAACTCCTGTATTTCCAATAATATTTTGAATTGTTACATCATTTTTCTATATGTGCAAAAGGAAATAAAACTTTCTTTTCTATTTGAAGCAGTTGCTTCTTTATTAGAGGGGAGTTATAATTGCGTTATTAATGGTTTTTGACAGATGAGTCCATATTAAAGGGATATTTTTCGCATTTTCTTGATTAATTTAAGCTTTCTTCAATACAAAATAAACTACTAACATTTTTTATTTAAAATTCTTGTTTTCAACCCTTTTCCAGCAAAATTATCAAGTTTATCAAACCTTTTAGTGACATAAAGCGCTGTGAAGAGCATTACAGAAATATATGTGTATAAAAAATTTGTTAAGGTTTTAATGCATTAGCTAGAAAAATTTTCTATTTCCTCTTGCTTTGCTCCACAATATGGACATGTTTAGCATTTTTTGGAAGCGGTTTTTCGCATTCAAAACAGTACTTAGATTTGCTAGAGCAATTTAATTAAAGCTTTTTATTTAATAGTTTGCATGAAAGCTCAAGCAAATTTATATGTCTTTTTTCATCTTCAGCAATGTATTTAACAATTTCTTTTATATGTAATTTTTCTTCTAAATTTTTTAAGGCTTCTCCATGAAGCATAATTAAATATTCCTCGCTTATGGAATCTTCAAATTCAATAAGTTTTTTAAGAATATTTATAATTGGATGTTTTTGTTCAATTTGCATTTTTAAAGTTTGAATATTTTTTAAGCATTCTTTAATTAGGTAACCTGCTTCTTTTTCGCATTCTTCAATAGTAGGTAATTGAAATTCCTTTTTTAAATTTGCAATTTGAAATAAAAGCTCTTTATGTTTTTTCGTTTCATAAAGAATGTTGAGTAATAAAAGTTTAACTGTTTCATCTTTGCATTGATCCACAAGTTTTTCATAAAGTTTACTTGTTTCATCTTCAATTATTGCAAGGCAAGCATAATATTTGCTTGAAAAACTAAAACTCAATTTTACCTCATTTACTAAATTATTTTTTAACCTATTTAATTTTTGTTACTTCATTTGTTTTTGTTTATTGCTTATGTTTATTTGCTGCAATATTTTTACATAAAATTTTCAGTTTCTATATAATTTTACATTATTCACTTTTAATTTTAAATCTATTTTTAAGCTATTAGGCTTTTTAAATTTTATTTAAAAGCTTTAAAATTAATAAATAATAATGGGTTTTTAATGAAAAATAGGTTTAACTATGAGGTTTAAATTTAAAAGCAAAGGTAAAAATGCTTGGTTTAGAGTTAAAAAAGTATTGGAAAAAGCAAATATTGTGCTTGAAGTTTTAGATGCTCGAGATCCTTTAGCCACAAGAAGTTTAGATTTAGAAGGTTTAATTAAAAATCTTAATAAAAAATTTCTTTTGGTTTTAAATAAAACTGATCTTGTTCCAAAGAATATTGCTAAAAAATGGGTTGAATATTTTAAATCTTTCGGTTATATTGCTACTGCAATTAATGCTAAAAATAAAAAAGATATAGAGAAATTGAAAAGAAAAATTAGAAGCTTAGTTGAGGAGAAACCTATAGTGTTAGCTATTGTAGGTTATCCAAATGTTGGTAAATCAACATTAATAAATGGGCTTAAAGGACGATATGTTGCTGAAACCTCGCCTATACCTGGATTTACTAAAGGAGAGAAGCTTGTAAAAATTGATGAAAATTTTTTTATTTTTGATACACCAGGTATACTTCCATTAAGAAAAATTAATTTTACTGAGCTTGCTCTTAAAGGCTTTATTTCACCTGAAAAACTTAAAAATCCTTTAACACCAGCATTAAAGCTTTTAAATGAAATATTAAGGTTAATGCCAAATCTTTTACAAAAAACTTATAAAATTAAAGCTGATGACGCCTATGAAGTTTTAAAGCTTTTAGCTGCTAAAAGAGGTTTTTTACTTAAAGGTGGAGAATTAAATATTGATGAAGCTTCAAGACTTATTTTACGCGATTGGCAATCAGGAAAATTAAAGTTTTATAAGCTTCCTGAAAATTTTAATTTATAAACTTTTATTCTATTCTATTTTTTCTGATTAAAATTTACATTTAAAAGCAGATTTTAAATTATTTATTTTTGCTTGACACATTTATTGTGGTAATGGTTTAATTATTTTTGTTAATCTGCAAAATGCGCATATATTTTTTGAGGTTGGCATACCGCAAATTTCGCATTCAAAAATTTTTTCTAATGGAGGATTAATGTAAGGAGCTATTCTTTTAACATATGATTTAAAAAGCATATGCTTAAAGGTTGGCATTTCCTTCAATATAATTGTATTAATAAATTTTTTATTTTTAAGGCTTCTATTCCCTTTTGATAATGGGCATGATAAACTTCTAAAGGGAAGCTCAGCATAAGAAGCATAAAGTAAATTTTCCATTTCAGTCATCATGCATAAAGGTTTTATTCTAGCAACAAGCTTTGGATGATTTCCTGGGAGCACAGGGTTAACTCTAGCCAATTGAACAATATCCCCCTGAACATAACAATTAAAAATAACCTCAACTATATCATCAAGGTTATGTCCCGTAGCTAATTTATCCAGTTTATTTTCATAAGCAATTTTATTTAGCAAATAACGTTTTATTGTTCCGCAAATAGAACATATTTTTCTTCCATGCCTTGTTTTTTCAAAATTATGAATTGAAAAGCCAAGCTGCTTAATTAAATTAAACTCTATTAATGGAACATTAAGCTTTTTAATAAAGCTTCGTAAAACTTCATTGCAATGATCCGAATATTCTTTAACACCTAAATTTAAATGAATTGCTGTTAAATTTAATGATGGATAAAGCTTTTTAAGCACATAAAGAAGCGTTGTACTATCTTTTCCTCCTGAAACTGCCACTCCAATTTTTTCATTAGGTTTAATCATTCTATAAGCTTCAATAGTTCTTTTAACTTTTCTTTCATAATAATTTAAAAAGCAGTTTATGCAAAGCCATCTTTTCGAGTAATCTATAAAGATTTCTGCAGGTTCCTTTGAGCATGCATAGCATAAACGCATAAGCTTTCATCTCTTAAAAATTTAAATTTTATTTGAATAAAATAAATTTTATTCATTTAAAAGGAGCTTATAATTTTGATTCAAATTGCTGAATCTAATGGAGTAAAAATTTACGTTAATAAAGATAATTTTTTCTCCTTTACTAACAGCCCATATTATGGTCATAAAAAATTATCTGCTATTGATATTTATCCACCTAGAGGTTGCAGAGAAGCTTTAAGCCCAATTGAAGGAGAAACATTTTTAATTAAAGCTCTTAAAGAAGATTATGTTATAATAATTAAGGTTAATGAAGAAACATGCGTTAAAATTCTTCATGTTAAACCAAAATTAAAAATTGGAGATAAAATTTATCCAGGAGATTTTATAGGAGAAGTTATTTGGAGTCCCTTCTTCAATTTTTGGACTGATCATCATCTTCATGTTGAAGTTAGACCTATTAAAGATCCTTTAAGAGCGAGAGGCGGCTATAAATTAAATATTTCGCCTTTGCTTGCTAAAATGAAAATTAACGAAAACTTTAACAATTTTTTTAAGGTTGAAGAAGTTAATAAAAAATATATTCTTTTAAGCAATCAATATACTAAAAACTCTTTTTTTAATTCTCCCTTTTCAATTAAAGCTTTTGAAGGTTGCTTGGAAGGAGGGTTCCTTCATTATGGTCATGGCGCATTAATAACTTTAAAAACCTTTAATTTTTTAAATGGTTTGCTTAAAAATCAAACTTCAGAATTAACCTTTAATTCTTTTAAAGCAGTTATAGACTATATTGAGGAAGGATATATTCATTTTAACTTTGAGAAAAAAATTCTTTTGATTAATGAAGAAAAATATAAGGGGTTAAGCGTATACCTTAATGATAAATTTTTAAAACTTATCCCTATTAAACCAGGTGAAACTAAAATTAAAGAAGGAGAGGAAATTGCAATACCATTCATTTTTTAATAATATTAATAAAGTTGCATTTTTGCATTAATATTATTGCATAATAATTATGCCTTAAAAACTTCAGAAAACTAAATAAGCAGTTTTATTTTTAATAATAAAATTATTATGGGAGTTGAAAAATGATTCCTAAAGAGTTTTTTGTTACTTGTGGTAAAGCTGTAAGCAAAGTTTCTCCGCTTAACGCATTTGATTTAGCGTTGGTTAAAGCTGGAATAGCTCAATGCAATTTAGTAAATGTTTCTTCAATTTTACCTCCAGGCTGCAAGGAAACTAAAAGAAAGAAAATTCCTATAGGTTCAATCACCTATGCTGTTTTAGCTAGAATGGATGGAAATGAAGGTGAAACAATTGGTGCTGGTGTAGCTTGGGGTTGGAAAAAAGATGGAGAATATGGATTGGTTGCTGAAGCTCATGGCTATATGGATCGAAAAGCTTTATTAGAAATTTTGGAATGGAAAATAAATGAAATGGCTCAAAATCGAGGAATTGAATTAACAAAAATCAAGCATAAAATAGATGTTTTATGGATTCCTATGGATCATTATGGTTCCGTTATAAGCGCTTTAGTGTATATTCCAACCCAAAAAGAATAAATTAAACTTTTGAATTAATAATTTTAACTCCAACTTTAGTTAATGGAAAAACACCTAAAATATCCTCTATTATTAATAAAAATCTAGCGAAAATAGCAAATGCTACAGCTGTTTCTATTGGAATTTTAAATAAATAAAGAACCCCTACAATAGCTCCTTCTTGAAAACCTAAACCTGATGGAGTTAAAGGAAGAAATGAAAGCGCTGTTATTAATGGATGAAGAAGAAAAAAATCTAGAAAGCTTAATTGAGTTATGCTTAAGGCCAATCCAATAAAATACCATTCTAAACCTTTAATAACCCAAGAAATTAAAGTTAAAAAAGCAACAATTAAAATTGCAGATTTAAATTTTTCAGCTTCAGATTGAAAACTTGAAATTTTATTTAAAATAGGTGAAATAATTTTTCCAATTAATGGTTTTTCACCAAGCTTTTTTATTGCATTATGGATTTTTTTCGACCACATGCTTAAAGCTATTGCTAATCCACCAAAAAACATTAAAGCAACACCAAGAATAGAAAATGCTATAAGCTCTTGAGTTAAATAAATTTTCGAAATTAAATATAAAACTGCTGCTAATCCTCCAACCATTTTAATTAAAAACTCTATTGATTGGCAACCTAAAATACATGATAAACCCGTTTCTATTGGAACTTCATATACATTAAGAATTAATGGAACCGTTAAATAGCCTGATCTAGCTGGAGTAAAATCGCTAGCAAGCATACCTCCATATTGAGCAGCTAAAGCTTTAAAAAAGCTTAATTGCCTTCCTAACGCATTAAGAACATATTTAATTCTATAAGCGAAAATTAAATTCATTAAAAAATAAGCAAATAAAGCTAATGCTAAAAAAATATGATTCGCCCTAACTAATGCAAAAAATAGGTTTTTTGCATTAGTATACCAAATTAAAGCTAAAACTATTAAAGCTCCAAAAATTAATTGAAGCAATAAAACTATTTTTCTTTTATTTTTCAAGTAATTTTCCCTTTCCCTAAAATTTTAAATTAAAAAATAAATTCTTAAAAAAGATAAATATTTAATTATTGCAAGCATAGTAAACCATAAATATATGCTTTAACAAGTTTTTTATAATTAAAGAGGGGAAAGGGGCTGAACAAACTGAGTTATAGGAGAGATCGCTTTCTTTAAAGCTAACCATAACTTTAAGCTTTCCTTATTTAAATCAATCAATTTTAAATTTGAAAAGGAGGATTCAATTTGGCTTGGAGGCTTATAATAGAGAAAGAATGCAATCTACCGGATAAAGTAAAATTTCTTGATACAACTTTAAGAGATGGAGAGCAAACCCCTGGTGTTGCGCTTTTACCTGAAGAAAAACTTCAAATAGCTAGGCAGCTTGATGCTTTAGGTGTAGATTATATTGAGGCTGGTTTTCCAGCTACTTCTGAAGGAGAAAGAGAAGCTATAAAAATGATAGCTAATGATGGACTTAAAGCTGAAATTGTTGGTTTAGCTAGAGCTATTAAGCAAGATATAGATTTAGCTATTTCATGCGATGTTGATACTATTCATACTTTTATTGCAACTTCAGAAATTCATATGAAAAAGAAATTAAAAATGAGTAAAGAGGAAGTTTTAAATAAAGCTGTTGAAGCTGTAGAATATGCTAAAAGCTTTGGTGTAAAAGTTGAGTTTTCAGCTGAAGATGCTACAAGAAGCGATTTAAACTTTTTAATTCAAGTTTATAAGGCTGTTGTGGAGGCTGGAGCTGATAGAATTGACATACCTGATACAGTAGGTGTAGCCATTCCAAGAGGAATGTTTAATTTAGTTAAAGCTATTAAAGCTCAAGTTAATGTTCCAATAGCTTTGCATTGCCATAACGATATGGGTTTAGCTGTTGCCAATTCTCTAGCTGGTGTAGAAGCTGGAGCTGAAGAAGTTCATGCAACAATAAATGGTTTAGGGGAAAGAGCTGGAAACGCCAGTTTAGAGGAAGTTGCCTTAAGCCTTCATGCACTTTATGGAGTTAAAACCAATATAAATTTAAAGGAAATTTATAAAACTTCAGTTTTAGTTTCCAAGTTTACTGGAATTCCTATACCTCCAAATAAAGCTATAGTTGGTGATAATGCTTTTGCTCATGAAAGTGGAATTCATACAGCTGGGGTAGTTTCATCTCCTGATACATATGAGCCTCTTCCTCCAGAAATAGTTGGTAGAGAAAGAAAAATAGTTGCTGGAAAGCATGCTGGAAAACATGGAATTGAAGCTATGCTTGAAGAATTAGGCTTTGAATTAACTAAGGATCAACTTATGGAAGTTGTTTCTAGAGTTAAGCAGCTTGGAGATAAAGGAAGAACAGTTACAGAAGCTGATTTAAAAAATATAGCTGAAGCAGTATCTGGAACTTTAACTCCAAGCAAAAGAAAAATAAATCTTGAAGATTTGCTTGTAGTTACGGGAAGTAAAGTTACACCTACAGCTACAGTTAGACTTATCATAAATGGTAAAGAATATAAAAATTCTGAATATGGTGTTGGACCAATAGATGCAGCTTTAAAAGCTATACAAGGAATTGTAAGCGATGTAATGAAGTTTAAACTTGTTGAATTTAAGCTTGAAGCTACATCCGGTGGAAGCGATGCTTTAGCTAATGTTATGGTTAAAGTTATGGATGAAGCTGGAAGAGTAGTAAGCGGAAGGGGAGTTAGAGAAGATATAGTAATGGCTGGTGTTGAAGCCATAATTAATGCTGCTAATCGCCTTATAAGGCTATATGAAAAACATTAAAATTAACCTTTTTTAATTATTAAAAATTTACTTAAAAAAGGTTTTTATTTATTTTTCTTTTTAAAAACGTAAAGTTTATTAATGATTTTTTATAGGGCTAAATGATATGATGAAATTTGGAGGCTGCCTAATGAAGAAAATTAAATGTCCAGATTGTGGAGCAGATATAGATGTTCCAGATGATGTTATGCTAAATGAAATTGTAGCATGCCCAGATTGCGGTTTAGAACTTGAAATAACAAAAATTGAAGGTGATAAATTAAGTTATCAAAGAGTTGTTGTAGAGAAGGAGGATTGGGGTGAATAAAGCTAAGCTTGGAATGGTATGCGATCATATTAGGCTTGATGAAAAATTAATTATTGAAGCTGCTAAAAAAATGGATGTTCCATTAAACATTTATAATGCTGACGATCTTTTTTTAGGAATTGATGAAGAATCAACTTTTGAACCTGTAATCCTTCAAAGAAGCATTAGCTACTTTAGAAACTTGCATATAACAGCTTTGCTTGAAAAAATGGGTGTTCAAGTAGTAAATTCTTTTCATTCAGCTTTAATCTGCGGTAATAAAGCTTTATCTTCATTAACCCTATCTAAAGCTGGTGTTCCAACACCTAAAACTTTCATTGCTTTTTCTAAGGAAGGTGCTTTAAAAGCATTAGAAAAGCTTGGTTACCCTGCTGTTTTAAAACCTGTTGTTGGAAGCTGGGGCAGGCTTATAGCGCTTTTAAAAGATTCAGAATCTGCTAAAGCAATTCTTGAATCTAGAGAATATATGTTTCCAATTTACCAAATATATTATCTTCAAGAAATGATTAAAAAACCAGATAGAGACATTAGATGCTTTGTTATAGGAGATCAAGCTGTAGCAGCTATATATCGTTACTCTCCTCCAGGAGAATTCAAAACAAATGTTTATATTGGTGGAACTGCTGAGGAATGCAAGATAACCCCTGAGCTTGAAGAATTAAGCCTTAAAGCCGCTAAAGCTGTTGGAGGAGGAATATTTGGAGTGGATTTAATGGAAAGCCCTGAAGGTTTAATTGTTCACGAAGTAAATTATGCAACTGAATTTAAAAAAACAGTTGAAGTCTCCAAAGTTGATATTCCAAAATTAATTATAGAATATTTGCTTGAAAAATTGAAAAGGTGAATTTTATTGAAGGTTGGAATTGTTGGAGGAGCTGGATACGTTGGAGGAGAACTTTTAAGAATTTTGCTTAACCATCCAGAAGCTGAAATTCAATTAGTTACTTCAAGACAGCATGCTGGAAAATATGTATTTAAGGTTCACCCTAATCTTAGAGGTTTCACTCAACTTAAATTTTCTCCTTTAAGCGAGGAAAGATTAATTAAGGAATGTGAACTAGTGTTTTTAGCTGTTCCTCATGGAACATCAATGAAGTTAACACCTAAACTTTTAGCTCAAGGATTAAAAATTATTGATTTAAGCGCTGATTATAGGCTTAAAAATCCTGAAGATTATCAAGTTTGGTATGGTTGGAAGCATGAAAATCCTGAGTTGCTGAAAGAAGCTGTTTATGGGTTACCTGAACTTCATAGAGAATCTATAAGGCATGCTAAATTAGTGGCTTGTCCAGGATGCATGGCTTCAGCATCAATTTTAGGTTTAGCACCTTTAATTAAGGAGGAAGCTATAGAGCTTAATAGAATAGTTATAGATGTAAAAATAGGTTCTTCAGGAGCTGGAAATCAACCAACATTAGCTTCTCATCATCCTGAAAGATTTGGAGGTGTTAGAGCTTATAAACCTGTAAATCATAGGCATATAGCTGAAATAGAACAAGAGCTTTCTCTTTTAATTGGAAAAAAAGTTAATGTAGCTTTTACACCTCACGCCGTAAATATGGTTAGAGGAATTTTAGCTACAATCCATTGCTTTTTAACTAAATCTCTTTCAACACCTGATATATGGCGAATTTATCGAGAATTCTATAAAAATGAACCATTCATAAGATTTGTTAAAGATAGGGAAGGTTTATATAATTTACCTAATCCTAAAACTCTTACTGGAGTAAACATATGCGATTTAGGATTTGAATTAGATGAAAGAATTAAAAGAATTGTAGTTCTTTCTGCTATAGATAATTTAGTTAAAGGTGCAGCTGGTCAAGCTATTCAATGCTTTAATATTATGCTTGGTATAAATGAAAAAACTGGTCTTGAATATTTAAGTGTGCATCCAGCTTAATAAAAAAGGTGAATAAATAAAATTGCTTATAGTTATTAAGCTTGGTGGAAGCATTTTAGAGGAAGGTATTCCTGAAAACTTTGTTAAAGACTTAAAAAACTGTTTAATAAATGATAAAATAACTTTGGTTCATGGTGGAGGAAAAATAGTTAATGAAATAGCTGAAAAAATGGGTAAAGAACAAAAGTTTATAGTTTCCCCTGAAGGATTTAGAAGCAGATATACCGATAAGGAAACAATGGAAATATTCACAATGGTTATGGCTGGGAAAATAAATAAAGAAATAACTTCAGCCTTATTAAAAGTTGGAGTTAAAGCTGTTGGGCTTTCAGGAATTGATGGCGCTTTAATTAAAGCTGAAAGAAAAAAAAGGCTTATTCAAATTGATGAAAGAGGTAGAAAAAGAGTTATAGATGGAGGTTACACAGGGAAAATAAGTGAGGTTGATGCAAACCTTCTTAAAAGCTTGCTTAATCTTGGTTATACACCTGTAATTGCTCCAATAGCTTTAAGCGAAGATTATGAAGCTTTAAATATTGATGGTGATAGAGCTGCAGCTTACATAGCTGCAGCCTTAGAAGCTGATTTATTAATTTTATTTACTGATGTATCTGGAGTGATGCTTAATGGAAAGCTTATTCCAAAATTAACTTTAGAAGAAGCTGAAGAAGCTTTAAGTAAAGTTGGACATGGAATGATAACAAAAATTTTCGCTGCTACAGAAGCCTTAAAAAAAGGTGTTAAAAAAGTTGTTATAGCATCAGGTGTTGTTGAAGAACCAATTTCATCAGCTTTAAAAGGCTTAGGAACAACTATAATGAAGTAGAAAATATATGAATGAAGAAGAAATTATTTCAATTGAAGAAAAATTTATGGCTAAGGTTTATGCTAAAAGACCGGTGGTTTTAGTTAAAGGTAAAGGAGATTTAGTTTGGGATATTAACGGTAAACAATATATTGATTGCTCAGGAAGTTATGGAGCAGCTGTAATTGGATATTGCAATCCTAAAGTTGTTGAAGCTATTAAAAAACAGGTTGAAAATTTAACTTCATGCCATGGTTTTGCTTATAATGAAGCTCGAGCAATGCTTTTAGAAAAACTAGCTAAGCTTTTTCCAGAAAATTTAAGCAAATTCTTTTTATCTAATAGTGGAGCTGAAGCTATTGAATGTGCCTTAAAGCTTGCTAGAAAATTCACTGGAAAAATGGAAATAATAGCTATGAAAGGTGGATATCATGGAAAAACCCTAGGTGCTTTAGCAGCTACATGGAATAAAAAATATAGAAATGGTTTTGAACCCCTGCTTGTAAAAGTTAAGCATGTTTCATATGGAGATGCTAAAGAAGTTGAAAAATCTATAAATGAAGAAACAGCTGCTGTAATTGTTGAGCCTATTCAAGGAGAAAGCGGAGTTAAAATTCCACCAAAAGATTTTTTAAAGGAATTAAGAGAAATATGCGATAAAAAAAATGTTCTTTTAATTTTAGATGAAATTCAAACAGGGTTTGGTAGAACTGGAAAAATATTTTGTTTTCAACATTATGGGATAATTCCCGATATTGTTTGTTTAGCTAAAGGAGTAGCTGGAGGATTACCAATAGGTGTAACAGCAGCTAAACCTGAAATAATGGATGCTTTTCAAATTGGAGAGCATACAAGCACTTATGGAGGAAACCCAATAGTTGCGGCAGCTGCCTGCGCAGCTATAGATGTTCTTTTAGAAGAAAACCTTCCAGAAAAAGCTTGGATTTCAGGAAACTACTTTATAAATGAACTTAAAAAAATAGCTTTAAACCATAAGATAATAAGAGATGTTAGAGGTTTAGGTTTAATGATTGGTGTTGAATTTAGATTTGAAATTTACGATTTGCTGCTTAATTTAATTGAAAAAGGTGTTTTAGCATTAGATGCTGGTAGAACTGTTTTAAGATTTTTACCACCATTAATTATTTCTAAAGAGCATATAAATCAAGTGGTAAGTGTTTTAAATGAGGTTATTGAAGAAAAAGAAAGAAGCTTACTCAGTTAACTTTCTTAAATCTCTTCTTGAATTTTATAGTCCTTCAGGTTTTGAAGAGGAAATTTCAAATTTTATTAAAGAAGAATTAATCAATTTAGGATTTAAAACTGAAAAAGATAATGTTGGAAATGTTATAGCTGAATCAAATGGAAATAAACCTATAATTTTTTTATGCAGCCACATGGATACTGTTCCTGGAAAAATCCCAGTTAAACTTGAAAACGAAAAAATTTATGGAAGAGGCGCTGTAGATGCTAAAAGCTCTTTAGCAGCTATGATTATAGCTTCAGCTAATCTTCTTCAAGAAAATTTTCCTGCAAAAATAATTTTAGCTGCAGTTGTAGATGAAGAAGGTTCAGGCAAAGGAATAAAAAATTTAATTAAAAAAAAGCTTAATGTTGATTATGCTATTTTTGGAGAGCCAAGCAATACAAGAGGTATAATAATAGGTTATAAAGGAAGCTTAAAGCTTAAAGTTATTTGTGAAACAGTTACTGGCCATTCTTCTGCACCATGGTTATTTGAAAACGCTATTGAAAAAGCTTTTGAAGCTTGGAGTATAATTAAAAGTTTTAGGCATGAAAAAGAAAATTTAAATTCTAAATTTTATTCTTTAACCAGTTGCTTAACAAAAATTGTTGGAGGTTCAAATTTTAGCATTGTTCCAAACCATTGCGAATTTGAAGTGGATTTAAGGGTTCCACCTCAAATTCATCCTAAAGAAATATTTAATTTAATAAAAGAAAAGTTAAATTTTGTGAAGGTTGAAGCTTTAGATTATGTTAAAGGTTATGAAGCTGATCCAAAATCATTTTTAGTTAAAGCTTTTATTCAAGCTATTCGAAAAATTGAAGGTGCTCAAGTAACTTTATTAAGAAAAACCGGCACATCAGATCTGAATATTTTAGCTGAAACCTTAAAAATTCCTATGATAGCTTATGGACCAGGAAATTCAACGCTTGATCATACAGAAAACGAATTTATAGAAATAAAAGATTTTTTAAACAGCATAAAAATTTATGAAGAAGCATTAAAGTTTTTAGTTAAAAACCGTTAAGGTTAAGATTATGATAAAAGATGAAGAATTATCGCTTGAATTATGGCCTTTTATTCTTCCTCTTCCAAAAAAGAAATGGATGCAATATAAAATTCTTTTATCAGCTTTCGGATCTAAAGTTGCTTTTTCAATTTTAAAAAACCTTAAAATTGAAGGGAAAACCTATCAAAAAGATCTTCTTAAAAAATTAACTCAACACTCAAATAAATCTATTCTTAATTATTTAAAATTGTTTGTTGAAGCTAAAATTTTGGAGGAGGGTATGGAACAAAGCAAAATTGAAGGGAAAACAGCATGGATTAAATGGTATAAACCAACTTTTCTTGGAAAATGGCTTATTTTACTTTTAACTTCACCTAAAAAACTTTCTAAAGATGAAATTAAAGAAATGAGCAGGGATTTTCTAAAGTTTTATGCTAAAAACCTAGCGAAATTCTGCAGTGAATATGAAATTGATGCTGAAGAATTTAAGAAAATATTTGAAGAAGCTTTAAAAGAATCTAAAAAGTAATTTTAAACATTAATTAATTTTTCTTTTATTTGGAGGGTTTAAACTGAAAAAAATTAAATGTCCCAATTGTAATAAAGAAATGAAAGAATATTATGTTGGATTAATTCCAATAGGGATGTTTTTAACACTTGGAAATGTTGCTACTTATCTTTGTGAAAACTGTGGATGCATAAACTTTTATTTAAAAGATTTGCTGGAAAAATATTAATAAACTCCAAAAAGGAATCTTAATTAAAAATGATATTATCCAATATAAAATAGCATAAACAATTAAGGCTACTATTGCTATTCCTAATGCTCCTAACCAACCAGTATCAAAAAAATGATGAATTAAACCTAGCCATAAAATTAAGGCTATGAAAAATCCTAAAAAAGGAATAAATCTTGAAATTAAAGTTCCAATAATTAATCCTAAAAGCGATATCCATAAAGCATCACTAAATTTCGCTTTATTTTTTCCTACAGTGCTTCTTCCCACAATCCAAAGCGCTAATGCAACTATTAAAAACCTTATCAAAAATAGAGTTGTCCATTCAATAAATCTTGGAAAAATCATTATTTAACCCTTAATTATAATATTTGGTTTTTGGTTTTATAAAATTTTATTTTATTCCTATTGGAATTTATTTTCCAGAAAAATATTAATATTAGAATTTAATCAATTAAGAACTCTCCTCGAAATAAAATGGAATTGGAGGAAAAACTAGGTTTGAAGCAATTAAGAACAATAGAGGAAATAAATAAAAAAATAGAAAGAGGAGACGTTGTAGTTTTAACCGCTGAAGAAATGAAGGAACTTATAAAAACTAAAGGTGTTAAAACAGCTGCTAAAGAAGTTGATGTAGTAACAACTGGAACTTTTGGAGCTATGTGCAGTTCTGGTGCATTCCTAAATTTTGGTCATTCAGATCCACCAATTAAAATGGAGCGTATAACAATTAATGGTGTTGAAGCTTATCATGGAGGGGCAGCTGTAGATTGCTATATTGGAGCAACTAAAATGGATCCAAATAGACCATTTGAATATGGTGGAGGACATGTTATAGAAGATTTAGTAAGCGGAAAAGAAGTTGAAGTTGAAGCTATAGGTTATGGAACAGATTGTTATCCAAGAAAATATATAAAAACTGAAGTTACAATTCATGATTTAAATCAAGCAATTCTTTGTAATCCAAGAAATTGCTATCAAAGATATAATGCTGCCACCAACAGTCGAAATGAAGTTATATATACTTATATGGGGAAACTTCTTCCAAATTATGGTAATATTTCTTATGCTGGAGCAGGATGCCTTAATCCATTAATGAATGATCCTGATTATGAAACTATAGGAATAGGAACAAGAATTTTTCTAGGAGGAGGAGTAGGATACGTAATAGGGGAAGGAACTCAGCATGATCCTAAAAACGGTTTTGGAACATTAATGGTAAAAGGAGATTTAAAACAAATGAGTCCTGAATTCCTTAAGGGTGCAAGCTTCACTAAATATGGCACAACTTTATATGTAGGTATTGGAATTCCAATCCCAATTTTAAATGAAGGATTAGCTAAAAAAACTGGAATTACAGATGAAGAAATAGAAACAAACCTTTTAGATTATGGGGTTCCAAAAAGAGAAAGACCAATTTTAAAAAGAGTTAAATATAGTGAGCTTAAATCTGGTAAAATAGAGTTGAATGGAAAGGAAATTCCAGCTGCTTCCCTTTCAAGTTTAAAAAAAGCTAGAGAAATCACATATATTCTTAAAGAATGGATTGAAAAAGGGAAATTCTTTTTAACAATGCCTGTGGAACGTTTACCTAAGGATACCATTTTTAAACCTATGAAAATGACTAGAGAAGCTACTTTAGCTAAGCATATAATGGAGGAAGCTGTAACTTGCAAAATTTATGAAAACATTAAGGATGTTGCTAAAAAAATAGTTGAAAAAGAAGTTAACCATATAGTGATTGTTGATGAAGAAAATAAAATCGTTGGGCTTATCACAAGCTTCGATATAACTAAAGCTGTAGCTGAAAACGCGAAAACCTTATCTGAAATAATGGTTAAACAAGTTATTACAGCTTCACCAGATGAATCAATTTATTCATGTGCGCGAAAATTAGAAAAACATAAAATTTCAGCTTTACCTGTAATAGATAAAAATGGAAAAGTTTTAGGAATGGTTACTAGCGAGAAAATAAGCGCTTTAATTGGGAAAGGTGAAAAAATTGAAGGCGGAATTAAAATTTAATAATAAAAGGGTTGCTGAACCAATAATTTCAACGATTGTTTTAAAAGAGCAAGCAACCATAAATATTCTTAAAGCTCGAGTAGATGAAACTGGAGGAAAAGTTCTTGTAGAAATCCCTGATGATAAAGCTGAAAATGTTATCAAAGCTTTTAGAGATTCAGGTGTGGAAGTTAAATTAGAAATTTTAGCTGAAATAACTGAAAATTGCATTCATTGCGGGCATTGCGTAACCCTTTGCCCAGTTGAAGCAATAATATATGATAAAAAGAGTTTATCAGTAAAAATGATTAGTGAAAAATGCATTCAATGCGGAAGATGCGTAGATGCATGTCCTACTAAAGCGATTAAAATATGGAGATAAAACCTTGAAGATTGTTAGAAAAATTATTGAAGAAACAGATGTTTTAATAAAATCTGATAGTGAAAAAGCTATAAAAAAAGCTTTAAAATCAATTGAAGAAAACAGAAGATTGCTTAAAATTTATTTAAGGAATCATCCTTTATTTCTTTATTCTTTAACACCTGTTCCAGCAGCTTCTAATGCACCGGAAATAATTAAAAGAATGGTTGAAGCCTCAAATAAAGCTTATGTTGGTCCAATGGCTAGTGTAGCTGGGGCTTTAGCAGATTTAGCTCTTGAAGAAATGATTAAGGAAGGTGCTGAAATAGCTTTAATTGAAAATGGAGGGGAAATAGCTGTTAATTCAAAAATTGATATTAATATAGGTGTTTACGCTTTTAATTCTCCTTTATCAAAAAAATTTGGTTTTAAAATTTCTAAAGAAGATTGCCCTCTAGGAATAGGAACAAGCTCATCAAAATCAACCAGAGCTTTAAGCTTTGGTGAAGCTGATGCTGTAACAATAATAGCTGAAAATGCTGCTATTGCCGATGCATCCGCCACAGCTATATGCAATATTGTTAAAGGTGAACCTAAAAAAGCCATTCAGCAAGGTTTAAATTTAGCTAAAAAAATTGATGGGGTTAAAGGAGCTATAATTGTTAAGGAGAATTATGTAGGTTTATGGGGGAAAATTCCAAAACTTTTATGGATTAATGAAGAACTTCATCTTTTTTAATGTTAAAATCATGAATGCTCCAAGAATTAAACCTAATAAAATAGAAGGCAATTCAAACCCTGGAATTAATGGAGCATTCAATTGAATTTCCTTTTCAGCATTTAAATCTTCAATGCTTCCTACAAGCTTATATAAACCTGGTGAAGCCTGTTTTCCATTATTGCAAATTTGATTCCAAGTAAACTCATATATTAATGTTTGCTTCGGTTCTATAGTATCATAAACATCTTTTGAAGATGCAGAATTAAAGTAAACTATTTGCCCTTTAGAATCAATAATCTTAAATGTCACAGAATTTCTTTTATAAATTAAGCGTTGCTGAGCAATATTTGTTACTTTAAGTTTAAAAGAAATTTCTTCACCAACAATAAATTGAGTTTTTTCAACTTCAACATCTAATTTTAAATTTATTTTTTGCTTTAAATATTTAATTTCAAATTTTTGTTGATTAAAGCTTGCATTAACAGTTTCAGGCAATTTAATCACTAAAATATTTAGGCTTGAGGGGCCAAAAACTTTAACATTATCCTCACTATTATAAAAATTGAATGTGTTACCTGTTTGATTCCAAAACCAACCTTTAAAATAATGCAGTTTTATAATATATGAGTCATTTTCTTCTTTAGAAAAATTTTCAATAATAAAAGTTAAATAAGCTTCTTTTCTTGTTTTATTAAAAACTAATTTTATTGTTGAAGCATTTATTTCCCAATTTATCTTTTTAAAATTTAAAGTTAAATTTTCTTTGTATTTTTCATATCCTTCCTCTAAATAAAAGTATCTTTGGGAAGAAAAATCTTCTTTATAAAATGAAGCTTTGCAAAAGCCTTTTTCATCAACAGGTTCAACTTCAAGTTTTACTAATGTTTTTCCACCTTTAAAATTAAACCATAAACTTTTTGCTTTTTCAATGAATTTTACAGTTAAATTATATGCTTTGCTATTGTAATGGGCTCCATCTTCTTCTTTAACCCAAACTTCATGGCTTGAATCTGGAATTAAATTCCACTCTTTAAAATACCATGGAAAATCAATTTTTTCTGGAGCATTATCATAAAATTCTTTTCCTTGAGGCCAAATTTCATCACCCCAAATTTTGCCATAAATCAATTGAATATTTGCCTTTATATTATTGGCATAAGAAACTGAATCTAATAAGCCTTGCACACCCTTTAATGGTGCGCTTATTATTATTGCTCCATTTGGAGCAACCCAACTTTCTGGATCTCTAACGGCAATTTCATATCCAACTGCTACTCCTCCAGTTGAGTAACCAATCAAATAAGTGAAGTTATATCCATGCCTTAAAATCCAATTATAAATATCTTTTAAAAATTTGCTATTTGAATAATAGCTTAATGCATAAAATTCCTGGTTAGTGAATGGAACTAAAATTTTATCTGTTCCCTTTCGTAAAGCTAAAACACTATAATCTTTAGCTAAATCGTTTATATACATCATTGCACTGAAAGTTTCCATATCATAAGGATTTATAGTTACATGATCTTTATATACATGTCCACCGCTTAACCATATTATGCATGAATCGCTAAAACTGTTATTCCAATAATACCATTCTGTTCCATTAATGTTTACTATTGAAGGCTTTTGTTCAATTAAATTTTTTTCATTTAAACTACTCACTTTTATAGAAAGGTTTATAATGCATTTTGAATTAGTAACCCAAAAGTTTTGATACCAATATCTAGTAACTATTTTTAAATTTAAATTCATAGATTTCAATGGAGCAATACCTGTTAAACTAAAAGTTTTAACAGCTGAACCTGTTAAATAATATCTAACATAATCAAGGATTGTAGTGAAATTTTCATGAAAAACCCCTAATTCAGCTAATGTCCATCCTTCATAAGAATAGTTAACAGTCACATTTATTTTAAACATTTCTCCAGCAATAACCTGTGTGGGATAATCAACCTTAATTATTTCAACACTTGGAAAAGCATTACAAATATTAGGAGAAATCGTAACCAAAATTATTATTGTTATGAAAGTTATGAGAATTAATTGAGCATACAACTTTTCTTTTTTCACTTACTTTACCCCTTTAAAAATATAATAAATTCTATTAAAAATTGTTTTTGGCTTTAATTCATAAAAATGCGTCAATCAATTTTAAATAAAATATTCTCTAAAAATTTACTCAAAAATGTTTATGCAGCCTGCTGAATGGTTAATGAAAATATCGAAAATATCAACTAAGAATTAAAAGCCATTATAAATAAAAAATATAATTAAAATAGGTAAATAAAATAAAACATTTAGCGAGAATTTAGAATTTTTAACCTTTAAATTAGAATATTACTTTTTCTTCTTTTTCTTTTCTTCTTTCTTTTCTTCAGACAAGGAGTTTTCGCCTCCATTTAGTGGTTATGAATTACATGAGATAACACAACTATTTAACCTTTACTTAGCATCCTTTAAGTGAAAGCTGTTAACCTTCATAAAATGTTTTTAACCTAAATTTTTACATAAAAAAGTTAAATTTAGAATGTTTTCTTCACTATTTAAAGCTTTAATTAAGCATAAAATTGATTTAAAATATTGTTTAATTCCCTTAAAATCGATAAAAATTGCTTTTTCTAATTATATAATAGCTATTAAAAGAGTTCAAGCTTAATTGCTTTCGAAAAATAAAAGAATAAACTCTATTCTGCTTTGGAACAAACCCATTATTAATTATTAGGTTTAAAATCTTCCTAAGTTTCTGTTTTTAATTCTTCAATAAATTGTTCCATGCTTCTTACGGATCTATCAATAGCTGCTTCAGCTATGCCAACCGTTATTTCACCAATTCTATGCAAGCACCATATTATTCGCCTTAAAAGCAAACATTCAAAAAGCATTTCAAGATGAGAATTTTCTTCAATTATTTTATAGGCTTCCGGCTCTAAAACTTGCTTAAAGCTATTTGCTACTGAATTTGCTAATTGCGCATCGCTATTTATTACGCTTTTAATTGCTTTTTCAGTTAATTCCTTTATTTTCTTAGCATATTCCTTTACTAAAAGCTTTGTTTTTTCACTTATTCCTATGCCTTTTTCCTCTATTTTTATGATTTCTTCAGCTATTTTATCCACCCAATCAGCCATTCTTTCTAAAACATTTGCAACAACATTCATTATTAAAATATCTTCAACATTATCTAAGCCTATTTTCTGGGCTACACTAGGATTTTTTTGAGCTTCATTTAAAAGCCTTAGAATTAACAAATAAATTCTATTAGCTTCTCTCTCCCTTTTTCTAACATCTTCAGCTAACTCTAAATTTGCTTCTTCTAAAGCCTGAATTGCTTCATCCAGCATTATTATAAATAAAGTGTAAAGTCGGCGAAGAGTAACATCAATTGGAAACATAAGCGGGTTTATAGAACATTGCAACATTACATAAGAGCTCCCTTCCTCAACTATATTCACTCCAATTAGCTTAAGTTCCGCCTCTCTAATAGCTTCAACAATGTTGCTTTTAAGCCGCCCACTAGAAAAAATTTTAATAATATCAAAGCCGTTAACATAACTAGCTATAATAAGTCTTTCAATAGTTTTTTCTTCTTGATATAAATCAGCTTTAATAGCGCAAGCTTTTCTAGCTTCTGTAAATACTTCTCCTTTTAAAATTTTTAATGATCCATCTCTTTCTGGAATTATTGTTGCAATATCTCCTTTCTTTAAACCAGTTTTTTTTACCCAACTACTTGGTAAAGAAACTGCTAAAGTTGATCTACCAACAAGTTGAACTTTACGTTTTTCCAAGCTTTATCACTCCAAGTAATTACCTAGTAATTACCACAATTTATTATATACAGAAAATATTTAAATTTTTCTATAAGTAATTATCAAAACGGATGAGAGTGAAAGTAAAATGATAATTCCAGTTAAAAAAATAACTATAATTACGCTTATTGATAATGAAAAAAAGCTTCTTACCCATTTAGGTAAATTAGGAGTTATTCAATTAAAAAAGCTTAATGAAAAAGAATTTATGGGATTTAAAGAAACATCTTCCAAAGAATTAAGGGAATATGAACTGCTTTACGATCGTTTATCTACATTAAAAATGCTTATTGAGGAACCTGAAAAAGCAAATAAACTTAAAGAACGTTTTAAAGAAAAGCCAATTTCTAATCAAACCAAAGAAGAACCCTTGATAGAAACAAAAGAACCCCCCTATGAAACTATAAAACCAAAAACCTTATCTAGGGAAAAAATAAGCATAGGTGGTCCAGCTCTTCCATATTGGCCGAAAAAAACCCTAATCAAAAAGCAACTTGAATCACCTGAAACGACAGAAGAAATATTAAATCAAACTCCCCCCTCCTCATTAGATGAGCTTAAAAGAAAAGTCTCTTATTTAGAGGAGAAAGTTAAAACAACTGTAGAAAAGTTAAAGTTGTTTAGGGAAGCCAAACCTATTCTTCAAATACTTAACGCTCAAAAAATTGAGCCTGAACATATAGGCGAATTTGACCATGTTTTTGCTAAAGCTGGAGTAACTAAAGCCAAGTTTATACCCCTTCTTAATAACATCTTTAAAAGATATAAAAGCATAACATTTAAAGAAGCAATGTTATCTCGTGATGATGTTTTCCTCTATATAGTTGGTTTAAAAGAGTTTAAACCATATATTGAAGAGCTTTTATCTTCAATCGAATTTAATGAATTTAAGCTTCCTCAAGGATTACCTGGTGAATTAAAAAAAGACTTAGAATTTGTTGATGAAGAAATTAAGAAACTTGAGAATGAACTTCAAAAATTAAAAGAGGAACTATCTAATTTAGAGGTTGTTGTTAGGTATGGTTTGGATGTTTGTTTGGCTGAGGGTAATTTATTGAGGAGTAGAATGATGGTTGTTTTGCAGGGTTGGGTTCCAATTAATAAAATTGAAGTTTTAAATAGTTATC
>Ga0272445_1000819_pt1 | contig 26690 bp, 26 predicted proteins | sample YNPCB0031_FD_194404 | JGI IMG/M metagenome (GOLD analysis project Ga0272445, IMG submission 194404) | Hot spring sediment microbial communities from Yellowstone National Park, WY, United States - YNP-CB-003-1 | ecosystem: Environmental > Aquatic > Thermal springs > Hot (42-90C) > Sediment... | reverse complement strand
TTATAACCGCCAATAACATATAAGGCGGTATCTTTTTCTGAATAAACTAAATAGGAGTTAGAGACCGCAACATTACAAGCTGCCCTTTCTGTCCAGGTATTGGTTAATGGGTCATAGCGATAAAGGTTATTTAAAGGTCCATTAGCACCAGTGGTGCCATCCCATCCACCAACAATATAAAAATAGGTACCATCAGAACAACCTTGGGAACGATAAGTTCCGCCACTTCTGGGATAAGGAGCACGCCAAATCCAACCAAGTCCTAATGTCTGGGGTTGGGGAGGCGGAGGAGAATAGGTTTCTTGATGCTCGCCTTTTTGGGGAACAACCATTAAGGGATTTAGGTTTTGGGAAGAAAAGGCAAAAATTAAGGCTACTGATAAACAAATTAATGTTATACTACGCATTATTCACCTCCGTTTTTTAAATGGGTGATTTTTTTTTATGATTAACCAGCCACCCCTACTGGTTAACCACCAGTTATTTTGGGCATTATGCCCAGTCCTCATTTGTAAAAATTATAACAAAATTTGGAAAAAAGTCAATAGTGGATTTAAAATTTTTCTTTTTAAAAAATTTTTTATTTTCAATAATTTAGAAAATTTAAAAGATTTTTTCTTTAAAAGGAAGGAAAGGGTTGATTTTTTAATTTTTTTCCTTATAATTTTTTTATGAGAAAGATTTTTTTAATTTTATTCTTTTTTGCCTGTGAGAAAAATGGGCTAATAATGAAGATTAATAATAGAAAGATAGAAAGTAAGTATCTTTTTTACAAATTAGCAATAGAAAGGGCAAGGGGAATAGAAGTTGGTGATACCATTGGCAATTTGATAAATATTATTAATGAGGTTTTAAACGAAGAGATTTTGAAGGAAGAAGGTTTTTTAATTACCGAAGAGATGATTAGCATCGAAAAGGAAAGGATTGAGCGGGAAACCCAATTGCCGGAGGTTTTGGCAAAGATAAAGAAGGTTTTTGAAAAAGAGGAGGATTATTTAAATTATTTTGTGAAACCAAATCTTTGTGAGCGGGCACTACAAGTAAAATTTTATTTAGATACGATTTACCATTTAGAAGATTATAATTTTATGAAAGCGGTTTTAAAAAAACTGGAAAAGAAGGAAAGTTTGAATATGGAAAGTTTTTTATACCAACCAAAAAGGGAAAGTATTGATTATTATAAAAAAATATATCCGGAAGGAAAAGTCCTTCAAGATTTTTCTTCTTTTTTTGTTGTCAAATGGGAAGGTGATAAGATAAGATTTTATCGCCGATTTAAAAAAGGAAATTTCTATGATTGGTGGCGAAAAAAGGCGATTAAATACCGAGTGAAAGTATATAATAAAAGATATTTAGAATTATTAATTAAAAAGGTTGAAGGCGATACTTTTTATTTAACGCTTCTTTCTAAAAGATGATTATCTTTTTAATCCTTTTTTCTTTAATAAAATAGACACCTTTTTTGGGTTTCTTAACAATTTTGCCGGTAACATCATAGAGAATATTATTATGGGCGATTTTCTTTCTTAAGATAATCTTTTCGCCTTGGGTTTCTTTGATGCCCACCGGTAACCTTTTTAAAATGGCACCATTATCACCACAGAGAATAACAACATCTTCGTTTATTACCCACAATTCATTGAGATTGCCTTTAAAAGGAATGGGCTCTAATTGCCAATTATTACCACCATCGGTAGTTCTTAAAACCACGCCCTGGTCACCAACCGCATAACCAGTATTATTGACAAAGAAAATGGCGTTCAATTTTTTATTGGTTGGGGTAGTAATTGTTGTCCAATTGGTGCCACCATTGACGGTTTTATAAATCTTTCCGGAATCACCAACGGCATAACCAGTTTGGCTATTTATAAAATAGAGGTCGTAAGCCGGCGCATCAAATACCCTTGTCCAGGAGGAAGCACCGTTGGTAGTTTTATAAATACCGCCCGAACCACAAACGAAACCAGTATTATTATCAACAAAGAAGATGCCGTAATTTCTTCCGGTACCGGCGGTCGCCACACTTGACCAACTTCTACCACCATTAGTGGTTTTGATGATTGTTCCCCGTTCACCGCAGGCATAACCAACCGAGGATGAGGGGAAATGGAGGTCATATTTCGGAAAGGTATCCGGTGGCGGAGCGGGTGGCGCGGGTGTTCGGGTCCAAGAATAACCACCATCTTGGGTATAAGCCAAATATAATTGGGCGTCATGGGCATCACCACAGGCACTGCCGTTGGCGGCATTAGTAAAATAAAGGGCATTAACAATAAAACTACTATTATTCATATCCATCGCCTCCCAAGTGAGACCACCATTATTGGTTCTCATACCGGCGGGTGAAAGACCACCGCAGACAAAACCGGTATTCTCATTGGGGAAGGCGATGGCCAGCCAATTATTGAAAGCGACAAAGTTTGTCAATATTTGCCAATTGTTGCCGCCATTGGTTGATTTTAAAATAACACCATTATCACCGCAGAGAAAAATATTATTTTCGTCAAGGATAAAAATTTTGTTCAAATTGACCGTGACCGGAAGATTTATCGGTGTCCAATTATCACCACCGTCAGTGGTCTTTCTTAAAACCCCATTGTTAGCGCAATAAAAGCCGACATTATTATTTAAAAATTTGATTGCCTTTATCGGGTTAATTGTGCCGCTGGCTTTCGCTACCCAAGTGAGACCGCCATCGGTGGTCTTTCTTATCTGTCCATAATCACCAGCCACATAACCGACATTGGGATTTTCGGGAAAGTCAATGGTGAAAAGGGCAACGGTGGTTTGCGAATTTAATGCTTGCCAACTGTCACCGCCATTAGTGGTCTTTAAGATGGTGCCGTTATAACCACAAACATAGCCAATGGTGCCGTTATTGGGCGGAAAAGAGAGATCGTATAAAATCTGGGTGGTTCCGGAGGTTTTGGCGGTAAAGGAATTTCCGCCATTGGTTGTCCGGTAGATTTTTCCTTGGTAACCGCAGAGAAAACCAGTATCCCGATTAGGAAAATTAATGGCTAAGAAATGGTAATAAGGGGTGATTTGTCTTTTAGTCCAGCTGTTGCCGCCGTCTTCGGTTATTAAAATAAGGGCACTATCCGCCACAATAAAACCTTTATTTTCATTAACAAAATAGATATCATTAAGATTGCGATAGGTTTGGGAATTGATTTTTGTCCAGGTTTGACCACCATCGGTGGTTTTCAGGATTACGCCGGCATCACCGCACACAATTCCCACTTCGGGGTTAAAAAACCAAATGCCTTTAAGATTAACACCGGTTGGTGAAGGATGGAGCCATTGCCATTCTTGAGAAAAAATAAAAGTGATTAATAAAATGTTTAAAAAGACTAATTTTTTTAACATTTTTCCTCCTTTTATTAATTTAAAACGATTATTTTTTTAAACTCTTTTTTATCTTTAATAAAATAGATTCCTTTATTTAATTTATTATTATTAATAATTTGACCGGTTGGTAAGAAGAAGCGATTATTACTTTTAAAACCCAATCTTTCTTTTTTATTTTCGGAGATTGCTGGTGGTAAATATCTTTTTATTATTAAACCATTACGACCGCATGCCCAACCAATATCTTCGGTTTTAAAAAAGATAGCGTAGAGAATTTCACTCACACCGGTATTTTCCCTTTCCCAATTTTCACCGCCATTTATAGTTTTGTAAACCAAACCATTGGCACCACAGACATAGCCAATTTGGGAAGAGAGAAAATAAATTCCGTATAAAGGATTGGGAGGAGCGACATTTATTTTTATAAAATTGCTACCATCGGTTGTCTTTAAAACATAACCCGATTCACTACAAACATAACCAAGATTGGGATTTAGGAAGAAGACTTTAGAAAGATTTGCCCGGGACTGACTATTTAATTGAGACCAATTATTCCCGTAATTGGTTGTTTTGAAGATACTACCGGAAAAACCAACGGCGTAAGCAATCTGACCATTAGCCAAAACACTTATTCCTCTTAAATTTGCGGGATTTATTGGTGAAACACTTAGCTGGTCAAAGGTTTGACCACCATTATAGGTGCGCAAAACTATGCCGTTATCACCGACGATAAAGCCGGTATCCGGGGAAACAAAATAAAGATGATAAAGGTTTTCGGTAACACCAGCAGATAAATTTTGCCAGGTTTGACCACCATCGGTGGTTTTTATTATCCGACCATTTTGCCCACAGGCATAACCAATACTTTCATTAATAAAAAATATCCCATAAAGATTTTCGGGCAATGCTAAGGAAAGCCGAACCCAATCATTACCCCCATTTATTGTCTTTATTATTGTGCCGTTTTGACCGGCGGCATAGCCAATTAAAGTATCGGTGGGAAAAGAAAGGGCATATAAATTTACTGAGACCGAAGAATTTTGAATTGTCCAATCAGCAAAAATATAAGAAAATAATAAAAATACCAATAATTTTTTCATCACTTCCTCCTTTTTAAAAAGATAGCCATTAATTTATTATAATGAAATTTTATTTAAAGTCAATTTTATTTTTTGACCCATATTTGTAAATCACCAGCCGACGAAAAACCCGATGATAAACAATATTGGGGAGTAAGTTTTATTCCGTAGCCAAAATATTTGCCACTACCCGTATAACCACTGCTGTGGGGTTCAAAACGACACCATTTTAAGGTATCATAACCAGGATAAGCATCAAAGGCAAAAATGAAAGGGATAATAAAAAAAAATATTAGTAGTTTTCTCATCCCTCCCTCCAATTATATAATATTATAATCGATTTTTAATAAATTGTCAATTATTCGGCGTAGTAGATTTTTCTATTTTTTAGATAGAGGGTGATGAGTTCTTTGTAGAAAACTTCGTATTCTTTGGTATCTTTAGCTAAACCGATTGCCCTTACCCTTAAACTGCAGATAGCTATTGAATCTTTTAAGGTTATCTTTTTGGCTAAGAGATAGATTCTTATCTCATCATAAAGATTGAAGACATTTTTTAAGGTTTTTAATAGTTGATAATAGTCGTGACCAAAATTGTCATAATAATCTTTGGCTATTAGTTGGCTGATTTGATTTAAATCTTCCCTTTCACAGGCACTTCTTGCCTTTTCAATAATTTTATCAATCTTCTCCTTCTCGGAAAGAAAGAGATATTTATCAAAGAGAAGGTAGAGGCTGAAAAGAAGGAAGATAAGAAAGAGAATAAAGGCTATTCTCATTTTTTGGGTAAGATAAAAAATGGGTTATTCGTTTATATATTATGAAGATGATTAATAATAAGCAATTGAAAAAAGGATTAGGCACAGCAAAAGATGAGCGAAAGAAGGCTATATTCCCCCAATAGTCTACGGGATAGTCCCCTTAGGGAATTATCTTTTCCACCTTTTCAGTTTTTTTATCATCCCTTTTATTTTGGCTTCAAAGTTCATATGAAATAGCAAATATTTTGCCTGCTGAATTGGGGTTAAAAGGGAAAAGATTTCTTCTTCCAATTTTTCGCATTCCTCCCGATTTTTTTTGTCGTTCTCTTTTATCAAATTCACCTGTTTTTTAATCTCGTCATCCTTCGCCTTTTTTAAAAGAAGTTCCGAAAGTTTTTCCAACTCCTTTTCCCTTTCTTCCCTTCTTTTCTCTCTCAATTCCCTTAGCTTTTTCCATTTGGGAAAGATTTTGGCGCTCTGTTCTTCGGTAAGATTTAGTTCTTCCGTTAGTCGCCAAAGCCTAAGATTTTCAATGGTTTCTCGGGGATGGGGATTGCTTTTAAGACAAGGGCAAGGTTGGGCAAAAAGAATAAAAGCCAAAGAAAATAATGAAAAAATAAGGAAGGTTTTTAAGGTTTTCATCTTTCACCTCCATTTTTTAAGTTTTTTACTAAATATTCCAGCTCTTCTTTTTCTAAAGAAGAGAGCAAATCGTAATAATCTTTATCTTCATAAAGATTTTCTTCTAAAGAAATCAATTCTTCGGTTTTTATTTCTTTTGCCAATGTTTTCAAAATTTCGGCTTCTTCTTTTTCAGAAAGATTATAAATAATTGTTTCGTAATCATCGGTAAAGAGAAAATCTTCTTCTTTTTTTATCTTTATAAAATTGATTAAAAATATAAAAAGAAGAATTAAAAAAGAAGCGGTTGTTAAAGTATAAGTAAAAATTTTTTTCTTTTTTGCTCTTTCAATTCTTTTCCGAAGGCTTTCGGAAAAGAAGGAATAAGGTGGGGCTTCTTCCAAGATTTTCAATTCTTCTTTTAATAGCTGAAATTCCCTTAAATATTTTTGGCAAAGGGGGCAGGTTAATAAATGGTTTTCCAATTCTTTTTTTTCTTCTTCTATTAACAAATCGCTTAAGTAGTTAAAAACTTTTTCCCTTTCGCAGTTCATATTTCCCTTTTTAAAAATTTTGCCAGTTTTTTATGGGCATTAAATAATACCGATTTTATTGTTCCTTCTTTGAGATTTAAAACTTCGCTAACTTCCTTTATCTTTAAACCATCCTGATGATAAAGGAGAAAGACGCTCTTTTCCAAAGGGGATAGTTTTGTCAGATATTGGGCTATCAGCTCTTTCAATCTTTTATTTTCATATTCCTTTTCAATATCAATGGGTGCCGGAATCTTTTCCCATTCCGCGACTTCTTCTTTTTTTTCGGTTTTTTCTTTTCTTAAAAGGGAAAGGCAGTGGTTAATAGCAATCCGATAAATCCAAGTAAAAAGGGAAGAACGACCCTGAAATTTGTTAAAGTTTTTATAAACTTTTAAAAAGATTTCTTGGGTGGCATCATAGGCTTTTTCTTTATCTTTTAAGATTTTTTTGGCTAAGTTATAGATTCTTTCGTAATACATTTTTACAATTTTATTAAATTCTTCTTCTTTCATTAAATTAGACGAAAATTTTTTGATTTAGTTTATTTAAATTTCTTTTATAAAAGAAGAATAAAATGAGTGCCCTTATTGTCCAATCAAAAACAGTACCGTACCAGACACCGATAATTCCCAATTTTAGAGTAATGGCTAAAAGATAGATGAGACCGACACGAATAAAAAAGGTGGAAAAAAGGGCACAAAGCATGGGGCTTAAAGTATCGCCCATCCCCCGCAAAGTGCCGGCGAAAACAAAGTAAAAGGCTAATTGGGGTTGTTCAAAGGTGGCAATCCTTACCAATAATTTGGCGTAATTTCTCACTTCCCTTTCCGGATTAAAAAGGGCAACATAGAAATGGGGAAAGAAAAAGAAAGAAAGGGCAATAAGACTCATAATAAGAAGAGAATAAAGGGCAGTTTTTTTAAAGGCTAAATTTAATAAGTCCTTTCTTTGGGCACCAAGGGCTTGACCAGCTAAGGTGGTAGCCACAATCCCAAAGGCACTACCAGGCATAAAGGAGAGTGATTCAATTCTTACCGCAATCTGATGGGCAGCTAAGGAAATCGTGCCTAAACTACTAACAATCCTCATAAAGGTTAAAAATCCTAAATTTAATAAAAATTGTTCACTGGCTGCGGGAAAACTTATGCGGACAAATTCCTTTAAATAAAAAAGATTGATTATCTTTTTTACTTTTTCCTTTATTCTCCTTTTGATGATAAAAAGGGATAATAAAGAAGCAGTAAGGGCACCAATACCGGTTCCTAAACTGGCACCTTTTATCCCTAAGGGTGGAAAAAAGAGGCGACCAAAAATTAATAAGTAGTTTAAAAGGACGGTCAAAGTTTGGAAGGTTAAAGAGATTAACATCGGTGTTTTCGTATCACCATAACCCCTTAAAATTCCGTTATTAATCAAAAAGACAAGGCGGAACAAAATAAAAAGGATAATAAAAGTGAGATATTCTTCCCCTTTTATTGCTACCGCTTTTTCCGCACCCATTAAAACCATTAATTTCTGTTTTAAAGGAAAAAGAAGGAAGGTGATTAAAAGGCCAAAGATAAAGGCAAAGAAAATAACGAAATTGACCAGTTCTTTTGCCTTCTGGAAATCTTTGGCACCAACTGCCTGGGCAATAAGGGAAGTGGCACCAATTTGGAAACCTAAAAAGATGTTGATTATTGCCATAATAATGGTGTTGGCTAAACCAGCCGCCGCCAATTCTTCGGTGCCTAAATGGGAAAGCATCACCATATTGAGAAAGAGGACAACTGTTTGAAAGATATTTTCTAAGATAACCGGATAGACCAAGGTGAAGATGGTCTTTTTAGAGTTGGCGGCCAAATTTTCTACCAAGTCGATCATTTTAAATAAGGAGAAAGTTCCTTATAGATTTTGATTAAAGGGATTTTCTTCTTTTGGGCAATCTTTTTTAAATCTTCGTATTCAAAATTTTTTATTTGGCTATTATTAAATTCACCAATCTTTATTCTTACTTTACCGTATTTGGTATTAACTACTTTTATCTCCCTTTTTAAAGTTTCCCGCAAAACCGGGTAATAGCGGATACCTAAGGTCTCGGTTTCGGAAAAGATAGTTTTTATCAGCTCGGCTTTATCTTTTTCTTGACAGAGACAGGAAAGTAAATAGGCGGGACGAAGTTTTTTCATAAAGATGGGGGTGATAAAGACATCTAAGGCACCTTTTTTAAATAACAAGTTAAATAGATTTTCAAAGATTAATGGTGGGAGATGGTCTAAATTGGTTTCAATCAAAATAATATTATCTTCTTTTTTAAGGAGTTCGCCGTAAATCACCCTTAAGATATTGGGGATTTCTAAATCAAAATGACCGGCACCGTAACCAATCTTTTCAATCTTCATTAAAGGTAAAGGGATAAATTGGTGGGCAAGATTTTTGATAATGGCGGCACCGGTTGGGGTTGTCAATTCAAAGGGATAATCGATTTCGTAAAGGGGAACATTTTTTAAAATCTCTAAGGTGGCGAAAGCCTTTACTTTTCCCAAAACAACTGGACTGGCATAAATTTCCTGCGGACCGATTTTATCAATCAAGAGGCTGGTGCCAATAATATCTAAAAGGGTATCATAATCACCAACCTCGTGGAAATGGACATACCTTTTTTTTTCGCGGTGAACTTTGCTTTCCGCAATAATGAGACTGTTTAATATTTTTAAGGAAAGTTCTTTAACTTCTTTTTTTAAAGGTAGGCTTTTGATAATGGCGATAAAGTCCTTTGGTTGATAAGGTTTTGCTTTTTTATCAATAACGGCTAATTGAAGGGCGGAAATATCTTTCTTTCTTACCGCTTTTATTGAAAATCTTACCGGCAATTTTAAAAGGGAGAATTCCTTTAAAAAATCTTTCTGGGCTTTTTTTGATAAAAGGTGGAAAAGGGCGGAAAACACCATATCGCCACTTATCCCCGAAATAATATCAAAATATAAGATTTTCATAAATTATTAATCAAGTGGGCTAAATAACCGGCACCAAAGCCATTATTGATATTAACGACACAAACACCGGGAGCACAACTGTTTAACATTGTCAATAATGGGGCTAAACCGGAAAAATGGGCACCATAACCGACCGAAGTGGGAACAGCAATTACTGGTTTAGCCACCAAACCACCAACAATACTGGCCAAGGCACCTTCCATACCGGCAACCACAATAATCACTTTGGCTTTTTGGAGGAGAGGATAATAATGGAAAAGGCGGTGGATACCAGCCACACCCACATCATAAAGTCTTTTTGTCCGATTACCTAAGAGCTCACAGGTGACCGCGGCTTCTTCGGCAACCGGAATATCAGCCGTACCAGCAGTGACCACCAAGATATTGCCTTTTTTCCTTTTTTGCTTTTCTAATAATAAGGCAAAGATTCTTGCCTTTTCATAATATTTGGCTTCTTTAAAATCTTTCTTCAAACTCTCCGCTTTTTCTTTGTCTAAGCGGGTGATGAGACAATTGGTTTTCATTTTTTGGTATTCTTTAATTATTCTTCTTAAATCTTCTAAGGTCTTATTTTCACCAAAAATAATCTCGGCTACCCCCTTTCTTAAAATCCGGTGGGTATCAATCTTATAATTTTTTTTATTAATAAAAGGTAAGAATTTAAAAAGTTCTTTTGCCTTTTTAACGGAGATTTTTCTTTGATAGAGGTCTTTTAAGATTTTTTCGTAATCCATTGAAGTCCCATCGGTCGATAACCGGCTAAATCTAAATAGACTTCTTGAAAACCAATCTTTTTCAAATTCTTAACAATAACTTCTCTTTTTCTCAATAAAAGCCAATAATCATTTTTTTCTTTCAGTTCAATCTTGGCAATCTTATCACCAATAATTCTTAAACGGAAATCTTTCAAACCTTTCTTTTTCAAAAATTCTTCACCTTTTTCAATCTTGGCTAATTTTAATTCGTCAATCTTTTGAAAATAGGGAATGCGGGAAGAAAGGCAGGGCGAACTGGGTTGGTTGTAATGAGGGATTTTTAAGGCTTTTGCCTTTTTTCTTATGGTTGATTTATCGATTTTTAACTGGAGATAGGGGGAAAGGATTTTAAGTTCCTTTAAGGCTTTTATTCCGGGACGAAAATCGCTTAAATCGGATAAATTTGTTCCTTCCAGGATTTTATCAACTTTAAAGAAGTCTTTTAGTAAAAGGAGTTTCTCATAGGCAGACTTTTTACAATAATAACATCTTTCTAAAGGATTATTTTTAAAATTTTTTTCCGTCAATTCTTCGGTAAAGATAAAAATTCCTTCTTTTTTAAATCTTTTTAAAAATTGCGTTGCCTTTTTAAGTTGGTCAAGGGGATAGGTGGGCGAAAGGAAGATAACGGGTAAGACGTTTTCCTTTTTTAAGGTCTTTAAGGCATAATAGAGTAAAAGGGAAGAATCAACACCACCCGAAAAGGCAATCATCACTTTTTTCTCTTTTTTTAATAAATCTTTCAGTTTTAAAAATTTATCCGCCAATACTTTTGAGTTTTAAAATAAGTATTTTTAAAGCCCGATTTAAAAGTTTTCTTTCCATAAAACCCATATGGGAAAACCGAATAATCTTACCCCGCAAATCCCTTTGACCGTTGGCAAAAAGAATTCCTTTTTTCTCTTTTAATTCGCTAATTATCTTACTGCTGTCAATACCTTCCTTCATTTTGATAATGGTTAAAGCATTGGAAGGTGATTGGGCAAAAAGTTCAATATTATTTTTTAACAATTGTTTTCTTACGAAATTGGCGTATTGGGCATGTTGTTGCCAATATCTTTTTATCCCGATGGTGTTTATCTTTTTAAGCGAAGCGAAAAAGACATAAAGGGTGTTAATAGCCGGGGTGAAAGGGGTTTCTTTTTTATTTAAAAATTTATCATAATTAAGGAGGTCAAAATAATATCGGGGGGTTTGGGAATTTCTTATTATCTCCCACGCCCTTTCGTTAACCGTAATAAAGGAAATTCCTGGTATCCCGCCTAAGGCTTTTTGGCTGGCACCACAAAGAAGGTCACAATAAAAATCTTCAAAGTAAAATTCATCGGCACCGAGACCGCAGATACCATCAACAATGAGATAGCGATTATTTTCTCGAGCAATCCGGCCAAAATTTTTTATATCCTGTTTTACGCCGGTAGAAGTATCGGTTAAAGTGGTGAAGATATATTTGATGGTATCATCAAGCTTAATCTTTCTTTCCACTTCATTGGGGTCAACGGGCTTACCAAATTCGCTTCTTATTATCTCGACTTGATAACCGAAAGCCCGCAAAATCTCCCGCCACCTTTCGCCAAAATAACCACAGGCAACAACCAAAGCCTTACCAATTTTTGGTGAAAGATTGCTCACGCAGGCTTCCATCGCCCCGGTGCCCGAAGAAGTAAAAATAAAAATTTTATCTTTTTTAGTAAAAAGGATTTTTTGTAATTCTTGGATTGTGGAAAAGAAAAGTTCGTGGAATTTTTCTTCCCGATGATAAATCAAATCTTCGCTCGCTTTTTTTAATAAATTTTTCGGCACAAAGACTGGACCCGGAGTAAAAAGTAGGTATTTTTTCATTTTTTACCTCCTAAAAAGTTCTTTTGATTTTTTTAAAGCACAATATTCACCACACATGGTGCAAAAATCCTTTTTTATTCCGTATCTTTCATAGATGGCTTTGGCTTTCTCTTCGTCAAAACTTAGCTTAATCATCTTTTCAAAATCTAAACGGGCGCGGGCCAAGGAAAGTTCTCTATCCCTTTCAATGGCCTTCTTTATTCCTTTGGCAATATCCGCAATGTGGGCGGCCAATTTGGTAATGATTACTCCTTGACGAACATCTTCAACGGTGGGCAAACCCAGATGCTCGGAAGGGGTCAGATAACAAAGAAAATCAGCACCGTAATAGGCGGCCAAGGCACCACCAATACCACCAACAAAATGGTCGTAAGGAAGACCGCTATCGGAAACTAAGGGACCAAGAACATAGAAAGGGGCATTATGGCAGATAATCTTTTCCAAAATCACATTTAAATAAATATGATTTAAGGGAATGTGACCGGGACCTTCAATCATTACTTTTACTTTCTTTTCCCTTGCCCTTTCTTGTAATTCCCCCAAAACTAATAATTCAAAGATTTGCGGTTCATCGGTGGCATCCAAAATTGAACCGGGACGGAGCCCATCACCCAAAGATAAACAGACATCATATTCTTTAGCCATTGCCAAAATCTCATCAAAATATTCGTATAAAGGATTTTCCTTTTTATTATATTTCATCCATTCAATCACTAAGGAGCCACCCCGAGAAACAACTCCGCAAATTCTTTTTCTTTTATATAAAACCTTCAAAATCTTTTTATTAATTCCGCAATGAATCGTGGCAAAATCAACGCCGTCCTGAAAATGTTTTTCAATAACTTTAAGAAAATCGGCGGGCTTTAATTCCACAAAAGATTTATTATTTTTTTTGGCTTCGTAAGGAAGTTGGTAGATAGGCACAGTGCCCAAAGGAATTTTGGCGGCGCTTAATAAGGTTCTTCGGATTTCATCTAAATCACCACCGGTAGATAAATCCATTACCGTATCGGCGCCGGCTTCTTCGGCAACCTTTAATTTTTCCAATTCAATCTTTAAGTCACAGATTTCTGAAGAAGTACCAATATTAGCATTCACTTTTGTCGTTAACCCCTTACCAACGGCACAACCAATAATCTCCCTTTTACTATTTTTTAAAATTACTACTTCGCCTTTGGCAATCTTACTTTTCAATTCTTTTACACTTATACCTTCTTTCTCAGCAATAATTTTTAAATTATCTTTCATACCGCTCCCTTTCAAATTCCAAACAACATAAGAGCCGACCACAAAAACCAGTAATCTTTTCCTTCTTTCCTTCTAATCCCTGCAGTCGAACGGTGCGCAATTTTACTGGTGGTGGTTCTTTAAGAAAAGTAGCACAACAAAATTTTCGACCGCAAGGACCATAACCACCAATCTTACCCATCGCGGCTCTTGGGGGTAAGAGGATGATAAAGGTTTTTTTGTTTAAAATTTTTCCCAATTCTTTTTGCTTACTAAGCAAATCAACTTTTTTATTACTAATCGCATAAAAGACCAATCTCTTTTCGTCAAAAGAATAATGGCAGGCAAGGGGAAAGATATTTATCCCCTTATCAAAAACAAAATTGACAAATTTTTGATAATAAAAATTTTCTTTTTCCTTTATTTCGTAATATTTTAAGATATCATTTTTATCCGCCTTTTTAAAAATTATACCGGCCACTTCTTCGCCATCTTCCAAAAAGTTTTTTACTCGACCGAAATCTTCGCCAAACTTTAATTTTACCAAAACAAAATCATTCGCTTTTAAAGCCATTTCTTCTACCGGCTGGCAGAGAATTTCGTAAAATTTATGAATTTCTACTAATACTTTACTCATCGCCTTATCCCCAACTTTTCCAGCAGTTCGTAATTTAAATATTTTTCGTAATTGGGATAATTCTTTTCTTTTGGGTCATTGGTATAAAGCAAAAGATAATCGCCGTCGCCATGAATATCCATAAAAAGATAGTAATAATTGGTCTGGGAATAATACCAATATTCATAGGGTTTCACATCGGCGCCTAAGATTTCCACTTCTTTTTTTTCGGGTTCACCATATTTTAAATAGATTCTTCCGCGGTCGGTTTCGCTACCTTTCTTTTTCAAATGAGAATAATTTTGATTGACATATTCTAATCTTTTCTTTAAGGTATCCAAATTATAAACCCGAAAATAGGCAGCCAAATATTTCTTTTTACCAATAATATTCATCTTTTTTACTTTCGCCTTTTCTTTCTTATCTTTTTCCACTAAATAAAAAAGGGATTCTTTCAAAAAGAGAAGGGAGTCGGTAAAAGGAAGGGAGGTTAATTTTTTACTTAGGAGATAAAAATCCTTTTTTTCTTCCCGAATTTTTTTGTTATTGGCCAAAAGAAAAAGGGAAAGGGTTTTCTTACCCGCTTTTAATCCTCTTAATGGTAGCCCATAAGCTTTGGCAATATTTCCATTATCTTTGGGAATCGAAAGCAAAGAAAAATCCTTTTCCAATTTTCCTTCTTCGTCAAAAATCTGATAACCTAAATAAACAGTATCTTCTTGGATATTATACAATTCAAAATAGAGATAAGAAAAAGAATCTTTGTCTAAATCATAGCTCCTTTGGGGATTAGGGGTATAATAATAACCATTGCGATAAAAATGGCCACTTTTTTCATCATAACCGCAGGTGGTTAAGAAAAGAAGGGAACTGATGCTGGTATTTTTTTCAAAATCGGGAACGAAAAGGGAATCCTCATAGCAATTTTTTAAAATTTCTATCCGGTAAAAATAATTTCCCTTAGGCAAATAAAGACCAAAACCATCAACGAGCCATTTGTTTAAATTTTGGAAAGAGGAATAATTGGGTAAAAAGACCTTTTTTGCCAATTTTTCTTTTTTGGTTAATTTCCCTTTTAAAAAGAAAGCGATTTCGTAAGAAAAAAAGGCGGTATCATTAATAATTTTCTCTTTCTTTAAAGAATCAAGGGGTAAAGAATAATAAAATTCCACAAAGGAAAAAGAATCCTGCGCCCAAAAGAGAGCATAATCTAAGGCAAAGAATTGAAAAAATAAGAGAAAAGAATAAATCATTTTTCGCTCACCAGAATATATTCGCCAAAACCTTTAAAATCAACAAAGGTAAATACCTTATTATATTGATAATAATACCATTTGATATAAGGTTTGCGGTCAACCTCATAAGGAAAATTTTCAATATAATCCGGCTCACCATACTGAAAATAAATTTTTGCTCGGTCGGAAAAAACCCCTTTATCACCCCGCGAAAAATTTTTTTCACAATAATCAACTTTTCTAAAATATTCTTCTTCGGAAATATCTTTCTTTTCCCAAAATTCCTGCCATTTAGTTAGCCGTTCTTCTCTTTTGGCTTTTTTTAATTCTTCCATTTCCTTAGGAGTAGCCACATAGATTAAATAGGCAATTTTTTTAAAATATTCTTTATCGGAAAGATAAAAAGGAATAGTGAAATAAAAAGAAAAAGGTTTTTTAAATCTTTCTTTGAAAAATTCAATTCGGTAATTACCACTTTGAGAAAAGCGATTGATATCGGTAAGATAGATTTTTAAATAATTGGTTACCGAATCTTTTTCAATTATCCGCTCTTCCGGATTAATAATTTGATAAAAAATTGGCTCTTTAAGTTGATAGGGAAAAATCTGAAATATTAAAGAATCGCCAACCGTCAGATGAGCATCTTCCCGATGGTTAACTTTAATAAAAATATTTGGTTTTCTTAAATCAAGGGTAAACTTTTTTTCAAATTCCCTTTCGGAATTCAAATCCTTGATGAAAATTTTAAAATCATTTTTTAAACTTTTACTAAAAACCGCAATGTTTAAAAAACCGGTTTTATTTTTACTGCTAACGGTCTCTTCGTAATCGCTTAATATGGTCGTATCAACTTTTTCAAAAAGGTTATCATTAATATATAATTGGAAGAGAAGATAATTTTTATATCCTTTTTCTTGGTCATAAATAAAGATTAAATCGCTATAAGAAATTTTATATTCTAAGTTTAAATAAAGGGTATCTTGATGATAAAAATAACGGTAATCAATATTGGGCAAAAAATCGTTTTGGTGAAGAAGGAAAAAGAGAAAAGAAAATATCATTAAAAATTATAAAATAAATTTTCCTAAAAGTCAAAAATAAAAGATTTTAGTGCGACCATTTTTATTGTCGCAATAAATTTTTAAATTTACTAAAGTGATAAAAAGATAAGTTATTGAAATTAGATGACTTTTAAAACAATTAAAAATTAAATCTGGCAAGGTTTTTGCTTACATTTTTTTGGCGATAAGAGGGGGAGATATTGAATTTAGATTTATTTAAAGAGATTTTTGATAATTTTGTGGAGCCGGTTTATATCGTTGACCCAGAGAATTATCAGATTCTTTATGTAAACAAAGTTTTAAAAGAAAAATTAGGTGAGTGTGTGGGCGAAAAATGTTATCGGGTTTTTCAGAATCTCTCTTCTCCTTGTTCTTTTTGTTCCAACAAATATCTTTATAGAAATCCTGAAAAACCTTATATCTGGCTTCATCGGAATTTGAAAAATAACCGGTGGTATAAATGTATTGACCAGTTTATTAAATATAACGGAAAATTTTTACGTTTAGAAATAGCAATTGATGTTACCAAAGAGATAATAAAAAATAAATTGTTAAAAGAAAAGATGAGGGAATATGCCCATCTTTTTGAAAATGTTCCGGTACCTTTATACCGAACCACTTTGGAAGGAAGATTTATAAAAGTGAATAAAGCCATGGTTGAGCTCTTTGGTTATTCACGAAAAGATTTTAAAGAGATTAATGCTTGTGACCTTTATTATCATCCCCAAGACCGAGAAAAATTTATCAAGAAGATAGAAAAATTTGGCTATGTGGAAGGTTATCCAGTAAAATTGAAAACTAAGGATGGTCGGCTTTTAACCTGTCTTTTATATACTACCCCCATTAAAAATGCTGATAATCAAATTGTTGGCTTTGAAGGAATGATAAAAGATATTACTTTAGAAAGAAGTTTCCGAAAACTTCTTAAAGATAAAATTAAAGAAGAAAAGGGACCAAGGAATTCTTTAATTAGCCAACTTTCTTTAACCCACGATTTCCATAACCTTTTACAAATAATTTTAAATAACCTTTTATTAATGAAAAATTATTGCCAAAAAGGGGAGCTTTTAAAAATCGAGACAACCATCGAGAGATTGAAAGAAATCATCTTAAAAAATCAAAACCTGACCACCGCTTTAACTAAAATAGCTATTGAAGAATTGAGAAAGAAAGATTTAGTGAATATTAAGAAAATAATTGTTCGGGCTTTTGAACTTTTTGAAAAGAAAGAGGAGATTATCTTTTCGCTTAATATTGATGAAGAGATAAAAGTTAGTGGCTGGGAAAACCAGTTATTAACCCTTTTTCTCAACTTGATTAAAAATGCCTGGGAAGCCCGCAAGGAAGATAAGGCAAAAATTGAAATTTGGGGAGAGATTGTTGAAAAAGAGGGAAAAGATTATTTAAAAATTTCTTTTAAAGATTACGGTAAAGGAATAAAAAAGGAAGAGCAGAATAAGATTTTTCAACATTATTCTTCCAAAAAACATTTAGGCATTGGTCTTATCATTGTTTCCGAAATTATTAAAAATCACCAGGGAATGATTGAATGGGAAAGTGAAGAGAATAATTTTACTGTTTTCCATATTTATCTACCAATTGCGGAAAGAAAAGATAAAAAAAGAATTCTTTTGATTGGTGAAAATAGCCAGCTTTTAACAATAATAAAAAATATCCTGCACCTTAATAACTACGAATTTCTTCACCAAAAGGAATTAGAAAAAGGAATAAAAAGTTATCAGGAAGCAAAAGAGCTAAATAAACCTTTTTTAGGGATTTTCTATGATACCCTTTATCCCCAATTGCCTAAGGATTCCGAAAATTTAAAAAAATTTATTGATTTGGAACCAAAAACCAAGATAATTTACTCCGCCTTTATTAAAGAAGAAGATTTTAAAAATTTTGAAAATTTTAATAATAATATCATCTTTTTAAGAAAACCTTACACCACGGAAGATTTCTTAAAAGCTGTTAATGGGCTTGTAAAAACTGATAAATAAATTGGGCAATCCGCTCGCGACCGTTAATCCCTTTAAATCTTTTTAAATTTTCTTTTAATTTTTTTCCTAAATCAGTTAAAAGAATTCGGTCTAAATAAAATATCAATTCTTTAAGTGTCGGGGTATAAAAACCTAATTTTTTTTGAACAATAAATTGGATATTGCCCAATTCCTGACCATAAAGATAATGATAGATGAGAATTGGAACTTGCGAACAAATGGCTTCACTTAAAGAAAGGGAACCGGCCTTTAAAATTGCCACATCACTTAAAGCAAAAATTTCTGCCATCCTTTCGTAATAAGAAAGGATTTTAATCTTTCTATCTTCAAAAAAATTATTTTTCAATTTATTATAAAGTTCTAAATTTCTTCCCGTAACACAGATTAAAAAATAATCCCTTTCTTCGTAGAGCTTTTTCACAATAGCCTCAATCTTTCCCCAGCCTTCACTACCGCCAAGAATTAAAACCACCTTTCGATCTTTCTCAATTCCATATTTTTCTTTTAATTTTTCTTTATCATAAGGAAAGTCAAACTCCTTTCTTAAAGGAATGCCAAAATAAGCGGGAAGATTTTTCCATTCTTTAAAATTTTTAAAATAGGGTTTACTAAAAGGGTAGATTATCAAATCGGCTTCTTTTTGAAACCAACTGGTATGATACTTTTGAAGTTCAATACCAACAATAATAAATTTTATATCTTTATAAAATCTTTGGGCACATTCAAAAGGAAAATGGTTTAAAAGGGGATGGAGAGAAATGATCGCCGAAATATCGGGATAGCGGGCAAAAAAATCTTTCAAATGATTGGGGGTGAAGAATTCCACAATTTTATTTAAAGAATGATACCAGAAAGAAGGATAGGTAAAATACCACAAAAATCCCCAGAAAAATGGGAAATCTTTAGTAATTTGGGAATAATTCTTCGGAAAATTACAAAAAGGTTTCTTGGTGGCTTCCAAAAAGAAATCGGGAAGATAAGATTCAATGCCGTATTTTTTAAATTCTTCGGCTAAGGCATGAGCAACGGTCATATGGCCACCACCCGTTTGGGAAGTAAAGAAAAGAATTTTCATAATTATAATAATTATCAAAAAAGATTTTAATTTCAATAAATTGAAAAAAATTTTTATTTTTTTTATAATAGGTTATGAATTATTTATTGATTTTTCTTTTGTTAACCAGTATTAAAAACGAAAAGGAAGTTTATAAAAAAATAAAAAAATTTTATCTTAATCTTAAAACTATCACCGGCACTTTTACCCAAAGGGAATGCGACGAAAAAAGCGGTGTCTGCTTAGAGTTTCGCGGAAAATTTTATCTCAAAAAACCAAATTATTTAAGATTATCAATTGAAGAGCCAGAAAAAGGATTAATCATTGCCGATGGTGAAAGTCTTTATTTTTATTATCCCCAAGATAGTCTGATTCAAAAATATCCCATTAATCAATTTAATCCTTTCCTTATCTTTTTCCAAATAATGAGCGATACGGTTTTTCCGCAGGTGGAAGAGAAAGGGAAAAAATACTACCTTTTAACTTTTTCTTTGCCCAATTACCGATTAAATTTACAATTAAGAAAAAATGATTTTTTAGTGGAAAAGATAAAGTATGAATGGGAAAAAAGGGATTTGGAGATTCTTCTTTATTCCCAGAAAATAAACCCCCCTTTAAATGATACCCTTTTTAAAAAAATAAAAAAATAGTATGCTTATCAAATCAAGCGATTATTGTTTTGCCTGCGGTAAAAAAAATCCCATTGGCTTCCAATTAAATATTGAAGAGACAGAAAATGGGGTAAAAACGGAATTTACTCTTAAAAAAGAGTTTGAAGGTTATAAAGATATTGCCCACGGTGGGATTGTCGCCACCATCCTTGATGAGATGATTGCTTGGGCATGCCGAAAAAAGGGTTATCAGGCAGTAACGGCGGAGTTAACTGTTCGTTATAAAAAGCCACTGCTCATCAATCAAAAATATTTTGCCTTTGGAGAGATAAAAAAAATTCATCACCGTTTAATTATCGGCGAAAGTAAAATTTTAGACGAAGTAAATAACTTATTGGCCTTTGCCCAAGCAAAGATGTATTTAACAAATCGGTGAAAAAAATCGCCCTCATCTTTCTCGGTTGTCCTAAAAATCAAGTTGATTGTGAAAAAATCCTCTATTCTTTACTAAAAAATAATTATCGGCTAACTAATGATTTAGCTGAAAGTGAAATTGCCATTTTAACCACCTGCGCCTTCATCAAAAAGGGAATAAAAGAATGTGAAAATTGGCTTAAAAAATTAATCAAATTAAAAGAAAAAGGTAAGTTAGAAAAGATTATCCTTTTCGGATGCTTAATAGAAAGAGAAGGAGAAAGATTATTAGCAAAATATCCGGAAGTTGATCATTTTGTTGGTCTTGCTGGTTTAGCTAAAATCCCCCAGATTATAAAAAGCCACCAAAGATTTTATTGGCAAGAAGAAAAAGAGGTTTTAATAAAAACCTTACCAAGAATTATTTCCCCACCTTTTGCCTATTTAAAAATTGCTGATGGCTGCCAAAATTTTTGTGCTTACTGTCTTATTCCTAAAATCCGTGGTAATTACCAATCAAGAAAGTTAGAAGAGATTGTGAAGGAGGCAAAGGAATTGGTAAATTTAGGGATAAAAGAGCTCATTCTGGTTGCTCAAGATACTACTCTTTACGGTATTGACCTTTATCAAAAACCATCTCTTAGTTTGTTATTAAAAGAATTGGTAAAGATTGATAACCTAAGATGGCTAAGAATCCTTTACACCCATCCCGCCCATTATGATGATGAACTTTTAACGATTATTAAAGAGGAAGAAAAGATTGTAAAATATCTGGATATTCCTATTCAGCACGCTTCTAACAAGATTTTAAAATTGATGAACCGACCTTATACCCAAAAAGATTTGATAAAACTTTTAAAAAAGTTGCGCAAGATTCCCCAATTGGTATTGAGAACCACCGTAATGGTCGGTTTTCCTTTTGAAGAAGAAAGGGATTTTTTAGAATTACTGGCTTTTATAAAAGATTGGCAATTTGAGTATCTTGGTTGTTTTCTTTATAGTCGCGAAGAAAACACGGTAGCCAGTAGATTAGCCGGTCAAATTAAAGAAGAGATAAAAAAGGAACGTTATCACCGATTAATGGCTTGCCAACAAAAAATCACTTTTAACTTCCTTGATTCTTTAAAAGATAAAGAAACAGTCATTCTCGTTGAAAAGCCAAATTCCGGTCGCGCCTATTTTCAGGCACCAGAAATCGATGGGAAGATTCTTTTTAAAAAAGCCGAAGTTAATATTGGTGATTTTTTGCTTTGCCAAATTAATCAAAGAAAGGGCTATAATTTATTGGCTAAAATTATAAACAAGAAAATAGTTGATTAAGAAATTGCCAATAATTTCCTTTTTTTAAAGGCCAATTGATGATTATTGAAAAGCAATATTTCTTATTATTTTTAAAATAATAGCCCGAAAGGGAGCGGACATTTTTCAGATAACCGGTTTTGGCATAAATCTTCTTTTTATAATTTATTAATCGCCTTTTTAATGTTCCCCTTTTTCCGGCGACCGCCAAACTCCTTAAAAATTCCTGCTGGTAAGGGGAATTATAAAGATAGATTAAAAGTTTAGTAATTGCTAAAGTTGTCAATCTATTCTTTTTAGAAAAACCGGCCCCATCAAAAATTCTTATTCCCCCTACGGGAATTCCTTTCGCTTTAAGAAAAGCTAAAAGGACTTTTTCGCTACTTTTTTTCTGAGATTGACCAATAAAATAAAAAAGCCGGTTAGCCAATCTATTATTACTTTTACTATTGATCTCCGCTAAAACCTTATTTTTTTGATAACCTTTCAAAAAAATTTTCTGCCAGTTTTCAATTAAATAGGCACTGATAATTAATTTCATATTAGAAGCGGGGATTAAGGGCTTATTTTCGTTATGAGCAAATAACATCTTTTCTTCATCAAGAGAATAGATAACAATACTTATTTTGTTTAAAGGGATAGAATAATTTTTAACCAAATCATCAATAGTTAAATTAATAAGCAAAAAAAGAAGCATCATTTGAGAATAAGATAGGCAATAGCAAAATAGATTGCCAAACCGGTGAAATCTAAAATGGTGGTTAAAACGGGACTACTAATAATTGCGGGGTCAAGTTTTAATTTCGTTAAGATGATGGGCAAAATAGTGCCGATCAAATTTGCCCAAATGCATATTGCCCAGACGGCTAAACCAACAACGAAACTAATTTTTATATTTCTTTGCCAAATAAGACTATAACTGAATAACAAAAAAAAGAGACCAATCCCCAACAAAAATCCGACATAAACTTCTTTTCTCACAATCTGCCACCATTTTTTAAAATCTAATTCGCCTAAGGCAATTGCCCGAATAATCAAAGTTGCTGATTGGGAACTGGTATTGCCACCGGTATCAATTAAAACCGGAATAAAAAAACTTAAGGCGATGATTTTGTGGAGCAAATTTTCAAAAGAAGCAATAACTGAACTTGACAAAAAACCAGCGATAGCCAACAAAGAAAGCCAAACAATCCTTTTTTTAAAAAGCGAAAAGACCGGGGTGGCGATATAACTGAATCTTAAAGGGATAACGCCCGCCCTTTTGTGCAAATCTTCGGTGGCCTCTTCTTCGTAAACATCCAAAATATCATCAACAGTAACAATTCCTAAAAGAATTCCCCTTTTATCAACCACGGGTAAGGCAATCAAATCGTAGCGCCGCATCATCTTGGCCGCTTCTTCCTGGTCTTGATAAACTTCAATCGCCACAAAATCTTTTTCCATAATTTCGGATATTTTTTGTGATGGTTCGGCCAAAACCAATTTTCTTAAATGAACTTCGCCGATTAACCTTTCCTCTTCATCGACGACATACAAAATATTAATTGTCTCCGCATCCCGACCAAATTTCCTAATATGTTCTAAACTTTGCTTTACCGTCCAATGTTCTTTCACTTTTACATAATCGGGGGTCATTAACCGACCAACCGAATCCTTGGGATAACCCAACAATTCCAAAGCCTCCTTCCTTTCCTCCGGTGGCAAAAGATTTATCAATTGGGAAACTACTTCGCCCGGCAACTCTTCAAACAATTCGGTCCGGTCGTCTGGCGGAACTTCTAAAAGAATTTCTTTCATTTTTTCGCCAGAAAGATTTTTCACCAAATGGGCTTGAACTTCCCTTTGGAGCTCAATAAAAACTTGGGCGGCTAATTCGGTAGGTAAAAGTCTAAATAAAATTAATCGCTCTTCATCATTCAAACTTTCTAAAAGGTCAGCAATATCGGGCGGTGGCCACTTGGAAATCAGTTCTTTCAATACGCGCCAATTTTTATTGCTAATCGCTTCCTCAATCTCGGGCTTTAAAAGTTCCTTGAGCATAAGTTATAAAGATAAACCAATATCAGCTGGTGCCCGACCAATTTCTTGTAAAAGGGTGATTATCTCCTTTATTTTTTTATTAATATCTTCACCAACACCATCCCGCTGGGGATAGATTTCGTATAAAGTGGCGTATTCTTTTGGTGTTAAATTTATCATTAAAGAATTGGCACCAGCCAAAAGACCTTTTTTGAGACCATCTTTTTTATTAAGGGTTTGGAAGGCGGTAGTAACTAAAATTTTACTTTGGGGATAAAGGATGCGGGCTTTGGCAATAGTATCCAAAACCAATTCTTCCGCAGGAGGTTGACAATCTTTTAAGGGAGTGTCCGGGTGAGGAATAAAGGGACCAAAAGAAAACATTTCGGCTCCCAATTCATAAGTTAAACGCAAATTTTCCAAAATATCCCTTTCTTCTTCACCGGGCAAACCAATCAAAAAACCGGTCATTATTAAATAACCTATTTTTTTAACTTCTTTAATTAAATTAATTCTTTCTTCCAATTTGTGTCCCGGTCTCATCTTTTCGTAAATTTTTTTATTACTGGTCTCAAACCTTAAAAGTACTCCCCGAGCACCTAATTCATAAAGTTGTTCATAAATAGCTATCTCTCTTTCGCCAATACTCAGAATCAAAAGACAGGGACTCTCTTCCATAATTCTTTTTACTATATAAGCCAATCGCTCTTTATCATAAAAAAGGTCTTCCCCAGATTGTAAAACTAAAGCTTTAAAATTTAACTTTTTAACGGCATAAGTAGCCAGATTGATTATCTCTTCTTCGTCCATTCGGTATCTTCTTATTTTTTTATTATCCCTTCTTAAACCGCAATAGAGACAATTGTTACGACAATAATTAGAAAATTCAATTATTCCGTGAACACAACAACTATTATCATGATATTCCTGTCTTATCTTATTGGCAATTTTATAAAGCTCTTTACTTTCGTAGGTTAATTTCAAATCAACTTCTCTTAATTTATCAAAAAATTCTTCCCAAACTTTTAAGGTCTCCCGAGCTTCTTCTTCGGGTATCTTTTGAATAACAAAACCTCCCTGGGCATAAACATAATCACCAATTTTCAAGTCAAAAAAATCGTTGCGCACCTTTTTAACAATTCCAAAATACTCAATCTTACAGATATTATTATTTATCTCCACAACTTTTCCCGGAATGGCGTAACACATTCTTCAGAAGTATAAGTCTCGCTCCCCTTTCTTTATTCTTTCAATCCTCTTTATCGTCTCTTTTTTTAATTGCTCATTATCAATCTTATCCAAATAATATTCCACAACCCGATAGCCTTTTTCGTATAATTCCTTTTTGCCATTAGTCTTTGCGAAATCTTCTAAATATTCAACAAAGGTTAAAATGCCATTAGGTCGACAGAATTTATGGATTTCACCCGGTTTTGCTAAATTCATAAAATCTTCGCCGGTTCGGCCTACCCGATAACAAGCGGTACAAAAACTGGGAATCAAGTTGTCCACCAAGATATCATTAATCACCTCACTTAGACTTCTCAAATCGTGGATTTCAAACTGGGCTTCTTTTTCCGAAAAATTTCGGTAACCTCCGGGAGAAGTTCTTGAACCAGCAGAAGTTTGGGAAATACCCAATTTAAAGGCAATCTTTCTAATCTCTGGTCGCTCACGGGTGGAAAGAATCATCCCCGTATAAGGAACTGCCAATCTTAAAATCGCAATAATTTTTAAAAAATCATCGTCGGAAACCGGATATGCTGGTTGATAAGTAACGGTTGGTGCCGGACGAAAACGGGGAACCGAAATTGTGTGGGGACCAACACCTAAATGGGAGTCAAGGAATTGGGCATGGGAAACTAATGCCAAAACTTCAAATCGCCAATCATACAAACCAAATAAAACCCCTAAACCCAAATCATCGATACCACCTTCATACGCTCGAATATGGGCAGTAATCTGCCTTTCATAATCACTTTTTGGCCCCCGATGTAAATTTTTATAGGTCTCATAATGATAAGTTTCTTGAAAAAGTTGATAAGTACCTATTTTTGCTTGTTTTAATTTTTTATAATTTTCAACCGTAGTGGCCGCAATATTTACATTTATCCTTCTAATGTTACCTTGTTCGGTTTTCACTGAATAGATGGTCTCAATTGCCGAAACCACATAATCAATTGGATTGTTTATCGGGTCTTCACCACATTCCAAAAGAATCCGCTTGTGACCCATCGCAATTATCTTTTTGGTCTCTTCTTCAATCTCTTTTAGGGTCAATTTCTTTCTTACCATTTTATTTCTTCTATGAAAATTACAGTATTCACAATCATTGACACAATAATCAGAAATATATAAGGGAGCAAAAAAGACCAATCTTTCACCATAAATCTCTTCTTTTATCTTACCAGCAATCGCAAATAACTCGGCTATTAATTCTTTATCTTTTAAATTTACTAAATAACCAACTTCTTTTAAAGAAAGACCTTTCTTCTCCTTGGCTTTTGCTAAGATCAATTCTACCGTCTTTTTATCCGGATTTTCGGTCTCTTCCAAGATTTTTAAAATCTTTTCCTGGTCGCAGATTTCTTTAATATTCATAACTAAAATTATATTTAAATTATTTTGAAAAATCAAATTATCTTACTTAAAATTATGCGTGTTGAAATTAAATCATTTAATCATTCTTTTAATCATTGTTCGACTGCTCTTTTTTTCACCATTGATTAATAACAAAGAAAAATTAGTAAATGCCATTACTGATGCCCAAGAATATTGCGAACTTGCTTATAACCTCTCGTTAAAAAAGGGATACGAAAGGGAAGGCAATTTTGATACGAAAAGACCACCTTTGTTTCCTTTCTTTCTTTCCCTTTTCTATCTTATCTACCCTTCACCTTATTGGGCTTCTTTCTTTTATCTCCTTTTATCAATAATCTTATTAATTGTCGCTAAAAATTATTTAACGGAAAAAACTTTTATTATCTTCTCCCTTTTGTTTATCCTTTCACCCCAAATAAATTTCTATTCCCTTTTTCCCATCGCTGATTTCCTTTTTGGTAGCTTTCTTTTTTTAACGGTTCTTTTTTTAAAAGAAAAGAAAAATACCTTCTCCTTACTTTTCCTTTCTCTTTTACCTTACATTAAACCCGTAGCCCTTTTATTACCACCCTTTTTTGCTCTCTTTCATTTAATAAAAAAGAAGATAAAATTAATGTTTTTATATTTACTTATC
>Ga0272445_1000818_pt1 | contig 26702 bp, 26 predicted proteins | sample YNPCB0031_FD_194404 | JGI IMG/M metagenome (GOLD analysis project Ga0272445, IMG submission 194404) | Hot spring sediment microbial communities from Yellowstone National Park, WY, United States - YNP-CB-003-1 | ecosystem: Environmental > Aquatic > Thermal springs > Hot (42-90C) > Sediment... | reverse complement strand
AAGAAACTTGACACATTAGCTGAGGAGCAGGTTAGGCTCAGAGAGGAACAGACGAAAATATGGATGGAGATAACGAAGATATGGGAGGAGATAAAGATTATCAGAGAGGAACAGACGAAACTGTGGTAGGGACAGAACAGACTATGGGAGGGACAAAATAGGCTATGGGAGGAAGTTAGGAACCTAAGGGAGGGACAAAATAGGCTATGGGAGGAAGTGAGGAACCTAAGGGAGGGACAAGCGAAACTGTGGGAGGGACAGAATAAACTCTGGGAGGAAGTGAAGCTGCTTAGGGTTAACTATGAAAGGATGAGGAAGTATATGCTTTCCGGATTCAGGGAGCTCAGTACCTCTATAGGGGTTGCATTCGAGGATCATGCTGCAGCATTCCTTAATGTGCTGCTTGAGGAGGCGGGCTACCCCGATGCCAAAGTTGGGAGGAAGATTCTAGCATATGAGGGTGAAGCCGTGGAGATAAATCTATTCTGCGAGAAGCCCCTCCTTGTCGGCGAGGCTACAGTAAGCGTGAAGAGCGCCGAAGAGGTTGAAAGGGAGATTAGAAAACTCCTAGAACGCGTAAGAATCATTGAAGAGAAATACGGTAGGAAACCAGAAATGATAATATTATCTGTTGCGAGAGCCACAGAAGAAGCAATAAAAGTGCTGAAAAATCTAACGGAGAAACACGGAGTAAAACTCATCCTTGGAAAAGAAATAGAGGAGACACTTGCAATATAGCCCGAAACCTTCATTTTTCCTAGCTTCAGCATCTATAAAAATTATCTATCAGGAAACTGCTGATGAACCCTGCAATTTAAGGTTTCATTAACATTCCCAGCCGATCAGTTTAATTTCTCCGGAACAAATAGGTTTCAATCTGCATTAGGAAGCCCCTAAGAGACTTCTCTTAAGGCACTTTTAGAATACCTTCAAAACCTAGGAGGAGAAATCGTGATCCAGCATAAGCGTCTAGGCTATAAACGATGGGTAGAACTCAAGGACGCTGTGAGAAAATAAGCGTGGAAAACGTACATCTGCAACATGCCCATAAACCATTTATACGGTAGCTTTATCGGCAACAAATTTTGGGGGATAAATTATGTATGAAAGATTCATCTGCTTCTTTATCGCATGCTCTATTTCCATTCTCGAATTTCGTTTAGATTAATTGGGGGAACAAATATTGCGATGAAAACCCAATCTTCATCTTTGTAATTGCATGGTTGATGCATGGTTTTTGGCGGAATATAAAGTATGCTCATAGGTTTAACTTCGTATTCCACATTATCAAATTTCACGGTTCCCACGCCTTTAATTGTAAAGTAGATTTCAACTGATTCTTCATGTTTATGACGCGGCCCCTCCTGATGCGGTTCATACCTAAACATTAATAGGCTGAGCGGCGTTCTTCCCTCAAACCCATCAAGAATTATTTTTGCATATCTCCCGGATAAAGGAGGCGGAGCTCTACGCTCCACAATACTGCTCACATCTACCAAGAACGGCTCCAAACTTATCACCTTAACGGTTGAATTTATGAATATTCTATTTTATTGCCTTCTTTTTCAGTGTGAATTTCAGAATTTCCTCCCTAATTTTTGGGGTTATCTTTATGAGGGCGCTTTTATGCATATCGGTCCAACGGTTAAGCTCTTTAAATATTATGCTTAATGGTTTAATTGTTACCTTTAACTCCTGATTTATTTTTGCAGCTATGATCACTTGGAAGTTGGTTGTGGGCTGATCTTTATAATATTTCAGAATAAAGCTCCATAGTTTTTCATCCTCTGATTGATGGGATGATAAACCATACATCGTTATTCCTTCGTAGGTGATTCCCCCATAGTTCTCCAAGATTCCCTTTAGAAATTCTTCAAACTCAGGCATGTCGCCCGCGCTAAGCCTTATTGGCATCTCTAATGAAGCATCCTTATCTCCAATCTTGATCATCTCGCTTACCTTCCTATTTACCATACCGCTTGGAACAACAACTTTAATCGCTTCGCCTAAAGGTAGGGAGTATCCGATCACTGAGGATATAACTGATGCGAAGAATGTTATTGTGAAGGGTGAACCACTTATAAGGTTCTTTTGAACCGATGATGGTAATGCTGAAGCCGTTATATAAGCAATGGTGTAACCTAGCACGTAACCGCATAATCCTCCTATTATGCCTAAGACTAATCCCTCAATTATCAGGATGAATCTAACCCTCGTTGGGCTGGCGCCTATCGTAGACATCATGCGGATTTCGGATTTTCTCTCAAAGATCGTTTGAAGAGCATTTGTGAAAAGGATGAATGATGAAATCAATAGGGGAACTATGTGATCCTGCCAATTGCCAGATAAGAAGGTCATTGTTGGAATTGTAGGATAAGCCTGCAGTACTATACCGTTTGAGGCAACCCTCACTAAATACCCCACCATGATGGTTGCTGCTTCCGTATCCCAGTAGTCAAACTCTGAAGAAATAACATTATTAATTATGTCAGATGCGTTCCTAATAAGATCGCTTCTTAAGACCAGCGAAACCTTATAGACTTCCACTTCCCGGATTGGGAAGTCTTTTATTGAACCGAAAATGAAAGATCCACCTCTTATCCTCTTATTTATCGCATCGTAAATATTAAGTAAAAAGTATTCTCCATCCAGATCCTTAAGGTTTCCAGCAGCCTTCTCCTCATCAAAAACGGCTTTTACAGTAAATCTTCTACCATCAAGGAGAACCGTCGAGTTCTCCGTTAAATTATATTTTAGGGCTATTTGCGAACCAACTAAAACCATATTCTGATCAGATGGGCTTAACCATTTTGAGCCTAAAACCTCAGATATATGTAGATGTTTTTCCATGAACTCCGGATCAACTAGAACTAGGCTGAATGAATTGAAACCATCAATTGAGAAACCGTCATCTCTTGAAAGACGAACATTTTTTATTCCATAAATATTTGATGATTCAGCCCAATCCCATAGAAATAATGAAACCTCATATGGCTGCAGCGCAACATAGTTAACTATTACCGGTACGCTGCTATCCAGCTTCATCACCATCAAATTTTGCTTATAAACCACTATGCCACTGTTTACCTTCGGTTTTAAATGATAGACTTGATTCCAAAATGTTATTTTCGGACTGAAAGTTAATAGGCACATCGCTGCTGCCGAAATCAATATGAGCGTAAATAATGCGAGCAAAGTCCTAAATTTTCGTCTCCTTAAATTTTTTATGCCAATCCCGAAGCTTTGCGAAAGTAAATCCCTTAGCTTAGAAAACATGAAGACCGCTGCGATCACTACGATAGAAGCTGCTTGAAGCACTTGAAGAATGAAGGCTCTAAGCGAAATCATGGCGTTAATCTTCTGTAGAATTTGATGGAAACCCAGAATGAAAAATCTGAAACCCTGATGCGTTATAAGAAAAACGGCTACGGTTATCAGAAGCAGAAAGGCAAAGATCATGTTCGCTTTCTCATCTTCCTCAGCGACAAGACGGGATAGGAAAAATGAGAATAGTACCAAAATCACGGTGAGTGTAGGCGTCCACCCAATAACGTTAATATAAATGTTAACAACCGATGTATATGCGTCCCGACATAATATTTGAACCCTATTAAGATGCCTAAAAGCTTCATCATATTTTCGATCTTCAAATCCTAGGATGGCTAATTCGCAACTTAAAGATATTTGATCTAGCTTCTCGCGGAGATCGCGGAGATCAAACCCGTAAGGCTCCAAAACACCAATTAACTCCCTTAAACTGCTTAGCTGCGCATATACCGCTTCCCTAACGAGCACCGGAGTTAAATCAATAAATTGCTTTTCATCCGGATCAACCGAGATATCTAATTTCCAGGAGAAATCCATATAGGATGCTGATACGCTGACCCTTAGAGGCTCATCAACCGGCGCAATTGTGAGGTTGGCGCCCTTAAACTCAACGAAGTTAGTTGATAAAAGTTTGATTTTGAGACGGGGATCAAATCTTGCAGCTTCATAGATTGGGTTAAACACCGCTAAGGGTCTTCCCTCAGCTAAGAAAATTTTAAAATTTAATAATAACGTGGAATTTTTTTTGCTCCGATGATGGAAAAACATTATTTATCATGTATTCCGTAATGTTCATGGGTAATTTTTCCGGATTAATTGGGCTCCATCTTCCGAAGGCTATGTCATACTCCCCTCTACCAGCCACTTTCTCTATGATCCATATTCCTGAAAGAGATATGCGGGAAAAGGACAAATCTGAGGATGAGAAGTTTGAGGGCAACTCAACTATGGCCGCTCCGTAATCTCCTGAAAACATCAGAGCTGAAAATGTTTCCCCTCCCCTTGATTTAACCTCTACCTGAAAATTAACATTTCTAACAGGAACATTAGTGTAATAATCCAATAAATCAACCTTTAATAGAACCTTGAAATCTTCAGTTTCCGCAACGGTTCCGGAAACGGGGAGGAAACGGAGGGATATAACTAGCAGAAAAATAAAAATGACTGGAAGAGAAATATACAGTGATCTATTCGGCAACACCTTCATTTCTCCACGATCCTATTTTATAGGAGCATGATATTTATTTTTATTTCAGTCATTTTAATTTTTATTTTTCTGATGTTTTCTTTTAATAATATCTCTAAGAAAAAGTGAAGTGGTTATGTGATTAGACTCTTAAATTTTGGTTGTTATTTCTTTTCCAGTAAGTTCAGGAATTCTTTGAAGGATATCCTTTTTATTTCTGCTTCATCATAGGCTTTGTCGTTTGATACTATTGTTAATTTGTTACTTAATGCCACTGAGGCGTGGAGGGCTTCGAAGAATGTTAAATTTACGTGCTGCATCATTATTTCTTCACATAGAATTAAATCGTCTTAGGATAGGCTTATCTCTTGCAGGTTTGATGCTGCTGCCTTTGCCTTTATATAGGTTAGGGCGTTTAGTCTTTCAGTAGCAGTTTTTCCATGGCTTGCCATAACTTCGTGAATCTCAATTAGCGCTTAAACCGGATAATATAGGGGGAAGAGCTTGGTTGCCGCATAGTCCTTTAATATTTTTGAGACTATTTCGTAGCGTCTATCTTTAGGCTGGAAGCCGAAGAGGAACTCTGTTTCAACCATATAACCCATTTTCACTTATGAGACCTCTTTTTGAATCTGCTCCTCAGCCCTTTTCCGCTCTTCCCTACTATAGGCTATGTTGCCGAGGATTTCAGCCAATGCCTCATCAACATCTTCTGGGATTGGAATCAAAACTATATGGCGGCCTAGCCAGCAAGTAAACCTTCTGCCCAACCCTCAAGGGAGTTTTCCTATGCACACTCTGAGTGATCGTGACGCGATACTTAGGACCAACCTCGACAATAACCATGAAGAATCCCGCCCGAAATATAGTGGCACATACCATGAGTATAAGTGTTACTATAACCAAAAAAGTGCCACAATTTAAAAAACTTGACCTTTATAATTATAACCCGCAAAATTCCCAATTTTCTCTTAGCATATATTCTAAAGAGTATGGTTGAAAGGTGCGGGGAGCGGGATTTGAACCCGCGAACCCCTATGGGACAGGCTCCTGAAGCCTGCGCCTTTGACCTGGCTTGGCTATCCCCGCCGTTTTCTTTCGCACCTTCAAATATTTTCTAGGTTTAGATCAGCCTTTTTTACTTTATGGTTCCAGCCATAAACGCTATTAGGCTGAGCATCATCCATATTAGCGTTATTTTCTTAATTCTTTTGGCGTTTTCCCTTGTATGCTTCTTTATTAGGCTTAGCGATGAGAACGTAAAACCTATGTCCGCCAGGATCAGCGGCGGCAGAAACCATGGGCTCATCAACTTTAAAACTGCCGGTATGGGGCTTAGAAGCACAGCCAGCATGAAGAATGCTGATGAGGCGTAGGCGGCCCCCCTAGCACCGTAAGATATGGCCAAGGTTCTAATTCCCCTAATTCTATCCCCCTCCACATCAGCTATTCCCTTAGTTATCTCCCGCCCGGTGTTGGCGAGAAAAGCTAAAGCAGCGAAAAATATAATATTTAATTCAATCGATCCTTTCAGGGCTAAACTGCCATAAATAAACGGCACCGAAATACATATGCTCACAAGGAAGTTTCCGGGCAGACCGGTGCGTTTCCCAATTGTGGAGTAAGCCGCGGATATCATCCATGAAGCTGCTGCAGCTAGGAGGCATGGGATGCTCGTTAAAGCAGCTGCGGCAAGCCCGATAAGCGTTAAAGCAGCTGCGAAAAATAGGCTTTCCACAGGTCTTATAAGCCCGCTTGGGATCGGTCTATCCGGCTCATTAACAGCATCTATATCTCTATCGTAATAATCGTTTATCGCCATTGAAGCAGCGGTCAAAGTGAAAGCCGTAATAAAGCCAAGCATAAGCCTATTGAAGGCGTCATTCACCACAGTGAATTCCTGAGCTGCTATGATGGCGCCAACTATCACAGCTATGCCCATCATTGAGCAGTTCACCGGCCGCATGAGCCTAATTAAGCCCGCTACCTTCCTCATTTCCCAACAAACAAGAAATTAACCATGCAGTTTATAAATTAGATGGGGAATAGGCTTAATGGCGGTATAGGAATGAGCACCACCGTATCGGAAAGCCCATTCACTGAATTCAGGATGCAATGTGAGGGGCTGCTGAAGAGGACGCTGGAGAAAACTTTCAAGGGGCTAGCGGCATATAAAGTAACCCTTGAAATACCGCCAAACCCGCAATTCGGCGAACTAACATCACGTATATGCTTCGAAATTTCAAAAAGTCTCTCTGAAACACCAATAAACCTAGCCAGACAGATTGAGGCTGAAGCGAACATAGAAAAAAAGGAGTTTCCAATGATTGAGTCGGTTGAGGCCGCTGGACAGGGATACGTGAACTTCCACGCAGACTTCACGGAGCTCTCATCCTTAACAATTAGGTCCGCAAGAGCATTGAACAGCGAGTATGGACATGTTAAAATTGGAAAACCGGAAAAAATAATAGTTGAGCATACAAGCGTTAACCCTGTTCACCCAATCCATGTTGGATCCGCAAGGAACTCCGTTCTCGGAGATTCGTTGGCACGCATATTGAGCGCCAGAGGACACAAGGTTTTTAGGCATTATTATATTGACGACGTAGGACGCCAATCATCAATAGTTGCATATGGATATAAATTGCTCGGCAAACCTAAGCCAGCGATTAAACCGGATCATTTCATCGGCGCCATATATGCGATCACAAACTGCCTACTTGAAATTAGGAGGCTTAAGGCGCTACTTAATGGGGGGAAAGGCAGCCTAAGCCACGATGAGCTGCAGAAGGTTAGGATGGATCTTGACGATTGGGTTGCCGTCGCAGTTGACCTTCAACAGAGATTCCCCGATCTATTCAACAGCCTACTGGAGGCGATGGAGAAGATTAAGGATCCTGAATTCGAAATTAACGCTCTCATGAGGAGATACGAGTTGGGCGATGAGGAAGCTGTGGCGCTTATCCGCGAAGTCTCATCGATCTGCCTTGAAGGGTTTAAGCAGACCCTTAAAAGAGCCAGCATATCCTTCGACTCATGGGATTGGGAGAGCAGCTTCATATGGAGCGGTGAAGTTGCGGAATGCCTAAACTTACTTAAGAGAACCCCTTACGTATTTCATAGAGGCGATGTTCTAGAGTTCGACGCTGAGGGCGTGGCGAGGGATCTTGGGTTGAAAAGCATTTTTGGGCTTAAAGAAACCTACGAGGTTCCATCTCTAACCCTAGGTAGATCTGACGGCACAACCCTATATACGACTAGGGACATAGCCTACAGTCTCTGGAAATTCGGAAGGGCTGAGAAGGTTATAAACGTCATCGGAATGGAGCAGAAGCTGGCGCAGCTGCAGTTGAAACTAGCTCTATGCGCCCTAGGATACGTTGAGGAGGCTAAAAGGCTCATACACTTCGCCTACAACCTCGTCAATTTCCCAGGACAAAGAATATCGGGCAGAAGGGGGAGATATGTAACCCTTGACGAAGTCATGGATGAAGCCGTTTTAAGGGCATGTGAGGAAGTTAAAAAGCGATCAGAAGATCTGCCGGAGGCTGAAAAAAGAAGGATTTCTGAGCAGGTAGGCATCGGCGCCGTAAAATATGCGCTTATAGAGACTGACCCCCTAAAGCCCGTCACATTCACCTGGGACAGGGTCATAAACTTCGAGAGGAACAGCGGACCATACATTCAGTATTCGCATGCAAGGGCATGCAGCATATTGAGAAGGGCATCAAGAAATGTTGAGGACGCCGACTTCTCGCTTCTTAAAGAGCCTATTGAGCATGAATTAATATTGATGGTCGCCCGCTTCCCAGAAATATTTGTTGAAGCAGCCGACAATATGAAGCCGAACATTATAGCTGACTTCGCAAATGCCCTAGCTGACAAATTCAACACCTTCTACGCTGCGTTACCCGTTGTTAAAGCTGAAAAACGAGAATTAAGCGACGCTAGGCTGCTCCTCGTCGACGCGGTTAGGATAACATTGCGCAACGCGTTAAACCTTCTAGGTATAGAAGCCCCGCAGAGAATGTAGATCCGCAGCTTTAAGGCCTAAATTATCCTAGAAAAGAACGATGTTTCATCAAGTCTCTAGGTTCACGCCTCAAAACATGGAGTTTTTAAAAAAAGAAAAAACCGTTTCGCTTTACTTTAATGGCACATACATGCTGCTTCTTGTTGCGCCTATTCCCGGGGTTCCATGCTTCACCGGCTTATTTGTTATTGCAAATTCGCCTAAGTAGTGCCCTATCATTTCCGGCTTTATCTCAACCGGAACAAACTCTTTACCATTATGAACATGGATCGTTACCCCAACCATTTCGGGCAGTATCACCATGTCTCTGGCATGCGTCTTTATCGGCTCCCCATTGTTGCCCAACTCCCTAACCATGCGGATCTTCTCCAGGAGCTTTCTTTGCTCATAGGATAAGCCTCGCAGTAAGCTTCTTCGAGAACGTGCATTAAGCAAACGTATTACTTCATCCATCGATATGCTCTGCAGCTGCTCAAGCGTATAGCCCCTATACCTAAACTCTCTAGGCATATCATCACCAATCTATAAGAAAGAAAAATGATGAGCCTTTTAAATGTTGCTATTAATATGAAGGCGGCGGATCGCTCAGAGCAGTCTATAATGCCAGCGGAAAGCGCTATTCTTCATCATAGAACTCCTCAGGCCTAGGCGGCGTTGGACTCAACCCCTTCCTCTCGCGTATCTGCCTTATTACCTCCATCTGCATGGAGTCCGGCACCGGAGCCCATCTGCTGAACTGTGTTGCCCAAAAAGCTCTTCCCTGAGTTGAAGACCTCAATTCTTCAGCAAGCCCGAATGATTCCGCCACAGGCATCTCGGCTTTAACTATCATCATGTCCTCCTCGCTCACCAGATCTAAGAGTTTACCGCGTCTTTTCTGAACAGTGGCTATTACTTGACTCACAAACTCGCTTGGAACCTTACATTCAAAGCTGAGTATAGGCTCAAGCAGCTTGGGCTCGCAGAGCAGGAAGCAGCCCCATATTGGCCGCCACGTCATGGGCATTATCTGAGCTGGACCCCTATGGACGGGATCCTCATGAATCAATATGTCCTCAAGATTAACTTTAAGCCCGTAAGCCGGTTCCTTCGCTAAAACGCATGAGTTAACAGCGTCCCTGAAGCCTGACTTCACATGATCAATAATCTCCTCAACGAACTGTCTACCCTTGATTCTGTTCACGAGTATATTTGTTCCCTCAATGGCTATAATGTTTCGGGCATCATCCGCTGTCCAGCCGAACTCATGCATAAGTATTCTCTGCCTTTCATCCCGCTTCTGCATCTCGGAGATTCTCCCCGATCTTATTGCCTCAACAACCTCCTCCGGAAGTCTCTCTATCGTCACCCATAACCTGTTATGTTTATTGGGGCTCTTACCCATAACTGGTGGGCCCCTATAGTTGCGGCTTATGGTCTCACGGTAAATCACGATTGGCTTACTCATTTTAACCTTCAACCCGGCTTCTTGCATCCTGTACGCTGTAACCTCAAGGTGAAGTTCGCCCATGCCGCTCAGGAGGTATTCTCCGGTTTCCTTGTTTATTGTAAAATGCAGGTTCGGATCCTCCAGGGTTAATTTATGTACAACTTTATCGAAGAGCGGCAGATCCTTAACGTCTGCAGGTTCAACAGCAACGGTTACTACGGGGTCGGAAACATACTTTAAGCCCTCAAATGGCGGGGTTTCAACGCCATCATCAGCAAGCGTCTCGCCGACTTGCAGAGGAGGCAGCCCGGAGAGAGCCGCTATGTTGCCTGCCGGTATCCTATCAACAACAACCCTATCTGCAGCCATACTCATATAAACCTGCTGAATAGTCCCCTTCCGCCTGCTCGTCACGAGCTGAACAACTTTTCCCCTCTCAACCGTTCCGCTGAAAACCCTCCCTATTGCAACAACGCCGCTGTGGGGATCAACCTCAATGGATGTTACGCACATTAGAAGCGGACCATTAGGATCAACTTTAGCCATACCTATGCCGACGGGGCTGTTGGGATCACCTGGCCAAATCTGCGTTTGCCTATATGCCTGAGCCTCCATTGGATTTGGTAGATGCTCACAGAACATATTGAGGATTGGCTCATACAAGGGAACCTTCTTACTTAAAGCCTCAACCTTCTTGGCAACATCCTCAGGTTCACCGGTGTACGCGTCAATAACATCCTTGAAGGTTATGCCCTTCTCCCTCATGTATTGCAGGGTGAAACCCCATTTATGCAGAGCCGAGCCGAAGGCAACGGTTCCATTCTCAATCCTAACCTGCCAATCCTTCTTATGCTCCGGAGGAGCATACTTCTCGATTAAACTGTTTATTCTAAGTATAATTTTTGCGAATCGATTCTGCATGGCTTCAGGTGTTAAACGCAGCTCCTTTATCAACCTATCAACCTTATTAATAAATAATATTGGTTTGACCCTTTCGCGCAGCGCCTGCATCAGCACTGTTTCCGTCTGAGTCATCGGACCCTCAACAGCGTCCACAACAACCAATGCGCCGTCAACAGCCCTTAAACTTCTAGTTACGGCCCCGCTGAAATCTATGTGTCCAGGCGTATCAATAAGGTTTATGAGGTATTCCTTCCCCCTATATGTGTGAACAAGACTTATGTTGGATGGGAAAACAGTCATCTGCCTTTTCTGCTCAAGCTCCCATGAGTCTAGGAAAAGCCTCTGCCCAGCAACCTCCTCGCTTATTATGCCGGCGGCAGCGAGCAGACTGTCTGAAAGCGTTGTTTTCCCATGGTCTACATGGGCAATTATGCTCGTATTCCTTATCCGCTCAGGATCATTCATTAACTTAAGTATTTCGCTAATCTGTTTATAGCGTCCCATACCTAAATCTTCCCCGCTTAAAGCAGGCAAACACTAACATGTACATTAGGCTTCATCCTTTAATGAGGCTACATAAATGTGAAAAATGTTGCCTATTAACCTTTTTGTTGCTGATGACGCTTCATCACTCAATCTTGTATATGCCGAAGCTTGTAACGATGAAGAGGGTATACATGAAAAGTAGAATCGCGCTTTCCCTCCAGCTTACTCTTTCATTAACTAGGAAGTACCATAATATGAGGTTAGCCATTATTGAGAACATGACTAGGTTTGAGAAGGAGCTTATGTTAACCCTGAAGGGGCCGCAGAACAACGCCACCCCCAAAATTAGCGTTATATTTACAAAGCCGCTTCCAACAATGTTGCCTAACGCCAACTCTATATGTCCCTTTTTTGTAGCGTCAATGCTGGTTGCAAGTTCAGGTAGGCTTGTGCCAAACGCCACGATTGTTGCGCCGATTACAATCTTCGGTACGCCTAACTCTGAAGCAATGTAGGAGGCTGATTCAATAATGAAGTAGGAGCTGCCAACTACCCCTGCAACCCCTAGGAGTGCCAGCAAAGCATATCTAGCTGCATCCTTCTTGCTCTCTGAGCCGCTATCCTGTTCACTTTTTCTATGCCTAAAAAGCTGTATGTTGTGAAATATGAAGAGGGCTATTAGAAACGCTCCCACCATTCTGCTGGCATATCCTATATAGATTAACGCTAAGGGGATAAGCGACGCTATGAAAAGCCCGAAATATAAGTCCCTTACTTCATCAATTCTTAAACCCTCAAATTTATTTTTTACATCATGATTTTTTACGGACAATATTAGGAAGCATAATCCCAGGATTAGGCAAACATTCACAATGTTTGAGCCTAAAACGTTTCCAATTGCAACACCAAGCGTTTCAGGATCCACAGCCGAGAAAATTGATACTGAAAGCTCTGGCAGAGATGTGGAGAAAGCAACCAATAGAAAACCTACTGTTGTTTTTCCCAAACCAGTTATCTCGGCCACCTTGACGGAGTTGTTTATTGTTAAGTCGCTTGACTTATCCAGGATTATCAATGCAACTAGGAGAATAAGCGCGTTGCCCAGCAGCCCTAACTCAAACATCACATTTCACCCTCCCTCAGGGCTAAGCCTAATAGAATTCGCTTCTAATAATAAAGTTTTTGCGCGCCATCCTTGAATTAAACGCGATCACGGTAATATAATTTATGAATTTGAAATTTCAGCCTTAAACTGCTGTAAAACAGACGATGCTTCTCCCTGCTTTAGCAATTACTGTTTGTGCTGAGGCCCTCAGATTGATTGCTATTTTTATAGTATAGTTCTGGCGGGGCAACAATAACTTTTGTTCCAGATGGAATCGAGGATGTTATCCATGCGTTTCCACCTATCACGGCGCCATCGCCTATAACGGTTTCACCGCCTAGAATTGTTGCTCCGGAGTATATTACAACATTATTTCCAACTGTTGGATGTCTTTTCAAACCCTTCATTATCTTACCCCTTTCATCTCTAGGAAAGCTTAATGCTCCAAGCGTCACGCCCTGATAAATCTTTACATTATCGCCTATATCGGTTGTTTCGCCGATGACAACTCCGGTTCCATGATCTATAAAGAAGTTTTTCCCAATTTTTGCTCCTGGATGTATATCTATGCCAGTCTTTGAATGCGCATATTCAGTCATTATCCTAGGTATTAATGGAACACCTCTTATCCAAAGTTCATGCGCAATCCTATATGTTGCAATCGCCAGGACGCATGGATAACTTAAGATAACTTCATCTGTGCTCTTCGCTGCGGGATCACCCTCATAGGCTGCCTGTATATCGCCGCTTAATAAAGCCCTTATCTCAGGTATCCTCTCCAGAAATTCCTTCACAACCATCCGGGCTCTCCTTCGGCAGGTTTCCTCGGAGCCTACGCCGAAGATTCTGGATAAATATTTAAGGCTCTTTTCAACCTCATTAACAAGCCTAGAATATATTGAGCTCAGCATGCTGCCCACAAAATACTTTATGTTAGACTTATTGACGTTGGCTTCTCCAAAATATCCCGGGTAAATTACCGTTAATAGATCCTCAAGAATCCCTATGACAGCCTGCTTAGACGGGAGATCCTCGCCTTCAGAGCGGTTTACGCCCCCATACTCCTCGTAGCTCTCAACTATTCTATCAACGAGATTCGGCAGTCCGCTTTCAAGCCAATTATCCTCAACGTATCTTTCGCCCTCCATCAGCATCTCAAACATTCGCCTAGATGCCCATACACGCGTGTTCTTCTCAACCTTCTCAACGAATTCATCCTTCAAATTCATCTCGGATTCCACCATCATCTCAGCAGTTCGCAATCTAAACCTTCCTATTTAAATAGGGGTTATGGAAAAACTTATCGGTTCCCATCAAAAAGGTTTGTGCTTAAGTAGCGCTCCCCAGTATCGGGGAGAACGGTCACTATAAGTTTGCCCTCATTATCCGTTCTCCTGGCAACTTCTAGGGCGGCGAAAACCGCTGCGCCTGAAGAGATCCCGACGAGCAGTCCCTCCTTTCTGGCGAGTAAACGCGCTGTTTCTAAGGCATCTTCATCCCTAACCCTTATAATCTCATCTATTAAATCAAGCCTTAGAACATCTGGAATGAAGCCGGCGCCTATACCCTGTATTCCATGCGGTCCAGGCTTGCCTCCGCTTAAAACCGGAGAATTGTATGGTTCAACAGCTACAACTTTAAGCTCCGGTTTCAGCGGCTTAATATATTCGGCTACGCCGGTTATTGTCCCGCCGGTTCCAACGCCGGCTACGAAAATGTCGATTTTTCCATCAGTGTCCCGCCATATCTCCGGACCAGTTGTCTCCCTATGTATTTTTGGGTTTGCATAATTTTTAAATTGATTTGGGATGAATGAGTTTGGAATTCTTGAAGCTAAATCTTCAGCCTTTTTAACTGCGCCCTTCATACCCTCCTCCGCTGGAGTTAAGATCACTTCAGCTCCATAAGCCTTCAGAATCCTACGCCGCTCAATGCTCATCGTCTCCGGCATAACCAAAATGAGCCTATAGCCCTTAACCGCCGCCACCATGGCTAAGCCTATGCCTGTATTTCCGCTGGTTGGCTCTATGATCACGGTGTCCTCGTTGATTAAACCCATCCTCTCCGCCTCTTCAATCATACTTAGGGCTATCCTATCCTTAACGCTGCCCCCCGGATTTTTAGACTCTAATTTAGCGAGGATCGTACATTTCAATCCGCAGGTTAACCTGTTTAGTCGGATTAAGGGAGTATTTCCTATGGCTTCAAGTACTGAACCATATATTTTCGCCATGCAATCACCGGAATGCAATTTTCCTTTGAGCCTAAAGGCGCCGCGCCGAAAGAATTTATCAGCGCACCTATTCTTTAATTTCCTCTCTCGATCTGAATCTTGGTTTAAATTTTAGATAGCTGTAGTCGCCAGTTACACATGAGAGGCAGATTTGGCTTCTCGGTAATCCTATTCCCCTGCTAAGCCCGTCTGCATCGTTATATCCAACGAATGATGCGCCTATATGTTCAGCAACCTTCCTATTGATTTCCTCAATGCTTGCGGATGCACCGCATACCCTGTATGCTAAAAGTTCCTCTTGGGTTGGGAAATCTATTCCCATATAGCAAGGATATATTATCGGTGGGAAAGTTAGGAGTAGGGAAACCTCCCTTGCATTTCTAAGCTTATTTCCAACTATTATTTTTGAGCTTGTCCCCCTGACTATGCTATCATCTATCAGAATTATCCTCTTTCCTTCAATAACATTTTTTATAGCAGCTATATTCGAAACTATATCCTCCCTCTTCTCAGGCTCAATAAAGCTTCTCCAGCTGCCCTTACGCTTATAACGATCCTTCAGCAATCCCTCCTCGAAAGGTATGCCGGATTTTTCAGAATACCCTAATGCAGCGGGCCTAGCTGAGTCTGGAACAGGCACAACTATGTCGGCTTCAATCGGGTACTTCTCAGCTAGAACGCGCCCAATATTTTTTCTTGCGCTATAAACATTGATGCCCTCTATTTGTGAGGTGGGATGTGCGAAGTACGTGTATTCGAATGGGCAGTGGGCATGTCTATCTTGATGGGCAAAAAAGTTTGACTCTAAGCCGTTTTTATCTATTTTTATGATTTCACCCGGCTCTATATCTCTCAGCAATCTTGCGCCGATAGCGTCTAGGGCGCAGCTTTCGGAGGCTATTACGTATGATGCGGTTTCCTCATGCCAGCCTAAGCATAATGGTCTGAACCCCCTCTCATCTCTAGCGCCTATGAGTTCACCCTTAGATGTCAATAAAACTATTGAGAAGGATCCATTTAGGTATGGGTTCAATTCTTCAAGGGCTTCAGTCCAGCTTTTGCCGGACCTTAACAATTTATGAAGCCCTACACCCATAAGCTCAGTGTCTGTTACACCGTAGGGTGAAGAGAAACCTAGATCTCTAACGTTTTCTACGAGTAGATCTCTTTCAAGCGTTCCATTATGGGCTATTCTGAAGCTACGATTCTCCGCAGGGCCGCCTATATCTATCGGCTGAGCATGTTTAATTATTGATTTAGCGGTTGTAGAATACCGCACATGTCCTATTCCCACGCTGCCTTCAATCCTAAAAATCTCATTATATTCCAGCTCAACCGATCGTGAAACTATACCATCCCTCTTAAATGTTGGATGCCCATGAACCCCTATACCCCAGGATTCTTGACCGCGATGTTGGAGGGCTTCTAAACTGCTGATAAGTAAGGGGACTATATTGTAACCGTTAAGGGAGAATATGCCTACTACACCGCATTTCTCTCGTAGAGAGGGAAGCAACATACTTTATCAGAGGAAAAGGAGATGGAGAACATATTAATTCTTTGCGGTTCAAATTGTAAAGATTCTGTTAAAATCCGATGTTCAGCCTATGGAACTGCATAGTTAGGATTGTCAACCAGGATAGGCTTCCCATCCTCTTCAATAACTATCTTTGCGAAGCCTGTCCTCCTTATCGTGTCATAGTCGTGTCCAGCATCGGATGGATAGATGGCTAAAAAGACAAGCTCCGTATCTCCAGTGTTTATTGAGCGGTGGGCGAAGCCTGGTGGAATATACACTAGGACATTAGGCTCTATTTCTAAGACCCTAGTTCTTCCACGCCTATCCTGCATCAGGATCTTACCTACGCCTCTCATTCCAATATATATTTCACTCGTCGAGTCTTTAGCGTGGAAATGCCCCTTAGTGAAATAGTATTCCTTGCCTATCTTCCCGGGGTATATGATTGTGCAGCCCACATCTAACTCGCCTCCCGCTCCTCTAGGAACCTCATATACGGTGTAGATCAGCGGGTCCTCACCTCTAGACAGAACCTCCTCAACTATCCGTCTATTGGAAAAGTATTCCCGAAGATCACTAAGACGCCTTTCAACCTTAATCTTATAGGGATATATTCCGGTCGCCCCGCTTAGAATAAGAGAGTAAGGCTCACTAGCCAACATTAAGCACCTCTCCTCCACTAGGATAAGAGAGAAATTAATAATACCTGCATTTTTAAGGTTTACGCCTTTCACTGACTGGACGCGGGACTTTATGGGGGCTAATGAAGGGGCGCAGCCGTGAGGGCTTTAGAAGCGCTCACCTAGATAGTGGAGAAAGCTCATGAAATCTCAGCCTTTTAAAGGGGGATCAGACATGCAGCCATAAATGATAAAAGCATTATTCGGATTTCTTATATTTCATGGGCAAAATTGATTTTCAGGGTTTAAGGGATTTCATTTCTAAAACCGGCGATAACCATGTTGAGGATTTGAAGATTTTTCTAAGGCAACCCAGCGTGTCGGCTAGAGGCGAGGGGGTGGAGGAGTGCGCTCATATGCTTGCGAACTTTATGGAGAAAGCCGGGTTTAATGTTGAAATTTGGAGAATTGATAAAGCCAATCCGGTTGTTTATGGAGAAGTATATGGTTCCAGGTCTAAAACGCTGCTTATGTATGGACATTACGATGTTCAGCCTCCTGAACCGCTTGATAAGTGGGATAAACCTCCATTTGAGGCGGCGGAGGTGGAGTGTGGAAAGATTTTGGCTAGAGGCGCATCTGATAGCAAAGGTAACGTTATGGCCATTGTTAAGGCTGCTGAATTATATAATGCGTTTAATTTTAATCTTCCACTGAATTTAAGGGTTATTTTTGAGGGGGAGGAAGAGATTGGAAGCCCGAACCTTCCGAAGTATATTGAGGCTTACAGAAAGAGGCTTAAAGCCGATGCAGCGGTATGCTTCGACGGTGGCTTAGATTATAAGGGTAGGCCTGCGATATCTCTCGGCTTGAAGGGGATCCTCTCTGTAGAGCTCAGATGCAGAACTGCAAAGACTGATGGGCATTCATCTCTTGCGCCTTTAATAGAGAATCCAGCTTGGAGGCTCATTGAGGTGTTGAAATCGCTTAAAGATGAAGGTGGGCGAATCCTGATTGAGGGATGGTATGATGACGTTAAAGTTCCAACTGAGGAAGATATTCGTTTACTTGAGGAGATAAGCGGGGAGGATCATGAAAGATCGATTGAGGAGTTGAAGAAGCATTTTGGGGTGGAAAACCTTCTGGGAAACGTTAAGGGTTTAGAAGCCGTTAAGAAGCTAATGTTTGAGCCAACATGCAATATAGCTGGCTTATGCTCCGGATACGTTGGCCCAGGCTCAAAAACAGTTTTGCCTTCGGAAGCATATGCCAAAATTGATTTTAGGCTTGTCTACGATCAGGATCCGAGTGAACTGTTTGAGAAATTGAAGATGCACATGGAGACTGGAGGTTTTAAAGATATAGAGGTTAAACTTTTAAGCATTCTAGAGCCGTCTAAAACCCCCGCGTCGGCGCCCATAGTTAAAGCCGTAAAGATGGCGGCTGAGGGAACATATGGTGTTAAGCCTCAAGTTGCACCGATGTCCCCAGGTTCCGGCCCAGACTATTTATTCACCAAGAGGCTTGGGGTTCACTCGGTTTGGACTGGATGCGCCCCACCATTCTCTAATGCTCATGCGCCTAATGAATTCATAACGAGAGAGGCCTTCCTAAATGGAATACTTTATGCATCATCAATAATGGAGCACTTCGCATCGATATGAAGGGTTTCTATATGCTGAAGGCTGCTCAGCTCGTTGATTTGCCCATTAAGTACCTGATTATTTTATCAGCGTCTTCGCTGCTTATCTCCCCCATCTCAAGAAGTTTGTTCACTATGCCAGATATTGTTGATAATGCTTTGATCCTGTAGCCCATAACCTCAAGGTTTTCCCTTCCACCCTGCTCCCTATCAACGACAACAATTATTGTATCCACCACGCCGCCCATCTCTTCGATTGGTTTTATCCCCTCAATCTTCGATCTTCCATCGGTGATAACATCGTCAAAGAATATGAAGCGTTCGCCGCTTTTAATTTCTCCACCGACTATCTGCCCCGTTAAGCCATATTCCTTTGATTTTTTCCTCACAATTATGCATGGAATCTTGATTCTGCTCGCTATATGCGGCAGTAGAAGCGCGCCTTTCAGCTCGATTGAGGCTAACTTATCTATTTTTCTCTCCCGAATTATTTTCCGCATCTCCTCAGCTATGAGGCTGGTAACACGCTCGAATTCCTCAGGCGATGATAGAAGCCATGTCAAATCAATATAGTATGGGCTTGTGACGCCAGATTTTAATTTGAAATCGCCGAACTTTAACGCTCCAGACCTTATGAGACTGCTCGCTATCACCGTGAGCCTATCATTTTCATTACGCATCGCCAATTCACTTCTCACCAACAACTTTATAATTTAACACTATTCCTCTCCTATCAATCACAATAATATTGCTTTCTGAAATATAGGGGAAAGCCACTATGATCATTATTCTGCCGTAAAAATTATTTAAGTCCTCCACCGACGGCTTAAGTGTGCCGGATGGATGAGTATGAGCCGTGCCCACAATTGAAAGGTCTAGTGGGAGCATATGCGCCGGGAAAGATGAGAAGGATCCGCCTCTGACACTTAACGGCGGGATTACAACCTCATCGACTTCTATCGCATCCTTCTTCGCTTTACCCCTAAGCAGGAGTATTCCCTCTCTCGGATGGCATGCCTTAGCGTAGCTTAAAACGCTTTCTATCACGGATCGCTTTATGATGAGTTGCCCATCGCCGGTCGGCAAGCGGCATCCCTCTATATGTTTGCTTTCGCCTTCCTCCTGAATTGATTTTCATATATCGTACGCACAGTTTCCACGGTGTCCGCTTCATCAGGAATTTTATCATCCCTTATCCTTATTATTCTGGCGAAACGCAGCGCCATGCCGGACTCATATTTCGGGCTTTCCTGTATCTCGTTGTAGGCAACCTCAACAACGATTTTAGGTAAGACTATAACTTTATTCCCCTCCTCTCTGACGGCTATTTCCTTTAAGCGTTTAGTCAGCCCGGCTATTTCATTGTCGGTTAAGCCCTTAAATGTCTTACCCACCACGGTGAATCCGTCGCCGTCCTTAGCGGCCAAATAGTAATCTGAAAGCCAATTATGCCTTCTACCATACCCGTATTCCGCAGCGACTATAATGAGATCTAACGGCGGCAAAACATCCTTAATTTTAAACCAGTGCTTTCCCCGTGCGCCTGGAAAGTATGGGCTGCTGAGCCTTTTAGCCATTAAACCCTCATGTCCCTCATCAATAGCCCTTTTAAGGAATGATTCCGCTTCTGAGATGCTGTCCGTCACGATCTGCTCGGTTAACGGTATATTTCCAGCTATTTCCCGAAGCCTAGTTCTCCTCTCGCTATATGGAAGCCTAATTAGGCTCTCCCCATTAATATATAGCGCATCGAAGAGATAGAGCTTAACCGGTATGCTTCTAGAAATTTTATCTATCCCGTAAACCCTCTTAAAGCGGCGCATGAGATGCTGGAAAGGCATGGGTTTACCATCCTCGCCAACAGCGATCACTTCGCCCTCAAGTATGGCCTCCTCCGCCTTGATCTCGTTACGGACAAGGTTAACGATTTCCGGAAGGCTCTTTGTGACATCCGTGAGCCTCCGGCTGAAAATCCTCACATCCCCTCTCGACATGTGGATCTGTATCCTCGCTCCATCAAGCTTATATTCCAACGCTGTTTTTCCTCCATGCTCCTCGAAAACCTCCTTAAGGTCTCTAGCCATTTGGGCGAGCATCGGCTCGATGGGTCTGAAAATTTTAAAACCTAGATTTAATATTCCATCCTTACTATGCTTCTTACATAAATATGCTACCTCCGCTACATCTCCGGTTAGCATTGAGGCTGTTTGAACATCCCTAAGCGGGATTGAAAATGCTTCTGAAATAGCTGCCTCCATTAAGCCCTCCTGAAAACCGGTTCTCATCTCGCCAATCATTATCTTAACAAGATATTTAACTTCTGAGGGCGCTGCGCGGCTAAGCAGCGATTCTATAAGTCTCTCTTTCCGATCCCTTGACCCTTGACCCTTAGATTCCGCAATACGCTCAAATATCCTCCTAACCTCAAGTATTGTAAGGGGCTTCTCGAGAAGCATGGATTGCTTATGAGCAGCGCTATTCTCGAAGAGCTTTTGGGCAGTTTCCCCCACATCCCCGGTTTCTCTAAAAACTGCATGGAAGTTTCTCCATTCAGCCCCAGTGAGGCGCCTGATTACATTATTCAGCGTGTTCCAGCTAACATCCAGGGTTCTCTGATCATACTTTGGGAAAGCCCTTCCTAAAATCATCGATACTGCCGGTTCAATTTCATCTTCGCCTAAACCTCTGAGAAATTCAGCGGCAGCTTTAACCATCAGGCTGCGCTTAGATGTCTTCTCAAGGCTTTCACATAGATCTACAAGTAGCCTAAAATCCACGCTATGTCCTCTCGTATGGATGCTTATCACTCAGTCATTTCTAGGCTGAAGGCTTTGATTCAGGACCAGATTCTGTCGATCTCTTCCTGGAGCTCCTTCTTCCGCTTTTCATACTCCTCTATTGTTATTTCGCCAATCTTGTATCTAGCATGTAAGGTCTCAAGCTGCTCTCTCATCAGCCTCTCCTTTTCTTTTCTATCTCTTATCAGCGAATCTAGAAAGGCTATTGTCTCCTCAACATCGACTTTAACGCTGTCCAGCACGATGTTTGAGATCTTTCCCTCCTCAACAAGTTTCCTTATGGTTTCATATGCTGACCGAATCTGATTCTCCATGTCCCTTATCTCGCTTGGGGTTTTATCGCTGAGCATCTTTTCCAACCGCTCTAAATTAGCCTTAGCGTTTCGAAGCATATTCTCCAGTTCCCTCTGCTCAACCTTCAACCTTTCAGATTTCTGTGAAAATGTGCTTAAGTCGATCTCGCCAATCTTATAGCGCACATTTAGCTCCTCAATGTTTAGGGCAACCTCATTCAGCCGCCTATCGATTTCCTCAATTCTCCTCCTTAACTCCTCAAGCCTTCGAACTCTAGAGTTCAAAAGCTCACCTAGCTTACCAGAATATTCATTGTAGAGTTTCAGGAATATTCCCTCAGAGACCTCGCCGGATTGGAAAAGCCTGAAGAGCGAAACCTTCCTCATGTAAAGGGTTGAAATATTGGACATTAAACTTGATATTTCACCCTCAAGGGTGGTTGGCGCCGCAGGGCTTGGCTGAACCGGTGTGGGGGGTGGAACAAGCGGCGGGGTAGGCGGCGGCATCTCCATGGGTTGAGGTCTCTCGAAGCGCGGAGGCTGACTGATGGATGGCAACTGCGCACCGCAGTATATGCAGTATTTCATTGCTGGAACCCTTCTGCCGCAATTTGGGCATCTAATACGGGCTTCATCTAGGCTAGACAAGGCTGTATCTCCTACATATTCTTGATTTAATGTGTACCTAATAAACTTTGACGGCTGCCTTTAAATAAAAAGTTAATTAATATGCGGAGATATCCTATTGTAGGGTGAAGATGCCGGAAGAAGATTATATATCGCTCAGAAAAGTCCTTAAGGATTACCTTAAGGAGCAGGGGATAACCCTAAATGATCTGCTCAGCGTTATGGATGAGGATAAAGAGGGAATAATGGAGGCTCTTGGAAAAAGGGTTCACTTAACAAGCTGGCAACGTAAGGCTCTGGAGCGCAACCTTTCAAGCAGAGAACTGAACCTCCTTCTATTCGTTATACAAGCCTTCTATATTCTTAATCCTTCTGGACTTTACAAGGGATTAATAATTGATCCTGTTAGGGAAGACGTCATGAGGGGGGACAAGGTTACTTTTGAGGGATGCAAAAGCATATTGAAATCTTTAGGAATATCGGTCAGCAATATAGACGCCTAAATCAATAATGGATCTCCACGATATCCCCATCCTTCAATATATGGCTTGATCCAACCTTCTCGCCGGGATATTTAGCGCTTGGACCCCATATTCGGGCATATTTAAAGCATCTATACATTTCACTATGCAGCTTTTTAGCCACATCTAGAACGCTGGTTCCGCTCTTAATTACAAGAGGCTTATCCGATGGATTCTTAGACGATGGTTCTTTAGTGTAAACCCTAATCACATCAAGCATTCTAAATATTTTCTCGCCCAGCTTTTCTAAACCGGCATTATTTAAGCATGAAACCGCCATCAGCGGCACATTTCTCCCCTCAAGAGCATCCTTCAAAATCTTAAAGTTCACTTCAGCATTTGGCGAATCCGATTTGTTGGCGACTACGATCGTAGGCTTATAAATATTGCTTGAAAATATAGAGTCCTCAATATCATCCAGCTTAACCTTGCCGCTTATTTTAACCAGCGCTGATGTAATTCGGTAACTATTAAGCAAGTTTCTAACTTCCTCATGGGTGCAGTCAACCAGAACACCGCCCCCTACGATTTGAACACCTACGCCGTAAGCCCGCCTAATAATTTCAACCTCACCTTCAGGTTTCTCAATAATTATGCCAGCTTTCTCAAGCTCCGAAGACACCATGATGAATTGTTCAAGGGCGTTTTCAGATAAGTCGACCATTATAATTAAACCGTCAGCGTTCCGCGCCAAACTTAATATCTGCGCGCCATCCATTCGACCTTCAGATGCTCCCTCCACTATTGCCGGAGCCTCAACCAGCTGGAACTGCACATCCCCGTATTGTAGCATTCCGGGCGTCGGCCTCTGCGTGGTGAAAGGTAAGGGGCTTATCTCCGGCTTAGCATTAGTTACGGATGCCAGCAAGCTGCTTTTGCCAACGTTAGGCGGACCAATAATAACTATTTGCCCAGCTCCCTCTTTAGGTATCGCAAACCCCGTCCTGCCACCCCTTTTCCGGGCTTTAGACCTCTCAAGTTCCCGCTCAAGCTCAGCGATCCTACGCTTAACATTAGCCAGTAGCTTACTGGTTCCCTTATGTTTGGGGACAAGCGATATAAATTCCCGCATCAGCCTTATTTTTTCCGGCGTTGAGCGGCAAGCTACAACCTCAGCCCATTTGGCTTTGGCTTCCGCTGGAAGATTTGTAACCATCTTTCCTCTAAGAGGAATAATAATGATGCTACGATTTATTTTTGCGTTTTCTCTATTCTCACGCCTTCCCCTATGCTTGAAACCCAGCCGTTCTTTGCGCCGGATGATAAGCATTCGTCAATAACTCTTTTACCCACATTTTCATCTCTAATTAGCGCAATTATGCTTCCACCCATGCCTGCGCCTGATATTTTGGCACCGTAGGCTCCTGCTTCCAGAGCCGCCTCACATATACGCTCAATCTCAGGCAGGCTTACATCGTAGAGATCTCTGAGCAGAGCATGCTGAGCATTCATTATCTCGCCTAAGAGCCTATGGTTGAATTCACTTGGGGGATATTTCCGCAGTCTCCTCAATGCATCCTCGCCTAAATTTAACATTATCTCTTTCTCGCTGATCTTTTCGAACCTAAGTATTTTAAGCGCTATCTCCGTTAGCCTATGCATTTTAAGCGTGAATATTATTCTTTTTCGCGAAGTCTCGCTCATAATTGACAGGTAATTTTCGATTTCATCCTCAGATATGCTCTCCCATATAGGCTCATTGAATCTCCATCCCAATTTAGTCTTTAGGCTCTTTGGAACCGCCCCGCTTCTCATTAGGGCTTCCAGCCCCAGGTTTATGTCCATCTGCCTCTTTGGATGAATGTCTCCGGTTGAATGCCTAATTCCAGAGTCCAATATTGCGAACGTCAGATTTTTGAAGAGGAGCTCCTCAACATTGAAGGGTGGTCTACATTCCAATTTTATTATTCCGCCGAATGCAACGCCGTATTGATCAAGCCTACCGCAGGGTATGCCGGCCTCCATATTCTCAGCTGCGAAGGATATTTCAGCCACATCCTTCTTGCTTAGCCCTAAATCGAAGGCGTGATTTAAGAGTTCAGTGAACGCCACCTCGAGCGCTGCGCTGCTGGCTAAACCTGAACCTATGGGTATATCGCTTTTAATCGTAACGTTCATTCCTCCAAGTTTATCCGCCAAGTTTCTCTTAACCAGAACGTTCACAACACCCCGCAGATAATCGCCGAAAAACTTTCCACCATGCATTTCATTAATGCCCACCTCAAATGAATCTGTGCAGGGCTCATTGTATCTCTCAAGATCAAGGGACTTAACGTTGAAAACCCTATTCCCAGAGAAGCTTGCTGAAACATAAAGTCTTAAGTTGATTGCTGCTGGAACAACAGGAAGCCCCTTATAGTCTTGATGCGTATTTAGAAAGTCCGCTCTTCCAGGCGAAGAAACAATAAACTGCGCCTTCATATGCATTCTCACCCAGCATAACATTATATTTCCGGGCTTTCTCTTAATTCTTTGGCTTTAACTTCAGGAGCATAATCGAAGGTAACAGTTCCAGCTCCTGTTTCGACGCTCGCAAAATATTTTATCTTGTTTTTCTCCCTGTATGGCGGGTAAAATTCTATGTGGAAATGATAGTATGGGTATGGCTTATTGTCCGTTGGTCTCTGATGTAGAACCATCATGTATGGAAAACTCATGTTAAATAGGTTGTCGAATTTCCTCAGAATCCGCTTCAGCATTGAGGCGAGAGATCTCTTCTCTTCATCAGTTAAATCTGTTAATGCGCTGAGATGCCTCTTTGAATATATGTGAACCCCATATGGCCAACGCGCAAAGAATGGTAGAAAACATATGAAGTCTTCATTTTCGCATATTACCCGCACAGCATCGCTCCTCTCCTTCTCAATTATCTTACAAAATAGGCATTCGCCATTCCTCCGCCAGTAGCGTCTACTTGACTCTAGCTCACGCTTTATGAGTGGGGGTATGAATGGGAACGCATATATTTGGCCATGGGGATGATCCAATGTAACCCCGATTATTCGACCTTTATTCTCGAAGATGAAAACATACTTTACATATTCCCTCTTACCCAAATCCTCGAAGCGATCCGTCCAGAGATCGATTACGGCTCTAATATTCTCAACGCTTAAGTCGGCTAATGTGGTATCATGCTCAGGTGTATATATCACAACTTCACAGATGCCTTTCGAGGGCTTACAGCGATATAACCTATCAGACTTGACGCTGGGCAGCGGGGGATCGGCAAGTAAAGATGGAAATCTATTCGGTATGCTTAGAACAGTCCATTCTGATTCTGGAATTTCCTCTGAGCCGGGACAGAATGGGCAGAAGCCCTCAGGAAGCAGAGGGCGCTTACCCCTCTCACCCGACACGATTATCCATTCGCGAAGTATGGGATCCCATCTAAGCTCCATTAGTCCACGCGCTCCGCTCCAAACACTATTGAAAGGATAGGGGAAAAGAGTTAAATTTGTTTTTGGTACTTGCTTAAGAAAACGAAGAAGAAATGACTGTTCTGAAGGGGCTGAAATAATTTTTATTAGTATAGTCTACGCTATTCTCGGCAGATGAATCGAATGAGCCTCTTTGCTGGTGGGAGGTCAGGGATTAGGTTATGAGTACTAAGAGGTGGGAGGGGGCTGAGAGAAGATTAAGGGAGGCTAGGGAGGAGATTGAGGAGGAATTAAGGAGACTTCATGTTGAGCGGACACATGCTGTTAGGTTTCACGCCTACTATCTGCCTGATGGGGATGGCTTTGCATGCGGCTTTGCTGGGACAAAGTATGGTTCTAAAGAGTGCGAGAGCCGCATATATAATCCAGTGGAGATCGTTGAGCACCTTAGAAGAGTTCACGATATAAGTCACGAGTATCAAGTGATTAAAGGCTGGAACAATAGGTTTGAAAAGATCTTAAAGAGAACCGAAAAATCATCGAGCTGAAATAAACCTTCTTAAACATGAGTTTTTATTTAAAAAATGAGATGGAAAATAAACG
>Ga0272445_1000817_pt1 | contig 26710 bp, 24 predicted proteins | sample YNPCB0031_FD_194404 | JGI IMG/M metagenome (GOLD analysis project Ga0272445, IMG submission 194404) | Hot spring sediment microbial communities from Yellowstone National Park, WY, United States - YNP-CB-003-1 | ecosystem: Environmental > Aquatic > Thermal springs > Hot (42-90C) > Sediment... | reverse complement strand
AAGATGGCGTTCATATCCATAGGGTTCCTGTAGAGATAGGTGCATCAAACTTCTATATGTGGGTTGCTCTCTTCAACCATTTCTTCGAGAAGCGTATAGGCTACATTACCTACAACTTTGGTAGACCTGATATAGTGCATAGCCACGATTGGCTTACAGCTCTATCAGGTATATCCGCTAAGCATATGCTTAGAGTCCCCCTCGTAGCAACGTTCCACAGTACAGAGAGGGGTAGATCCCAGGGTTTAACGTCGCCTGAATCCTACATGATAGACTCCATAGAATGGTGGGTATCCTACGAAGCTTCGATCATCTTAACCGTGAGTAGTCATATGAGGAATGAGCTTATCCGCTGGTTTAAGCTTCCAGAAGATAAAGTTTACGTTATCTATAACGGTGTGGATCTGTCGGTATTCGATATCAAGGTAGATAGGGATTCTATACGTGGAAGGCTGGGCGTTAAACCTTGGGAGAAGCTTATAGTATCCGTGGGGAGGATGAGTTATCAGAAAGGCTTCCATATACTACTACAGGCTATGAGCTTCGTTATCCGTAGGCATCCTGAAGCTAAGCTTATCCTGGTAGGGGACGGTTATATGAGGGGGGAGCTTGAAAGGCAGGCTTCCGATCTAGGTTTATCCAAGCATGTGATATTCACGGGCTTCGTGGATGACGATAACCTTAAAGCTATACTTAGGTCAGCCGATATGATGGTTGTATCTTCTCTATACGAGCCTTTCGGTATAGTGGCCTTGGAGGGTATGGCTTCAGGTCTACCCATAGTGGTTTCCGCTACAGGTGGGTTGAAGGAGATAGTGGAGCATGAAGTTGATGGCTTATGGGCTTATCCAGGTGATCCTAACAGTCTAGCTTCATGTATCGAGAGGCTTCTAGAAGATCAAGGCTTAGCATCGAAGCTTAGATGGAACGCTATAGTAAAAGCTAAAAGGTTTGATTGGAGAAATATAGCTAAGAAGGTGCTCGAAGCTTATGGCGAAGCTGGAAGGAGGGCAAGATTTCAATAGTATAGTGAGGAGCATACTTTCATCGCTGTTAACGCTAGGTGCGGTCGACCCATTGAAAGCTCTAACCCTAAGGGAATTATCAGAGAGAACAGGTATAGAGACCGTACATATAGATTCTAGTATACGTATCCTCATATATTCCGGGTATGTATCCTCCATAGATTCCGAGAACGGTATAAGATTCTACCTCACACCGAACGGTATATTAGCAGCATCCTCCCTCTACTCCTAATATATGTCTAGAAACTGTAAACTCCCTGTGGGTGTAAGGTTTGTCCGAGCTCATACGCAGCCCGTTAACAGGTGAATACGTCGTAGTAGCTCCGCGTAGAGGTAGGCGTCCAGTCCACTATGGTGGGGTAGGAGGATGCCCATTCTGCCCTGGTAACGAGTATATGACGCCGCCTGCGAAGCTTATCTACGTTCGATCGATCTGCGGATCAATAGATCGATCGAAGGATGAAGATATAGGTAGGAGGAGTGATTGGGTTATCAGGGTTTTCGATAATCTTTACCCCGTATTCTCCGCTTCACCTGGGAGTGTATACGGATACCATGAAGTGCTCGTAGAATCCCCCAGGCATGAGGATAAGCCTTGGAGCATATCTACCGAGCAGCAGGCTTTAGCTATACAAGCAGCTCTAGAACGTATAGATACGTTAAGATCGGATCCAGCTATTCGATACGTATTATTGTTCAAGAATTATGGTAGATCGGCTGGCGCATCTATAGAGCATATGCATATGCAGATAGTAGCTTCACCGATCCTCCCACCTAGAGTAGAATTGGAGCTATCCCAGTATAGAGGTGAATGCCCTGTATGCATGCTGATAGATGAAAGTCCATCGATAGCTATCTACGATGATATCGTCGTTATATGCCCTAAAGCTAGTCTCAAGCCATATGAGATTATGATAACATCGGCTAAGCATGATTCAGATATACCTCGTACCGCAAGCTATATCGAATCCTTAACCGAAGCGTTAATCGACGTTATGCGTAAACTCCACTCGATCCTTGGCGAGTTCGAATTCAACTACTGGCTGCACTATGGTCTATCTCAGAATCATCACTGGCACATAGAAATACTACCTAAAACATCTATATGGGCTGGATTAGAGATTGGAGGATGGATCTACGTTAATACCTTACCCCCAGGAGAAGCAGCTGAAAATCTTAGGAAAGCTCCTTCTTAATGGATCTATAAACTCTGTTCGGAACCTACGTTTCACTACGTTTCATGTAATCCCTTAAATAAGGGGAATCCTCCTCTAGTTACCAGAAGAAATATGAGCGACAGTAAGATTGAAAGCAGCCGATCTACATCGAAGATATCTAAGACTGCTTTGCTAGCATCGCTGATACTAGCATACAGCTTAACCCATATGTCAGCTCAAACGGTAAACTACACGTTCGTATACGGCTATGTATTGGATGAGGATGGATTAGGTGTATCTAAAGCTATGATCCAAGTATTAGCTTCAGATGGATCTGTAAAGGCCATATCGTATACAGGTAGCGATGGATATTTTGGTCTACTACTAGAGAGGGGATACTCGTATACGCTGGTATTCTCTAAGCCTGGATACGTTACGGTTACCAAGACTATTAACGCTCAGAAATTCGATATGAACATCGGCAATGTAACTATCAGAAGATCTGTAAGGATCATATCCACCGTCACGACGATAGCCGTTAATACGGGCTCAGATGCATCGATACCGGTCACCATATCGTATGAGGGTGAAGCAACCGAAACATTAACGTTCAGTTTGGAGAAGCCTGAAGGATGGATCGCTAGGATAATCGATCAGAGTAGAGAGGTTTTAAGTGTAACCTTATCGAAAGGTCAGAGTATATCTCTGCAGATCGTAGCTTCAATACCTATGGATACCGTCGAAGGTTTATACAAGCTAACATTATTAATAAACGGCACTCTACCGCTATCTAGGATCTTCTATATATACGCTCAACCTCAGCCTACGGTTAGGATATACGGCTCCATATTGGATGAGAACGGTGTAGCGTTAAGCAACGCTAAAATCGAAGCTTATTCTCAGGAAGGTACGCTCCTAGGGTGCTTCCAATCCTTCGATAACGGATTGTTCAGCTTAGAGCTGCCATCATCCAAGAGCTTCTCGATAACATTCTCTAAACAAGGATATGTCAAGGTATCTAAAACCGTAGTGGTATCCGGTAGTGAGGTGGATCTCGGGGTTGTAACGCTACGCAGAGCTTTAAAGCTTAGATCCCAGCTTCTAACGTTATCGGTAGATCCTGGTAGGAGAATCTATATACCATTCACGATAAGTAACATAGGCGACGATGTAGAGGTAGTAGAACTATCTGTGGATAGTCCAGCCTCATGGCCTGTACGCATCCTACTACAGAATCAAGAGGTTTCCAGGATATCGCTATCACCCGGTGAAACCGTTAATCCACAGCTAGAGGTTATTATACCGATAGATTCTTCTGGGCATTATACCCTGACTTTGAAAGCATCCTCCACCCTTGTATATACCTTAGAGTTCACGGTATATGTGAAGCCTCTAGCATCCTCTATACTATCCTGCTCTATACCCGGTAGGGTAGCGATGCCAGGCGATACGGTTAGATTCCAGGTTAAACTAAGGAATCCGGTAGAATCTGATCAGAGGTTTAAGCTGTCTTTGGAGCCTTCGATACCTGGATGGGCCCTATCGGTTAAAACTATCGATGGTACACCCGTATCCGAGGTAACCATACCTGGTGGCGGCTCGTTAGATCTTATAATCGATGCATCTATACCGTCTACATCTAGCGATGGTGTATACACTCTAACGTTTAAAGTGGATTCAGGTAGTATATCAGATAGGATGGATCTAAAGATAGATGTAGGAAGGAGCCCACCGTATGTTAAGCTTCTCGCTTCGCCTCCATATATAGACGTATACTCGGGTTACGATGCACGCTTCAAAATAACGGCTCAGAACACAGGCGGCTACGATGAGCTACTAACACTTTCAGTCAAAGGATTACCTAGCGGTTGGAGGTATAGATTCGAGGATTCGAGCAGGCAGGAGATTACAAAGCTCTACATCGAAGCAGGTAGATCCAAGGAGTTCTATCTAGTAGTCTCCATCCCTTCAGGCTCACCTCTAGGAACGGTGGATTTAACGGTGTACGCTAAGAGTAGCGATGTATCCGATAAGATCGATCTAACGCTAAACATCTTAGGCTTGTATAAGCTATCGATAGTCACCCAGAACTTCTATACATCTTTAACGGTCGGTGGTGAAGCTACCTTCACTTTAACCGTTAGGAATACGGGTAGTCAGGATACTACTAACGTTAAACTCCTATACTCCAGCATACCTAGCGGTTTCAACATAGATATATCCCCTACAGTTTTAAGTATGTTAAGGGTGGGTGAGGAAGCCTCATTCTCGATACACATCTCGACGACGCCTGATGTTAACGCTGGAAACTACTATATAGATTTCACTCTATCCTCAGATCAGGCCCCCCCATCCCAGTTTACGCTCAGGGTGGAGTTATTCCATGAAACTAGCTGGCTTCTCTACGGGGGTATAGCTGTAATGTTAGCTTTAACGGGTCTAATCATCATGTATAGGAGGTTCGGTAGGAGGTGACCTCTATGCCTGAATATGTTATCGAGACGTATGGGTTAACTAAGGTTTATAAGTCCGGCGGCAGTATGGTCGTAGCTGTGGATAAGCTCGATTTCACGGTTGAGAAATCCTCTATCTTCGGTCTGCTAGGACCTAACGGTGCAGGTAAAACTACGCTTTTGATGATGTTGACTGGTCTAATCCTTCCTACAAGCGGTTCTGGTAGGGTTCTAGGATATGATATAGTTAGGGAGTCTCGTGAGATACGTAGAAGAGTCGGCTTCCTACCTGAAGGTTTCGGTTTCTACGAGCATCTCACGGCTGAGCAGAATCTAGAGTATATAGCTGCTTTGAACGATATACCTAAGCTTGAGAGAAGGAAACGTATCGAAGATATCCTAGCGTTAGTAGGTTTATACGAGGTTAAGGATAGGAAGGTTTCAGGTTTCTCTAGGGGTATGAAGCAGAGGCTTGGGATAGCTCAAGCGCTACTTAAAGATCCGGAGCTACTCATGTTAGATGAGCCTACCGCTGGCTTAGATCCAGAGGGGTCTAAAGCCTTTAAGGATCTAGTATCGAAGCTGAGTAAGGAGGGTAAAACCGTAATTTTGAGTACGCATCTACTATTCGAAGTTGGGCCTCTATGCGATTCTATCGCTATAATAAATCGCGGTAGGATAGTCGTACAGGGTAGGGTTAAGGATCTAGTATCCAGACTTATGGAGGAGGAAGGCTATAAGATACACGTGGAGGTTAGGGGTGATGCTGGAAAGCTTGCTACAGCCTTATCTGGGTTGGACTATGTGAAGAGTGTAAGGATGGAAGTCGATGGTATCCATATAGATTCTACGAAGGATATTAGAGTGGATGTGGTTAAGCTTGCCTCGGAGCTTGGGCTCGAAATATCTAGTCTAAGGGTTGAGGAGCCATCCCTAGAGGATCTATTTATAAGGTATTATAAGGGAGAGGTGGTTTAGGATGCCTGGAGTGTTCACGGTTGCATCTAGGGAATTCTCCGATATACTGAGGAGTAAACGCTTCATAATACTTGTAGCTGTATTCTCAGTCGTATTCATGGTGGGTATAGCTTCGATATACCTTACGGTTCTCTCCATGGCTCAAGGTCTCGGTATAGCTATGCCTACAGGATTCCTAGGTAGAGCTGCCTCTGTGGTAGCATCATCTATGTCTTATTTCGCTCCGATAATAGGTATAGCGCTTGGATGCGACGCTATATCTGGGGAAAGAGAGAAGGGTACTCTAAGAACCGTGCTAGCTCAACCAGTATATAGGGATACGTTTATATCTGGGAAGTTCTTAGCGGCGTTCTTAGCTGTATCTATAGCTATCTCCATAGCATCCATAGTCGATGTAGGTGGATCTATAGCTATCCTAGGTGTAACACCTACGAGCGATGATATCGCTAGGCTAGCTTTATTCGTAGTATTCTCGATACTATACGCTATGAGCTACTACGGTATAGCTATACTCCTATCCACGATATCTAAGAGGACTACTCAAAGTGTTATAGTAAGCGTAACCCTATGGGCTATATTCACTTTCGCTATACCCATAATCGCTTCACTCGTAGCCTATCTGTACAGACCTATAAGTGGTATAGAGATAATACAAAGACAGCGTCCAGGTGGGAATGCTACGAGGCCTAGCCCTGAGGAGATGCGGCGTATAATGGAGGAGATGAGGAGTAGAGCTGCGATAACCCAAGCTATAAATAGTATAACGCCGAACTACCATTTCACAAGCATAATCCAGTATATATTGAATACATCTGTAGGCTTAATGCAGGGGATGCAGGGTAGACCTAATGTATCGCTATCGATATACCAAGGGCTAGCATCGGCTTGGCCGCATATACTCGTATTAGCGCTGGTAGCCTGTGTAACGTTGATAGCATCCTACATAATATTCGTAAGACAGGAGGCAAGGTAGAACTAGGATCTGAAGTCGACGTAAAAGTCCATACCGATTTTTTTCTCCACATCAACCCTATGTTTTGGTAAGTTTCTCGTAGATCTTAATAGTCCTTTCAGCTATTCGATCCCATGTGAATTCCTCTAGAACCCTCCTCCTACCGTTCACACCCAGCTTCTCTGCTAGCCTAGGATCGTCGAGCAATAGGTTCACACCCCAGGCTATATCTTCAGGTCTCTTAGGATCTACATGTATACCAGTCTGATTCTCGCCTGATGGTATTACTATCTCCCTCATACCGCTTATACCTGCAGCACCTACTACGACGGGTTTAGCCATAGACATAGCTTCAACCGAGACTATGCCGAAAGGTTCGTAGAGGCTTGGGAATACACATATATCAGACATGGCGTAGTGCAGTATACGTTCATCATCGTTTAAGAATTCGAATCTCAATATAACTTTACCCTCCAAGCCTAGATTCTTAGTAAGATTTACGAGATAATCTTTAAGCTCCCCTAACCCTACTACAATTAGTCTAGCTTCTGGATGCTTAGCCAGTATATAGGGCATGGCTTGTATAAGCTTATCGATACCTTTAACCGCTGTAAGCCTACCTATGAACAGTATAATCTTTTCATCCTCTTTCAATCCGTACTTCTCTCTCAACCTGTAGACTTCCTCTCTACCTACCCTCCCAGGGTCATACCTATCTGGATCAACTCCGTTATAGACGACATCTACCCTATCTACAGGGAATCCTAGCGTTTCGAGTTCTGATCTCATAGCATACGATACGGTTACTATTCTATCAGCCCCGTATGCCCCCTTCCTTTCAAGCTCCATAACCGTCATAGATCCGTTTCCAAGCGTCCTCCCCCTCTCCGTACTATGTACGTGGAAGACCATAGGTATCGCTAGATGCTTCTTAACTAGAAGTCCTGATATAACCGAAAGCCAATCATGGACGGATACTATATCAAACCTATATCCTTCAAACCTATGTAGATCGTTTATCAGCTTAGAAGCCGATAGTAGGTTATACAGATATATATCTGAGAAGAACTTGAATCCTGGACCCCAATTCTTAAGCTCTGATGCGACTATATCGAACATTACACCGGTTATATCCATGAGTAACGGTCTATGAACTTCTACGCCGCCTATAAGCTCCCTGGTCTTGAGGTTTCCATCATTCATCGTGAATACGTAGACATTATGCCCCATCTTAACATATCTACGTGTAACCTCGTATGAGTATACTCCAAGCCCTCCCACTATCCTAGGCGGGTACTCCCATGTGAAGAACGCTATGTCCATAGCTTCTAAGGCTAATAGTTACTCCTATATAAATAATCTTAGGATTCTAGCTTCAGATTAAATTTGACTTATGAATGATGCTGGATCATACGACTATGTATATCATATATCTTTCAACGTAATACCTTCAAATATATCTTGCCTATCAGCGGTACATATACAACGTTTATAGATCTGAGATCAGTAAACAATATACTCCACACCGAGATGACTTTCTCTCATTCGTTTGATTACGTTTCTCATAAATCATGCATTACATGCGCATCCCTAGGCTTAGGATGTTGCAGTAGATATCAGCCATTCATACTCTACGCTGATATCAGACGTATAGTTAGCTGTGTAGGTTTAGAGTCGGCCAGGGAGATACTTGAATGTAGCGAGATACCTAAAGCTTATCATGATCATCTGGAGGATCCGGAGATGAGGATGGTGTACTATCGATGGGATGGGTTATGGTATAGGATTCAAATGAAGTTTCCAACCGGATCTTGTATCGTCCTTAAGCATGGTTTAGGATGTATGCTCGGCCGTTATAGACCTCTGATATGCGTGGTATGGCCCTTCTGGTGGCGTGAAGGCTCGAACCCCCTAGATGAAGACTTCGAAATAGAGGTTATAGGTGAATGCACTATGGCTAAGCTATGGGGTTTCACGCCTGAGAGAATAATGCTCGAGCTTGATATGGATGAATCGGAGTTGAAGAGAGATCTAAGGAGCATGTACATAGCGTTGAAGGAGAATGAATATGTGTTTAGGGAGGCCTATAGTAAGGGTGTAGAGCCTTCTAAGCTTTTAGAATGGCTTATAGCTAGATCTATATCTAGTTGTCTCTAGGAGAGGTAATCGAAGATTGAAGATTGCAGTTCTCTACAATACGCCGGTCATTGGATCTGATAGCCTCGAATACATCTCTGAAGCAGGCGTACTAGAGGAGGTTGAAGCTGTTAGATCCGCTTTAGAGAAGCTTGGATTAGAATACACTCTAATACCGCTTAAAGATGATATACTAGAGTTCGCTAGGATCGTTAAGAATTACGATCCAGATGTAGCTGTAAACCTCTGCGAAGGTGCTTTCGGGTACAGCATGTATGAGATGAATGTAGCAGCCCTCTTAGAACTCCTAGGAATCCCTTATACCGGGTCTGATCCATTATGCTTAGCTCTAGCTAGGGATAAAAGTCTATCTAAGGATATATTCAAAGCTAGAGGTATACCTACACCGGATTATAGGGTTCTAAGGAGTATATCGGATTGGGACTTCAAGCTAAAATTCCCACTTATAGTTAAACCCTCAGCCGAGGATGCTAGTATAGGTATAACTCGCAAGAACTTCGTTAAGTGTTTCGAAGAGCTTAAAGATAGGGTTGAATACATCGTCGAGAGGTATCATCAACCAGCGTTAGTGGAGGAGTATATAGCTGGTAGGGAGCTTAACGTAGCATTTATAGGAGGGGATGACCCCATTATACTAGCAGCATCCGAGATAATATTCGAATTCAACGATGAACCTAGGATAGTGGATTACTATGCTAAATGGGTTAAGGGAAGCTACGAGTATGAAAGGACTAAACCTGTATGCCCAGCTCCTCTCGATAGCGATGTGAAAGCTAGAGTAGAGGATATTGCTTTGAAAGCCTATAAAGCTTTAAGATGCAGAGATTATGGCCGTGTAGATATTAGGCTAAGGGATGACGTACCATACGTCTTGGAGGTTAACCCCAATCCAGATATATCGCTGGATTCAGGTTTCGCTAGAAGTTTGAAAGCCTCCGGTATAAGCTATGAGGATTTCATAGCTAGGATAATATCTTATGCCCTAGAGAGATCTAGGAAGCTTAACAAGAGATCTATTCTCTAATCTATCCTCTATATCATACCTTTCAAGGGCATACCATAGGATTGTGCATATAAGTTCATCATAGCTGTAGCCAGCTGCCCTAGCGGCTGTAGGTAGAGCTGAGTGTGCGTCTGGGTTCGGTATTAAACCTGGTAGGGGGTTAACCTCCATTATACGCGGTTCACCGTATCTATCGAGTCTAACATCTATACGGCATACATCTCTACATCTAAGAACTCTGAACGTTTTAATGGCTATATCCCTAAGTTTAGCTTCTAAACTTGAAGGTATATCAGCTGGGCATCGGAGTATATCTAGAGGTTTATCAGGTGTATCCCAAACCCATTTAGCTTCATAAGAGTATATAGGGCTAGCTCCTCTAGGTAACCTATCGAGTAGAATCTCGACTATAGGGAGTACTACCGGATCCTCATTACCTAGGACCCCTATCGTAAACTCCCTACCGGGTAGGAATTCCTCGACTATGGCAGGCTGCTTATAGGTTGATATAACCCATGAAACCTGCTTTCTAAGGGATTCCTCATCCTTAACGAGCGATGTACTCCTCACACCCTTGCTTGACCCTTCGCGTAGAGGTTTAACTATAAGGGGAAACTCTAGGCTGCTATCAAGTTCTTCCTCACCATCCTCGAACACCTGGAATTTGGGTGATGGTAGGTCATAGGCCGATAATACCTTATGGGTTAAAGCTTTATCCAGGCATATAGCTAGGGTTAAAGGACCAGATCCGGTATACGGTATATCCAGCATTTCTAGCATAGCAGGTATGTGCGACTCCCTACTCTCTCCTCTTAACCCTTCGGCTATATTGAATACTATATCGGGGTCCTCCTCTCTGATTCGTATATACGCATCCTCATCGGCTTCCACCTTAACCACGCTACATCCGCATCTCTCTAAAGCTCTAGCTATAGCGTTCACAGTCTCCTCATCGTCGTACTCTACATAATAATCCTCAGGCATACAGTCAGTGGCTATCCTCCTAAGATTGTATGTTAAGCATACCTTCAACGGCATAGTCTTGGTAACAGCCTCCGGGAAGCTAGGAGGCCGTAACGTAGGTTACAGCCTCCTCTAAGGGAGGCTGCGGATAGACATATATCTTCCCCTCATAGTTTCTAAGGACCACTCTATCCTTATCGAAAGCTACGATGTAGTTGGGCTGGATAGGTATCTTACCCCCACCGCCGGGAGCATCTATGACGTATCTAGGTATAGCCAAACCTGATGTATAGCCTATAAGCGATTCAAGTATTTTTATTCCGTCTTCAACCCTAGTCCTGAAATGTGATGCACCCTTAACTAAATCCATCTGGAATAGATAGTATGGTCTGACGCGTATCTTCAACAGCTTATGTACAAGCTCCCTCATAACCTTAGGGTCATTGTTCACACCCTTCAATAACACTGATTGATTCCCAAGCGGTATGCCTGCATCCGCTAGTAATCCGCATGCCCTCTCGCTCTCATCGGTTATCTCTCTAGGATGGTTGAAGTGCACGTTCACATAGAGTGGATGATACTTCTTCAGTATACTGCATAGCTTAGGTGTTATCCTCTGCGGTAAAGTGCAGGGCATCCTAGATCCTATCCTTATGATCTCTACGTGAGGTATAGCTCTAACCTTGCTGAGTATGCGATCCAAGGTTTCATCTGGAAGCATTAACGGATCCCCACCTGAGAGTAGTACATCCCTCACAGATGGGTTACCCCTAACATACTCTATCTGCTTCATCCAAGCATCCATAGATAGCCTAGCAGGTGATCTACCAACCATCCTCTTCCTCGTACAGAATCTACAATAGGTAGCGCATACCGTGGATACGCACATAAGAACCCTATCAGGGTATCTATGAACCAAACCTGGTACGGGGCTATCACTCTCCTCGTTCAACGGATCCTCAAATCCGTATGGATCCATAAGCTCGAGAGGACTAGGTATACACTGCATCCATATAGGGTCCCCGACATCTTCTATAAGGTTGAAGTAATACCTTGAAATTCTCATAGGGTATACTGCTACGACAGCTTTAAGAGGCTCTATATCGATTTTAAACTTCTCTGTTATCTGTTCTGGTCTAGTAATCAGATCCTTGAGAAGAAATCTCCAATCCTCTTCAGTCACGCCCCTTCTCCAGCCCTCCTCTAGGACTGAGAATTAGAAATCGGTAGCATAATATAAGCTTTTCTAAAGTTTATTCAGGCTTTTTCAGCGTATTATATCCTGAGTCTCGTGTCGAGAAAGAATTAACGTTGTATCTATATGCATCAATTTACATCCTGATCTTATTAAAGATGAATAGTGGAACTGTGTCCTGAAGCATCCTCCTACCATAGAAGCATTAATAGCGGCTAGGTATGATCACAGCGTTATTCCCCATATTCTTCCTCGATTAACCTTAGCAACATTCATCTGCCGATGAAGATTCTATTTTCGGATCCGCATCTCTAGGGGGTGCTATTTTATATATTCTTATGGATATTGTTGAGGGAAGAGTGTTATCGTTTCTGAAGTATGCAAGGGCTGATAGCATGATGTACGCTCCTCTGAGATTTACTCAAACTTTCTTCTAACACTAACGTGTCTAGAATATTCTAGCCGAGAAATCTTCTAATCATAGCTGCTTTAACGAGGTAGTCTTCGGCATCCCTTCTACCTAGGAGGAATGCTATGAGGAAGCTGTTAACAGTGTTCAGGTATAGCTTATCTTCTAAGCCGCCTATCTCGAATTTGATACCTAGAGATTCAGCTTCAGATAGATCCTCCATATACATCTTTAATGCATCGCTCAAACCGTATCTACCGTAATTCCTAAGGAGCTCCACATTCCCTGTATGTAGATGGTGTGCTGCATAGCTTAGATCCACTTCCATCTTGACGTATAGATTCTTCACAGCATTCCATTCATATTCGCTTAGCTCTGCTAGAGCTGAGAGGCCTATAAACTCCGGCGGCATACCTAGACTATACAGCGCCGATACATATGGTATAGCTCTAGGAAGTTTCACAGAGCCGACGCTTCTACTATATCCGTACAGACCTATATGGAGCCTTCTAGCCCTCCTAGCTGGAACTAGTAACGCTATATCGTTTACTATATCTGCTAGCTTAGCAACCTCCCTCTGATATCTATTTATAAGTTTACTTAGTGCTGATAGTATGATTTCGATATCTGATTCGACATACTCTGCTAGATCTTCTAGATAGCTTGTTTCATCTCTCCTTAGGGTTGTACTTGTGTATTCCACAGCTTTCGCCACTATATTTATAGGATGATCATATTTGAAGGATGATTGCACAGTTATAGTTTTGTAACCTCTATACTCTTCTAGGGCGTTCTCTATATTCAGGGGGGATATATGTCCTCTGAATGGTGCTGGTCCTCCACCTATTATAGGATAGATATCTATACTGTGTTTCTCCGATAGCCTATGAATTTTAGCTAAAGCTATTTTAGCCAGTATGGTAGCCGGTATTAAGCCGTAGTTTAGAGCAGGATCTGATCTAGCTATGAATACCCTTAGATACGATGGTTTAACCCTAGCGATATACTCTCCGACTATGGTATCCAGCTTCAGTATGCTATCGATATCTTCTAGGAGGGGTATAACCTCTATGGTCTCAGGCTTCGTAGATCCTATGATATCCGATAGCAACGTATCGTCGATCAGCTTGATAGAGTCCCTCCTAGCTATCAGATTACGGTACGCCTCATAGACTACCATAAGCTCTCTAGACGAGGTCGTTAAAGGTAGTATAACTTCGAATACTGGCGGCGTCCCCGTCCCGCATATCTTATCGACGTAATCGTAGAATCTAGGTATCGTTTCGAGGCATTCTATAAAGCTCTTCCTCTCGATGGGTTCTACGAAAGGGTTTGGAAGCCTATAGGTTAAGAAGTAATCTTCACCAAGCTTATGCTCTATGAAGAAATCCTTATCGATCAGTAGTAGCTTACGCACAACATGTACGTCCGCATCCTTACCCTCCCAATCCCACATCTGCTCATCTATGTTAAGCTTTCTGAAAACATAGTATGCCTCGTAGACCTCATCATCGCCGTCGAGGATCTCCGTGCCTCGCAGCCATGGAGGTGTGAAAACGTTATCAGGATGCTGCGTAGACATAGTAGCCGGAATCTTCCTACCCAACCTACACATCTAACCCTTCAGCAACCAGGGGTAATCTAGGATATAAGAGTTTAGGCTTTCAACATGTAGATCTCTATCAGTAAATATGTATATAATCAACATGTTTTGGTACACCATATACAATTATAGGTGCACTATGCATATACCTGATGGGTATTTAGATCCATCGATAGCTACTATCACGTATCTATTATCGATAGCATACCTCGCATACTCCCTACATAAATTATCTAGTGAGAGTGAGAAACTATCCGCTATAACGGTATTCGCCGCTACGATATTTGTAGCTCAGATGATCAATTGGCCTATACCCGGCGGTACTAGTCTGCACTTCTTAGGTGGGGCTTTGGTGGGTATAGTTTTAGGCCCATGGGTAGGCTCAGTCACGATGTTCCTCGTATTACTAGTACAGTGCCTAATCTTTCATGACGGCGATATAACGGCTCTAGGGGCTAATACGCTTAATATGGCTATAGTAGCAGTAGTTTCAGGCTACCTGATCTATAGGTCTACTCGTAGACGTATGGGTGGTATGCTCGCCTCGCAAGCTTCGTAGCAGGCTGGATTTCGGTAGCTTTAGCGGGATTGGTATGCGGTGTAGAGTTAGGGTTATCCAGTAACTTCATCTACAATATCTACGTGACGGTACTGGTTATGGGTGGATGGCATTTAGCTCTAGGTTTGATCGAAGGTTTAATCACATCTATGGTTGTACGCTACCTAGAAGCTAGATCTCCGCATTACATAGGATCCTAAGAGGTGTTCACGGTGAGTATGACGTATCGTATTAGGTGGATCGCTACGATAATACTCTTACTTATATTAAGCCCGTTATTTGGAGTAATATTAGCCGATATGGTAGGCTACCGCGAGCCTCTAGATATCGTAGCAGGTATACTGGGGTTGACAGATTCTACGGAGGATATAAACTGGACTCCATTTCTAGACTATAATGTACCAGGCTTACCAGGCTGGATCGGGTACATAGTATCCGGCTTCATAGGTATAACATCCGTCGTATGCTTAGGTCTACTGCTAGAAAAGCTACTTAAAGGTGGGGTGAAACGAAGAGCTACATAGACGTTTACAGAAGGCTCCTCGAATCCTCGGCTGAAGTTTTCGACGAATTGAGTGCGGGGTGTTATAGGGGTAATCCTGCCGTAGCCATAATGTGCCTAGCGGTATCGATCTCGCTACTATCATTCTCTAGACGCCTACCAACCCCTACTATAGGTATAGTCTTAAGCTTCATACTAGCCTTCATCAACGATCTAGATTGGCGTACGCTTAGTAAGTCATCTATAGCGATATTCACGCTCTCGCTCCTTCCATCGTTTCCATCGATACTTCTAGGTACATCGGTAGATGCCATATTAGCCTTCATAGCTAGGGTTTCCTCATCCACCCTCCTACTCATCGTGATAATCTCCATCCTAGATTGGGTTGATCTAGTTAGAGGTTTAGATGCTCTACATATACCTAGATTTATAGTATCGTCGCTAACTATGACGATAGTTTTCATACCTAAGATGCTTAGGGAGTTGTCAACTCTCCTCCTAGCTGGACAGGCCAGGATTACCATCGATAGGTCTCTCGCCTCCTCCTGGAATATAATATCGAAATCTGTAGGCGATATGATCGTTAGAAGCTTCTATACAGCTTGGATGCTGGATAAGGCTATCAAAGCTAGATCCATAGAAGCCTATACTCGCAGCTTCCATCTCCGTAGGAGGAGCTTCCACCTAGACGTAGATGACCTACCCCTCCTAATCTCCACGATATCTCTGGTTATATTCTTCATCATATCGGAGATGGTTGTATGCTTCTAGAAGCATACGATCTGAGCTACCGCTATCCAGATGGCGTGTTAGCTCTTAGAAACGCCTACTTCAGTATAGATAGGGGTGAAATCGTAGCTGTAGTAGGATCTAACGGGTCGGGTAAGACTACTCTTCTACTATCCCTCGCAGGTCTCATAGAGCTTACCGGCGGTATAATCCTATTTGAAGGTAAGCCTTTACTCGAACAGCTACCTGGAGTGCGTAAGAGGATAGGTGTACTATTCCAGAATCCTGATGATCAGCTCTTCAATCCTACGGTATTCGACGAGATAGCCTTCGCTTTAAAAGGGTTAAACGTCGATCGTAGCGAATTAGAGGTTAGGGTTGAGATGGTGGCATCTAGGCTAGGATTACTCGATCTACTAGATAGGAGGCCTTACAGGCTTAGCTTTGGGGAGAAGAAACTGGTATCACTAGCCTCTATCCTAGTTTACGATCCGGATGTACTCCTACTAGACGAGCCATTCTCAGGGTTAACTTCGGATCTTGTTAACAAGATCATGGAGGTTGTATGGGAGTATAGATCTCGTAATAAATGCGTAGTCTTAGCTGAGCATGATATGGATCTCATACCTAGACTCGCAGATAGGGTATACATTATGGCTGGAGGAACTACGGTGGCTGAAGGTAGACCTGAAGATATCTTCTACGATGAGAATCTTCTATCCAGTATAGGGTTAGCCACACCTCTAGTCGTACGTATAGCTAGAAGTCTAGGTTTAGATGGTAGGCGTATTCTAACATTAGACGAGCTACTATCGGAGCTGGATCGCACCGTACGGAAACGTTTAAATTTAGGGGACTAACTCTACCTATCGGTATCTAGGGGTTGAGCGGGGAATCTAAGAGGGATGTGAAAGAGAGGTGGGGTATAGCGCATATATACAGCTCATCCAACAATACGATAGTCCATATAACCGATCTCTCCGGTAGGGAGACTATAGCTATGGGTATCGGAGGTATGTTTGTTAAAGCTGATAGGCTTGGTGGATCACCGTACGCTGCTATAAGGGCTGCTACGCATGCGGCTACCGTAGCTAAGGATAAAGGTATAACAGCTCTACATATAAAGGTTAGAGCTCCCGGCGGGGTTAAATCTAAGACGCCCGGACCTGGAGCTATGCATGCTATAAGGGTTCTAGCAAGATCAGGCTTCAAGATAGGTCGCATCGAGGATGTAACACCGATACCGCATGATGGCACTAGACGTCCAGGCGGTAGGAGAGGTAGAAGGGTTTAGGAGCCTAGCTTATTTAAACTGCCGTTGCTAGAATCCTCCTAATAGGGTGATCCGGATCATTATATGGGCTTCCATAGGCATATCTCACCAGCTCCTCCTCACCTCTCTTAACCATGTATGATGGTATCCTAACTATCTTATCCCCTACGGCTATATGCCTATGAACTATCATCTGCCTAGCCTGCATCATGCTTTTAGCTAATCCCAGCTTATAGACCATGGTTTGAAGCCTCCTTTCGAGTAGATCCTCAACCTTAAGATCTAGTACCCTATCTAGATCCGCATCCCTCGGTAGGATTCCCATCCTGTAGAGCTTATCTAGCAGTATCCTAGCTTCCCTCTCCCTAACCTCAGGCGGTAGTGCTAGCAAGGCTCTAGCTCTATGCCTAAACTTAGATAGCATAGTCTGATACTTCCATAGCTCCCTCTTATTCCTAAGCCCATACTCGCCTATCAATTGAAGCTCCTCTCGGAGCCTTACTATATCCCAAGGTTTACGTGGAGTCTCATACTTCTTCCTCTGCTTCTTAGGATCACCCATACCTACACCCTCCTCCTAACCACACCTACAGTCCTACCCTTCCTACCCGTAGTCCTAGTCTTCTGACCTCTAACCTTCAATCCCAGCGAATGCCTTATACCCTTCCAGCATCTAATCTCCTTCATGAAATCTATATCCATCTTCTGCCTTAACTCCCACTCACCACCGATGAATAGCTCACTCCTACCAGACTCCATAGATCTCTGCCTATTCAATAGGAAGCTCCTTATACCGTAATCCGCAGGCCTCCTAAATACATCTTCTATCCTCTTAATCTCATCATCGCTTAAAAAACCAATCCTCCTATCAGGGTTAATACCGGCTACGTGAGCTATAACATAGCCAAGCCTAACGCCTATACCTTTAATCGAAGCTAGACCGTAAGGTAACTTGAGAGCACCGTCTATATCGTGACCAGCTATACGAACTATAGGTCTATATTCCCTGCTACTCAAGCCCTACATCAATCCATCTAACGCATCTATTTAAATGTTCACGAAGCAAAGATAAGGTTTAAAAATAGCTATCAACTTAAAAATCAAAGGTAGATGCCGCCGTAGCTCAGCCAGGTAGAGCAGCGGGCTGTTAAGGAGGTTTAACGGAATGCTAGACCATAGGCCTGGAGGGGTCAACCCTCTGAGCTTTATGAATATGGAAGATACTCGACGAAGATCATATGTATGAAGGCTTGATAGAGCATCGGTCTAGCATTCCGTTAAACCTTCTGCAGTAACCCGTTGGTCGTCGGTTCGAATCCGACCGGCGGCGCCAAATATAAACTCTATCATAAACCGGCGTCCCCCTATCTAGACGAATCGATGGTATTTCCCTTTATGCACTTATATGTCGTGATTTCCATGAACTCGTTTAGCTCATCACCAGCTTTATGGGTATTCGCACCGCTAGCATCTCTAATTATCGTTATGAGCTTGACTGCTTTAAAGAATAATTAAGCTATGCCTCAGATTCCAATCGTAATCTGATGCTGGGGATACTGTCTTAAAGTATTTCGCTTATATTAACCTCCCTGCCTAGGTTCGCGGATCTGTACGCCATATCGATTATCTGCATAGTTTTCAATCCATCTTCACCTGGTGTTTTAGGTTGTCTATCCTCCAAACATGCCTTAACGAAATCTTCGATAAGCATATTCTGGATGGGTTCCATACGTATATCGTAGGATATGGAGATTCCTCTTCCATCCTCCTCTGTGAAGTATGTGAAGGGCGTAAGCTTTATTCCTCCCCTTGAGCCGAATAGTATGGCTTCCTGGTAAGAGTTTACGTTCGCAGCCCATGCGGTTTCGAACGTTATCGCTATACCTTCTCTAAATCTGACAAAAACCGATGAATGCTCCTCAACGTCATACTTAGCGTCTAGTTTAAGCTCCCCTCCAACTCCTCTGAAGGTTATCGCGTTCGCAGAGAGTGGCTGTATATCGCCTAGAAGGTATAATGCAAGATCTATATCGTAGCATCCTATATCTATTAATGCTCCTCCACCAGCTTTGCTCGAATCAAGAAACCATTTAGACTCCTTCAATATATCTATACCTGGGCGTCCCCTACGCCGTATGGTCGTAAACCTAGCATAGTATAACCTACCGAGCTTTCCATCAAGGATATACTGCTTAGCTAGCTCGGCGTATGGGTTCAGCCTAGATCTAGCACTACAGATACCTAGCTTCACATCTGCCCTCCTGCATGCTTCAACCATTTTTGCAGCCTCCTTAGAGTTTATCGCCATAGGCTTCTCGCATAGGACATGCTTTCCAGCAGCTGCTGCATCGCATGTTATCTCAGCGTGATTGAACGGAGGTGTAGCGACGATGACTGCATCTACATCTTTCAGATCTAGGAGGTCATGGTAGTCCTTGAAGCATCTCTCGACCTTGAAATTCTCAGCGGCATATCTGAGAACCTCCTCTCTTATATCGGCTACTGCTACGACTCTAGCATCCTTCTGACTCATGATAGCCTGGAGGTGGGATCTGCCTATAACACCGATACCTATAACACCGAAATTCAGTATCCTACTCATGGATACCCACCTATGCCTTAAAGTTATATGAGCCAGTATATTTAGGCTTCCAGCTCTAAAATTATATAAGTATAACCCTGATCCGAATATTAACGGTGGCCGTTATGGTTAAGGTAAGGATAGCTCTACAGTTATGGTCCGTTCGCGGTGAATGTACTCGCGATCTTGAAGGTACGCTTAAAGCTATAGCGGATATGGGGTATGAGGGTGTAGAGTTCGCTGGATACTATGGTAGGAGTGCTAGCGACCTGAGAAAGATCCTCGATAATCTAGGGCTTAAAGTCGCTGGAGCGCATACCCGTATAGAGGAGCTGCTGGGTGAAAGGCTAAGGGAGACCATAGAGTTTAACAGGATTCTAGGTAATAAATACATTATAATTCCTGGGCTACCTGAGGAGATGAGAAGATCTAGGGATGCTTGGCTTAAAACCATCGATCTAGTAAACGAGATATCAGATAAACTCGAGCCTGAGGGGATATTTGTAGGCTATCATAACCATACCATAGAGTTTCAACCGATAGACGGAGATATACCGTGGTTCCTATTCTTCGATAGAGCTAAACCCAGAGTCGTTATGCAACTGGATACAGGTCATGCGTTGCGTGCGGGTATAAGCCCGCATGGTGTATTAGAGATAATTAGACGATATCCTGGTAGAGCGAAATCCGTTCACCTGAAAGATTATTCTCCGAAGAATGAGAAAGCTCTACTAGGTGAAGGTGAGATGATGTGGAGAGAATTCATAGAAACTTGTGAAGCAGTCGGTGGGACAGAATGGTATATAATCGAGCAGGAGGTATATCCCTACCCACCGCTAGAATGTGTCAAGAAATGTATAGATAATCTAAGGATGGTCATCCAGTAGCATGCATCTTGAAGAGTATATAATCGTAGAATGGGGGATCGCTTGATGCATAGAATCTATCGAGTAGAATGTATTTCGGATCGAGAGCTATGATCTCAATCTTGATACGAGGTTTTTATACTCTGGGTTTATCCCACCATATTTCGCCTGTATGTATGTGCTTATACTTTGCCAATCTTGTGCAATCCTAGGCCAGAACTCGCTGAACACGTATCTCTCGATATAATTCTTCAATTCTCCTCCACGCTTAACGAATCCTCTACGCCAGTCGACGGTGATTATCCCAGCTTTACCTAGGTACCGTATACTATAGTATATCTCCTCTAAATTAGCTGGGTAAGCTATCGCCTCCTTTAAATCGGCTACCAGCAAATCTATAGGTATTTCATCTTCGATTCTAAGGTATATAGTCGCTACGGTATCCTGTATGAGCCTTGCCATCCTACTCAGATAGAAACCACTCCTATACGGTATTAGCACTTGCTCTAGACGGTAGCCATACCTTCTATAGAACCATTTCTTAGCTACCTCGACTAACATTATATACGATCCGATTATGGCTACTAGTATGGGGTAGAATTCGATCGGTGGTTGAACGAAGCTGAAGACACTTCCTAACGGGGTGTATGGTAGCGTTAATGCGAAGACTATGGTAGATGTACATGTTAAGATTAAGTGTTTGCTCGGTCTACTCCTATAGAATGATCTTCTAGTCCTTATAGCGAAGACTACTAGCGTCTGTGTTAGTAGAGATTCTAGGAACCATGCTGTCTGGAATAGATGCTCCTCTGCTTTGAATAGGAATAGCAGCAGGATATACGTTAGGAAGTCGAATATAGAGCTTATCGGTCCGAATACCATCATAAATCTGCTGATCAAGAATGTATCTAATCTCTTAGGCTTCTCTATATAGTCTTGATCGACGTTATCCATCGGTAGAGTTATCTGGGTTAAATCATAGAGCAAGTTGTTTAATAGTATCTGAGTAGGGAGCATGGGTAGGAACGGTAAGAATAGCGATCCGCCGGCTACACTAAACATATTCCCGAAATTCGAGCTTATAGCCATCATTATATACTTCATGGTATTGCCGAAGGTCTTCCTACCCTCTACAACACCTCTATAGAGTATGGTTAGATCATTCTTCAGTAAGATTATGTCAGCGGATTCCTTCGCTGCATCGACGGCATTATCTACAGATATACCTACATCAGCGCTTCTAAGTGATGGAGCATCGTTCACACCGTCCCCTAGGAAGCCTACTACATGCCCATTAGCTTTCAATGCGTTTATTATTCTATTCTTCTGAGCTGGCGTTACTCTACAGAAGATATTCGCTTCCTCGACTATCCTTGTGAGGGCATCATCATGTAACTGATCGATCTCGCTTCCGAGAACAACTCCTTTGATCTCCAAGCCTAGATGCTCGCATATCTTCCTAGTAACTAGTTCGTTATCGCCTGTTAGGATCTTCAGCTCTACGCCAGCTTCCTTTAAAAGCTTTATAGCTTCCCTAGCAGTCTCCTTCGGTGGATCGAGGAATCCTAGGAAGCCTAGGAAGATCATATCGCTTTCATCGCTTACAGAATACATAGACTTGTATCCCTCTAGACGTTTATAAGCTAAGCCTAACACTCTGAACCCCTCAGCGCTCAGCTCAAGATATTTTCCCTCGATCCTTCTACGATACTCTTCGGTTAGATCGTATACCACGCCGTCAAGCTCGATGAATGATGATATCTTCATGGTCTCTTCAGGCGCTCCTTTAGTTATCATCAGATGTTGCCCATTATATTCTACGACTATGGAGAGGCGTTTACGTATGAAATCGAATGGTATCTCATCTATCTTCTTACAGCTACTTAGGTCTATAGATTTATACGTTACTACAGCTTCATCGAGAGGGTTCCTCAACCCAGTTTGATAGTAGCTATTTATATAGGCGTAGAGTAATACCTTCTCATTGATCTTCCCATCGATATCTACATAGAGTATAAGCTTTATCTTATTCTCAGTTAATGTTCCAGTTTTATCCGTACATAGTGTATCCATACTACCGAAGTTTTGAATCGAAGCTAGACGTTTAACTATAACTCCGCTCTTAGCCATGTTAATAGCGCCTCTAGATAGATTCACCGTTACGATCATCGGTAGAAGCTCGGGAGTTAAACCTACAGCTAGAGCGACGGCGAAGAGTAATGATTCGATGGTATCCCGTCTATATAATGCGTTTATGAAGAAGACTAGTATGACTAATAGGAATGTCACTTGCATTATCATATAGCCAAATCTCCGTATACCCTTCTGGTATTCTGTCTCGGGGGCTCTCATAGCGAGTATCCTAGCGATCTGCCCATACTCGGTCTGGTTTCCGGTTCTGACGACGACAGCTACAGCCGACCCGTTTACGACGGATGTGCCCATAAAGAGATAATTATGCCATTCCGTGATGGGGATATTACTCGATTTAAGCTGTATAGGAATCTTCTCAACCGGAAATGATTCTCCGGTTAACGCTGATTGATCGATAAATAAATCTCTAGCACTCACCACTCTGGCATCGGCAGGTACTACATCTCCTGCAGATAAATATATTATATCTCCCGGTACTATTTCCGAGATCTTCACTTCACGTTTAACTCCATCTCTAAGAACCGTAGCTGTAACTGCAACCCTTTCTCTCAGCATCTCAGCTGCCCTTTCAGCTTTATACTCTTGGTAGAAGTCTAGAAGCGTACTTATAATAATTATCGAAAATACTATTATAGCACTCTCGCTTTCTCCGAGAAAATATGATGTTAAACCAGCTATCAATAGTATAATTATAAGGGGGTTCTTCAAATGGGATAAATACTCGGCTATAAGAGTCTTCTCCCTTCTTTCGATAACTTCGTTATAACCGAAAACCTCTAAGCGCCTCTTCGCTTCTTCAGATGTTAACCCGGAGAGGGATGAACCTAAACGTTCTAAGAGAGCTTCGATAGGCAAAGTTAGAATTTCGGTGATGCTCGGTAAAGTACAGCTCATCCCCTCCCCTACCATATTCTGGTTCGCATATCTTCTCTGCCTCCTCATAGAGTAGTCCCCTGCATCATAATCTCTTAGAGTATCTGAAAGTTTCTCTACGGTATTAGGTTTTCCTTCCACCCTTAATCTTCGCATATTTTGGATTCGATACAGGGGTGGGATCACAGGGTATAGCGATCCGTATCGGATGGTATGGAGGGGTAGCTTATAATCCCACCTAGCATCTGAGATGATCCAACGGTATACTAAGCCTTATACCTAGGATACTGATTTCAATCCATAGGATTATGGATGATATCGTAACCTCGATTATCGATATTACGGATCCAACCCTTAGATAGTCCTTAAGTGTTATACCTACACCTTTCCGACGCATAGTTTCGATCCACATTATTATCGCTAGGGATCCTAAGGGGAAGAAGTGTGGTCCAAGATTGTTCCCTATAACATTGGAGAATATAAGGTTCGAGATATGGTGCGAATCTAGACCGTAGCCTACTGTCTGCTTTATCGATAGAAGCCCTAGTATGGTCATCGGCCAGTTGTTCATGATACTTGCGCCTACTGTAACTATCATGCTCGAGGATATTGTCGAAAGGAAGTATGGTAGCTTCAGGGATTCTAGGAATAGGTATGTGAAGAAGTCTATAGCGCCTGTATGTTTCAATCCCTGAACCACTATAAATATGCTCACCATGAACAATATTATATCCCAGTTAATCTCCCGAGCTAGTCCCATCACGCCCTTACGATCTTCGTTAATTGCTGATGATATCTTGGAGCTTATCGCGTAGACGATTAAGAGGAATGATGCACCTGAGCATATAACTATGGAGACTGGAATCCTGCTGAGGGAAGCTATTATGTATCCGATATTTATAGCGATCAGAGTCAATAGGCATATCTTCAGTATCGATGGATGGATAATCTGCTCGCCTTTATCTAACCTATCTATAGCCTCCATAGAGTAGTATCTCGGTATATCCCTCCTGAAGAATGTATAGAGTATGAGTATACTCGTCGTTATGGTTACTACTGCTACAGGACCCATAAAGATTGCGTGATCTATGAAGCTGTATTTGAAGAAATCTGCGCTTACGATATTCACAGGATTACTTGTGATAAGGGGCATAGCTGCTGTATCCGCGATGAGACCTGCAGCGAATAGATATGCTAGTCTCTCCTTCGGATTCAACCTTAATTCATTTATAATCTCGACTACTATAGGTGTAAGTATGAGTATAGCGCTATCGTTAGCGAATAATATGCTTACAGAAGCTGTTAGTAGTGAGATGTAGAAGTATAGTTTTAATCCATCGCCGTTAGCTGATCTGATAACTTTTATAGCAGCCCATCTGAAGAAGCCTAAAGAATCTAGGGTTACGGAGAAAGCTACTATGCCGATGAAGGCGAATGCCGCATCCAGTATCTCCATGAAAGCTGCGATAGCGTCGCTTAACGTTACCGTATCAGCTAGAAGCGAGAGAACGGCGCCCATACTTGCGGCTAAGCCTAAGTTAACCCTGTGTGGCCGTCTAATCATCAGATAGAGTGTGACCATGAATATTGTTAATGCTGCTACAGCTCTATAATCCATGGATAGTCGGGGGTTAATTGATCTAGGGAAGGCTAGATAAAAATTTTCTATCAATAAAGCTATTGATTAAATTTAAATTTGAATCCGATTTTAATCATAGATTGATATAAGGATTATCGGTTGAAGGATAACTTACACTATGGTTTGATACGCCTACTACTAAACGTTCTATAACAATCTAACCTTCCTGTAGTATGGCTCTATACACTTTAAGATATGCTTTACACAGCTCCTCTACGGCTTCATGGAGCTCATCATATGTAGCGTAGCTCGTTATGGTGACCCATCCATCCTCATCTAGATCCAGCCTAACATGCTTCTCCAAGCTTAGTAGATCCGCTAACCTAGCTGTGAACTTAAGCGTGGATGGGGCGTAGCTTTGCGGGTAGATCGGCTCGCCTTCGATATGTACGCCATACTCCTCCACATACATCTTGAACCCCACCCTCACACCTTCGGTGAACCCTACAGCTTCCACTACCGACTCCCCCTCATAGAGCGATGTAGCGGCTTTGAATCCTATAGATTCAAGCTTAGATACGATACCGCTATAGGTTTCCGCATGTCTATACTGTTGGACTATAGCTTCAACTCCATCCTCTACCGTTCTAAGTTTACCTAAGACGCCTATGTGTATGCCTATAGGGTAAACTTGGCTATAGGGTTGACTCAACCCATAGAATACGCAGAAGCCTCTACCTGGAGGCCAATAGTATAGTTTACCAGGCTCAACCCTCAGGAAAGGTTGTCGATCTGATACATCCAGCTCTATAGGTATCTCGAAATAGACCTCCTCCTTCCATACATTCAACGTAGTCGTGAAGGGCAGCTCCCTACGTAGAATATCATCGAATCTACTATCCACATCTAAGACGAATGAGTCTCCGCCGAATTTCACTTCGATTAACATAGCTTTACCTGAGTATACTACTTCCTTAGCTATGTACGTATAAATGTTAAGTTCGAGGATCCGCTCAACATCCTTCGATGGATAATATTTTATATACTTCGATAATCCGATGCCTCTAGTTTCGGTGGTAGGTATACGAAGCATAATCAGCATATGGGCAAGTCGTATCCTAGAGTATACTTCGAGCTTCTAACTTCTCCTTCACCCTAATCTTAAGTATGAGTTTAGCTTCATCTTTTCTACCTATTTTCTACCTATCTTCGCATACGAGCTGGGTCCATCAGGTATACTAGTAGGGCTTGTAACATCGGTTTGGTTCCTATCCAGGATATTTATGGAGATACCTTCAGGTGTACTCGCGGATAAGATCGGCAGGTATAGACTGTTTTTATCGGGTTTAGTTCTATCATCCATTGGTGCCCTTCTATGTGCACTATCCGTTAGCATATATATACTGATCGCTGGTAGGGCTTTATGGGGGCTGGGTACTGGCTTATTCTTCATGAGTAGCACTGCTATAATATTCGATACCTTCCATCAGAATGTTAGAGGCATGGCTCTAGGGGCATTCCAATCTATGGAGTTTATCGTGAGCTTCATAGGAGCACCTATAGGGGGGCTCATATCAGGTTTCATAGGGTTTAGAGGGGTATTCCTATCGGCTACGGTGTTAACATTAGCATCCTGCCTGATAGCCTATAGATCTAAGGAGGTGAAGCATAGCGGATCTAGGATCTACGGGATTCATGT